>WNFI01683192.1_pt1 | contig 26462 bp, 23 predicted proteins | sample 5400471 | NCBI WGS metagenome assembly WNFI01 (sample SAMN13153348, study PRJNA577476) | soil metagenome | isolation source: 100 cm saprolite on Douglas fir-dominated hillslope | place: USA:California | collected 2013-09-17 | reverse complement strand
GATTAGACCAGGCAGAAGCGTCTTGCCCTCAAGATCGATGACATGGCAATCAGCGGGAGGGTCAGACTCGCCCACAGAGGTGATGAGTCCGTTTCTGAGGACGACCGTGACGCTCTCGCGCGGGGGAGATCCCGTCCCGTCTACCACGCGCGCACCGACAAACGCGAGGTCCCTAGCCACCGCGCTTCGCGATCCAGCCCGCATCCATGGGCAGCGCATGTCCGGTAATTAGGCGGGCCTGGTCGGAGACGAGCCATCGGACGCCCTCTGCGACCTCTGAGAAATCCGGTTGGCCCCCGCGGGAGAACAAGTTCTCGCGTCCCGACGCCTCATCGAACTGCTCATACGTTGGAGACGTCGTCCCGGTGACCATCGACCAGTAAGGGGACCACGCTGTTCTTGGTGGAAGGCTTTTGTCGGCCATCTGAGTAGGACAGATCGCGTTGACGTTGATGTCGTAAGGGCCGAGTTCGATGGCGAGGGACTTGACGAACCCGATGGCGCCGAACTTCGAAGCACAGTAGTGCGCGTAGTTCGGCTCGGCCCGCAGCCCGTCCCGGGATGAGGTGACCACAATCTTGCCGTAGCGGCGGCGAATCATGTGCGGCACCACGTACTTGGTCGTCAGCCACACGCCCTTCAGGTTGACCCCAAGGACCGTATCCCAGTCGTCTTCGGTCAGCTCCCAGCTGAGACCAAAGGAGAACACGCCCGCGTTCGCCGCCAGGATGTCCACCTTGCCGAATTCGTCGATCACCACTGCCGCCATGCGTTCACAGTCGCCGGCGTCCGCTACGTTGGCGCGGATCGCGATGCAGCGCCTGCCGGAGGCTTCGATCTCGGCCTTCGTCTGCTCCAGGTCGTCGGTGGTCGACAGGCCACGTACCCGTTCGGACGGCAGTTCGCCGGCGATGTCTGCGATCGCGATGTCAGCGCCGTCGGCGGCGAGCGCATGTGCGATCGCCCGGCCAAAGCCGCGTGCGCCACCGGTGATCAACGCTACCTTGCCTGCAAGATCCGACATGCCAGGTCTCCTCCTCGGGTGGAGCAACGTCAGACGGTCCGGCTCGCGCTGGCGTGCCGGCGGATCGACTTGGTCTTCAGCCGCCGACAGACCACGACACGATGTGATCAGGGACAATTGTGACGATGGTGCGAAGGCGTGGCCAGTCGGCGATGTAGCGCTCAACGCCTTCCGGGCGGATGTAGCGTCCGCTGATCGCCCGGATCTCTTGGATCGTGGCGTCGTCGTCGGCTGTCCGGACGGTGGCGGTGCCCCGCATGATGACTGCTGGGTAGGGCTGCTCAAATGTCTGGACGGAGAAGGCGGCCCTCGGATCGCGGATCAGGTTGCGCACCCATGCGCGCGCTTCGCTGGTCCAGATTATGACGGCGGCTGCGTCCCAGCGGAACCACACAGGCACGAGATGCGGTGATCCGTCCCGGCGCAAGGTTCCGACGACGCCAAGCGGAGTGGGAAAGGCCTGGGTAAGGAACGCCTCCCGTTCCACCGCGCTCATGTCCACGGTCTGGTGCCTTCCAGGACAATCTCTCGCGGTTCAGAGAAGGTTGCGCGGCACCGACTCCACCCACTGCCGCGTGTGATGAGGCAATCCGTTGACGGTAACCGCGAGGTCAATGGTGACATGGAAATGAGACGTCGTGCCCTGGATCGTGACGAGCGACGTAGCTGTGGTGAGCGCGCCCGGCCTGCTGATCGTGCTCGTGTGCCGTCCAACCACGCTCGCCCTTGCGGGGTCGTCGGCGTCGACGTGGGAGGTCAGCTCATATTCGCGGGTGACGAGCGTGGCATCGTTGACGCGTTCGGTCAACCGCTCGTGCAGGTGCACGCGGGCCCGACGGGTGAGAGCGTCGTGCACGACCTCCCACGTCGGCGGTGCGAGCCTGCGGGTATGCCGCTGTCGGACCTCAGGCGACGGCGGAAACCGGGGCGGCATTGCGCTACCGGTCGCTCGCACGGTAGGCAGCACGACTTTGGACGGCCTACTCGCCCCGCGGAGGACCCGGTTCGTCGCCCGCTGCGGCGTCGGCCAGACATTCGGCCAGTCGGCGCTCGCTATTGTCAGCCGGATGCGGTGGTCCCGCTCGAAGCGCCATGCGGTGCAGTCAATTTCGATCGCGAGCTGGTAGACCTCGCCCAGCTCGAGCGGTTGCGGATCGGTCAGTGAATTGCGGCGCGTGGCGTTGAGCATGCCCTTAGCCACTAGGTGCGAGGAACCGTCCGGAGCCACGTCCGAAAGGCTCACGCAAAGGCCGATCACTGAAGCGGTGGAGGCGACGTGAAGCTGCACCTGCGGGCGCCCAATAATGTGGATGTCTTCCTTCAGCGGAGACGAAGTGTAAGTGAGCGAGTACGCCTCGTCTGGCCGCTGATCGCCAGGCTGGCCGAATTGCAGTCCGCCCGACCACAGGCCGGCCGTGACGCCGACGCTCGCCACGTACTCGAACTCATCGGTTAGCCGGTCGGCATCGGGTCGCTCATAGTGCTGCATGTAAACGACGACCGGCGGCTCGTCCATGATCCCGGTATCCCGGCCCTTGCACCAGTAGTCGAGCCAGCGCACCACCTCATGTAGGTGGTCGATGCGCGGTCCGGGCACTGCCACGTCCGGGACGGCGTGGTTCCATGGCCCAACTAGCACTTTCCGCGGCACTCGCAGCGCCTGGTACAAGCGAAGCGGCGGATTAGGATAGCCGTCGCGCCAGCCACCGATCATGAAGACCGGGCACTCAATCCGTTCCGCGATATCGCCCACTGACCCGTGCCGCCAGTACGGCCCGTCGGTCTGGTGCCTGAGCCACTTCAGCAAGTACGGCTCGTTGTGCTCCAGGTGCTCGACCCAAATTTCAGCCCAGTCCTGCGACCATTCCGGGTAGGGCGGCATCGCATTGTAGGCGATCATGAAGTTTCCGTAATGCCCTGCGTCGTAGTACTGGCGGAGATGGCCGCCCCGGTAATGGCAGTCGTCGGTATAGCGGTCGTCGGTGAAATACATCGGGATGATCGACCGCAAGTGCGGCGGCCGGAGAGTGGCAACCTGGAGTGAGGTGAAGCCGCCGTAGGAGATCCCCATCATGTTGACATTGCCGTCGCAAAAAGGCTGCGCCGCGAGCCACTCGATCGCGTCGTAGCCGTCCTGCTGCTCACTAGGGACATACTCGTCCGTCGCGACCCCGCCGGATGCCCCCGTACCGCGGATATCCACGCGTGCTACGACGTACCCGTGCTGGGGCAGGTAAGAGTAGAACCTGTGCCCGGGCCCGACTTCGTCCTTCCGGTAGGGGATGTACTCCATCACCACTGGCAGCGGTTCGGCTTGGTCCGCCGCGGGGACGTACAGGTCTGCGCCCAGCCGTACGCCGTCCCGCATGGGGATCAGCACGTTCTTGATTAGCCGGACTCCGGGAGCGTATGCCGTGTGCATTCGGTTGGGTCCTTCCTACTCACCGAAGCCAATCTCGCGGGCGAGATAGTCATAGAAGCTCGCTATGAGGTGCTCTTGTGGCACGAGAACGCCGCCGTCACGGAAGCTCCGCGAGCCCATTCCGAGCTGGCAGCGTTCGCAAACCTCGAAATCTTGCCGGTTCGTAATATCGAGGAGTTCAACCGCGTCAGAGGGATCGAATGCCTGATCATCGAGCGCTTCCCTTTCGAATAGCCAGTCGCACGTCACTCGCGTAAGATCTGGAGCGAGTGGCTCGAGGCGGTAGAACGCAACATGGTCCGGCACAAGAATGAGAAATACGTTTGGCAGCAGTATAACGCCGTAAAAGAGGCGGTCATTCGGACCGAGCCCGGGGAGCGATCTCCTGGTCGCTTTACCTGACCGCGAGAAACCCTTCAGGTCATCGGCAAGCTCTGCGCCATGCCAACGGCCACCTGATATCGAGCCGTAGCCGGACGAGAACTCAGGTATGGCGGCCGTCAGCTCCGGGTGGATGACGCGGCAGTGGTAGCACTCTGTGAAGTTCTCGATCAGCGCCTTCCAGTTCGCCTGAACGTCGTAAACGATCCTTCTCGCCAGGCCGAGGTTCTCGAGCCCATAACGCGTGACGACATCAAGGCTGCCGAACCGCTCGACCAACTGGGGTTCGATCTGTGCGGCAAGGGCACCAGCGTCGTCGTCCACACACACCCACAGGTATCCCGCCCACACGTCAAGACCAACGCGCCGCAGGCCATGCCTCGCTTTCATGGATCCGGGCATATCCGGAAGGTTCGGTACTGCGAGCAGCCGCCCATCAAGCGCGTAGGTCCACCCGTGGTACGGACACCTGATTGTGGACCGGAACTCCGCTGGGCCTGTGAGGCACAATCGTGTCCCGCGGTGCCTACAGACGTTGAAGAACCCGTGAAGCGTGCCTGAGCGGTCGCGGACGATGAGCAGGCTTTCGCCCGCCACCTCGACGGACATGGCTTGCCCAGCCTTCACGAGCGAGTCGGCCCTCCCGACGCCCAACCACGACTTCGAGAAGATCCTTTCTTCCTCGATCTTCAGCATGTCCTCCGAGGTGTAGTAGCTACCGGGCAAGCTGGGCCGGAGGTTTGGCTCGTTGAGGACAGTCATAGCGATCTTCCTTCACGGGGGTCAGGCTGCGTTCCGCCGTCTTCCAGTTGTGCGAACGGCGGCCGGGCCGCCTCATCGTCGGTCAGCTGAAGCGGGACTTCTACCCGGCCAAGGCGTGCCGCCCGGTATGCGGCGTAGATGATCTCGAGAACCGCACGGCCGTCCTCGCCGGTCTCGCGGGGAACGGCGTCCTCAGCTACGCAGCGAGCGAAGTGGTCCATTTCCTGCGGGAACCCGGAGTTCCACAGCTCGTCGAACATCGTGAAAGTCCATCCGCGTGTGTCAGGCGCCTTCTCCACCACATACCCGTAACCGACGTCGCTGTATGTCGTAAGCGACGATCCACGCAGCAAGTCGGCGTAGGTCACGCCCATAGAGCCGACAATCTCGGCCCGGTCATCGACTCCGCCTGGCTTGGCCCAACTGGCTTCGATCAGGGCTACACGCTGGCCTTCGAACCGGATGGTGACGATGGCATGATCCTCGGCTCTGGTGCGTTCGCGGTGGACGAAGGTACCTATTTCCGCTGACACTGACCGGACCGGTGGTTTCCCGTGCACCCAGCGAGCGAACTCGATGCCGTGGCAGCCCATGTCCATGAGTGTGCCGCCGCCAGCCAGTTCGGGATCCCAGAACCAGTCCGAATGCGGCCCGAAATGCTGCTCGGACTGGCGTACTAGGTAGACGTCGCCGAGCGCACCTTCATCGGCTAGCTCTTTGGCCCGCACATACTTCGGGGCGAAGCAGAGTTCCTCGGCATACATCAGCTTGACCCCCGCAGCGCGGCAGACGGCGATCATCTCATCCGCTTCTCGCAGGGTACGCGCCAGCGGCTTCTCGCAGACGACATGCTTGCCGGCATCGGCTGCCGCGACGACGACGTCACGGTGAAGCCAGTTCGGCGCGGCGACGCATACCAAATCGACATCGGGTCGCTCAACGAGTTCCCGGTAGTCGGTGTGCCAGGCCGGAATCCTCCACTCCGCGGCGAAGGCCGCCGCTCGATCCGGTGATCGGGAGGCAACCGCTCGCACTGACGCGACGGCCGAATTAGAGAACGTCTCAGCGTGTACCCGACCGATGAATCCGCTGCCGACCAGCCCCACCCCGACTTCATGCGGCGTCATCGCATCCTCCTCGAGCAGACGAATAAGACCGGCAACCTCACAGAAGTTGAGTATCGGCTACTCATGAGGTCGGTCAAGGCGCGGGATTACAACTACTCCCGCGCGGACACGTTGCGCGTCAGTCCAGATCAAGGAGACACAGTGACCAACAAGACCAGCGCGGCGGATGATGAGCCGGCCGCTGCCCCTTTCGCCACCGTGCCCGTCGAAGATGCCAAGCGCCGCGACCTGACTGCGATGACGGCGGCCGCGCTGACCATGAGCCTGATGTTGAGCATGGCATCGGTCGCATTGTCCGGTCGGACCACCAGGGCAGCTGTGGCGGCTGCTTCATTTGGCCGCGCCTTCAGGCTAAACCTGCCGCCGAATTCGGCGGATTATCCGGATGCTCTCATCACGGAGAAGTCGGGTAGGTGGAGCCGTGGTGTGGAGTTGCGGCTGCCGAATGACGCGCCATCGGCTGTGGACTGATCAAACCTGCTCATCATCGTCCGCGGACCAGGTCCTGGAAATCGGCTCGGAGCGACATCGATGCCGAGCGAGGTGACTTGCTGATCGAGCGGTCGTACGCGGTGCGGCAGGGGAGCAAGGTCGTCAAGCCGCGACCGACACCGCGGGGCTTCGCCGGTGCCTTGACGGGTTGATGGTGCCAAAGGGATACTTACTCTGCGCTGGACTGGTGTTCCGATAGTTGGAATCACCGTGAGCTGGGTGTACAACCTAGGGGTACCGCATGTCTCGCATCCGTTTCATCGCCTTGCTGCTCAGCAGCAGCGTCGTGCTTGCGGCGTGTGGCGGGAGCAGTCCCTCCGGTTCAGGCACAACGGCGGGCGGGAAGCCGACGCCGGCGAACCTGCAACTGTGGGTTGGCGGCAATTTCGCCGGCGCTACCCCTGGCACGCCGTACCGCACCTGGCTTGATGATCAGATCGCTCGGTTCAAGCATCAGCATTCGGGTTCCAACGTCACGGTCACCCTGCTGTCGACGAACAACGAGGTCGTTGCCGCCAAATTGCAGGCGGCATTCACCGCCCACGCGGCGCCGGATATGCTGCTGTTTTACTCAGGGGGCTACACCACTCCGTATATTCCCGAGCTGCTGCCCCTCAATAAATTCTTCGCGCAGACGCCCGGTCTCTTCAACAACTTCTCAGGGATGGACTTGTCATGCGCCAATCTGAACTGTGAGGGCGGGAAGGGCCAGATCTATGCGGTTCCCATCGACTGGGAGACCTACGGCATTTTCTACAACAAGGCGGACCTGGCCAAGGCGGGGGTGTCGGTCCCCATCAAGACCTGGCCCGATCTCCTGAGCGCGTGCGGCAAGCTCAAGAAGATCGGCGTCATCCCGATCGCCTACGGCGACCAGAGCGGATACTCGACTGACAACTGGTTGACCCTCATGTACGGGTCTTCCTTCGCCCAAGGCGACATCGCCGCCGTCAACGACGGCAAGCTGCCTTACACGAGCCCCAAACTGGTGCAACCTCTGCAGACGTTGACCGAGTTGAGGACCCACGGTTGCGTCAATGCGAGCTTTGCCACTGCGGTGAACGGCCAGGACGATGTCAACCTCTTCATGTCGAAGAAGGCGGCCATGGTTCTCACCTACCCCACCTTCATCCCGAATTTTGAGAAGGCTCTTGGGAAGAACCTCGGCGTGATGGCGATTCCAACGTCCAGCAACGGGCCGCTCGCTGGACAGCCCGTGGGAAACTCCTTCTACAACTGGGTCATCACCAAGCAGTCTGCAAATCAGCAGCTCGCCTGGGACTTCATCAAGATCGCGACTGACACGACGGCGGAAGGTCAAGTCCTCACGATTCTCGGGACTCCGCCGGCTCGCACCGATGTCAGCGGCAACCTGGTGTCAGACCCCATTACAGGGTTCTTCCTCGACCAGGCGCGGCACTCAGCGATGCCTCTCCTGGACAGCGTCATTCCCGTGTCCGTCGCCCTCTACTACTACAAGGAGCTCGAGCAGGCATTCTCCGGCCAGGTCTCCCCCCTCGCCGCGATGCAGGCAGTGAACCAGAAGGCGCCCTCCCTCGCCCAGGGGCCTTAGCGGTGGCGGCGCTCAGCCGAACCCTCGCCCCTCAGCTGCCCGGCGCCGCTAGATGGATCCGGGCGCGAGCTCGCTCCGCCAAACGAGGCGAGGGCTGGTGGGGTCTCGTATACGTCCTTCCTGCCCTCGCCGTAGTGGGACTGTTCGTCATCTACCCGCTCGGGCGCGTCTTCTACTACTCGCTCACCCGCTGGGACGGGATCACGGCCCCCGCCTGGATCGGCCTCGCGAACTTTCGGGCCCTCTGGCACGACCCCCTTTTCCGGTCAGCAATCAAAAACAATCTCATCTTCGCCTTGGCCGTGCCGATCCAGATGACCGTGCCACTCGGGCTCGCGTACGCGATCTACGTGCGAGTCCCTGGCTGGCGGCTGTTCCGAGCTACGTTCTTCCTTCCGGCGGTCCTCTCCACCGTTGTCGTCGGTATCCTCGCCCAGCAGGTTTTCAGCTTCTACGGTCCCCTCAACAGCCTCCTGCGCGCAGTCGGCCTTTCGAACCTGGAGCGTGACTGGCTGGCGACACCTGATCGCGCGCTCGGAATCATCCTCATCGTCGTCCTCTGGGCGACGTTCGGGTACAACGTCATCATCTACCTGGCCGGCATGAGCGCGCTCGACCCAGCCCTGCGAGAGGCAGCCCTGATCGATGGAGCCGGACACTTCCGGACGCTGTTCCGCGTGATCGCCCCGAATCTCCGCCGCGTCATCGAGCTCGTGATGGTCACCAGCACGGTGACGGTGTTCGCCTTCATGTTCACCTACATCTACGTGATCACGAACGGAGGACCAGGATTCAGCACGTACACCACGGACTTCCTGATCTTCCAGGAAGCCTTCGCCCTCGGTCAGATGGGCTACGCGTGCGCGGTAGCCGTCGTTCTGACGTCCGTCACTGCCCTCCTCGGCCTCGTGCAAATCCGCCTCCTGACCGGCCGCCGGTCGTGAGCCGGCCGGGCGCCCCGTTGCGCAGACCCGCGGCAAAGTGGTCCCTCATCGCAGGCATGGGCTTGCTGTCGGCCTCGGCGATCTTCCCGATATACATGATGGCATCCAATTCATTTCGCTCCAATATCCAGTACGCCGCGTCCCGCATCGGGCTACCATCAACGCTCTCATTTGGAGCCATACGGCGGGCGTGGACAGGCGCGAGCATACCGACCTACTTCCGGAACTCCCTCGTGATCAGCATCTGCACCGTCGCGCTGTCGATTCTGCTTGCCACAATGGCCGGATACTCGTTTTCGAAGCTGCGATGGCGATTGTCTCGAGCCGTGTACCTGTTCCTGCTTGTGTGGATCGTTGTCCCGCCGGTCATACTGCTGGTCCCGCTATACGCGGAGATGGTGCAGCTCCGGATGTACAACACGTACTGGTCCGTTGTGCTGATCTATACGGCACTTAACCTGCCCTTCAACGTCTATCTGATGACGGCTTATTTCCGGAGCTTGCCTGACGAGCTCGTCGACGCCGCCCGAGTCGACGGCGCGGGCGTGCACGCGGTGTTCTTCCGGGTGCTGGTACCGATCGCCCGGCCTGCGCTGGCAACACTGGTGATCTTCAATTTCCTGTGGGTCTGGAATGAGTTCCTCTACGCGCTGCTGCTGCTCCCTTCAAACTCGACGAAGACGCTGACGGTAGGCGTCCTCCAGCTGCAGGGCAGGTTCAATCTCGACCCCACAGCGCTCATGGCTGGGCTGCTGATAGCGACACTCCCCGTAATCGGCGTGTTTCTCGTGTTCCAAAGACACCTTGTGCGCGCGATCGCGGCCGGGCTGGGAAGGTAGCGCGCGGCAGATGGCCACGATTCGGCCGGACGGAGCCTCCAAGCGCCATGAAGGACCGCTTCCGCAGCCGCGTCGACGAAAGGCCGGGGGAAGTATCCGAACTGGCGTGCGCCGCTTATGAGCCCACTCTTCGGCGAGCGACGCCTGCTTCAACCATCGCTCGGAATATCGGTACATCGGTCCGACTGGCTCTGCCTATTTCGTGGTGGCATCGCCTGTCATCAAGAGCCGACACCGCGGGGGGAAGTCACAGCACCCGGCGGCGGTTGATTTCGTCCTCGTCAAGCACGATGCCCAGACCGGGTCCGGTCGGTACGCTAAGCCGCCCGTTCAACGGACGGAGCGGCTCTGAGAGAAGGGATCCCCCCTGCGCGGACGTGGTCACGGGAAACTCGACAAGACGAAGACGCGGCAGCGTCGAGGAAAAATGGAGGGACGCTGCGAGCAACACGTCGGTGGAGAACGAATGGGGAACGATCTCCACGCCGTGGAGGCCAGCCAGAACTGCGATCTCAGCCGCGACAGTAAAGCCACCGCAGCGACCTAGATCCGGCTGCAGGACATCGACGTGCCCCTCCTCGAGAAGGCTGCGGAAGGGGCCCAGCGTGGAGAGTGCCTCGCCACACGCAATGCGAACGCTCACCGTATCGGCGAGGCGCCGGTAACTCGCCACGTCCTCCGCCCCGAAGGGCTCCTCGAGCCAGAAGAGCTCGAGTGGCTCGGCTTTACGGCAGAGTTCGCGTGCTGATGCGACCGTATACGCCATGCCCCCATCCAGCATGAGGCGGCGGCCGGCGCCGAGCACCTCCCGGGCCGCGGTGGCGAGCTCAATGTCACGCCCAACGTCGCGCCCGAGCGGGCCCCAGCCAAGTTTCAGCGCCTCCAGGCCCTGCTCGACAACTCGCGCGGCGATCGCGGCGACCTCATGGCTCGACTCCGGCATGACTTCGCTCGCGTAAACCTCGACTTCGTCGACGCGCCGGCCGCCGAGCAGTTCGGAGACGGGGGAGCCCGCAATCTTGCCGGCGAGATCCCAAAGCGCCATGTCGATCGCGCTCATCGCGTGCAGCGCTGCCCCGTCGCGACCGTAGTGGTAGGAGCCGTGGTACATCTCATCCCATCGACGCCGGACCTGCCTCGGGTCCTTGCCGGCGAGCATCTCGCCAAGCCCCTGCGCGACCGAGTGCGACGCCGGCATGGCGACGATTGTGTGCGCCACGAACGGCGCCGTGTCGCCTTCCCCGATGCCGATCAGGTCCTCGTCGGTGTGCACGCGCACCAGGAACGCGTCCTGAGTGCCGTCTGGTCGCGTCGGGTCGATCGGCCCGGCGCGCAGCACCATCGGCTCGACCTTCGTGATCTTCATTCGAGCACGTCCCCCAGCTCTCTTGTGATGATTGCGCGAATCTCCCCCACCGCGTCCTCGAGCACGCGAAGAGGAGTGCGCCGCGCGAGCGCGGTGACGCTGATCGCTCCGGAAGGCACCGGGCTCGGGTGCAGGAACACCGGGATGGCAAGGCAGTTGATGCCGGCTTCGCTCTCCTCGCGGTCGAGCGCGTACCCGCGCCTGCGGGTTGCCGCGAGGTCCCGCGCGAGCGCCTTCGCGTCGACGAGGGTGTTGTCCGTCCGGCGCTCCAGCGGGCCGTATCGGGTGACGTATTCCTCGACGGCAGCCTCATCCGCCAGCGCGCACGAAAGGAGCGCACGCCCGAGGCCGGTGCAGTGCGCGGGATTCCGCCCGCCGATGACCGACGTGATCTGAAGCCCGGCGCCCGGAGACTGCGTCTTTGCGACGTAGACGACCTCGGATCCGTCGAGGCGCGCATAGTGGGTCGCTTCGCCGAAGCGCCCGGCAAGCAGGGAAAGCACGGGCCGGACCCGGCCGACCTCGTCCATCTGCTCATAGCAACGATAGACCAGGCGCAGGAGGTCGTAGCTGTAGCGGTAGTGGCTGTCCTCATCCTGGGAGACCAAGCCGGCCGCGACGAGCTGCCCGAGCGCGCGGTGCACGCTGGTCTTCGGCGAGTCGAGCGCGGCCGTAATCTGCTGGAGCGACGCGCCGTTCGGGGTCTCGCCAAGATAGCGCAGCGTCGCGAGGACACGGGCGGCGCCACTCAGCGCGGCGTCCTTTGCGGCTCGTCGGTCGTCCGGCACGGTGCAGAGCCTCCACTTGACGGGCGCAGCAAGCCGCCACAGCATATTCGATAACGGACTCTAGTTCCGAATAGCGGACCTGTGTGGAGGGGTGCCCGTGCGCGCGCTCATCTGGAATGGCTCTCGGGAGCTCGCCGTCGGCGAGGTGCCCGAGCCCGAACCGCAACCCGGCGAGGTCATCGTTGAGATCGCGAAGGCGGGCATCTGCGGATCCGACCTACACGCCTTCCGTGGCGAGGGCGGGCGTCGCGTCCCACCGCTCGTGCTCGGTCATGAGGCCGTCGGTCACCTCGACGGCGACGATCGGCTGATTGTGATCCTCCCGCTGATGGGCTGCGGGGCCTGCGCGCTGTGCGTGGCCGGCAGTGCGAACCTGTGCACGCATCGCTCGCTTCTTGGCCTTGACCGGCCCGGCACCTTCGCGGAGCGCGTCGCCGTGACCCGCGACAGCGTGGTCCCGGTTCCCGACGGACTTTCTGTCCAGCTCGCCGTGCTTGCGGAGCCGCTGGCGACCTCGATCGCCGTGCTCGATCGGCACCCGGTGTCGCGAAACCACAAGGTGATCGTGATCGGGTGCGGCGCGATTGGGCTTCTCGCGCTCCACGCAGCACGCCAGGCCGGTGCGGAGGTCGAGGTTGTCGACCCGGTCGGCCGACGAAGGGAGGTCGCGCGCCGTCTTGGTGCCGCGGCGGCCCGCGAGTCCGTCGACCAGCTGGACCAGGGTCAGGCGGATCTCGTGATCGACGCCGTGGGCATCGAAGCCACCTGGAACGCAGCACTGGCGGCGCTTCGTCCCGGAGGCACAGCGGTTGTGGTAGGCCTCGGCCAGCAGGTGGGCAGCGCGCCGATCGGGCTCCTTGTACGCTCCGGGCTTCGCCTCGAGGGCTCATACGCATACCGGAGGGAAGAGTTTCTGCGAGCGCTCGAGCTGCTCTCGGTGACGCCGCCTGATGACAGCTGGATCACCGAGGTCCCGCTCGCGGACGGACCGCGGGCGTTCGCCGATCTTGCTGATCGTCCGGCTGATGCGGTGAAGGTGCTGCTCGACCTGGATCACGGCCGACAGAGCGACACGCCAACATCATCCCGGCACAAGCCGCTGGAACACTGAGAACCCACCCTAAGGAGCCGGGTGCGCACCCGGACTGAGCGTCAGTCCCGGTGCTCCGTCCTGGTACCGGATGACGCCAGGTCCGGCCGCAGTCGGTGGTGGCGGGCCAGGCGCGGGATCAGACCCGGCCGCAGGGCAGCGGCCTCCAGCGCCCAGCTCCGTCGGGCGCTGATCCAGCTCAGGTCGATGACCAGCGGTACGACTCGCTCAACCCCAAGCACACCGTGGAGCAGTCGATCGCCCGGCCGTTGCTGCTCTTCGGCCTGGCTGGGGCAGCGCCAGGTGCGTGGCAAAGTAGCCGAGCTGCTCAGCCAGGTGAGGCTCCCGGCGGGCCTGGCCGAGAGCTACCCGGCGGAACTGTCCGGCGGAGAACGCCAGCGCGTGGCCATGGCCAGAGCCATCGCGGCCGCGCCCGACCTTCTCATCTGCGACGAGGTGACACCGGCGCTCGATGTATCTGTCCAAGCCGTCGTGCTCGACCTGCTGGCCGACCTCCGGCGCCGGCTCGGGCTCGCGGTCTTGCTCAGCACGCACGACCTCGGCGTCGTAGCCAGCGTCGCAGACAGGGTTCTTGTCCTCGAGCGCGGCGCCGTACGGGAAGAAGGCCCCGTCGACCAGATCCTCTCAGCGCCGTCCCACCATTACACGCGCGCACTCATCGCCGCCGCTCCCAGCCTGCCCGAGGTCAAAACGACAGGCCGGAACAGGCCATCGGCAGATGAGCGCGCGGCCCGCCATCCCACGACCCGTCTTCGCCGCCCGACGAACGGACCCGGTGGGGCAGTCTCGTTATGCGGACCGGGCAGCCTGCCCGGCGGGCTATCAGGTCATCGGCAGAGGGAAGCGCCGGGCGGGAAGGCCGGGCGTGTCCACCCGCACGCGGAAGATCCCGCCGGCCACGGGCTGGGTATTCCGCTCATCCGGGGAGAGCTCGTAGGCTGCGGTCGTGACGTAGAGATCCCGCAGGTCGCTGCCGCCGAAGGTGCAGCTTGTGACCTTAGCCACCGGCAGCTCGACGATAACGTCGAGGGACCCGTCGGGCAGGCGGCGTTCGACGCGCCATCCGTCCCAGTACGCCACCCAGACCGCGCCCTCGCTGTCGACTGTCAGCCCGTCCGGGATGCCCCGGCCCGGGTCGGCCCTCGCGAGGGTCGTGGACGGGCCGAGCCGCGCGTCCTCGAAAGGGAAAGCATCGACGCGCAGCGTGGGCGAGTCGGCAAAATACATCCACCGCCCATCTGGGCTCCAGTCGATACCGTTGGGAATTGTCAGCCCCTCAAGGACGGTCCTCACCTCCAACGCCGGCGTGACGACCCTGAGGCACCCGATGGGCTCGGTCTCGCCTTCGGTTGATACGCCGACCCACAGGTTGCCGGCGGGATCGCACCCGGAGTCGTTGAGGATCCCGCGATCGACCAAGTCCCCCACTCTGACGAGGTGCGAGGTATCGCCGTTCGGGTGGAGCAGGACGAGGTCCTGGCCGGTTGCCACGACCACGGTGGCGAGGTCGTCGGTCAGCGCTACGGATCCAGCGGCGGAGTTCATCTCCGCCATCACGCTGTCGTCGCCTGTTGGGGAGCAGCGGTGCACTCTGCCCTGAGCTATGTCTACCCACCAGAGCTGCTGGCTGCGATCATCCCAGACCGGCCCCTCGCCAAGTTCTGCCCCGGCGTCGAGGAAAAGCTCTACGTCCGAGCCGGCGACCACTTTCCTGGTCATCGATCCTCCATCCCTCCTCAGGGCGCGGGCGCTGCCATTTGAGGACCACCGTCAATCCACCGAGGGAGCAGGTATCGTACCGCGGGGTCCAGCGGATGACGCCCAACTGGGCGTATGGGAGCGGCGGGCGAAAGTTGATGGCACCTCTTGTCCTTTTGACCCGGCGGCATTCAACCTAGGGTCAGGAGGTCGCCCGATGAAGATCACCGATATCCGCTGTCACGTGCTGCTCGATCCGGGAATTGTCCTCGATGCCACCAGCTCGGCCCAGGACGATCTGGTAGTGGAAATTCTCACCGACGAGGGCCTGGTAGGTATCGGCGAGTCGGACATCAATGGGTGGGTTGGCCGTGCGCTGATCGAAGCGCCCGGTACGCACACCATGGACCGTGGATTGAAGGCCTCGCTGCTCGGCGTGGATCCGATGGCAGTCGCACCCCGCCAGCTATGGGACCGGATCTATGTAGCGACCGCGATGACGGGCAGGCGGGGGGCCCTGATCCACGCCTTCGGTGCTATCGACGTCGCCCTGTGGGACCTGCGGGGCAAGGCGGCGGGAGTCCCCACCTGGCAACTGCTCGGTGAGCGGGTCCAGCAGCCGGCGTCGCCGTATGCATCGCTGCTCCCCAACGCGCCCACTTTCGACGAAATGCTGCGGTCCTTGGTTGACCAGACCGTCCATGCCAGACAGCTCGGCTTCCGGGCCGCCAAGCTCGAGCTGGTCATGTTCGGTCCGTACGCCAGCATGGGAATGGCCGAAGATGACGGCCGGATGGTCGAGATCATCGCCGCAGTCCGCGAGGCGGTTGGCCCGGACTTTGTCATCATGGTGGACGTCGGCTACGGCTGGGATTCGGTTACCCGGGCCAGGCAGGTCATCGAGACGTGGGCCGAATACGATCTCTACTTCGTGGAAACGCCCCTTTGGGCCGACGACTTCGACGGGTACGCCGAGTTGGCCCGGACCTCCCCGATACCAATCGCCGCCGGTGAGTGGCTTGCCACCCGCTTCGAGTTCCGGGATCTGGTCGAGCGCGGCTGCCTTCACGTGCTCCAGCCCGACGTGGGCAGGGTCGGCGGCCTCACTGAGGCTCAACGCGTGTGCGAGCTCGCCAGTGACCACGGTCTGCGGGTCGTGCCTCACTCGTGGAAGACCGGCTTGACGGTCGCTGCGACCGCCCAGCTGGCGCAGGTGACACCGAATATGCCGTTCTTCGAGTGCATTCCCCGGGAGCTGGCGGAGTCGGCGCTCAGGCGTGATCTGCTTCGCTGCGAACCAGAGGTCCGGGACGGCGCCATCGTCCTGCCGGATCAGCCCGGCCTGGGCATCGAGATCGACCAGGAAGCCTTCGATCGCTTCGAGGCCGCGGCCCGGGACTGGGACGGGCGGAGGGTGCCGGACAACCGGTGAGCGCCGTCATCCTCGAGGGAATCACCTGGGATCACCCACGCGGCCAGAATCCCTGCTCCGCCACCGCGAATGCGTGGGGAGCCATCCATCGGGACGTGCAGGTCCGGTGGTCCGCCCGGTCGCTCCACGACTTCGGCGCCGCACCCGTGGATGAGCTGGCTGAGCGCTACGACCTCCTCGTAATCGATCATCCCTTTGTTGGCGCTGCGGCTCGAGCCCTCTGCCTCACTCCGATGGGTGACCTCCTCCCCGAGAGCACGCTGACCGAGATCCGCTCCGCGTCGGTGGGGCTCGCCTACGACAGCTATGTATTCGGCGGGCAGTTGTGGGCCCTGCCCATCGACGTGGCGGGCCACGTCAGCGTCTGCCGGCCCGATGTCCTTGAGCGCGTCGGTGCCCCTGAACCGGAGACTTGGGGAGAGGTCCTCGACCTCGCTGACGACCTGGCCGCCCATGCGGGGCCCCGAGTGGCGCTGCCGCTGAAGGCGGTCGACGTAGCCATGGCGTTCATCAGCCTGTGCGCCAATGCCGGGGCCCGGCCCTTCGCCCCGGGGCCGCGAGCCGTCGACCGGGACACCGGTCTGCAGGCAGTGCGCGTCTTGCGGCATCTCGCCGCCACCGGGCCAGATGATGCCGCGGCGCTGAACCCGATCGGGCTACTCGACCGTATGGTCAGCACAGACGACATCATCTACTGCCCGCTGGTATTCGGATATGTCAGCTACACGGGCGTGGCGCCCGGCCGTAACCTACGATTCGGGCCGATAGCAGCCGGGTCAGCCGGCCGGGCTGGCGGCGTGCTCGGCGGCGCGGGGCTTGCGATCTCGGCCCGTTGCGAGCACGGGGAGGCCGCGGCAACGTATGCCGAATTCGTGGCCAGCCCCCACGTACAGAAGGGTCTATATGTTTCCAGCGGCGGCCAGCCCGCTGACCGGAGGGCGTGGCTTGACCCATTCGTCAATCACGCGACCGGTGACTTTTTCTCGCGGACACTCGCCTCACTCGATCAGTCCTACCTGCGCCCCCGGTACGACGGATTCGCTGACCTCCAGGAAACCGCCGGTCAGCTACTCCAGTCGTGCGTTCTCGGTGCGGCGGATCCGGAGAGCACGCTCGACGACCTGGACCGGCTTCACCAGTCGCACACTGGGTTCTGACCTTGTCCGAGACCGGAGTTACCGCCAGCAAGCTCGCCATCAACGGCGGTCGCAACCCCTCCGCGCGGCCGGGTAGCCGTCTGCTCCAACAAGTAGGGTGTCTGCCAGAGCAGCCGTCGTCGGGAGGCCAGATCCTATTGGGCGCGTCGGGACGAGGAACGCTGGTGCCTGCGGTCGCGCGTGCTGCCGCGGCTCTGGACGCGCTGCTTGCCAACGCCGGCGATCCGATGAGCCTGAGCGACATGGCCCGCCAGCTTGGCATCCCCAAGTCTTCGATGTCCAATATCTGCTCGCAACTCGTAGAGGAGCGGCTCCTGCTCCGGGTCGACGGCATGTACCGACTCGGGCCGAAGCTGGCCGCCCTGGGGGCTGTCTACCTCGCAAGCGTGGACGTGGTCCGCGAGTTCCAGAGCATCTGCGGCGAGCGGGACCCTGGCCTGGCGGCAACAGCCAAGCTCGCGGCGCTCGGCGAGCACGGCGAGATCGTCTACCTCGCCCGCCATGACATCGCGCGGCCATCGGGGCTCAGCCTGGATATCCGCGTGCAGCAGCCCGCACACTGCACAGCATCGGGCAAGGCCATCCTGGCGAGCCTCCCGGATGAGTCTGTTGCCCGGTGGCTGGAGGACTTCTCCCCGCTCGTACGCCGGACCGCGAGGAGCATCACCGATGGGCCGGCCCTCTGGGCGACGATCGCCGACGCCAGAGAACGCGGCTTCACCGTCGACGATGAAGAGTGCATCGACGGCGTGGTCTGTGTCGGCACCGCCATCAGCACCAAAGACGACACCGGCGAGATCCTCGGCGTCAGCCTGGCGCTTCTCAAGCAGCACGCCGTCGAAAGCCGTCTCAGCGCCATGGCCGCGGAGGTGCGGCGACTGTCCCTGGCGCTCGTTGACCGGCTCGGCCGCGGCTACCGGATCCTCGGGCCGCCCAACGGCCAATAAGCGAGCGCGCCGCGCCCACGGATTATTGACACCATTCCGGCCATTATGGGATGCTGGCCACTGTTCAGCCTGCTGAACGCCCTACCCGTCAATGATCGGTCCCGGGAGACTGGGAGGATGCGCGTGGGCTTCCTTCGCAAGCGTGATCCGAACGCCGGCGGGACGACGAGCATCTTCTACGCCTCCGATCTGCACGGCTCGGACCGCTGCTGGCGCAAGTTCCTCGGCGCCGCGAGCTTCTACAGGGTAGACACGCTGATCATGGGCGGCGACCTGACCGGCAAGGCCATGGTCCCGATCACCCGGGAGGCCGATGGCACCCATACGGCCAGGTTCATCGGCGAGCGGCGCCGTGTCAGCTCAGACGAGCAACTATCCCAGCTCAAGGAGGCCATCCGCTTCAACGGTATGTACCCATGGGTGGCCTCACCCGACGAGGTGCAACTTCACCGGGACGACGACAAGGCGCGCGACCAGCTCTTCGAGACGGTGATGCTCGACGATCTGCGCCGCTGGGTGGCGCTAGCCGACAAGAAGGCCGAGGCGTCAGGCGTAGACGTCTTCGCCATCGCCGGCAACGATGACCCGTGGACCTGCGACACTGTACTGGAGGCGAGCGCGAGGGTCCGGCCCTGCGAGGACCGGCTGGTCGAGGTCGGCGGCCACGAGATGATCGCCTGCTCATTGGTCAACCCGACGCCATGGGACAGCCCACGGGAGATGGACGAATCAAGGCTCTACGATCATCTCCGCGATCTGGCCGAGCAGGTCTCCGACCCGTCTCGGGCCATCTTCATGTTCCACGTCCCGCCTTATGATTCGGGGCTCGACACCGCCCGCCAGGTCAACCCCGAGGACCTCACGGTCGTCATGCGCAACGGCCAGCCCCACGAGATCCCGGTGGGGAGCAGGGCGGCCCGCCAGATCATCGAGGAGTACCAGCCGCTCCTCACGCTCCACGGTCATATTCACGAATCCCGCGGCATCACCACCATCGGACGCACCACGTGCATCAACCCTGGCTCCGACTACGCCAGTGGTCGGATCCACGGGGCGATCGTGAAATTGAGCGACCACAACGTCATTATGAGGCAGCTCGTCATCGGCTAGCCGACAGACCGGCCGCGCGAGACGCCGCTGGCAGCCGGAAGCTTCATAGCTTCCTGTAAGGAGAAGGGGTGTCCATGTCATCCGTCGAGAGCGACCCCGAGTCCACGATCCGTTCCTCGGCCACACCGTCCGGCCTGTTCGCCCGCAGCGCGACCGGGCTGGTCCGCGGTGTGTCGCAGCGCTCGTCCTTCGTGATCAACTTCATCCCAGGTCACCCGACGCAGGCCCTGGCTGCCGGTTTCTTCTTCGTCTTCGCCCTCTTCCCCGGCGGCAACTACCTCGTCGGACTGGCGCTGACCATTCCGCTGATCCTAGCTATCGCCTATAGTTTCGGGCTCCTCACTGCGATGATCCCCCGGTCCGGAGGGGACTACATGATCGTCAGCCGGGTCATTCACCCGGTCATGGGGCTCATCTCGTCGTTCTGCATGACCCTCGCTGGCCTGCTCTCCAACGCCTTTTTCGGCGTGGCCTTCGTCACCCTTGGCCTCGGCCCGGGCCTGGTGAGCCTTGGGCTGGTCGAGCGGAGCCAGGGCCTCATCAACGCAGGAATCACGGTTCAGTCCAGCCTAGGCTGGAAGTTCGGCCTCGGCGCGGCCATGATGCTGCTGTCCGCGGCGTTCCTCGTGGGCGGGTGGCGGTGGAGCATACGGATCCAGAACACTCTGTTCTGGACCGTGACTGGCGGCCTCATCCTCGCTACCGCGGTGGCCCTTTTCACCAGCCATGGCTCGTTCGTATCGTCGTTCAACTCTTTCCTCCGCCCGTACACCCATAACGCCAACTCCTACCAGGAGGTGCTTAGCCGGGCGGCCAAGGCCGGGGTTAACCTGCACCCGCATTTCTCCGTAGCTAACTCGATCCCGATTGTCGGGTTCTTCGCCACCTTCTCCATCTATAGCTACTGGTCGACGTTCGTGGCCGGCGAGCTGCGCGAGGCGTCCTCGGTCAAGACGGCCCGCAATATGGCCTTGGCGGGCGTGGCCTGCATCGTGGTGGTTGCTGCCTTCGCCGCCGTCTTCTTCCACACTTTCGGGACGTCTTTCATGCTCGCCGCTAACGGCGGGGGCATGCCGCCCCAGGTGTCGACTGCGCCAACCTACTTCTTCCTGATGTCCGGGGCCGTCGGCAACTTGCTCTTCGCCATTCTGGTGATCTTCTCGTACATCTTCTTCTGGCCGCTGATCTGTTACGTTTCCCTCTTGCAGCCGACCCGGATGATGTTCGCGTACGCATTCGACGGGATCCTCCCGGAGAAGGTCACGAGCATCAACCGCTTCGGTGCGCCGTGGGCCGCGATCGTGATCAGCTGGGTCCTGTCGGCCGCCACCCTCTTCTGGGGGCTCAAGAACGCCAGCTTCTTCCAGATCCTCACCTACGCGACGCTGATTCAGCTGATCGCGATGGGCCTGGTGAGCGTCTGCGGCATCATTGTCCCCTGGCGGCGTCCGGAACTGTACCGAGGGTCGACCAGCCAGCGCCGGTTCCTCGGCGTGCCGGTGGTGACAATTGCCGGAGTCGGAGGGGTCCTGACCTGCGCATTCGTCTGGGTGCTTTTCTTCCATTACAGCGCGCAGTTCGGCTTCTCAAGCCCTGGCAAGTTCTTCGGTTTCGCCGTTGTCACCATCGGCCTGGCCGTCGTCTACTACCTCGTCGCCCGCTTCATCCGGTCCAGGGCGGGCGTCAACATCGATCTGGTCTACGCCGAGATCCCACCCGAGTGAACGCTCCCGACGCAAGGTCGGCCGTCGTCACCGGGGCTGCCAGCGGAATCGGGCTGGCCGTGGCCGCGCGCCTGGTCCGTGTCGGTTACGTTGTGGTCGGTCTCGACCGTGACCAGGAGGCCCTCCGGAAGGCGGCCAGCTACCTGGGTGAAGGCTTTCTCCCACTCAGCGGCGACATCACCATAGGCAACGATCACCGCCGGGCCGCCGACGCGGCCGAGGCGGAGGGGCCGCTGCGGGCCTGGGTCAACAACGCCGGGGTCGACCTGACCGCGTTCGCCCATGAGTGCACGTCAGCGCACATCGAAGACGGCCTCCGCGTGCTGCAGGTGGGACCGATGCTCGGCTTGGCCGAGGCCGTCCGGCGGATGGTCGCCACCGGCGGCGGCTCCATCGTCAACCTCTCCTCGATCCAGGGCCGAGCTGCCTTCCCCGGGTACTTCGTATACGGCTCGGCCAAGGCGGCCCTGCTGCAGTCGACACGGAGCGTCGCGGTTGACTACGCCGCTGCCGGGATCCGGTGCAACGCCGTGCTCCCTGGCGTCATCGAGACGCCCATGACCTACTCCACACTGCCACCAGGCCTGTCGAGAGAGGAGGGGCTGCGCCGCGAGGCGCAACTCGCACCGATGGGACGGGTCGGCCAGCCAGAAGAGGTGGCCGCCGTGGTGGCCTTCCTGCTGTCCGGTGAGGCCTCCTATGTCACCGGCGCGGAGATCGTCGTTGACGGCGGAGCCACCGCCCGGTGCTTCCCCTATCCAGCCCGCCAGTTCACCGAGGGAGATATTCGTGCCTAGCTTGCAGGGGAGAAAGGCGCTCGTCACGGGAGCGTCGAGGGGAATCGGGCGGGCGATCGCGGTCCGTTTCGCGCGAGACGGCGCGGCCGTCGCGGTTGGCGGGCGGGATGCCGCTCGGATCGAGCGCACGGTGCGCGAGATCGAAACTGCAGGCGGCCAGGCTGTGCCCGCCGCGGGTGATATCACCGACGCAGCAATGGCTGCGGCAGTCGTCGAGCGGGCGGCCTCTCAGCTCGGCGGCCTCGATATCGTCGTGAATAACGCGGGAATCGACGCGAGCGAGTGGATGCCACTGCACGAGTGGCCGATCGAAGACTTCGACCGGATCCTGGCGACCAATCTTCGGGCACCTTTCCTTGTCTCAAAGTTCGCGATGCCTCATCTGGTTCGGGCCGGCCGGGGGGCCTTCCTTCACATCAGTTCGGTATGCGCCATCACCGTGTGGGCCGGTGACTGTGCCTACGACATCTCCAAGGCAGCGCTCAACATGCTGTCCGACCACATCGCGGTCGAGTACGGCCCTCAGGGGATCACCTCCAACACGCTGATGCCCGGGCAGATCCTCACCGAAATGTATGAGGAAGTGAAAGAGGCCATGCCCGACGCTGAGGAGTTCGAGCAGGCGATCCTGGCTCGCCACCCGATCGGGCGATTCGGCTCCGTCAATGAGGTTGCCGAAGCCGCCGTGCTCCTGTGTTCCGGTGCGGCGCCGTTCCTCACGGGGGCCAACGTCAGCATCGACGGCGCTTACAGCCGGGTGTGAAGGGGCAGGCCGTGGACACCGGTATCGGGGGCGTCCGACCGTGAAGGTCGTGGCCGCCGTCTTCACCGGAAAGGGCAAGCCGCTGGCCGTCGATGAGGTGGACCTCCGGCCGCCGTCGCGTGACGAGGTGCTGGTCCGGCTGGAGGCCTCGGGCATCTGCCGCAGCGACCTGTCCTTCGTCGAGGGCAAGTGGCCGGCTCCACTGCCGATCGTGCTCGGGCACGAGGGCGCCGGCATCATCGAAGCCGTCGGCCGCGACGTGTCCGAAGGTCGCGTCGGCGAGCACGTGGTCCTGACCTTCGCCCCGCCATCCCGATAACGTCCCGGCTTGAGCTGGCCACGGCCAGCCTCCTCGGCTGCGGCGTCACGACCGGGATCATGTCGGTGACCCATCGTGCCGCGGTCCGCCCCGGCGAGTCGGTCGCCGTCTTCGGCTGCGGGGGCGTGGGCCTTTCCAGCGTCCAGGGTGCGCGGCTCGTCTCCGCCCATCCGATCATCGCGGTGGATCCCCGGGATTCGAAGCGGGAGCTCGCTCTCCGGCTCGGCGCCTCCCACGCCATTGACCCGTCCGCAGCCGAGCCGGCAGTTGCGATCCGGGAGCTGACCAACGGCGGCGTCGATTATGCATTCGAGGCGCTCGGCTCCCCGGAAGTCGGCCGCCAGGCGTTCGATTCCGTGCGCCGGGGGGGCACGACCGTGCTGATCGGCCAGCCCGCCATCGGCGTGAACATGACGCTGCCCGTCTACGACGTCACGCAGTACGAGCACACGGTGCTCGGCTCCAACCTGGGCGGCGCCAACCCGCTCCTCGCCATCCCCCGGCTCGCCGAGCTGGCCGCCCTGGGCCGGATCGACCTGGCCTCGATGGTGACGCACCGGTTCCCGCTCCGCGATGTCAATAAGGCGATCGAGGCGACGGCGTCCGGCGCGGCCGGGCGGGTCCTGCTGGACCTGACAAGGAGGCCGTGAAGGGTTGAGGATCACCGACGTGGTCTGCCATGTGCTGGTCGACCCGGATTATGACGTCACCGCGACGAGCTCGTCTCAGGACGACCTGGTCGTCGAGATCCGCACCGACGAGGGGGTGTCCGGCATCGGGGAAAGCGACCTGAACCCGTGGATCGCCCTGGAGTGCATCGAGGCACCGGGTACACACACCATGGGCCTCGGCCTACGGGACATGCTCCTGGGCGCCGACCCCCTCGACGTCGAGAGCCTCTGGGATCGGCTGTATACCGGCTCGGCGATGAACGGCCGCCGCGGTGCCGTCATCCACGCGCTGGGTGCACTCGGCATCGCGCTGCACGATCTTCGCGGCAAGGCCCAGGGGCAGCCGTACCATCGGCTCCTCAGCGACCGCGAACCACGGCCGGTGGTGCCCTACGCCTCGCTCCAGCCGGAGGTCCGTGACTTCGACACCTACCTGGAGTCGATGGTCACCTGGGCGCTTGCGGCCCGCGGCCGCGGCTTCCGGGCGGCCAAGGTCGAGGTGACACTCTCCGGCCCGTATGCCCGCAAGGGGATGCACGAGCCGCAGGCCCGGGCGACCGAGGTGCTCTCGGCCGTGCGAAGCGCGGTCGGGCCGGAGTTCACGCTCATGTGCGACGTCCAGTACGCCTTCCCGGACGCGGCCACGTGTCTCAAGGTCATCGAGGGCTGGGCCGATCTCGACCTGTTCTTCCTCGAGACTCCGCTGCCCTCTGACGACCTCGGCGGGTATGCGGAGCTGGCGGCATCAGCGCCGATGCCGATCGCCGCCGGCGAATGGCTGGCGACCCGCTTCGAATGCCTGGACCTCATGGACCGCGGCAAGGTGGCAATCGTCCAGCCCGACATCGGCCGCGTTGGCGGGCTCACCGAGGCCAAGCGGGTCGCCGATCTGGCCGCGGAGCGCAACGTCATGGTAGTTCCCCATCTGTGGAAGACGGGGCTGTCCATCGCGGCTGCCGTTCACCTGGCGGCGGTCACCCCCCACTGCCCGTTCGTGGAGTTCCTGCCGGCCGATCTGTCCGAGTCCCCTCTCCGCAAGGAGCTCGCCGTAGGGACGCCGGAGATGACCGCCGGTGTCCTGGCACCGTCGACCGCGCCGGGGCTGGGCGTGGAACTCGACCCGGACGCGCTGGAAAGGTTCGCGGATGCGGCGCGACGCGTACGCGGCTGACCCGACCGTTGTGAGGCTCGGCGCCGGTGACTTGCGGGCTGTCGTCGTTCCCGGGCGCGGCGCCGAGATGGCCGAGCTCGAGGTGTCCGGGCGGCAGGTGCTGTCCCGCACGCCCTGGGAGCGGCGGCCGGCTGTGCCCGCCGCCGAGGAGAGCGACTGGCTGGGGGCCTGGGGAGGTGGCTGGCAAGTTCTCTTCCCCAGCGCGGGCCGGGCCGGCGTGGCCGACGGCCGCTGGCACCCGTTCCACGGCGCGTGCTCGCAGGCGCCGTGGACGCTGCGGGCGTGCGACCATGCCACGGTCACGCTGTGCTGGGCATACGACGGGTGGGACCTGAAGCGGCGAGTCATCCTGTCCGAGCACGCCGTCCGGGTGGAGACGGAAGCTATCAACGCCACGCCGCGAGCCAGGCCGGCTGTGGCGGTCGAGCACCTGACTTTCGGCGACGACCTGCTGGCCGCCGGGCCGTTGTACTTGCGAAGCGGCCCATGTGACCTGCAGGTTCTTGACGGGGACGGAGCGCCGGCAGGGACATTGCGGCGGTGGCCCATTGGCGCCGGGGCCGAGGACTGGTCGCTCGTACCCGCCGTCGGCCCAGCGTCCCGGTTCGGGTCCCTGATAGGTCTGGGCGACACTTCACTGGAGCTCCGCCTGGCCGATCTCGAGCTGCGGGTGCGCTGGGACCCATCGCTGCCGTACTTGTGGTACTGGCTGGAGCTCGAGGCAACGTCCCAGGCGCCGTGGAACGGATCGACCAGGGCCCTGGGCCTCGAGCCGGCAAGCTACCCGCATGGCCTGGGCCTCGCCCGTGCCCGCCAGGACGGGAGCGCGCGCATGATCGGAGCCGGGGAGACCTGGTCCTGGTTCGTCGAGATCACTGCCGCGGGTACGGCACCCCGAACGCTGAGGAGCCGGGGAGCATGACAGTGGTGCGGGCCCGGCACGACGGAAGGGTTGCCCTCCCGCGACCCGAAGTGGCAGTGCCGTTGCGCTGGCTGACGAGCCGGGTCACCCGGCCGCAAACGTCCTCCGCGAAACGGTCGCGGCTATTTGTAGCCCGGTGAGGGCCAGATGAGTGCGACGGACAACGGCAGCGGTGCGGGACTCCGGGGGCTGCGTGCCGTCGTCACCGGCGGCGGGTCGGGAATCGGCCTGGCGACGGTCCGCCTCCTCGCTGCTCATGGCGCCGCCGTCGCCGCCCTCGACCTGGAGCCCGGCTCGGCGTCTGAGCCCGTCGGGCATGTCCGAGCTCCGCTGGGCATCCGCGCTGATGTCACTGAGGACAACGCCGTCCACGCGGCTATCGAAGAGGTCGTTGGTCGCTTCGGGGGACTCGATATTCTCATCAACAACGCCGGCGTCGCGGCACAGGGCACGGTCGAGACGAACCCCTACGACGAGTGGCATCGGGTGTTTGACGTCAACGTGATCGGAATCGTCCGGGTGACCCGTGCCGCTCTGCCGCACCTCCGCCGGTCCGACTGCGCCGCGATCGTCAACACATGTTCCGTCCTCGCCACGGTCGGTCTCCCAGAGCGGGTGCTGTACGCAGCCACCAAGGGGGCGGTGTACGCCCTTACGCTGGCCATGGCCGCCGACCACCTCGACGAAGGCATCCGGGTCAATTGCGTCAGCCCGGGCACCGTCGACACCCCTTGGGTCGGGCGGCTGCTCGAGAACGCCGAGGATCCCGCCGCTGCCAGCGCCGCCCTCCGGGCCCGGCAACCGCTCGGGCGGCTCGTCTCGGCCGAAGAGGTCGCCGCGGCGATCGTCTACCTGGCCAGCCCTTCGGCTGGCGCCGTGACGGGCACGGATCTTCGGATTGACGGCGGCCTCCAGGGACTGC
>WNFI01686941.1_pt3 | contig 26492 bp, 17 predicted proteins | sample 5400471 | NCBI WGS metagenome assembly WNFI01 (sample SAMN13153348, study PRJNA577476) | soil metagenome | isolation source: 100 cm saprolite on Douglas fir-dominated hillslope | place: USA:California | collected 2013-09-17 | reverse complement strand
ACCTTCACCGACGTGACCCGGCAAGCGGGCTTATGGGGAATCAACGAGTTTTCCACCAGTGCTGCCTGGGTGGACTATGACCGCGACGGCAAGCTCGATTTGATCGTCGGCAACTATGTGGACTGGTCGCCGCAAAAAGACATCGTCTGCACTCTCGACGGCACACACAAATCCTATTGCACTCCGGAATCGTATTCCGGCGTTCCTCCCCGGCTGTGGCACAACCTGGGAAACGGAAAATTTGAAGATGCCACGCACAAGGCCGGACTCTTTGATCCTGCGTCAAAAACTCTCGGCGTGACCACGCTCGATTACAACGGCGATGGCTGGCCCGATCTCTTGTTCGCCAATGACACCCAGCCGAACAAGCTCTACGTCAACAATAAGAACGGGACGTTTACCGAACGGGGCGTGCCGGCCGGAATCGCGTTCAATGAAGATGGCATCGCGCGCGCAGGCATGGGCGTGGATTCTGGAGACTATGATCACTCCGGACGCTCCAGCATCGTTATTTCTAATTTCGCCAACCAGATGATGTCGCTGTATCACAACGAAGGCAATGGCTTATTTGTGGATGAAGCGCCGCGATCAGAGATTGGTCATGCCAGTCTTTTGAGCCTGGGTTTTTCGTGTTTCTTTTTCGACTACGATCTGGATGGCTGGCCCGATATTTTTGTCGCCAACGGCCACATCGAAGATGACATTGAGAAGATCCAGAAGCGCATCAAGTATCGCCAGCCGCCCCATCTGTTTCACAACATCGGTGGGGGGAAATTTCAGGATGTCGCCGCTCAGCTTGGTCCGGAGTTCAGCGCTCCCAGGCTTGGCCGCGGGGCCGCTTTTGCCGACATAGATAATGATGGCTACCTGGATATTCTGGTTACGACCAACGGGGGATTACCGGTATTGTTCCGCAATCCTGCGGGCAAAAACCACGGCCTGCGTATCAAGCTGGTAGGCACAAAGTCGAATCGAGACGGCATCGGCGCCGTTGTGCGTCTGAAAAGCGGGTCCGACCAGCAATATCAGCTGCTGCACAGCGGCGGATATCTCTCTCAGAGTGAACTAGTGCTGACTTTCGGTTTGGGCCCCGCGAGCAAGGCGGACGAAGTGCAAATCGAATGGCCTAGCGGACAAGTGGACCACCTCCAGAATGTTGATGCCGATCAGACGATCGTCGTGAAAGAGGGGCAGGGAGTCACTTCGAGCCGCAAGTACCGGCAGTAACGGGCCTGCGACAACAATCGAGGTGGGCTGAAGCCGTGACGGCCGCCTCTCTCTTCACCTCGTTCTTGTTTGGAGTTGCAACACTCGGGACCCCTCACTAACGCATCCAGCTCGCATTTACCGCCAAGCCTGCTGACTTGTTCCGGATGCGGAAACAGAAGCTGTCTTCTTTGGCTGTTTCGCCGATTGCGCCAATTTTTCTTTTCGCTGCGTGCGTGCTGCGGCGACTGTGGTTTCCAGCGGCGCGGATACATGCTCGTGAATAGCCTGCCGCTCCTGGTTGTCCTCTGCATTCAGCAGGCGATAGGGACCAGTAAGCGCCTGGGCGTTCTCATCCGCTTTAAAGCGCCGGTAGCGAACTTCATAGTCATGCCCGAGTTTTTGATCGCCCATGCCGTTGTAACAGAGCATGAGGTTGTAATTGGCCTGGAGGTCCTCCGGATCAATGGCCAGCACCGCCTGCAATTGCTTTATAGCGTCGGCGTATTGCCGCTTGAGGAAGAGAATGCGTCCCAGATCATTGAGCGCCACGCGGTCCTGCGGATATTGCGTGAGGACGGTGCGAAGATGTTCGGCCGCGCCATCATAGTCGCCGTCATTCCGCAGGACTTTGGCATAAAAGAAGTTCGTGCGGGCCAGCTTGGGATTGATTTCCAGGGCCCGCTTCAGCACGATGCGGGCGCGGTCCATGTCTCCTTCCTGGACCGCCGCCCTGCCAATATTCACCCAGCCATCCGGGTTCTTTGGATCAATCTCGGTAACTTTCTGGAAGGCAGCTTGCGCACCTTTCAGGTCTCCCTGCAGGAACATTCCGATACCATAGTCATTCCAGCGCTGCCACTCTTTGGCGTTCAGTTCAACCTTCGGGGCCGGCGCAGGTGCGTTCTGGTCCAGCACGTTGAGCGTTACTTCATCTTCGGCAAGGGCGATGATGGGAAGTTCAGGAATACGTTTGTCGACGGAAGAAACTTCCGCCGTGCTGCCGGTGAAGACCATGTGCCGGTCGTCGTATGCGGGCGCAACGCCGCCTACTTTGGCAGGGTCAGGCACTCCAGCGAAAGAGAATTGCGTGTTGTACCAGGCAAACTTGCGATAGCAGAGGCGTGCATGCAGTTTAATCTGATTGCCGGCGTTCTTCGGAATCGCGACCCGGAAGTGCGCGGTGTCCGCCGCGCCGGGCGGAATCAGGCGAACATAGACTACGGCACGCGTTGACCAGGCATTGCGTTTATTGATCGGATTACCATGGCCATCAACCTGGAGTGAACGGTAGAAATGGGCGCCCTTTTCCACGGGACCCTTGCCGTCGTCTTCAACCTTGCCGCTCCAGAACATGGTTTGACCGCGATCATCTGTACCCTTTAACTCCAACCATGTGTCATAGGCATCCACTGTTCCAGCAGGGAAGAAATGTCCGATGGTGCGGGTGCGCACTACCACGTCAACCTGTACCGTATCGCCGCGGCGAACTGCCGGCTGCACTCGATTCAGCGGAGCAGTCACCAGCGCGACCGGTTCGCTGCCGGTGAAGACGGTTCTGGTTTCGGCTTCTTCACCAACCGCGAATGTAGTGGACAAATCATTCTGCTGGGAAGCTTTTGTTTTCTTTTCGGGCCGCGCCGCCGAAAGAGCAAAGATATCCACGCTCAGGATCTTGTTCTTGAGAAAGTTTTCCGTGATCTTCAGTTGTTCGGGGTCTTTGTTAGCGATTGGTAACGCGGTATTAGCTGCCGGGAAGCGGTGGGAGTGGATGAAGCCCGCAATGTTTCCGGCGTCCTCTGATTTTTGCATGGGCATGTGGCAGTCCGCGCACTGCTGCGATTTAGGCGGATAGTAAAACGATCGCGCTCCGTATCCGGAAACTCCGCTGGCTTGCCAGTTGTCGTATTCGTTGAATCCACGAAACCAGCGATAGTGATTCACTGCCACGTCCAAATGTACTTTGTGGCACGTGGAGCAGAACTCCGCCGTCTGGGTCCGCATAAACGGTTTCAGGAATGTGCGGCGATGAGGCTCGGGGTTCAGATAAGTCATGAAGTCATGGACTGACCGCACCACCGGGTTCTTGCTGGCGGCCAGCTCATGCAGCTTCGGATACTCCAGGTAAAAGTCGCCCTGACCCATCGTGCTCTTCACCTGGACAATGGAGTGGCACATCATGCAACCCAGGCCGGCCTGAGCTTCCGGACGATGCACAATCTGCTTGATGGGCGTGTCCATCAGCCCGCTGTAAAGCACCGCGGGATCGTGGCATCCGCCGCACCATTTGGAGGGCTGGGTCCCCACAACGTCCTGCATGTATTCAATGCTTTTTCTGTACCACTGATTGTTGAAAGAAGAAAAATGATGGACCGAGCTATACCACTGGTTGTAGACGTCGGCGTGGCAACGCTTGCAGCTATCGGATTCCATGAAGAACTTGCTGGGTATATGTCCGCCGTTGACCACCTGCGCAGAACTCGGGAAGAACGGGCCTTTTGGGCCATCGCCTTCGGAGTCCATGGTCTCGGGAGCGATCGAAGGGTTCCTGATGACGTGGGATGCCAGCCAGCGTCCTTCACGCAATGCCCGAGCTGAGTAAGCCATGGCAACAGTGCTGACCGTCAACACGGCGATTGCAGCGATGCGGACCTTGGCCGTTCCCAGTCTGATTCTTGTCGAGAGCCACCGGGCGATCACGTCGGCCAGCAGAAGAATGATTCCCACGAGACAGAGTCCAATGTGCAAGTACAGCCATTTCTGGTTCTGGCGCGTGGTCCCAACGTAGACCAGCGCGCCTCCGACAAGACCGCCGAGGGCCAGCACGATCCAGCCCAGCTTGGCGGTCAACGTCGCTTGGCGCAGGCAACGTAGGCAGAAGCGTATCAGGCAGAAAATTGCCACCAGTCCGGCGCCGGCGTGCAGCAACACTACCGCTGCGTAAAACAGAGTGGGTGCTGGGAAGGCGTAGAGAAAGACCGCGGAAAGAAATAACATGCCTACCAGGCCGATGGTGAACTTGCGAAAGCTGGGAAGAATTCTCTTGATCATTGACTTCTTCTCTTAACCCGGGAACATCCCGAAGTAAAACGCTAGCCCGGCTCCAACCCGGACGGAGGCTTATTGCCTACGGCGTGAACGCTGGGAGGAGCCGGTCGGCTATTGAGACAGAAGGGCCAGGAAAATTTGCGCGTTCCCTGGCAGCCCTTTGCGCGCAAGAAAATTATCTCCACCGTGCGAGTTTCTTTGTCAGGTGTGTCAAGATTCTTGTAGTAGCGCCGCATCAATGTTGAACGTCCATTTGCCGCAGCACATTCTGAATCCGATCGCCGCCTATGACGCATTCGCGCCGTATTACAAGTCCTACTCCGAAATCAGAAGTCGCTACCTGCGGAAGGTCGAGGACATTGTAGTTGCGCGAGCACCCAAAGCGGGGTCCTTGTTGGACGTGGGAGCGGGAAATGGTGCCCGCGCACTACGTATCGCCCAATCTGCCCGCATTGCGCGGGTCGTGCTCGTAGAGCCGAGCGCGGGAATGCGCGCTCTATGCCCAGACAGCGCCGAAGTCTGGCCTTGCAGCGCCTCAGAAATTCCCGACACCGCCCCGCAATTCTCCCTGATTACTTGTTTATGGAACGTCCTGGGCCACATTCCGGACGCTGAGCAGAGATTACTAGTGCTATCAAAACTGAAAAGGCGGCTCAATCCCGAAGGCGCGATTTTTCTGGACGTAACCCATCGCTACAACGCCGCCGCGTACGGCTGGACCAAGACGTTTTTTAGAATCGTCCATGATTCCTTCCCCAAGTCCCGCGATTCTGGCGACGTGATCGTCTCGTGGAAGGCGCACGAACACACCATCCACACACAAGGCCACGTATTTACGCATGCGGAGATGAAGCGGCTGTTCCGTTCCGCAGGGCTGGAAGTAGTGGCGCGGTGGGTAATCAACTATGAAAATGGCGCCGAATGCAGGTTTCCAACATCGGGCAACCTGCTCTACCAGTTGGCCGCCGCGGGAACCGTTCTGCAGTAAACAGCTCGATTCCCCAAAATTTCATTCAGCGCGGCGCACACAAACTCGATCTGACTCTCAGTCAAGGCTTGGAAGAGGGGCAAGCATAGCAATCTTCCGGAAATGGACATGGTTGTGCTGAGATCTCCACAGCGGAACGGAACACCGCGAAGCGCCGGCTGCAAATGAGATGGCGCGAAATACCTTCCCGACTCGATTCCTCGCTGCTTCAGTTCCGCCCAAATCTCGTCCCGGTCCTGGAGGGTGAAACTTTCGTTCAGCAGGACAGGATAAGTAAACCAGCTTGTGCGCGCGCCGCTACGCTGGTGCCAGGCACATGAGAGGTTCGCATTTGTCTTCAGCAGTCGCCTATAGCAGGCAGCCAGTTCCTCACGCCGTTGCAGTGTTTGTTCGATTCTAGAAAGCTGTTGCAATCCCAGCGCGCAATTTATGTCGGACAGTCTGTAGCTGAATCCGGGCTCAGTGTGTTGGAACCACTCGAAACTTGCTTGCCGTCCCTGGTTGCTGAGGCTTCTGAGCCGCGTAGCCAGCCCTCTGGAATTTGTGATCAGCGCCCCGCCTTCACCGGTGGTGATGAGCTTATTGGGATAAAACGCCAGAGTGCCGATGTCCCCGAGGGTCCCGGTCCTAGTCCCGTCGAGTTCGGCGCCCAAAGCCTCACAGGCATCTTCAATCACGGCCAGGGAATGTCGTTTGGCAAATTCGACTATTTTTGCGGCCGGAGCCGGAAAACCAAAAGAGTGGACAATGATGACTGCCCGGGTCCGCTCACTCAACACAGCGTCGAGCGATGCGCTATCCATGTTGAGAGTCGTGGGATCAACGTCCACGAATACTGGTATGGCGCGTTCGCTGAGAACAGCATTGGTAACGGCCATGAAGCTGAAAGATGGCAGGACCACCTCATCGCCATCTCTTATTCCAAGGGCGCGTAGCGCAAGTTGAAGAGCGCTGGTGCCTGAATTTACAGCCACGGCGTGGGAGACGCCGAGGTATGCCGCCAGTGCCTGTTCGAATTCGTGCATGACGGGCCCCTGGCTCAGGTTTGGCGAATGCAGCACATCAACAACAGCAGCAATGTCTGCTTCGGTTATCTCCGGTTTTGCGAGAGGGACCTTCATGCTGCCGTGTGAGAATGAATTCGTGACGGCGCTTTCGCCAGAAGAGACGGTGACAAGTCTACAGTGCTGAGGACTTCGGCTATTTTTTCTGCGGAGTGCCCGTCACCATACGGGTTCGTCAAATTGTGAAGCGACGCCCTGAAGGAGTCAGACAGCGCGAGTCCAATCGCGCTCGCGATCTCATTGCGCTCTGCCGCGCAATCCACGACATTCTTTCCGTGCTCACGTCCGTTCTGCCTGATGCCGATATTCACCGCCGGCAGTTTGAATGATGCAGCTTCCATGATTCCGCTGCTCGAATTGCCGACGATGGCTGCCAGGAATTGCAACAAGCTTACGTAGGTCTGATGGCCTATGCTGGTGATGAATCGGACGTTTGCCTTGCGAGCGGCGAACGCGGCGATTCGTTGCAGCAGTTCGCGGCTACCCGCGTCAGAGTTCGGGCTGATGAATAAGAGATTGTGCGGGAGCTCTTCCAGGACAGCAAACAATTCATCCACCTCGCAGAGGGTATCGCGGGAGAGGGTCACAGGATGGTAAATGACTCCGATGTTGCTTTTATCAAGAGAGATTTGCAGACTGCTCTCCACTTCTTCGCGACGGAACAGGGAGCCCTTGGTGAGATGATCGAGCGAGGGGCTTCCCACGGTATGCACGCGCCAGGGCTCTTCGCCCATGCTGATCACTCGCCTTCGCGCGCTGTCCGTGGTGGTGAAATGAACGTGGCTCAGCTTGGTAAGGGCATTTCGTACAGCTTCATCAATGGCCCCCAGGCTCACGTCGCCACCCTCGATGTGGGCGAGAGGAATCCGCAGGGCCAGCGCCACCGAGGCTGGAGCGAGCATTTCATATCTGTCCGCAATCAGCAGGAGAAGGTCTGGCCGCAATTTACCCAGGTAGTCAGCGAGACTTAACGTCGCTACGCCGATGGTCTTTGCCATACCCACGTCGCTATCCGAGCTGAGCAGACACTCGATGTTCACGCTGGCCAGAAAACCGTCTCCGGCGATGTCTTCCTGGGTGTTGCCGAATTCAGAGGACAAATGCGATCCCATGGTTATCAAAGCCAGTTCTATATTGCTCCGTTTCGAAAGCTCGACCAGCACCCAATAAAGATGGGAGTAGTCTGCGCGGGAACTGGTGACAACAGCGATCTTTCGCTTTTTAAGCATTACTACTCTCTTACACCGTCAGAGCGGGAATTTGCGTCCGTCTATGGGACTAAGAAATGCGCACGCTCGACCGTCACCCCTAATTGTAACGGGTCACTGCCTCGTCTCGGGCAACGTTGGCCGCTTCCGCTCGCTTCCCGTCAGCCATCGCCGGCTCCCTCCACATTGACGAAGAGTGTCAGTGAACATAGCGTAAAAGCGTAGCACTGGGTTTGAATTCTGGCACCAGGCGAGACAACGCTTTAATCACGCCGGCTTCACGCCGATCGACTATGAGATCCAGCAGCCGGCCTAAGTTATCTGCAAATTCGTCGTTGTCCAGAGTGGCATTGCCGTTGATTTTGTACAACTGATGGACTGAGGTGTTCTCACGGCGCTCATAATCGTAGGTGAGCTGCTCGGAAAGTTTTTCGCCATCCCGCAGACCTGTGAAGTTCAGCAATTTGCCGCAAATATCGGCGGGCAATTCATTCAGTAGGAAGTCGGCAAGCTCCGTGATCCGCCGCGGGCTGCCCATTTCGGGGAGCAACAGCCCGGAACCGATCTCCAGCGTCTTCAACAGGAAGGCGGCAGCTTCCTCCAGGGTCAGGAAGAACCGCGATGCTTGCGGATCGGTTATTTGCAGCGGCAGATGATCTTCCAGAGATTGAAGGAACAGAGGGACAACACTTCCCGAGCTCCCCAGAACATTGCCCAGCCTGAGAGAAATTCTTCGCGTTGCGACGGATTTCATGGCCAGCAGGAGGAGTTCGGAGATGCGCTTGGATACCCCCAGGACGCTGGTTGGGTTCACCGCCTTGTCGGTCGATACATTTACAAAATGTTCCACCTCCCAAGAGTCAACCAATCCCAGAATACGAAGTGTTCCGAGAACGTTGTTTTCCAGCGCCTGGAAGGGATTGGATTCCAGGGCTGCAACGTGCTTCATCGCGGCCGCATGGAAAACGATTTGCGGCGAATAGGTCGAGAATATTTCTTCCAGCTCCGCCTCGTGAAGAATGTCTGCGTGAAAAAACTCGACTCTGGGCAGAGTGAGTCGCCGCTCTTTGTATTTGCAGTAAAGGCCAAGCAGGTTATGTTGCGAATGGTCAAGCAAGATGAGAGTGCCGGCAAGTCCTCCCATTAAGCGCTCGGCCAGAACGGAGCCTATGGAGCCTCCCGCGCCGGTGACGAGCACGGTCTTTCCCGCCATGGAGGTATCGCAATCGAGGCAGGAAGGCATGAACAGAGGCCGGTTCAGGAAGGTCGACCAGTCGATGGCGCGTGCATTCTCCGAGAGTGGTCGTCGAAGGAGTGGCTTGACGGCGGCATGTTGGGCCGAATGCATCTGCTGGGTTAAGGACAGCGCGGATTCCCGAATTTGCAGCTACTGCAATCAACCGAGCTGCTGAGAAATGTCGGTACTGGAAAGAATTCTCTCAAGGCTCGATGTTCAAGCCGATCCCGTGATTAAGCGATGCACTGGTGACGCGAAGTGAAGCGCAATTTTCAGTAATCCAGTCCGGCCCTGCAGCTTCCAGCGTCTGGTATTGCATCGTGGTGCGGAGAGCGATGACCCGCGCTCCGGCTTCTTTTCCGGCCCGAATGCCCGCTGGTGCGTCCTCGACAACTATACACTGCGGTGGCGGGAACCCCACCAGGCTGGCGCCCTTCAAGTACGGTTCGGGATGCGGTTTGCCGTGAACGATGTCGCTGCTGGTGACGATGAATCTGGGCAGCGGCAGGCCCGCAGCCCGCAGACGCACCTCAGCGAGCGGTTTCGTGCACGACGTTACTAGCGCCCAGAGTTCCGTCGGCAAGGAGTCCAGCAACTCCACCGCGCCTGGCGCCGCGATTACACCTTCCAGGTCTTCTATCTCGCGTTTTTCGACTACCCGGTTCTCGGTTTCATGGTCCGCGTGGGGCAGCAATTCGCGGATGGTGCGGATGCTGGGCCGGCCGTGTGCCCTGGTCACGGTCTCTTCCGGATCGAATCCCCGCTCGGCGGCCCACTGACTCCAGACGCGCGCCACCGCGGCGGTCGAATCAACAAGTACTCCATCCAGATCAAATAAGAGGGCGCGGCACATTGTCTTGGGCACATTGGCATAATAAATGGGAAGCACAGGGACGGAGAAACGGGACAGGGTCGCACAAAGACTGCTTCTCGCGACTCGAGCGCTCAGACGGATACAGATGTCTGGAAGATCGGGCAATAGCTCACCGCTGCGGCTAGAATGATTAAATCGAAAACAGGAGTCTAATCGTCCAATATGTCCTTCATTTGCGAACACTTCCTGCTGCAAAGCAAGACCGCCAGGGCGCTTTACGAAACCTACGCGGCGAAAGAGCCGGTGCTGGACTACCACAATCATCTTTCTCCCCGAGAGATAGCCGGCAACCGGCGCTTTCACAACCTTTATGAGATCTGGCTGGAAGGCGACCACTACAAATGGCGGGCAATGCGCATGAACGGCGTGCCGGAACGTTACTGCAGCGGCGATGCCGCGCCCTATGAAAAATTCCAAGCGTGGGCGCGCACGGTCCCCCACACGCTGCGTAATCCTCTCTATCACTGGACGCATCTGGAACTGAACCGCTACTTCGGAATCGATGACCTGCTGGACGAAAACTCCGCTCCCGAAATCTGGAAGCGCGCCAATGCCTTGCTGGCGAGCGATGACCTGAGCGTCCACGGGATACTCAAACGTTTTGACGTGCGCGCTCTCTGTACTTCGGACGATCCGGCCGACAGCCTGGAAGACCACAAAACGATCGCGGCATCCGGCCTGCAAACGCGAGTGTATCCGACCTTCCGCCCTGACCGCGCTATTCAGACTGGTGATCCGGAAGAATTCAATCTATGGACGGACCGCCTTGGCGCCAGCGCCAATATTGACATTGTCTCCTTCAAACATTTCCTTGACGCCCTGACGAAGCGGCACGGCGATTTTCACGCAATGGGCTGCCGCCTCTCCGATCACGGGCTGAGTTATTGCTATTCGAGTTCGTGCACCGACGCTGACGCGGGTGCTCTGTTCTCCAAATTGCGCGCGCGGAAACCGCTCACCGAGGCTGAGTCGGAGCATTTCGCCGGTTACATGATGTTGTTCTTTGGCCGCCTTGACGCCGCCAAAGGCTGGACCAAGCAACTGCATCTGGGCGCACTGCGTAACGTGAACTCGCCCGTGCCCGGCGGCAAGGTGCGGGACGCCGGCTTCGACACCATAGGCGACTGGCCACAAGCCCAGAGCCTGGCCACGTATTTCGGAAAACTGGAGGAAGAGGGCAAACTCCCCAGGATCGTCATCTATAACAACAATCCCGCCGACAATTACGTCTTCGCCACGATGGTGGGGAATTTTCATGATCGTGGCTTGCCGGCGAAGGTGCAGTTCGGAAGTGCCTGGTGGTTTTTGGACCAAAAAGAGGGCATCGAATGGCAGCTCAACGCGCTTTCCTGCACGGGCCTTCTGAGCCGCTTTGTTGGCATGGTTACGGACTCCAGGTCATTCATGTCTTTTCCCCGGCATGAATACTTCCGCCGCGTGCTTTGTAATCTTATTGGCAACGAAGTCGAAGCCGGGCTGCTTCCCAAAAACGAAGAGTTGATCGGTCGCATGATCCGGAACGTCTGCTACGGCAACGCGGCAGCGCACTTTGGACTTGAACTCGGTCCCGGGAGTGCGGTCTCCGAGACAAGCAGTGCGCGGGCAAGGAGCACACAGTAGCTGCGTCGGGAACGAAGTGGATCTTTTCTGCGCAGCTCACAAAATTCCGTAAGAAATGCGCAGGTCACCAGGATGCAGATGAAAGCTGCCGTTCTCAATGTGCCGCAGGATGTTTCAAGGCGGCCTCTGCGAATCATTCAGATCCCGCGGCCGGAACTCAGGCCGGGGCATGTCCTGCTTCGCGTATGCGCCTGTGGCGTCTGCCGGACTGATCTCCATATTGTGGAAGGCGAACTGCAGCCGCGTTGCGAGAGAGTTGTGCCCGGCCATCAGATAGTCGGCGAGATTGTGGATGGAAGCAGCGAAGCGCTTTCCCCCGGAACCCGCGTGGGCGTCTCCTGGATGGGTGGTATTGATGGAACGTGCTGGTATTGCCAGCACGGGTTTGAGAATCTTTGTGACTCGCCGACTTTCACCGGTTACACGGTTGACGGAGGATATGCCGAGTATGCCCTCGCGCGCTCCGATTTTATTTTTCCCTTGCCCGCAGCCCTTGACGATCTGCAAGCAGCGCCTCTGTTGTGCGCCGGCATTATCGGCTTCCGCAGTCTTCGTGTCGCCGGAGTGGAGCACGGAGACCGCGTAGGACTGTTCGGCTTCGGCGCGTCGGCGCATCTGGCAATCGCCGTTCTGCGAGCCTGGAAGTGCGAAGTCTATGTCTCCACCCGTGGAGCTTCGCATCGTGAACTGGCGGCGTCGCTTGGGGCAACCTGGGTTGGAACAGAGAAAGACCAGCCGCCGGTAAGACTTGATCGTGCCATTACGTTCGCCCCAAGTGGCGATGTGGTTCTGGCTGCGCTCGCCAGTCTGCGCAAAGGAGGTGTGGTAGCGATCAACGCAATTCACCTCGATCGCATTCCACAATTCGACTATGACCGCCTTTTGTGGGGCGAGCGGCAGATTCGCAGTGTCACAAATATGACTCGCTCCGATGCCCGTGATTTTCTTCAGCTTGCGGCGGAGATCAATCTTCAACCAAGGACAACCGTCTTTTCGCTCGATCAAGCGAACGAAGCTTTGTTAGCAGTGAAAAATGACTCGATCAACGGAGCGGCCGTAATCGTCCCCTGAAATCACCCGTCCTCGCAAAATCCTTCTCCTGTCATCCTTCGCGATCTATGTAGTCTCGTTGTTTCCGCCCGGGCGGACGCAAATTGCCTTCGATTACGGTAGGCCATGCTGGGCCAAACATAAATCAGCGACTGTGTGTCCTCGAGCATCTGTAGTAGGAACGAAGGAAACTGTTCGCGAGGGTATCGAAAGTGGTTAGACGAATTGTTCTTTTTTTCTTAATTGTGGTTTGTGTTGCGGTAGGGCAGGAAACTCCGAGCGACGATAAGACTCCGCAGACCGAAGGGCAGCGACCGCCTCAGTCAAAGCCCGTTCCAACCGACGACCGGCCGGAAGGTAAGCAATCCAAGCGCATTCTTTGGATCGTTCCGAACTATCGTTCTGTCAGCGCGGACACGCAGTTACCGCCGCTGACTTTCAAGAGCAAGATGTGGCTGGCGACGCAAGATAGTTTTGACTATTCCTCTTTTGCCCTGACCGGCATAGTTGCTGGCATTGGTCAAGCCAGAGACTCCTCTCCCGAGTTCCACCAGGGAGCCCCAGGCTACGGTCGCTACTATTGGCACTCATTTGTAGACCAGGCGGTGGGAAATTATCTTACCGAAGCCTTTGTACCGGCGGTTACAAGGGAAGACCCGCGGTACTATACTTTAGGACATGGTGGTTTCTTTCATCGTACTGGATATGCGGTGAGCCGCTTGCTTATCACCAGGACCGACTCGGGGGGCAGGAGTTTTAATTTCTCTGAGATTGTCGGGAACGGCGCAGGTGCGGGGATCTCCAGCCTCTATTATCCAGCACAAGAACGCACTTGGACCAAAACCGGGCAGAAGTGGTTAACGCAGGTTGCCATCGACGGCATTTTCAACGCTGCCAAGGAGTTTTGGCCAGACATCAATCGCGTCGTTTTTCGAAATCATTACTAGCCGACTACGCCACAATAGCAATCACCCGCAAGGGACTGCCCGAACCGTTCACGATCTTCAGTGGCGCTGCAATCACTACGGCGCCCGACGCGGGGAGCTGATCAAGATTGCAGAGTCCTGCCAGACCGAACTTGCCGCTGCCGTGCATGATGTAGTGGTTAGGAAAGGGAGGATCGAAGGTTGCGGCGCGTCCTGCGTCCGTGCCTACGGTCTCTACTCCTACTCCTAAGACATCGCGCTCTTTAGCCAGGAACTCTGAGCACTCTTTGACGAAGCCCGGAGTGTGCGGACCGTCTTTTTGCAAATTGATGTATTGCTCAGGGTTGGTCCGCTTGGACCAGCCGGTACGCAGCAAGAACCACGCGCCGGACGGAATGCGTCCGTGCTGCGATTCCCATTGCTGCACGCGCTCAACCGTAAGCAGGAAGTCAGGGTTCTTCTGAACGTCGGCCACCACGTCAACCACGCAGGCCGGGCCGACGAATTTCCTGGGACTGATCTTGTCCACGCTGTTTTCCGGCAAGTCTTTCCCGCTTACCCAGTGGATGGGTGCGTCGAAATGCGTTCCAGTGTGTTCGCCGGTCTCGAAGCCGTTCCAGTACCAGGCGGGTCCGCGATCGTCATAACGGGAAATCTCCCACAGACGGAACTGCGGCGTGTTAGGCCACTGCGGCGGCAGAGGCAGCAATGGCGTTTCCGGGCTGAGCGGCTGCGTCAGGTCAATGACGCGTAACGCGCCGCTGTTTAATTGTGCAACTAGTTCTGCAAGAACGTTGGCCATGAGTCTTTTTGTATCAGCTAGAAAGTTAACCTTAACGCAAACTGGATCTGCCTGGGATTATAGACGGCCCGCGGAGTGCCGTAGTTCGGGTTGGGCGATCCTTCCCTGAATTTTTGTGTGGGCGAACAACCCTGCGCTGCACCGTTGAAATTGCAAAAGTCGGCTGCGCCATACACCGTGTTGAAGAACCGCACATTGACCTTATTCAGGAGATTGAATGCCTCGGCCATGGCTTCAATATGCAGATGCTCAGTGGCTTTGAAAGTGCGGGCAAGCCTCATGTCGACAGATTCATATGTGTCGCCTTTGAAAGTATTGCGCGGCTCGATGCCCACGCGGTCATTGTTGCCGAAGATATCGCCATTGGCGTCAAAGCCCGCGAACTTCGTGAAATAGTTGGGCGACTCCAACGTAATGATCGAGCTCAGTTGGAAATTGTTTATGATCACATTCTGCTTCGTCGGTCCCTCGAGCGTGGCGTTCAGCACAAAGCGCTGGCCCACGCTGTCAGACGAGAGCGCCCGCTCCGCTTTTAAGTTCTGGCTGTCCTGAGGAATGAGAACAAAGCTGGGGTTGGGACCGTCATCAATTCCCTTGGACCAGGTGTAACTCACACCGCCGCTGAAATGGTGGCTCATGCGCTTGTTGAAGTTGACCAGCAAACCGTTCCACGATGAGTTCCACCGCGAAGCCGCTTCAAAATACACAGCGTACAAAGTTGGGAACCCAGGACCGGCACTGCGCGAACCCGGAATTCCGGGGGCAGCGAAATACGTGTTCTTGCTGCCGGACTGGCCTTGAGAGTTATGGACCGTGACGTGGCCGCTAGGGTCAGGCTGATTCACGTTGAAGAAGCTTCCCAGATGCACGCCCTTGGAGCGCAGGAAGCTGATATCAAGAGCGGAATCTTTCGTGGTCTGAAATTCCAGACCGAGACTCGTTTGGATTCCGTAGGGCGCGTCGTGGTTCTTGTCAAAGCGCGCGATCACCGCGTCGCCAAAAAATCCGCAACCGGAAACTGTGCCGCCAGGGCAGAAGCCCAGAGGAGCCGCGTCGGGGTAGGTTCCAGTAAGCATCCTTGCGAGCGCAATCTGCGTAATGTTTGGGGCACTGGCAAAGGCGAACAGACGTGTTGTTGCGTTCAAGGCATTTTCGTTCGGACGGCCCGGATATGTTCCGGTAGTGCCGCCGCACGAGGGCGCCTGACAGGCCAACAGGGGCATGGGAATAATTCCATGGAAGATCCCGGCGCCGCCACGCAGGACCACGTTGTACTTTCCGCCAAAGTGATAAGCGAAGCCGGCGCGCGGATCGAATTCCTTCTTCGGACCGTTCAATACCTGCGACGGAAAGGTCTCAAGCTGGTAGCGAAGGCCATAGTTCAAATTGAAATTGCTCCGCACCTGCCAGGTGTGCTGGAGATAAAGACCAGCATAGTTGTGCGGAGTTTCACCCTGGGCCTGGTTCCGTACTGCGGTGGATATCCTCTGTCCCTGGAACACTGAGGGATTGAAGGTGGGCTCGGTGAAGGTCGGCGCATGGAACCGCTCAAAGAAGAGCACCTGCGGCGCACCGGCTTGCAGGCTGAACGGGCACTGTACGGTCAGCAGGCAGCCGAAATCGGCTTCAAAGGGATAAAACAGCGGAAATGATTCAAGCGTATTTACGTGGTTGAAGTCACCGCCAAAACCGATTGTGTGCTTGCCGTGCTGCCAGGTGACATTGTCGACGATCTCAGTCCGGCTCTCCTGATAGAAATCAGGATTGCCGCGGTTTACGCCCGCGGTGAAAGTGTTGAGCACCTCCAGGTGCGGCTGCGTGGTTACGGTCGGGAAGTCGAATGTCCGGTGGCCGTATTGCATGCGGAATTCATTTACGAGATGCGGAGTGAAAGTGGAAGACAGACTTCCCACCAGAGACTGGTCGCGAAGATTGTTGTCCTTAAAGCCGGACGGCAAATCAAAACCGTCATTGAGCGGCGAGACATTGGTCAGACGCCCGTCATTGAAAAAGTAACGCAAGAACATGTATTCGTGCTCGGTAAACGAGTGGTCCAGCTTGACAAGGAAATTGTCGTAGTCGCTTGTCCGGTTTACGTTCAGTTTCTCTGTCGGCAAACCGAAACTGGTCTTGAATTGGTTGATCAGCGTAAGGTTGCCGAGAATCACCGAGTTGTAAAAGGGATTTTCGCTGCGCCGCTGGCCTTCATAATTGCCGAAAAAGAACGTGCGGTCTTTTTTGATTGGGCCTCCCAAAGTGACTCCGAACTGATTTTGCCGCAACTTGTTCAGGCCGGGAGCAGCTAATGGGCTATGCGCATCCACCGCATCGTTGCGGAAATACTCGTAGAGCGAGCCGTGAAGGTCATTGGTTCCGCTCTTCGTGATGATGTTGACGATACCGCCAACCGCTCGTCCGGCCTCAACGCTGTAGGTGTTGTTGATGACGCGAAACTCGCGTACCGCGTCAGTAGAAGGCGTGGTCTTTTGCACACCCGATGCCGTGGAGATGTTGTCCGCGCCGTCGACGGCAATGAAATTGTAGTGAATGTTCTGGCCGGCAAAGGAAAGCTTGGTCACTGGCTCGATGATCACGTCCGTGCTGCCTGAAGTGGTGTCGCCAATAGTGACGCCGGGCGCCAGCAGAGCGAAGTCGATGAACTGGCGGCCGTTGACCGGCAGGTTCTGGATCTGCGCTTGCTCGATCACCGTGTCCGTCGAGGTGCGGGTTGGCTCGATCAACGGAGCTTCCGCCGTGACTGTGAGCTGCTGCTCTACCTGGCCGGGAGCAAGAGAGAAATCCAGAGTCGCGCTCTCCCCGACCGTCAGCGCGAGGCTACGCGTTTGCGGCTGAAATGTCCCCGCCTTCACCGCCACCTTATAATTGCCCACAGGCAGCGGGGCGATTCTGTATACGCCGCTCTCGTCGGTCTTCGTCGACCTTGATAATCCGGTTCCCGTATTGGTGGCGCTGACGTCCGCTTTGGCCAATATGGCCCCGGAATTGTCTGACACTCGCCCCTGCAGGGAAGCTGTGATGGTCTGACACAGAGCAGCCGGGCCCACCAGCAAAAGAACGGATAGCTTCAAGACATTCATGAGAAAACGATGTTGCATAAGTTCGTCCCTCCAAAGGGTTAGCGACGAGAAATATATAACTGAGACGGAGGATTGGCAAGAAAGTTGACATCTAAAGTAATTGGAAACTAGAATTTCGCCAGGTCTTTTTTTTCCAGAGCGCCTTTTTACGGTTTAGTGTCCCGACCACTGCGCCTTAGTTTCTTTAAAATCAATGGCTCCAAAACTACTCAACCAATGAGGCGGAAATGGCCGAGCGGTTTTTCAAGAAGGAAGTCCAGAAGCTTTACCTCGGCGAGGGACAGGAATTTCGCGGCGAAGGCATTCTCGCGGTCACCAAGGCGCTGCTGCAATCGGGAGTCTCATACGTAGCCGGCTACCAGGGCGCTCCCATCTCGCATTTGATGGACGTCCTCACGGACGCCAACGATATCCTGGTGGAACTGGGCGTCCACTTTGAGCACAGCGCCTCTGAGGCCACCGCTGCTGCCACTCTTGCCGCTTCCGTCAATTACCCACTCCGTGGCGCCGTGACTTTCAAATCAACCGTTGGAACCAATGTGGCCTCGGACGCTCTGGCAAATCTCGCTTCGGGCGGCGTGACTGGTGGCGCGCTAATCATCGTTGGGGAAGACTACGGCGAGGGCTCCAGCATCATGCAGGAGCGCTCCCATGCCTTTGCGATGAAGTCGCAGATATGGCTGCTGGACCCGCGCCCGAACCTGCCATCGATTGTGCAAGCTGTGGAGCAGGGTTTCGCGCTTTCTGAGGCCACCAATACTCCGGTGATGCTGGAGTTGCGAATTCGCGCCTGCCATGTTCATGGACGCTTTACCGCCAAGAACAATGTGCGTCCAAAATTTGCGCTGAAAGATGCAATGGAGAATCCGGTGCGCGACGCCAGCCGCGTCGTTCTGCCGCCGGGAAGCTTTCTTCATGAGCACGAGAAAATTGAAAAGCGCTGGCCCGCCGCACAACGGTGGATTCGTACAAACCGCTTGAACGAAGTCTTTGCCGAGGGAACGCAGGACTTCGGCATCATTCTTCAGGGTGGGATGTACAACGCGGTCGTGCGCGCGCTGGAACTCCTTAACTTGGGCAACGCATTCGGCGACAGCCAGATACCTTTGTATGTTTTGAACGTCACCTATCCGCTGATTGATGCCGAGGTACAAGAGTTTTGTGCAGGGAAGCGCGCTGTGCTGGTAATTGAAGAAGGCCAGCCGGACTTCATCGAACAGAACCTGCACGCCATACTGCGCAAGGCCGGACTGCCGGCCAAGATTCACGGCAAGGACATGCTGGCTATGGCCGGCGAGTACACCGCCGCCGTTGTGACCAAAGGCATTCTGAAATTAGTGGAGAGCTACGGGCACCGCCTTATCGAGCCGCAAAATTTGCCCACCGTAGTCAGGCCCGTTGCTGCGACGTCAGACACTTTGCCGGTCCTGCAAAGCCAGGTGCAGCCGCGGCCGCCCTCGTTCTGTACCGGATGTCCGGAACGCCCGATCTTTACCGGTTTGAAACTGGCAGAGCGCGAGCTGGGGCCGCACCATGTTGCATCGGACATTGGCTGCCATCTTTTTTCGATTCTGCCGCCGTTCAATATCGGCGCTCACACCATGGGCTACGGTCTGGGCTGGGCCAGTGCGGCTGCTTTCAACACCAGTGAAACCAACAAGCGCACCATCAGCTTCATGGGCGACGGCGGTTTCTGGCACAACGGTCTCACGAGCGGTGTGGGCAACGCCGTCTTCAACCAGAGTGACAGCGTTTTAGTAATCGTGGACAACAGCTACACCGCGGCTACCGGCGGACAAGACATCCTCTCGTCCCATGCGAGTAATCCGATTCGCACCACCAAACTTTCGATCGCGGACGCGGTGCGCGGCGTTGGCGTGAAGTGGGTGAAGACAATCACGCGAACGTATGACGTCGCAGCCGTTCGCGACATCTTCAAAGAGGCACTGACCACAAAAGAGAAAGGTCCGAAAGTGATTGTGGCCCAGAGCGAGTGCGCGCTGAACGAGCAGCGGCGCCTCAAACCTCTGGTGAAGAAGCAGATTGACGAAGGACGGCGCGTGGTGCGCGAGCGCTTTGGCGTGGATGCCGATACCTGCACCGGCGATCACTCCTGTATACGACTGTCCGGCTGTCCGTCACTGACCATTGCGCCGAATCCCGATTTGCTGCGCAAAGATCCGGTGGCGACAGTGCTGGATAGCTGCGTCGGCTGTGGCGTCTGCGGCGAAGTGGCGCATGCGGCAAGATTGTGTCCGTCGTTCTTCCGCGCCGAAGTCATATCAAACCCAAGCATGTGGGACCGAATGAAAGCAAGGGTCAGAAATGCGGTGATCGGCGTGTTGCAGCGCCGGATTGATCGCCGCCTGGCGCGTATTAGGGCCTGAACAAACAGGATGGGTATCACTCAGCTATCACAATCCGCTCCTTCCGACGCTCGCGCTGCTGCTGCGCGCTCCATCAACATCGCCATCCTGGCCATGGGCGGCGAGGGCGGCGGAGTACTGGCGGACTGGATTGTCGATCTCGCGGAGAATTCCGGATACCTCGCGCAAACCACTTCCGTTCCTGGTGTGGCCCAGCGCACAGGCTCGACAATTTACTATGTGGAGCTTTTCCCAGAAGAGGCTGCGCGAGCCGCCGGTAAAGATCCGGTGCTTGCATTGATGCCGGTACCTGGCGAAGTTGACGTGGTCATCGCTTCAGAATTGATGGAGGCCGGCCGCGCCATTACGCGCGGACTGGTTACGCCCGACCGCACGACTCTGATTGCATCCACGAATCGCGTTTATTCCATGACGGAAAAAATCGCCATGGGCGATGGCCGAGCCAGCGATGAAGCGTTCCTCAAAGCTGGCGGCCAGGCGGCCAGGGTTTTTATCCATCGCGACTTCGCTCGCCTGGCCGAAGACATTCGCAGTGTGATCAGCGCCACTCTGTTTGGCGCGCTTGCCGGTTCGGGAACGTTGCCCTTTCAGCCAAAACAGTTCGAAGCTGCGATCGAGCGCAGCGGCATTTCGGTAGCTTCCAGTCTGAAGGCGTTTGCCGCCGGTTTTGAAGCCGCGACCAGCCCCGAGGCAGCCGAGGTCGAGCCAGCCATCAAGAATGTTCCGAAGCCTGGCCCAGCCCTTGAATCCCTCGCCTCGCGGATCGCTACCAGCTTTCCCGCGGTGAGCCACAGCATCTTGTTCGCCGGGATTGAGCGGCTCTCGGACTACCAAGACGTCGCTTATGCCACCACATATCTTGACCGGCTTAAATCCGTCCGAGATATCGAGCAGCAGCGCGGCAACAAAGGCTTCGCACTCCTCTCCGAAACCGCTCGCTATCTCGCGCTCTGGATGTCATATGAAGACGCGATTCGCGTGGCCGATCTCAAGACCCGGCGCGCTCGCTTTGAACGTGTGCAGGTTGACGCGCGTGTCAATGCAGACCAACTGCTCCTGATCAAAGAGTTTCTTCATCCCCGCGTGGAAGAGTTTGCTGACATCCTGCCTGCGGGTCTCGGCTCATGGTTGCTAAAAACGGGATGGGCAAGCCGGCTAGTCAATCGCCTGACAGGCAAAGGCAAGATTTTGCAGACGACTTCTTTGAGCGGCTTCCTGCAACTTTATTTTCTGGCAAGCCTCCGCCGATGGCGGCCTAAAACTCTGCGCTTCAAACGAGAGCAGCAGAGAATTGACGAGTGGCTGGCGCAGGTCCAAGATGTAGCGCAGGCGGACCATTCGCTAGCGTTGGAAGTAGCTGAGTGCCCAACGTTGATAAAAGGGTACGGCGATACCTATGTTCTGGGCAGTAGCAATTTCGAAAAATTGATGTTCGCGCTTCCGCGTCTGCGGCAGATGGACAACGCTGCTCTCCGCCTCAAAAGTCTGCGCGAAGCTGCGCTGGCTGACGACACCGGCAAAAAACTTGAGGCTGCGCTGCTGGAACTGAACCTTCGTCCGGGAGGCAGCCAATGAGAATTGCCTGCCTGGGCGGCGGTCCCGCCGGACTCTATTTCTCAATCCTGCTCAAAAGGGAGAATCCTTCGTGGGACATCACCGTCGTCGAGCGCAACCGGCCGACCGACACCTTTGGCTGGGGAATTGTCTTTTCCGACAAAACCATGGATGGCTTCCGGACCGTGGACGAAGGGACCCACAGGGAGATCACGCGGGCTTTCCGCCACTGGGACGATATTGATGTCTTCTTCAAAGGCCGCAAGATCACCTCCGGCGGCCACGGCTTTTGCGGGATCGCTCGCATCAAGCTGCTGCAGGTCCTCCAGCGGAGCGCGATTGCACGGGGCGTGAAGCTCGTCTTCCAGACCGAAATCACCGATCCCGATGACTACTCGTCCCGCTACGATCTGGTGATTGCCTCTGACGGCGCGTCTTCGATCACGCGCAGGAAATACGAGCATATCTTCAAGCCCAACGTTCAAGTGCGGCAGAACCGCTTTGTCTGGCTGGGTAGCCGCAGAAAGCTCGACGCATTCACCTTCGATTTCAAGGAAACCGAGTGGGGCTGGTTCAACCTGCATGCCTATCGCTTCGACCAGGAGTGGTCAACGTTCATCGTGGAGACGCCGGAAAAGAACTGGCTGGCCGCCGGCATCGACAAGATGGAGCAGGCGGAGTCAATTGCCTTCTGCGAAAAGCTCTTCGCCGAACGGCTCGAAGGCAATCCTCTTATCTCCAACGCCAAGCACTTGCGCGGCTCGGCCATATGGCTCAAGTTCAACCGCATCCTGTGTGAGAAGTGGTTTCACAAAAACATTGTGCTGATTGGCGACGCGGCGCACACCGCGCACTTCAGCATCGGCTCCGGCACCAAGCTGGCGATGGAAGACGCCATTGCTCTGTCACGCGTGCTCTCAACCCATAACGGCGACGTTGAGGGCGCTTTGCAACATTATCAGGAAGAGCGGGAGATCGAAGCGCTGAAGTTGCAGAGCGCGGCGCGCAATCGCATGGAATGGTTTGAGCAGGTCGAACGCTACGTCCATCAGGAGCCCGAGCAGTTCGCGTATGGCTTGCTCACCGGCAGCCAGCGCGTTGGCCACGCCAGCCTGAAGCTGCGCGATTCCGGCTATGTGGAGCAGGTGGAGAAATGGTTCGCAGGACGCAATGGCGTCAGCCATTCTCTCCCTCCCATGTTTGCTCCCATTTCGGTACGCGGCGTGACTCTCAAGAACCGCGTCATCTGTTCACCCATGGCGACTTATATGGCGCAGGACGGCTTGCCCAATGATTTTCATCTTGTACATCTGTCGTCGCGCGCGATGGGCGGGGCATCGATGGTGGTGACGGAGATGACGTGTGTCTCGCCCGACGCGCGTATCACGCCGGGCTGTCCTGGCATGTGGAATGACGAACAGCAGAATGCGTGGAAACGTGTGGTTGATTTTGTTCATACACACACCGATGCAAAGATCGCTTTTCAGCTTGGCCACGCCGGACGCAAAGGTTCCACCCGCATGGGATGGGACGCCATTGACCAGCCGCTTGGTTCCGGCAACTGGCCGCTGGTCTCGGCTTCACCGCTACCGTACATCGAAGGCGTTTCACAGACGCCGGCTGAGGCGACACGTGCTGACATGCGCCGCATCAAGGCTGACTTCGTGTCGGCGACGCGGCGTGCGATCGCTGCCGGCTTTGACTGGCTGGAATTTCATTGTGCCCACGGATATTTCATGTCCAGCTTTATATCGCCACTGACCAATCAGCGAACAGATGCGTACGGCGGGTGTGTCGAGAATCGCTGCCGCTATCCGCTTGAGGTTTTCTCCACGATGCGTGCCGTGTGGCCGCAAGACCGGCCCATGAGTGTGCGCATCTCCGCGCATGACTGGGTCCCAGGTGGTACAACGGCGGACGACGCAGCCAGAGTCGCGTGCCTTTTCAAAGAAGCTGGAGCCGACGTGATCGATTGCTCCTCAGGGCAGGTGAGCAAGGCAGAGAAGCCGGTCTACGGACGCATGTTTCAGGTACCGTTCGCGGACAAAATACGGAACGAAGTTGGTATTCCGACGATCGCCGTGGGAAATATTTTCGAAGGCGATCACGTGAACACTATCATCGCCGCCGGACGGGCGGACCTGTGCGCGATTGCGCGGCCGCATCTGGCCGATCCGGCATGGACGCTGCATGAGGCGGCGAAGCAAGGCTTTACCGACATTACCTGGCCCAAACAGTATCTAACCGGAAAAGAGCAATTGGAAAGGAACCTGGCTCGCGCCCAACTGATGTTGCAAGTGTGATCCCGATGAATCAGAGCTCACAAGCATTGACTGGCAGGCACGCAGTGGTCACAGGCGGCGCGCGCGGGATTGGCGCGGCGGTCACACGCGCGCTTGCAGCGCATGGTGCGAGCGTCAGCATGCTCGGCCGCAGCGCTGCTCCCGAGGGCGATCTGGCCAGCGGTCCGCATCTTCACTACGCTCAGGCCGACGTCTGCGAACCGGCGACGCTGAGCAAGGCTTTTGACGCTGCCCGCGCCAGCTTCGGTCCTATTCACATCTTGGTGAACAACGCCGGCCAGGGACGCTCGGCGCCATTCCTGAAAACTGATGTCGAACTCTGGCGCAGCATGATGGAAGTCAATCTCGACAGCGTCTTTTACTGCATACACCAGGTCCTGCCCGCCATGCTGGACGCCGGATGGGGACGCATTGTGAACATCGCCAGCACCGCGGGACTCACTGGATATAGCTATGTCTCAGCGTACTGCGCGGCAAAGCACGGCGTTGTCGGTCTCACGCGCGCTCTGGCCCTGGAGATCGCGACCAAAGGCGTGACCGTAAATTCAGTCTGTCCCGGCTACACGGAAACAGAGATGCTTCAGCGGACCGTCGACGCCATTGTGGCCAAGACCGGGCGCACTACGGATGAGGCGCGAACGGAATTGAGCGCGCGTAATCCGCAAAAACGAATGATTCAGCCGGAGGAGGTCGCTAACGCTGTCGCGTGGCTATGTCTTCCCGGCAGCGAAGCAGTTACCGGCCAGTCCATTGCGATTGCCGGCGGCGAGGTCATGTGAGGGAGAGAATGGCAAGCACTTCAACTACGCGCAAGAACAATTATGGTCGCGAACGCACTAGCCCCGCGGTGCTTGATCTGGAGACGCGGGCCAACAATAGCGATCATCGGGCCCTGCGTTTGTGGCTGCGTTTGTTATCGTGCACCGTGCGCATCGAAAACGAGATTCGTTTGCGGTTGCGGTGTGAGTTCAACACTACCTTGGCCCGCTTCGACCTGATGGCGCAACTGGATCGCAGCCGGCTGGGGCTGAGCATGAGCGACCTTTCCCAGCAGCTGATGGTATCGGGTGGCAATGTAACCGGACTTACCGACCAACTCGAACGGGAAGGCCTGGTGATTCGCCTCTCTCGTCCCGGCGACCGTCGCTCCTACACCGTCAAGCTTACCGAGAGAGGGACCAGGCGTTTTCGTGAAATGGCTGCGCGCCATGAGCAGTGGATTATAGAGTTGATGGGCGGTCTAAGCCGCGAAGAGCAGCAAACCATGATCCATGAGCTGGCAAAACTGAAGGCCCACGTCAACGGTAGCCGTGCCGTAGCGCTCAAGCCAAACCACCGCCGACAGCCTGGGGGCATTCGATGACAGAAGCAATCAAGCCAGCGGCCCGAGCATTCCCCGGCCGCCCGTTAGGGAACTACCAGGCGAAACATTTCAAATACGAGTTCAAGGAAGGTGTGGCCTGCATCACGCTCGACCGTCCCGAACGCAAGAACCCACTGACGTTTGACTCTTACGCCGAGCTACGCGACCTGTTTCGGGCGATGTCACAGGCGGCTGATGTTAAGGCCGTGGTTTTGACCGGTGGAGGTGAGAATTTCTGTTCCGGCGGTGATGTACACGAAATCATCGGGCCGCTCACTGAAATGGACATGCCCGGCCTGCTCGCCTTCACCCGCATGACAGGCGATCTGGTCAAAGCCATGCGCGCGTGTCCGCAGCCGATTATCGCCGCGATCGATGGCGTTTGCGCCGGAGCCGGCGCGATCCTGGCCATGGCGTCTGATCTCCGTTTAGGTACGGCGCGCAGCAAGACGGCATTTCTCTTCACCCGCGTAGGACTCGCCGGTTGTGACATGGGAGCATGCGCAATCCTGCCCAGGATCGTCGGCCAGGGCCGCGCTGCTGAACTTTTGTTTACTGGACGCAGCATGGCTGGAGAGGAAGCTGAAAGATGGGGTTTTCTCAACCGCCTGTGCGCTCCTGAAGAACTGTTGACCAGCGCGATGACATTGGCTTCAGAACTGGCTAGCGGTCCGACCTTTGCTCACGGCATGACCAAGAAGATGCTGCATCAGGAATGGAACATGGCGCTCGACGAGGCCATTGATGCGGAAGCCCAGGCGCAGGCAATCTGTATGGCTACCAACGATTTTCATCGCGCGTACCAGGCCTTTGTCGCCAAACAAAAGCCGGTGTTCAAGGGAGACTGAAGATGACGAACGGCAGCCATCTCGACTGGCCTTTTCTGGAGCCGCGCCACAAAGCGCTGGCTACAGAACTGGACCGCTGGGCGGGTCGTGTGTTGTCCGATGAGCATCTGGGAGAGCATTCCGTGCGCGCCGTTGACGACGCCTGCCGTAAACTTGTTCGCCAGCTCGGAGAAGGCGGCTGGCTAAAGTACGCCATCGGCGGGACTGCGTACGGCGCTTCGGCTGACGCCATCGACACCCGTGCTGTCTGCCTGATTCGCGAGACGCTCGCCCGGCATTCCGGCCTCGCCGACTTCGCTTTTGCCATGCAAGGGCTGGGTTCTGGGGCCATCTCACTTTTCGGCAGCCACGAGCAGAAGCAACGCTATCTTCCTCGTGTGGCGAATGGGTCCGCGATCGCTGCATTCGCGATATCGGAGCCCGACGCGGGATCGGATGTTGCCGCGCTTCAGTGCGAAGCCAGGAATGACGGCGAGCGTTATGTAATCAACGGAGAGAAGACCTGGATATCAAATGGGGGAATTGCGGACTTCTATCTCACGTTTGCCCGCACCGGCAACGAACCAGGCGCTAAGGGAATATCTGCGTTTATCGTCGATGCCACAACGCCAGGTCTGGAGGTTACAGAACGGATTGAAGTAATGGCGCCGCATCCGTTGGCACGGTTGACTTTCAAGAATTGCAGAATTCCCGTAGCGCAGCGCTTGGGCGATCCCGGCCAGGGTTTTAAGATCGCCATGTCCACACTCGACATCTTCCGATCATCAGTCGCGGCGGCTGCGGTCGGCTTTGCCCGCCGGGCGCTGAAAGAAGCTCTATCGCGTTCGACTTCACGCAAAATGTTCGGCCAGGTGCTGGCGGACTTCCAGTTGACTCAGGCCAAGCTGGCGAAGATGGCCACTGATATCGATTCCGC
>WNFI01267006.1_pt1 | contig 26501 bp, 31 predicted proteins | sample 5400471 | NCBI WGS metagenome assembly WNFI01 (sample SAMN13153348, study PRJNA577476) | soil metagenome | isolation source: 100 cm saprolite on Douglas fir-dominated hillslope | place: USA:California | collected 2013-09-17 | reverse complement strand
CGAGAACACCTTGACGATCGACGCCGTCGCCTCGGCGATGCCCTCGACCACGCCGACCGCCAGCACGCTCGCGCCCAGAACCGCGGTCATGAAGACGGGAAGCAGCCCGTGGACCAGCTCGGAGGAGAGGTCCATGCAGAGCGAAACAAAGCCGAGAGCCCAGACGGTGCGCGGAACTCGCATCTGCCTGCAGTTTAAAATATCCTGTGAAGTTCGAAACCCCGTTGACTGCCCGCGCTGCCGTACGCGCCCTGTCCGCCTCCAAGATCCGCGAGCTGGTGAACGAGGGTTTCGGCAATCCGAAAGTGCTGCCTTTCTGGGTCGGCGAGCCCGACGAGCCGACGCCCGACTTCATACGCAACGCCGGGATAGCCTCCATCAACGCCGGCGAGCTGTTCTATACGCACAATCTCGGCATCCCGGAGCTGCGCGAAGAGCTGGCCGCCTATCTCAGCCGGCTGCACCGGCCGACGGAGCCCGGCCGGATCGCCGTCACCAGCGCCGGCGTCAACGCGCTGATGCTCGCCTCGCAGCTGCTGGTCGAGCCGGGCGACCGCGTGGTCGAGGTGGTGCCGCTCTGGCCGAACCTGCAGGAAATCCCCAGGATCCTCGGCGCAAGGGTTGTGACCGTGTCTCTCGAATTTTCCAGTTCAGGCTGGAAGCTGGATTTGAACCGGCTGATCGACGCGTTGGCGCCGGGGACCCGCGCGCTCTACCTCAATTCACCCAACAACCCGACCGGCTGGACCGTGACGCGCGAAGAGCAGCGCGCGATCCTCGAGCACTGCCGGCGCCATGGCATCTGGATCTTCGCCGACGACGCCTACGAGCGGCTTTACTTCGGCGAAGGCAGCGTCGCACCGTCGTTCCTGAAGTTGATGGAGGATGAAGACCGGGTCATCAGCGCGAACACCTTCTCGAAGTCCTGGCTGATGACCGGCTGGCGCCTGGGCTGGCTGGCGGTGCCGGCCGGCCTCACTTCGGACCTCGGCAAGCTGATCGAGTACAACACCTCGTGCGCGCCGGTGTTCGTGCAGCGCGCCGGCATTGCCGCCCTGAAGCAGGGGGAAGCCGTCATTCAAAAAAGCTTGCGCCGTTACCGGAAGGCGAGAGATTTTCTGATCAGGGAGTTAAAGGCCACCCCCCGGGTGGAAGCGGCCCTTCCCGCCGGAACCATGTACGCCTTCCTCAAGATTGAAGGCATGAGCGACAGCCTCGCCTTCTGCAAGCGCCTCGTGCGCGAGCACGGATTAGGGCTCGCGCCCGGGGCGGCGTTCGGCCCGGAGGGCGAAGGCTACGTGCGCTGGTGCTTCGCCGCCGCCGAAGACCGGCTTGCCGAGGGCGTTGCGCGATTGCGGCGCGCGCTTGGCAGGGGAAACGCCTAGGCCTCGACGCCGGGATCCGGCTCGTCGAGGCCCAGGGGATGCTGCGGACTAGTTGGTGAGGGCGACGCCGACGCGCCTCGTAGCGGCGGCGCTGCTCTGCTGCGACTTGTCGAGAACGGAGATCTCGCCGGCGAGCTCCGCGCCTTCCTCGATCTTGATCTTGGCATAGCGGATCTTGCCGGAGACCTTGCCGGTGCCGTGGATGGTGAGCTGCTTGCGCACCGTCAGCTCGCCTTCGAAGCGGCCGTTGATCTCGGCGTTGTCGACGGCGATGGTGCCCTGGAACACGCCGTTCTGCGCGATCTCGAGCACGCGCGAATCGAGCGTGGCTTCCATGCGGCCCTCGACCACCAGCGTATCGCAGTCGGTGATCTCGGCGCCCTTCATCTTGATGTCGGGGCCGACGACCAGTTTCGCTTCCTTGCGCTCTTCGCCCTTCTCGGCGGAGAGGGGTGCGGGCGCCGCATAGGCGGCAGGCACGGTCGCGGGAGTCGCTGGTTGGCCCGGGCGGAACAGACTGTCATCGCGCCGCTCTTCGCGCTTGCGGAAAAACCCGTCTTTCTGTAGCACGTTATTCCCCTCTGAAGTGAATGGCTGGAACAGCTTCATGACCGTATGCACGATCCATACCAGCGACTTGCACAGGGAGTTTTCGCCGCCAAGGCAGGAAAGCGTCGGCCCGGAGCGACAGCCGGTCGGCCGAATTAGGCAAAGGCGCTGTTTGCGCTCGCTTTTTGTCTGTCGTGCTACCGCTACGCAAAATCGCGAAGTAAGCGCCCGGGACGGCGCGACCGATCCGGCTCGCCGCCCCCGACGATGCGCACGCCGTTCACCCAGACGCCGTGCACGCCGACCGCGTCGGTGGTGAGACGAGGATGGCCGCCCGGCAGATCGAAGACGCGCCGGTTCGGTCCGCGGTTCACCGTCGCCGGGTCGAACAGCAGCAGGTCGGCCTGGTAGCCGGCCTGGAGGGCGCCGCGCTCCTTGATGCCGAACACCGCGGCCGGCTGGCCGGTCAGCCTGCGGGCAGCGTCTTCCAGCGACAGCACGCCCAGCTCGCGCACCCAATGCCCCAGCAGGTGCAGCCCGAAGCCGGCGTCGTTGAAGAAAGTAAGGTGCGCGCCCGCGTCCGACAGCGACACCATGCTGGCGGGGTGGCGAAGCATGCGGCCGACCGCCGCCTCGTCGGAGTTGAGGAGCAGCGCCGTGAACACCGTGTCGAGACTTTCCTCGAGGGCCAGGTCGAGCATGAAGTCGAGCGGGTCCTTGCCGGCGTCTTTTGCCAGCTCCGCGATCGAGCGCTGCTCGAACTCCTTGCGCGCCGACTCGACCACGCGCACCTGGTTCCACTGGCCGTTGAACAGGCGGAAGTGCGCGGGGGTCGCAAGCTCCTTGCGCATTGAATTTCGAAATTGGGGATCTCGAAGCACGTTTCGAAAAGCTTCGTTTTTCTTCCCGAGAGCGGGCTTCCAGGATTCCAATCCTTCAAACGTATAGGGCGAGTGCAGGGTGAAATCCATCGACAGCGGGCAGCAGGACATCGCGCCGACGACCTTGTGCCCGCGCGCGTTGGCCTCGCGCGCGGCGTCGAGGTCCTTGAACACCGCGTCCGGATTGGTGCTGTTGTGAAGCAGGGCGGCAACCACCACCGGACGCGTCGATTGCGCCGCCAGCTCCTCGAGAAACTCCATGCGCGTGTGGCCGCCCTTGGTGAGCATGAAGACGCCGCGGCCGGCGTCCTTGAGCGAGACGACGAGGGCGCGCAGCTCCTTCTCGTCGGCCAGACGTGAAGGCATCGGAATACCACCCTCGCCGTTGTGGGCCGGCGAGGTGCTGGTCGAGAAGCCGATCGCGCCGGCGCGCATCGCCTCGAGCACCAGAGCGCGCATCTCGGCGATCTCGGCATCGGTCGCAACGCGCTGCGTCGCCGCGTCGCCCATCACGTAGCTGCGCACCCCGGAGTGCCCGACGAAGCTGGCGATGTTGAGCGCCGCTCCCTGGCGCTCGAGCATGTCGAGGTACTGCGGCACCGATTCGAACTCCCAGCGGATGCCGCTCCTCAGCACCTCCAGCGACATGCCCTCGACCTGCGTCAGGTTGCGCATCACCCGGTCCCGGTCCGCAGGGCGGCACGGCGCGATGGTGAAGCCGCAGTTGCCGATGATCGCGGTGGTGACGCCCAGCGCCGGCGAGGGCGAGGCGCTCGGATCCCAGGTGAGCTGCGCGTCGTAATGCGTGTGGTTGTCGATGATCCCCGGCATCAGCGCAAGGCCGCCGGCATCGATGGTTTCTTTTGCGCTGTCCCTGACTTCTCCGATTTCCGCAATGCGGCCGCCCTTGACGCCCACGTCTCCATACCGGGGAGAAGAACCCAAACCGTCGAGAAGCAGCGCGTCGCGGAGCACGAGGTCGTGCATGGGGGACGGCCAGTATACTGGCGTAACATTCGCGTCAACGCCATGAAACGCGCGCTCGCCGTCCTGGTTGTCCTTTGCGCCACGCTGGAAGTCCAGGCAGCGAAACAAGGTGGAGGCAAGTTTGCGAGCGTCCCGTCCGCCGCCCATCGCACGGCGGCGCCCGGCCGCGGCAGCTCGCGCCTCTACAGGGATCCGCGCGGCGCGCCGGCGCTTGCGCCTGATCGCAGGATCAGCGAGCAGGACTGCACCAAGCCGGTCGATCTCTCGGCGGGGAACCTGCGGTGCAAGTAATCGTGCGAATTGCGCAGATCGCGTTGGCGCTTTGCACGCTGGCGCCGCTTGTCGCAGCCGCGCATGGAAATCACCCCAAGCCGAACGCAAACGTTCGCGCAGCGCCCGCTTGGCAGCACGAAGCGAGCGCCGCTCCGACTATAGCGGCTGCACCCGCGCACTGCCCTGCCGAGGGCGGACCGGGGTGTGGCTGCCGCGGCCCCTCGTGCATGCGCTTAGGCGAGCCGGAGGTGGTCGGCGTAGCGCCGGCGTCTTGCGCTCTGCAATCCCCGCTCGCGTCGCGCTTGCTTGGTCTCGCTGTCGCGGTGGCCCCGCCGTCGGCGTTGTTTTCACCTTTCCCCCCGCGCGCTCCCCCGCTTTCTTCCTGACGCTGGATTCGTAGCAGCGTAGCTGTCTTTCGGCAGTTCCACCGTTGGGGAGGAACCGTGAAAAAGCTTTCATTGGCTTTGGCGTTGTGCACGCCGCTTGGCGCAGCAGCATCGTGCGGCTCGGCGTTCTGTACGATCGACACGAACTGGGATGTCCAGGGCATCTGGACCGAGCCCGCGCCGCGCTTCGATCTGCGCTACGAGTACATCAGGCAGGATCAACCGATGACCGGCAGCCGCAAGATCGCGGTCGGGGAGATTCATCGGCATCACGACGAGGTGCTCACCAAGAACAACAACTGGATCGGCACCATCGACTATCCCCTGAGCGCCGACTGGGCCATCAATGCGATGCTGCCGCTCGTAGATCGCGAGCATATGCATATCCACAACCACGGCGGCGCCCAGATTCCGGAAGCCTGGGACTTCAGGAAGCTGGGCGATGCGCGCGTCCTCGCGCGCCGGCGCCTCGCGACCTCCGAGACTTCAGAGCCGACCTTGGGCATGGCGGGCGTCAACTTCGGTCTCAAGCTGCCGACCGGACGGACCGACGTGCGCAATTCGGAGGGCGAGCTCGCCGAGCGTACGCTGCAGCCGGGAACAGGCACGACGGACGTCCTTGCCGGCGTGTACTACACCAAGATCCTGCCAACGCGGAATCTCTCCTGGTTCGCGCAGGCGATGCTTCAACTGCCGCTCAACTATCACGCAGACTACAAGCCGGGGAAGCGCCTTTCCCTCGATGCCGGCCTGCGCTACGGCGTCGGCGACAACCTCGGCCTGATGCTGCAGGCGAACATGCTCTTTCGCAGCCACGACAAGGGCGACCAGGCGGAGCCGGAGGACACTGGCGGCAGATCGGTCTTCATCAGTCCGGGCGTGAGCTACGCGCTGACGAAAAGCGTTCAGGTATACGGCTTTTTCCAACTGCCCGTCTATCAGTACGTGAACGGAGTGCAATTGACTGCCAAGCATGCTGTTACGGCGGGAATCACCATGCGGTTCTAATAGCTACTGAGACTGTTTCACCAGCCACTTCTAGGAGCTTCGCCATGGAATTCCCGAACGAGACCAAGGCGTACCGCACGGCGCGCAACGATTTGCTGAAGGCCGAAATCGACTTACGGCGGCAGATCGAGAAAGTCGCCGCTTTGCGCCGCTCGCTGCCGGTGGGCGGCGAGGTGCCCGAGGACTACGTGTTCGACAGCGAGCGCGGCAAGGTCAAGCTGTCGCAGCTCCTCGAGCGCGGCCCGACGCTGGTCGCCTACAGCTTCATGTACGGGCCGAAAATGCAGAAGCCCTGCCCGATGTGCACCGCGATGCTCGACGGCCTGAACGGCAACGCGCAGCACGTCGGCCAGCGCACCAATCTCGTGGTGATCGCCAAGTCGCCCCTCGAGCGGACCCTCGCGTATGCGCGCGAGCGCGGCTGGTTGAACTTCAGGCTGCTGTCTTCGGCAGGAAACAATTACAACCGCGACTACCACGGCGAAACCACCGACGGCTCGCAGATGCCGATGCTGAACGTCTGCGTGAAGAACGGCGGCAAGCTGCGGCACTTCTTCGGCACCGAGCTGCTGTACGCCAGGGAGGAAAAAGGCCAGAACGCGCGCCACGTGGACCTGATCTGGCCGCTGTGGAACCTGCTCGACCTCACGCCCGAGGGCCGCGGCACGGACTGGTATCCCAAGCTCAGCTACTAGTAGCCAAGCTCCAGGTCCACTACGTTGAGGAGCGGGCGGCCGTTGCGCAGCCGCTCGATGTTCTCGACGATCTTCGGCACCGCGGTGCGCGCATCGGTGAGCGCCGCCGCGTGCGGCGTGATGGTCACCTTGGGATGCCGCCACAGCTCCTGGTCGGCTGGTATCGGCTCGGGCTCGAACACGTCGAGGTAGGCATGCGCCAGGTGCCCGGAGTCCAGCGCCGCGACGAGATCGTCGAGCACCACGTGCCCGCCGCGCGCCAGGTTGATGACGCAGCCGCCCTTTTTTATTCTGCCTAAAACACTCCCGTTCAAGACGCCTTTCGTCTGCGGCGTCAAAGGAAGCAGGCAGACGAGCGCCTCGCTCATGGAAGCGACACTATGAAGATCAGTAGAGCACTTAGCGCCCTCGATAGCTTTCGGCCGCCGGCTCCAGCCGGCGACATTGAAGCCGAGCGCGAGGAGCTTGCGCGCGGCGTCGCTGCCGAGGTCGCCCAGCCCGAGCAAGCCGATGGTGCGATCGGAGGCGAGAAATTGCCGGTGCCGGTCCCAGCGGCGCTCGCGCTGCTGCGCGCGGTAGGCGTAATGGTGGCGATGCCAGTCGAGAACGTGCGCCAGCACGGTTTCGGACATCGCCGCCACCATCCCGGGATCGACGAGCCGGGCGAGCGGCACGCCTTTGGGCAGCGCGGGATCGGCGAGCAGCCTCTCCACGCCCATCCACAGCGACTGGATGAGTTTCACGTCGCGCAGATTCTCCAGCGTGCCCGGCGGCGGCGTCGCGACCAGCGCGACGTCGATGGGCGCTTCGGGACGCAGCAGGATGCGGTCCCGCGGCAGGGCGCGTTCGAGGAGCGGAATCCAGTGCTCGGCCTTCTCGGTTTCACTGGCGAAGAGGATATTCACGCGGGCGACGATGGTAGCATTCACGCGCCGATGATCAGACTTCTGCAAGTTCTTCTGATGGCGCTTTGCGCGACGGGTGCGCTGGCGCAGGACTGGCCGAAACAGAAACCGATCCATATCCTCGTCGGCTTCGCGCCCGGCAGCACCACCGATCTCGTCGCGCGGCTGGTGGCGCCCAAGCTCTCCGAGTCGATCGGCCAGTCGGTAGTGGTGGAGAACAAGGGCGGCGCCGGCGGCAACGTCGCCACACTGCAGGTGAAGCGCTCCGCGCCCGACGGCTACACGCTGCTCGTCACCAGCGTCGCCTACGCCGTGAATCCGAGCCTGTATGCGAACGCCGGGTACGATCCGTTCACCGATTTCTCCCCGGTGATCCTCGGCCCCAGCACGCCGAACATCATCACCGTGAATCCCGCAGTGCCGGTGAAAAATCTGCAGGAGCTGATCGAGCTGGCGCGCAAGGAGAAGCTCTCGTACGCGTCTTCGGGCATCGGCACCACGACGCACCTGTCGATGGAGCGCATCAAGATGTCCGCCAAGGTCGACATCACCCACGTCCCCTACCAGCCGGCGCAGGCGGTCGGCGCGACGGTCGCCGGGCACACGCAGATCTCGAGCACCTCCATGCCTCCCGCCGTGCCGCACGCGCGGGCAGGCAGAGTGCGCGCGATCGCCGTCACCAGCGCGCAGCGCTCTCCGGCGCTGCCCGACGTGCCGACGGTGAACGAGCAGGGCTTCTCCGGCTTCGACGATCTCACCTGGACGGCTTTTTTCGCGCCGGCGGGCGTGCCGCAGGAGCTGGTCAACCGCCTCAACTCCGATATCACGCGCGCGCTCACCGCGCCCGACGTGCGCGAGCGCCTCTCGCTGCTCGGCCTCGATTGGCGCAGCAACACGCCGGGAGAATTCGCCGCCTTCCTGAGGGACGAGGTGCAGAAGTGGTCCAGGGCGGTCAAGGACTCTGGCGCCACGGCCGATTGAAGCGATGAGCGGGCATTTCAAGGGCCGCCGCGAGGACGACCGGCTCCTGACCGGCGGCGGCCGCTATACGGCCGACCGGGACTTTCCCGGCCAGCTCCATGCCTGTTTCGTGCGCTCTGATCGCGCGCATGCAGAAATTCTTTCCTTAGCAAAAGAAAATGCATTGAAAAGTCCCGGCGTGGTAGCCGTTTTCACGGGCGAAGACACGGCGTCTTTCAAGACGCCGCCGCCGATGGTCAAGTTTCCGGGACGCGGCGGAACAATGCTCAAGGTCCCGCACCGCGACGTCCTCGCGCGCGGCCGCGTCCGCTACGTCGGCCAGGAAATAGCGCTCGTCGTCGCCACTTCGGCGTCGGCGGCGCAGGACGCCGCCGAGCGCCTCGACATCGAGTACCGCGAGCTGCCCGCCGTGGTCGACGCGGAGGAAGCGCTCCAGCCCGGCGCGGCCCTGTTGCACGACGATATCCCGGGAAACCTGTGCTTCGACTACGAATACGGCGATGAAAAGGCGGCGGAGGAAGCGTTCGCGCGCGCCGCGCACGTCGCCCGCCTGAAGCTCGACTCGACGAGAGTCGCCGGCAACCCCATCGAGCCCAAGTCCTGCGTGGTCGCGTACGACGCCGCGACCGGAAGCTTCGATGTTTACGCGCCGACGCAGGGCATGTCGATGATGCGGCCCAACCTGGGAATCATCACCGGCACGCCGCTCGACAGGATCCGCCTGCACCACGGCGACGTCGGTGGCGGCTTCGGCATCCGTTCGCAGGCCTACCCGGAATACTGCGCGCTGATGCTCGCCGCAAGATCGCTCGGCAAGCCGGTGAAATGGGTCGGCACCCGCTTCGAGACCCTGGTGAGCGATCATCACGGCCGAGGCATAACGCTGAACGGCGAGCTCGCCCTCGACCGCGACGGCAGGTTCCTCGCGCTGCGCGTGCGCTGGGTCTGCAACATGGGCGCCTACCTGTCGCAGCCCGGGCCGCTGATCAACAGCCTCAATCCGTCGACGCATGCGATCAACGCGTACCGCATCCCGGTCCTCTATGGCCGCCACAGGCTCGCGCTGACCAACACGACGCCGACGACCGCCTACCGCGGCGCGGGGCGGCCGGGCGTTTCCTATCTGGTGGAGCGGCTGGTCGACGAGGCGGCGCGGCAGAGCGGGATCGACCGCATCGAGCTTCGTCAGCGCAACCTGATTCCGAAGGAGGCGTTCCCGTACCAGACCCCGACCTCGACCTACGACAGCGGCGACCCGCCCGGCGAGCTCGAGGAGGCGCTCCTTCAGTCCGAGTGGGGCTCGTTCGAAAAGCGGCGCGCGAGTTCCTTGAGAAGGGGAAGGTTGCGCGGCATCGGCTGCGCGGTGTTCATCGAGCCCTCGGGCGGCGGCGCCATCACGAAAGAGGAGGCGGAGATCAAATTCGGCGCTTCGGGCAATGCCACGCTGTTCGTGCTCTCCGGCGCTTCGGGGCAGGGCCATGAAACGGTGTATCCGGAGATCGTGGCCGAGATCTTCGGCATCGACGCCGGCAACATCGTCCTGCGCGCGAGCGACCCGGCCGGGCCGGCGCTTGCCGGCGGCGGCACGGTCGGCTCGCGCTCGACGGCTTCGCACGGCGCCGCCCTCGCGGCGACCGCGCGCGAAGTGGTGAAAAAGGGCCTCGATCTCGCGGCGAAGAAGCTCGAAGTCGCCCGGGAAGACGTCGAATTCTCAGAGGGGAAATACCGTGTGAAGGGCACCGACCTGGCGATTTCGTTCGAGGAGATTGCCCGCCGCTACGCATCAAGCCTCGACACGCTGGGGAGCGTTCCGACCCCGGCGACGTTCCCGGGCGGCGCGCACGTCGCGGAGGTCGAGATCGACCCGGAGACCGGCACGGTCGAGGTGCTGCGCTACGTCGCAGTCGACGACTGCGGCCGCGTCATCAACCACGTCCTGCTCGAGGGGCAGCTCCACGGCGGCATCCTGCAGGGCATCGGCCAGGCGCTCGTCGAGCACTGCGTCTACGAGCGCTCGAGCGGGCAGCTGCTCACCGGCTCGTTCATGGACTACGCCATGCCGGGCGCGCACATGCTCGGGGAGGTGAAGCTGTTCGACAAGTCGGTCCCGGCGCCGGGCAATCTGCTCGGCGTCAAGGGCGTGGGCGAGGCCGGGACCGTCGGCGCGATCCCGAGCGTCGCCAACGCCGTGATCGATGCGCTGCGCCCGCTCGGCATCCACCATCTCGATTTTCCCTACTCGCCGGCGCGCATCTGGGCGGCCATTCGCGAGGCGAAAGTAGGATGAATCTCCGCATCGACCTCTTCAACCACGTGATGCCGCTGCGCTATCTCGAGATGCTCAAGCAGCACTCGAAGGACGCCGGCATCGTCAAGCGCATGTCGAACCTGAGCATGCTGTGGGACATCGAGGCTCGAGTCGCCATGCTGCGCGAGAAATTTCCGGAAGTACAGCAGGTGCTGACGCTCGGCCTGCCGCCGCCCGAGCTGCTCGGCGGTCCGGCGTTCTCGCCCGAGCTGGCGCGCATCGCCAACGACGGCATGGCCGAGATGTGCCGCAAATGGCCGCGCGAGTTTCCGGCCTTCGTCGCTTCGCTGCCGATGAACAACGTGCCCGCGGCGCTGGAGGAAATGGACCGCGCCATCGGCCAGCTCGGGGCGCGCGGCATCCAGCTCTGCACGAGCGTCGCCGGGCGGCCGCTCGACGAGCCCGAATTCTTCCCGGTGTTCGAGCGCATCACTAACCACCACGATGCTCCGCTCTGGATGCACCCGGTGCGGCCGGCAGCGCGCGCCGATTACCCCAGCGAGCCGAAGTCGAGGTACGAGATCTGGCAGGTGCTCGGCTGGCCGTTCGAGACCAGCGTCGCCATGGCGCGCATCGTGTTTTCGGGGATGTTCGTGCAGCTGCCGAAGATGCGCATCATCACGCACCACTGCGGCGGCATGATTCCGTATTTCGCCGGCCGCGCCGAAACGTTGTGGGCCCAATTAGGTTCTAGATCAATTGATCCAGAAGAATCCGAAGTGCTGAAACGGCTGGGCAAGCCGCCGATCGAGTTTTTCAAGATGTTCTACGGCGACACGGTGCTCGGCGGCGCCGCGGCGCCGCTCGCCTGCGGCATCGCGTTCTTCGGCGCCGACCGCGTGGTGTTCGCGAGCGACTGCCCGTTCGATCCCGAGGGCGGCCCGATGTTCATCCGCGAGGGCATCCGCTCGGTCGAGGAGCTCGGCCTGCCGGAACGCGACAAGCGCAAGATCTACTTCGATAACGCCGTCAAGCTGCTCCGCATGGAAGGAAAGCTGTGAACCGATTCCTGCTGTCGGCCCTGGCGCTGATCTCATTGAATGCGGCTGCGCAACCCTACCCCAGCCGCCCCATTACGCTGGTGGTCCCCTACACGCCGGGAACCGGCATCGATATCATCGCGCGCACCGTCGGCCCGAAGCTCAGCGAGCGCTGGAAAGAGGCGGTGATCGTCGACAACAAGCCCGGCGCGAGCGGCAACATCGGCGCCGCGACGGTGGCCAAGGCGCCACCCGACGGCTACACGCTGATGGTGACGGTGAATACCTTCACCATCACGCCGGCCCTGTACAAGTCGATTCCGTGCTGATGGTGACGGTGAATACCTTCACCATCACGCCGGCCCTGTACAAGTCGATTCCGTACGATCCGGTCAGGGACTTCGCGCCGGTCGGGCGCGTGGCGAACGGCAATGTCGCGCTGGTGGTGAACGCGGCGGCGCTGCCGGTCAGGAACCTGGAGGAGCTCAAGGCTGCTGCGCGCGAGCGCAAGCTGAACTACTCGTCGCCGGGCAACGGCACGCCGCAGCACCTCGCGGTCGAGCTTCTGAAGCGGCGTCTCGGGATCGACATATTGCACGTGCCATACAAGGGCGCAGCTCAAGCGCTCACCGACCTGTTGGGCGGGCAAGTACAAGTCGCGGTCCTTCCGGTGCATACGGCACTGCCGCACGCGAGAGCGGGCAAACTCACCGTGATCGCGGTGTCCGGGGAGCGGCGCTCGGTGCTCGCGCCCGATTCGCCGAGCTTCGCGGAACTCGGGCTCGCGAACCTCGACATCGACCTCTACTTCTGGATCGCGGGCCCGGCCGGCCTGCCGCGCGAGATCGTCCAGAAATGGAACCAGGAGATCGCGTCCATCCTCGCGGCTCCGGAGGTGCGCGAAACGCTCATGAAGCAGGGCATGGTGCCGGCGCCCGGCAGCCCCGAGGAGATCTCGGCGCAGATCCGGGCCGATGTCGAGCGCTGGAAGAAATTCATCGCCGAGACTGGGATCACCGCGGATTAGACGCAACCTTGATTCCGGACCCGGCGAGGGCGGCGTTCACGCGCGGCATGACCTGCTCGGCCATCAGCTGCATCGAGCGCCGGCCGAGCGCCGGGTCCACCCAGTCGTGGCAGGCGTAGTACAGCGTGCCGAAATCGCCCGTCGTTTCGCGGAAGGCGAGAATCTGGTCGACGACGCTTGCCACCGTGCCGGCGAGCACCAGCTTCGGCGTGATCGTGTCGGCGGTGATGCTCGAGTCGGGCTGCGACTGGTCGAGCTTGAACAGGTTCGAGCGCCCGCCGAAGCCGACCAGCTTGCGGATCAGCTGCTTGAAATAGAAGTGGTAGGGCCCTTCGGCGCCGTGGCCGTAGCGCTTGGCGACCTTGTCGTCGTCGGCGACGAAGATCGATTTCGCGACGCGCCAGTCCGAAGCTTGCGCTTCCTTTTGAACTGCTTTGCATCCTTCCTGGTAACGCGGCCAGTGACTCGCCACCCATTGCGGCAGCAGGAAATTCGCCGAGATCGGCGTCCAGCCGCGCTTCGCGGCCTCGGTCACGCCCTTGGAATGCGGCGCGACTGCCGTCACCACGATCGGCGGATGCGGCTTCTGGTAAGGCTTGAGGATCGCGCCCTGCCCGATCTCCGGGATCTGCGTATTCGCGGTCGTGACTGAGAAGAACTGCCCCGACAGGTTGTAGGGCGCGGACCCGGCCCAGATGTCGAGCACCATGTTGATCGACTCGAGGAAGATGGCGTTGCGGTCCTTCTTGTAGTTGCCGAAGGCCTCGGCGTCCGACATCAGGCCGCCGGGGCTGATGCCCATGATGAAGCGGCCCTTCAGCAGGTGATCGATCATCGCCACCTGCGCCGCGACGTGCGCCGGATGCGTGTTCGGCATGTTGATGGTGCCGCTGCCGAGCACGATGTGCTTCGTGTCGTGCGCGAGGCTCGCGAGGAACATCAGGCACGAAGTGACGTTCTCCGCCAGATCGGTGACGTGCTCGCCGACGAGCGCCTCGCAATAGCCGAGCCGGTCGGCAAGCAGGACCGCTTCGCGGTCTTCGGCATAGGTCTCCGCGGGCTTCCGCTGCGGCGGATGCAGCGGCATCATGAACATGCCGAGTTTCATGGGCCCGTACAATACAGGAACACCGTGAAAACCACAGCACCGCCCGACCCTCGCACTCGCACACCGAAATTCCAGCCGCCGCCGCTCGCCTGCGATGCGCACTGCCATGTGTTCGGCCCGGCGGCGAAATTCCCGTATGCCCCTGATGCTCCCTATTCCCCTCCGGACGCACCATTCGAACGACTGAGAAAATTGCACGACATGCTGGGAATTGAAAGGGCCGTCATCGTGCACGCGAGCTGCCATGGATCGGACATGCGCGTCACGCTGGATGCTATCGCGCGCTCGAACGGGCGCTACCGCGGCACCGCGATCATCGATGAATCATATGGAGACAGGGAATTTCAGACGATGCACGAAGGCGGCATCCGCGGCGTGCGCTTCAATTTTGTGAAACACCTTGGGGGAAGACCCGATCTGGGGTTTTTCAGAAAAACCGTGGGGAGGGTGAAGTCGATGGGTTGGCATCTGATCCTCCACCTCGATTCAACCGATCTGGTGGAGTTCAGAAGCGAATTCATGAAACTGCCCGTTCCCATGGTGATCGACCACATGGGACGGGTAAAGGCGGGAGATGGATTGGAACAGCAACCCTTCAAGACCCTGCTCGAGTTCATGCAGAACGAGAACTGCTGGGTCAAGGTGTGCGGCGCCGAGCGCGTGTCGTCGAAAGGACCGCCGTTCGGCGACGCACTGCCGTTCGCCCGCGCGCTGATCGAAGCGGCGCCCGACAGGATCCTGTGGGGCACCGACTGGCCGCATCCCAACGTCGGCAAGCACATGCCGAACGACGGCGACCTGGTCAACCTGTTCGCGCACATGGCGCCGGAGCCGGCGCTGCAGCATAAAATCCTGGTGGACAATCCGGCGCGGCTCTACGGCTTCTGACATGGCGAAAATCATTGGCGGCATCGGCACCTCGCACGTACCGACCATCGGCATCGCTTTCGACAAGGGCAAGCAGAACGACCCTGACTGGAAGCCGCTGTTCAAGGGCTACGAGCCGATCGCCCGCTGGCTCGCCGAGCGCAAGCCCGACGTGCTGTTCTTCTGCTTCAACGATCACGCCACCACGTTTTTCTTCGATCACTACCCGACCTTCGCGCTGGGCGTGAGCGACGAGTACCGCATCGCCGACGAGGGTCTCGGGCCGCGCGCCATCCCGTCCTTGAAAGGGCATGCTCCTTTATCGCGGCATATTGCCCGGTCGCTGGTGAACGACGAGTTCGACCTCACGATCTTCCAGGATCTGCCGCTCGATCACGGCCTGCATTCGCCGCTCACCATGATGTGGCCCACGACGCCGGACTGGCCCGCGAAGGTCGTGCCGCTCGTGGTCAACGTCCTGCAGCACCCGCTGCCCAGCCCGGGCCGCTGCTACAAGCTCGGCATCGCGTTGCGAAAAGCGATCGAGTCTTATCCCGAGGACCTCAAGGTGGCCGTCGTCGGCACCGGGGGCCTGTCGCACCAGATGATCGGCGAGCGCGCCGGGTTCAACAACGAAAGCTGGGACCTGGAGTTTCTCGACCTCATCGACCGCGACCCCGAGCGGCTGGCGCGCATGCCGCTGGAGGATTACATGCGGCTCGGCGGCAACGAGGGCGCCGAGGTGATCATGTGGCTCATCATGCGCGGCGCGCTCCCTTCCGGCGCGCGCAAGATCCACCAGAATTATTACCTGCCCATGACCACCGCCATGGCGGTGGCCTTGTTCGAATGAACTATGTCTTCGACCTGGAGCTGTCGACGCGCGGGCTGCGGCTGAACCGCTTCCTTCATTCATTGACCAACGAGAAAGCGAGAAGCCTGTTTCTGGCGGACCCCGAGCAGGCGATGCAAGGCCTCACCGAAAAAGAGAGAGACATGGTGCGCCGGCTCGATTGGAAGGCGATGCAGGACTACGGCGCGAGCTTCTTCTGCCTGGAGAAGCTGGCGCGGACCAAGGGCGTCTCGAATCCGGATATGGTGGCCGCGTTCCGCGGTGAGTCCCTCGAGCAATTTCTCAAGACGCGCAGAGTGCCGGGAGCACGATGAAGCTGAAAACGCTGATGGGCGATCACCCCGTTACGCAGTCGTTCAAGCGCAATGCGTCGCTCTTCGACTTCGCCGACGTGAAGGCTCCGGCCACCGCCTTCAAGCGCGTGGTGCGCGCGCTGGAGTTCGACGTCGCCGAGCTCGCGATCGTCACCTTCCTTCTCGCGAAGGCACATGGCAAGCCGTTGAAGCTTCTGCCTGCCGTCGTAATGGCCAGATTCCAGCATCCGTTCCTGGTCTACAACGCGGAGCGGGGCGCGGTCGCGCCCAAGGATTTGAAGCGCGTCGGACTACGCTCCTACTCGGTGACCACCTCGGCATGGATCCGGGGCATCCTCGCCGACGACTTCGGCGTCGACCTTGGCCGGATCCAATGGGTGACGTTCGAGGAGCCGCACGTCGCCGAGTTCCGCGATCCGCCCAACGTCGAGCGCGCGCCCGCGGGGAAGGAAATTCTCGCCATGCTGCAGGCCGGCGAGCTCGACGCCGCGATCGTCGGCGCAATCCCGGATGACGCGAGATTCAAGCCGGTCATTCCCGACCCCGAGGCGGCGGCGAAGGCCTGGCGCAAGAAGCACGGCGCGATCCAGATCAACCACATGGTGGCGGTAAAAAAGGACGTGAAGAATGCCGATGAGGTCTACCGCCTGCTTCTCGAGAGCCGGAAAGCGGCGGGCAATCCCGAGATGAATCCCTTCGGCGTCGAGGAAAACCGGCGCAACCTCGAAGTGGCCATCGACTGCGTGTATCGGCAGCGCATGATCCCCAGGCGCTTCACGGTGGAGGAGCTGTTTCAATGAAAGTATTTTTTCTGGCTGTTCTCTTTCCGCTGCTGGCATTCGGCCAGAACTACCCGACGAAACCGATCCGCCTGATCGTGCCCTTCGGCCCGGGCGGCGTCGCCGACATCACGGCGCGCTCGGTGGCTCCCGAGATCTCCAGGGCGCTGGGCCAGCCGCTGGTGATCGAGAACAAGCCGAGCGCCGGCGGCGTGGTCGCGGGCCAGGAGGCGGCGCGCGCCGGGCCCGACGGCTACACGCTCCTGCTCATCAACAACGGCACCGCGATCAGCAAGGCGCTGTTCAAATCGCTGCCGTACGACCCGGAGAAGGACTTCGCGATGATCTCCACCGTCGGCTTCTTTCCGCTGGTGATCGTCGCCGATCCGAAGTCGCCGCTGAAGACGGTCAGGGACGTCATCGCCGCCGCCAAGGCAAAGCCCGGCAGGATGAACATCGCCGCCATCGCCATCGGCAGCACCCAGCATCTCGCAGCCGAGCTGTTTAAGTCGAGCGCCGGCATCGACGTGCAGATCGTTCCCTACAAGGCGACCGGCGAGGTGGTCACCGCGGCGAAGAACGGCGACGCCGACCTGGTCTTCGAGATCCTGGCGCCCGCCATGTCGCACATCAAGTCGGGCAACCTGCGGGCGATCGCGGTCACGCCAGCGAAACGCTTCCCGGGCCTCGCCGACGTGCCGACCGTGATCGAGGGCGGCCTGCCGGGCTACGACGTCACGTCCTGGAACGGCCTCGCGGCGCCGGCGAATACACCGCGCCCGATCGTCGAGCGCCTCCACCAGGCGGTGGTGAAGGCAAAAATTCCAAAGCAGTAAATCCCGGCTCGCAGCTCCAGTCCGGTTCCGTGCCGGCCAGCCACGCGCGCTCCCACGGGTGATCGAGCACCGGCTGGACCACGGGGCGATCCTTGCGCACGCCGGCGTGCCATTCCGCCATGTGCCGCGCCTCGGCGGCGTCGAGACGAAAGCTGAAGCCGAAGCCGACCTTGCCTTCCTTCGTCAGCGCGCGCGCCACCAGCGCTTCTTCGCCGGAGGTGATACGCATTGAGTGCACGTGCATGAAAGCCAGGCCCATTACCGGCCCCGGCGCTTGCAGGCCTCCGCATCGCGCTGGCACGCCTCCTGGCAGGCCTGCGCAGCCGGCGCTTCCGTGCTGGTGCGCCGGCAGCTCTGCATGCAGGCAGTGAAGGTGCTCTCGCAGGTTGGCGCCTCCCCGCCACCCATCACGCCCTTGTAAACGTAATAGCCTGCCACCACGGCGATGGCGATGACGACCAGCGCGCCGAGCAAGCCCAAGCCTCGCTGATAAGATGAGTTCATGAACCGAATTCTGCTGTGCCTGGCGCTTCTTGTCTCCTCCTTCGCGGCGCAGGCGCAGGAGGCCTGGCCGACCCGGCCGGTGAAGTTCATCGTGCCGTCTTCGCCCGGCGGCGGCACCGATGTCTATGCGCGGATTCTCGCGCAGGCGCTCGCTGAATCGCTGAAGCAGCAGTTCATCGTCGAGAACCGTCCCGGTGCGAGCGGCAACATCGGCGCCGCCGCGGTCGCCAAGTCGGCAGCCGATGGCTATACGTTCCTCGTGTCGGCCAATCCCGCGCTCGCGGTCAACCCGAGCCTCTACAGGGAGCTGCCCTACAACGCGGAGCGCGATTTCACGCCGGTGACGCGCGGCGTCATGGCGCCGATGGCGATGGTGGTGCATCCGTCCGTGCCGGCGCGGACGCTTGCCGAGCTGGTCGCGCTGGGCACGACGGCCCCCGGAAAGCTTGCTTACGGGTCGGCAGGCACTGGCAGCCCGACCTTCCTCGGCGTGCGCATGCTCGAGGAACGGACCGGCGCGAAGTTCGTCCATGTGCCGTACAAGGGAGTCGGGCCGGCTTATGCGGACCTGCTCGGCGGGCAGGTCCAGTTCCTGTTTCCCGACGTCGCCTCGGCGATCTCGCACCTGAAGGCGGGCAAGCTGCGTGCGCTTGCGGTCACGCAATCGACAGAGGTTCTTCCCGGCACGCCGACTTTCGCCGAGGCGGGATTTCCTCTCGAGGTGATCACGTCGTTCAGCGTGGTGGCGCCCGCCGGCACGCCCGCGCCGATCGTGCAGCGCATCACCGCCGAGATCGGCCGCGCCATGCGCTCCAGGCCGGTGGCGGAGAAGCTCGAGGCGCAGGTGCTGGTGCCGGTCTTCGACACGCCCGAGCAGTTCGCCGCCAGCCTCAAGAAGGAGCGCGACGGCTGGGCGGACTTCATCCGCCGCAACGGCATCCAGCCCGACCAGTAATCTGCGCTGACCTGGCTACGGGCAGCTCAGCGTCGGGTTATTGCAGTACACGACGTTCTCCCAGCTGAACACTCCGGGCGCGTGCGGATCGATCGTCAGGCGCAGCCACTCCGCGGGCGCGCTGGTCGAACCCTGCACGGTGATGCGCGTCAGATTCGGCACCGCGGGGGCGCCGTGGATCTTGCCCGTCGCGCTGCCCGGATCGGCAAGCGGGCGATCGCTGCCGAAAACGTGCGAGTCGCCGTTGATGAGCAGCACCGGGCGGCCGAAGTGCAGGCTGAGGTTGGCGAGCTCGTGCACGAACAGCGTGTAGTTCCCGAGGCCGTCGCCTCCCGGGAGCAGCGCCTCGGGATCCCACATGTCCGCCTGCAGGCCGATGACCACCGCCCTGGCATCGTCTTCCTCGGCCCTCGCAAAGGCCGCCTGCAGCCAGCGGATCGCGGCGCCCGTGCGCTGCGCCACTTCCCGCGCCCGGGCCGTCTCGTCCGTGAACGGCGCCGTCCAGGTCAGGCCGTCGTTGTTCAAGCCGGGCAGGTTCACCGTCGCGAACACCACCCGCGATGCTGCCACATGACGTTCTCGACGAACTGCGCGTCGGCCGGATAGACTCGATTGAATTTCCTCGCCTGCGTCAGCACGCGGCGCTTTTGCACGCCGAGCGTGTCGCCGGGGTTGGCGAAGAACAGGCCGCGCACGGCTGCCAGCTCGTTCAGTGGCGCGCCGCTGCTGAACTCCTTCTTCTTGTGGCAGTCCGTCCACTCGTTGTCGCCGGGCGTATAGACGACCGGGTCTCTGAACCGCTCGAATAAATCGAAGATGCCTTGATTCCAGCCTGGGACGGAACCGGCCGGCAGTGGATTCAGGCCGGCGCCGGTGCAAGGCATGCTCCCCGAGTGGATGTCCCCGACATGCAGCACAAGGCTTACCTTGGAATCCGAATTGATCGAGTCGATCAAGAGCTGCGCCGAGTTGAGCAGGATCGTGCTGTACGGCCAGTCGCCGAACACCGCGAGCGTAATCGGGTGCTGCGAACGCCCGTCCATCGCCTCGTCATCGTCATCGGCGGTCGCCGCGAGCGGACCTAGTGCAATGGCAAGAATCGCTGCTGAGGCGATAAGCTTCTTCATGGTTTTGTCTCCCTTAGGTGGACGCGAAACTCCACCGCGAGCGTAAGGCGGGTATATGTCCGAGCAATGACAGACTCATTGCAGCCGCTTAGCGCGTCGCGCACCTGCTCGAGTAGCTGCGGCGCTTCGGTGCGCCGGTGTTAGCGTCATCCTCGCTTTAACCCAGGCGAAATTGCTTCAGCACGTCTGCGCGGGTAACGTACTGAAGTTAGGGCCGGATGACACCAGCCGTTACATCTTGGCGGTTTGCAAACCGCCAACAAATGTCAACTAATTTGTCAACCAATTCTCGGGTAGGGAAAGTCCCTTTCATTCGTTAGAAGCCTTATGCCCACGACGCCCCTCGATCGCCTCATGTTCGCGCAGGGTGGCCTTTGCTTCTTCTGCAAGCAACCGCTACCCAAGGCGGAGGCCAGTGTTGAGCATCTTTTCGCCAGCGCCAACGGCGGGAGCAATAAGGATGAAAACTGCGTCGCTTGCTGCAAATCCGTCAATGCGCTTCTCGGAAGCATGTCGCTCAAAGAGAAATTCCAGGTGGTGCTCAACCAGAAGGGTCAATTCAAGTGCCCGAACGCTGGCGGTGCAGCAAGAGCGACGCCGCTGCGGGCTAGTTCTCCGTCTAAAGCTCCCGCTAGTGCAAAGTCGAAAACCGACAATTTCAATATGGTTGTCGCCAACCTAGCGCAGCGCGGCAGTTCACGGCCGCGAACACTCAAGACTCTCACGAGCACAGTCGCCTCGCTTTTTCCGAAGGGGATCGCCGAAGCTGAACTTACCGCTCTCATTCAGCAGTTGCAGTCAACGGGCAAAGTCTCAATCTCGGAGAACAAGGTCTCCTATGCCCTTTGAGCCGGCGGCTTCTAACCGCGCATTGGAGGCGACGCACATGAGGCCGCGCGCGCCTCAATGCGAACGTTGGGCGTCACGCCCGGGCAACGTATGCTAGACAGTGCTGATCATAGGGGGTGAATGTGAAGCGTTTCTCCATCGCGATAGCGCTCGTCGGCGGTATGTGGTTCGCAGCCCCTGTACCGATGGCGGAAGCCGCTCCATGTCTCATGGTCACGTTGACAGGCACCCAGAGCGGTCCGTCGGTTTTCAACGGTCAGGCTGGCGCTGGAACGCTTGTACGTTACGGCGACGACAGCAACGATTGCGCGGCCATGAAGCTGCAGTTCGACGCCGGACGTGGCACAAACATGCGACTGTCACAGATCGATGTGACTCCGGTACAGCTCAATGCAATCTTCTTTACGCACATGCATGGAGATCACACGGAGGGTTTTGCCGACATCATGATGCTGCGTTGGTACTTAAAGGGGCCAAAGATCGACATAGTCTGCAGTTCAGATGCGACATCCGTTCTGGGGGTCACCAACAGCTGCCGAAAATACGTCACGCATATTGCCGATGCATTCCTCCAGTCCGGCGAGCTCGCCGAGCGCCGCTCCGAGGACAACGCGCGTCTCGCCGGCGGCCCAGTCGATTTGACCAATGTGATCACATTCGATCCGAAGGACGAGCCGCAGGTCGTCTGGTCGTCCGGTGACGTGAGAGTCAGTGCGATCCGATCTACTCATACTGCAGGCCATGCGTCCTATCGCGTAGACACGCTAGCTGGAAGTGTGGTGATCGGCGGCGACGCAGGCAACGATGTGCTCGCGCCGCCACGCGCTTCCTCGACATCCGATCAAGTAGAGAAATTGGCGAAGGGGGTGGACATCATCGTGCACTCAGCGTTCCACCCCGTCTTGGGGCCGGACCGGGGCAGCGGATTTCCGCCACTATCCTATTATCGCCAAAGCCTCGCCTCCGATCTCGGCGCCATGGCAAAGCGGGTGGGAGCGAAGCACCTTATGCTCACACATCTTGGCCCATCGCTCGGAGCAGTGATATACAACCGCTGGAAGGTTCCGGGCGGTCCGTTAACGCAAGCGGATTACCGCAAAGCGGTCGAGGCGGGCGGGTTCACCGGAAATACGATTGTGGGAACGGATCTTGTAACCCTGCGGCTTCCGGCGAAGTAAACAAAGGTTAGCTTTTGTCGCCATGGGGATTGACGCCCACAACGCGATGCAGCGGACCACTCCGCAGCCGGCTGTGCCCGCTGTCTCGCAGCCGCTGATCGCGAACGTTGGGCAGCAAACGACTAATCCATTCTTTACCAACAGGAGGTGATTTGTGTATTGCCGAACCATGACGCAGCAGTCGCTGAAAGTCGCGCTGATGTCGGGGCTGCTTCTCGCCGGCGCGTTTGCGGGCGCGCCAGTGTCCGCGCAGGAGCCGCCCCTAACGCGGACTGCGAAGGATTCCCAACTCAAGTGGGGGCCCTGTCCCGCGTTCCTGCCGAAGGGGTGCCGGATTGCGGTTCTCCATGGCGATCCTGCCAAGAATAACGCTGACATCTTTCTCAAAGTACCCGCCAATTCCATTCTTCCGCGCCACTGGCACACATCGGCGGAGCGCATGGTATTGGTATCGGGAGAGTTGCGCGTTACCTATGACGGGCACAAGACCACGGTCCTCAAGCCTGGCACCTATGCGTATGGCCCTGCGAAGCTGCTGCACAAAGCGGAGTGCAAGAAGGCTGGCCCCTGCGTGCTGTTCATCGCATTCGAGTCACCGGTGGATGCTGTGCCGAGTGAAGACGCATCGAAGAAATGACATTGCTGCCAACCTGGCGCTGCAGCGAACGCCATGCGCGTCGCATTCGGATTGAAGGCACGAACCGGTCGGGCGGCGCTCGTTGCAGCAGCCGGCGACGTGCATGAACCGCAACTCGTTGAACGCTCGCAAATCCAGCTCTTGCCGGACGCGCGCGAGAGCGTAAGGCGCAGCATCGCGTCCGCACATCGTCTTGCGACGAGCGGCATACGCACACCTCACCACGCTGGGGAAGTCGGCCGGGCCACCGTGGGGCAAAGACCAAAAGGAAGCAGCAGCCGCTGCTCTCGTGGCGCTCAAGCGCGCCACTGAGGCGTAAGCTTGCGTTTCCCCACCCCACGGAAGGAGACCCGTCATGCCAAAGTACGTAATTGAAAGAGAGATCCCGGGCGCCGGAAAGCTTTCGGCTGCAGAGCTCAAGGCGATCTCGCAAAAGTCGTGTGGCGTCCTCAGCAAGATGGGTCCGCAGATTCAGTGGCTGCAGAGCTACGTCACTGGAGACAAGGTTTATTGCGTCTATATCGCTCCAAATGAAAAGGCGGTTCGGGAGCACGCGCAGCAGGGCGGCTTTCCCGCAAATCGCATTTCGGCGGTCATGTCGGTCATCGATCCCACGACCGCTGAATAGCTTGTCGGCCAACAATGAGGAGGAGCACATGAATACGAAACGGTGGTTGCTGGCGAGCGTGGCGGTCTTTGTCGTGATCGGAGTGCTGGAATTTCTCATTCACGGTGTACTCCTGTCAGACCTGTACCGGCAGACGGCTTCGGTGTGGCGCCCGGAAACCGAGATGCGGCAAATGATGTGGATGTTCTGGGTGGGATACCTGGTGTTTGCGCCATTCTTCGCGCTGATCTACGTGAAAGGCTACGAGAAAGGCAAGCCTGGCTTGGGGCAGGGGTTTCGCTACGGTCTGCGGCCCATGCCGCGTTTCATCGCCGTCGCGGCAGCCGCATCCATTGCGACCCTAAGCGCTGTATATGGCGGCGAGTTGTCGACATCGCGCCAGCACCCCGCCGTAGTATGTATATCGGAGGGCGGTAGCCCATGGATCGTCAAGGCACGGGGAACATTGACTCGGACAAAATCGAAAAACGAGGTGATTTACGCTCTAGACGTCGGGGGACACAGTTATACCTGGCGCTTTATCACTACGCCCGAGGGGAGCACGACGATAGTGGGTCCTGGGTTTCTGACCGATCGACTGGGGCCCGCGGCTGAGTCGCAATCAGACCCTGGCCCGCGAGGTCAGCGGCTTTACGTCACAGGAGAGATCCACGAGTACTCTGGGCCGACCATCCTGTCGTTGGCCACGGGTTCGAGGTGTCCAACCCGCGATCCGAAACTGTTGGACGAGAGAAAAGGCCCCTGATCCGAATGTTCGGCACCACCGATCTTGCATTGTTCGTCGTCTCGGCGCTGCTCCTGAACATCACGCCGGGCCCCGACACGCTGTACATCCTTGGCCGGACTGCGTCTCAGGGTTGGCGCGGCGGTATGGTCGCCGCATTCGGCATCGCTGCCGGATTGCTCGTGCATACCTTTGCCGCGGCCGTCGGGCTGTCGGCGCTGCTCGCTGCCTCGGCCGCGGCATTTACCCTGCTCAAGTGGGCGGGCGCCGCCTACCTGGTTTACGTCGGCGTCTCGCTCTTTTTTGCCGGCCCGGCGAATCGCTCGCCGACACCGGAGCTGCTCGCCGCGGGGCTGCGCACGGTGTTCCTGCAGGGCTTCCTGACCAACGTACTCAATCCGAAAGTAGCGCTCTTCTTCCTGGCCTTCCTGCCGCAGTTCGTCGATCCCGGCGCGCCGAGCAAGCCGCTCGCCTTCCTGTTCCTCGGCATGGTGTTCATTTTCAACGGCACGCTTTGGAACCTGTTCGTGGCCTGGTCGGCTGCGCGCGTGGCGGGCCGCTTCAGCGCATCGGGCCGCCTCGCGCTGTGGCTGAACCGCACGGTTGGCGCCTTGTTCGTGTACCTGGGCGTCAGGCTCGTGACGTCGCACGAGAGCTGAGCCGCTGCCGGACAGATGTCGACCTCCAGCATTTGCCATAAGCGGGTCGTGTTGATCGTCCTGACGCTGGCGGGCGGGCTCGCCGCGGACGTGTGGACGGATATCGCCGGACAGGCCGTCGTCAGCGTTGCCGTCTGGGCGGCGATGCTCTATTTGCTGGACCGCGTGGAGCCCGACCTGCGATACGGGCTGATGGCGTGTCTGATGATCGCTACCGCCAGCGAGATATTCCTGTCGCTCGGCTGGGGCCTGTACGCTTATCGCCTGGGCAACATCCCCCTGTTCGTGCCGCCGGGGCACGTGCTGCTGCTGTTGCTCGGGCTTTCGCTCGCGCGCCGCATGTCCGAAGCCGCCGCGAACGGGATCATGGTTTATGCGGCGCTCTATTCGCTCGCCGCCGCGGCGGCCGGCGTTGACACGCTCGGCGCCGCGCTGTTCCTGGTGTATGCCGCAGCCTCTGTCGCCATGCCGGCCCAGCGGCGCCTGTACGCGAGCACATTCGTGCTGTCGCTCGCGCTCGAGCTGTACGGGACCTGGCTGGGAAACTGGACCTGGGCGCGCGACGTCCCGGGAATGGCGCTGGTGACCACCAACCCGCCCGGCGCTGCGGGCGCGTTCTACTGCGCGCTCGATGCGCTGACGGCCCTCGCGACGCGAGGGTTCCCGCCACGGCCTCAGTCTTCGCCGATCGTGTTCACCAGCACGCCCACCTTGTCGATCTCGATCTCCACCGTGTCGCCCGGCTTCATCCACACCGGCGGGTTGCGCCGCGCGCCGACACCGCCCGGCGTGCCGGTGACGATCCGAAGCCGCCGGTGCTGGCGAAGTTCTTGCCGGCGGTCCACTGGATGGTGTGGCGCTGCCAGTCGCGCACCGAGCCGTCGTTGTAGCAGCTGTAGCCGGCGATGTGATTCCAGGAATCCTTCTGCGAAATTCTCCTTCCAGCCCTGCCGATGACGACCGCGATCTCTGCCTCGTAGTCGAGGTTCTTCGATTCGCGCGGGCGCAGGATCGGCTGCCGGTGGCCGACCTGCGATTCGGCAAGGCGCAGGAACAGCGCCGGCTGCTCGGTCTTGTCGCGTCCGGTCTCCTGGCGGTGCTCCTAGTAGTTGAGGCCGACGCAGACGATCTTGCCGGGATTGGGGATCACCGGCAGCCACGTCACGTCGGATTCCTTGTAATCGGCGGCAGCGCCGGCCGCTTTCCTTGCTTCCTCGAGACCATTCCTTTCCAGAAGCGTCCTGAGGTCGGAATATCGGTTGCCCAGGCGGCGGCCGAGGTCGACAATTCCTTTGCCGGTGACGGCGCCGTAGCTCGCGCCCTGAGCCGTCCGAAAACTCGCTAATCTCATATCGTCATGACCTCGGTTCCGCGCCTTTCATTCAGCCACATGGGGATTTTCGTGACCGACCTCGCGCGCATGGAGGATTTTTACACACGCGTGCTCGGTTTTACCGTCACCGACCGCGGCGACCTCGAAACCCCGCGCGGCCGCCTGCAGTTCGTGTTCCTGAGCCGCGATCCGCGCGAGCACCACCAGGTGGTGATGGCGAGCGGGCGGCCGGCCGATCTGCCCTTCAACCCGATCAACCAGATCTCCTTCCGCATGGCGGACTTCGCCGGCGTGCGCGAGATGCACCGGCGCCTGCAGCACGAGCCGGTCACCGAGATCTCCCCGGTCTCGCACGGCAATGCATTGTCGGTCTACTTCCGCGATCCGGAAGGCAACCGCCTGGAGCTCTTCGTCGATACGCCCTGGTACGTGAAGCAGCCGCTGCGCATCCCGATGGACATGAAGCTTTCGGACCGGGAGCTGTGGGCCTGGGCCGAGGCCGAGGCGCGCAAGCAGCCGGGATTCAAGCCGGTCGAGGAATGGCGCAGCGCCTTGTCGCGGCAGATGGAACAACGCTGAGCGAGACCACGCTCATCGTAGGTGCCGGCAGCGGCCTCAGCGCATCGCTCGCGCGGTTGCTTTCGCAGCACGGAATACGGGTCGCGCTTGCCGCGCGCGATGTCGCCAAGCTCGGCGCGCTGGCGCAGGAGACCGCGGCCCTCGCTCTGCGCTGCGATGCCACCGACGCGGCGCAGGTCGACGCGGCTTTTGCAGCCGTGGAGAAG
>WNFI01188858.1_pt2 | contig 26504 bp, 27 predicted proteins | sample 5400471 | NCBI WGS metagenome assembly WNFI01 (sample SAMN13153348, study PRJNA577476) | soil metagenome | isolation source: 100 cm saprolite on Douglas fir-dominated hillslope | place: USA:California | collected 2013-09-17 | reverse complement strand
CGGTCGCCCGCCGTGACCTCCCCTGACCTACGCTAAGCCTCCTGTGCGTTGCGTGCTCATCAGCAGTCTCGTCGAGTCTCCCGCCCCTACCCGACCGCAGGCCAATCACCTTCCCCAAGCCTTCACGGTCGACTAAGTGCGGAGTGATACCAGAATCTGCGGTCGAGAACTCGGCGCGTGAACCGGGGCCTGTTGCGATCGCCGCCGCGCTAGGCTTGGCTCTGGTGCGAGCGAGCTCTCCGACCCCGGCGATGTCTCCGACGATCGGCACCGGCGACGACGTCCAGGCGCGCACGCCGGGCATCCGCGTCGGCCTCTCCCGGGTAGGCGTGACGGGCGTCGAGAAGGTCGTCCGGATCGGCGAGGATCTGTACTTCGCGCAGCTCGACTGCTTCGTCGACCTCTCCCACCAGCAGAAGGGCGCGCACATGTCGCGCTTCGACGAGGTCGTCAACGAAGCGATCGGCGAGGTGGTGCTCAGCGAGGCGCCGTTCCGCGCCGAGACGCTCGCCCAGCACATCGCCGAGCTCGTCAGGGAGCGCCAGGGCGCGGCCCGTGCGGAGGTGAGGATCGCCGCTCGCTACCCGGAGCACAAGCCCGCGCCCGTCTCCGGCGTCCAGACCCAGGAGATCTACACGCTGCTCGGGAGCGCCGTCTCCTACGAGCACGGCACGCGTCGGATCGTCGGAGTCTCGGCGACGGGGATGACGGCATGTCCCTGTGCGCAGGAGCTGGTCGCAGCCCGCGCGCGGGAGCGGCTGTCCGGAGAAGGCTTCAGCGACGAGGAGATCGATCGCATCATGCGGAGCGTCCCCGTGGCCACCCACAACCAGCGCGGCCTCGCCACGCTGCAGGTGGGCTGCATCGAGGACTGCGAGGCGGATATCGAGGCGACGACGCTGCTGGCAATCGCCGAGGCCAGCATGTCCTCGGAGATCTACGAGCTGATGAAGCGCTCAGACGAGGTCGAGGTGGTCGAGAAGGCTCACCGTCGTCCGCGCTTCGTCGAGGACTGCGTACGCGAGATGATCGCCGGCGTCGTCACGTCCTTCCCGGCCCTCGATGAGAACAGCTTCGTCTCCGCCCGTCAGGAGAACCTCGAGACGATCCATCAGCACAATGTCGTGGCCGAACGACACGGGCTGCTCGGAGAGCTGCGGGGCGAGGTCAACCTCGGTACCTCGGCCGCGCGTCACACCACCCGCGAGACCTGGCTGGAACCCGCGCCGACGCCCGCCGGCTGAGCGCTCCGGGCGCTGGCCGGGAGGCGGAGCGGCTCACTGCTCGCCGCCCTGGGGAGCGGCTCAGCGCTCGACAGGAGCGCTGCTCTCGGCGCGCTGGGTGCTCTGCGCCATCAGGCGGCGGACCCCGAAGAAGTAGTCGAGGCCCGAGAGGACCGTGACGAGGACCGTCACGTAGATCAGCGCGTCCACCCACACCGGCCTGCCATGCACTGCGATCACAGAGAGGATCGCCGCGATCTGAAGGCACGTCTTGACCTTCCCGAACATGCTCGCCGAGAGCACCACGCCCGCCTGGCTCGCGCCGAGCCGCAGCACCGTCACGGCGAGCTCTCGCGTAATGATCACCATCGCAACCCAGGCCGCCAGGCGGTGCAGAGAGACCAGGGAGATGAGGGCCGCGACGACCAGCAACTTGTCCGCCAGGGGGTCCATCAGCTTGCCGAAGGTGGTGATGCTGTCCCTCGCGCGCGCGAGGTAACCGTCGACGAAATCCGTCAGCGAGGCGAGCGCGAAGACGACGGCCGCAAGCACGTCGCCGGCCGGCGTGTTGCCGAGCAGCGCGACGACGAGCACGGGGACGAGCATTATCCGCAGCACCGTCAGGACGTTGGGGAGGTTCAGGGGGAACACGCACTGGCAACATTAGTCGCGCTGGTATACCGGGACGCTCGGGAGCCGGACCGCCCGGCTCCGCGAGCACCGAGAGGAGTAGCAATGAACAAGCGCACGCTGGGGGCGAACGGGCCCGAGGTCTCGGCGATCGGCCTCGGCTGCATGGGCATGTCCGCCTTCTACGGCGCGACCGAAGACGCCGAATCGACGCGCACGATCCATCGCGCGCTCGACCTCGGCTGCAACTTCCTCGACACCTCCGACCTCTACGGCCCGCACACCAACGAGCGGCTCGTCGGTGCGGCGATCGCCGACCGCCGAGAGGTGTTCCTAGCGACGAAGTTCGGGATCAGGCTGGAGCTAGGGTCCGACGGCAAACCCGTCAGCCGCTCTGTCGACGGCAGCGCGGAGTACGTGCGCAGCGCAATCGAGGACTCGCTGCAGCGTTTGGGGGTCGAGCACGTCGATCTCTACTACCAGCACCGCATCGACCCGAGCACGCCGATCGAGGAGACGGTCGGCGCAATGGCTGAGCTCGTCAGCGAGGGCAAGGTCCGCTACCTCGGGCTGAGCGAGGCGAGCGCGGCGACGATCCGGCGCGCCAACGCCGTGCACCCGATCACCGCCGTGCAGAGCGAGTACTCGCTGTGGACGCGCGACGTCGAGCAGGACGTGGTCCCGGTGCTCGCCGAGCTCGGCATCGCGCTGGTCCCCTACGCACCGCTGGGCCGCGGCTTTTTGTCGGGGCGCTTCACCTCGCCCGATCAGCTCGACGAGGGCGACTTCCGCAAGCACGGGCCGCGCTTCACGGGCCAGAACCTCGAGCACAACCTCGAGCTCGCCGAGCGTGTCAAGCGGCTCGCCGCGGAGAAGGGCGTGACGCCCGGCCAGCTGGCGCTCGCATGGGCGCTTCATCGCGGACCGCACTTCGTGCCGATCCCGGGCACGAAACACGTGTCCTACCTCGAAGAGAACCTCGCCGCCGCCGATGTCGAGCTGAGCGACTCCGAGGTGCAGCAGATCAGCGACGCCGTGCCGGCCGCCGCCGGCGACCGCTATGACCCCGAAGGCATGCGCAGCGTGAACATCTGAGGGCGATGGAGAGCGAGCGCCACCTCGACTGGCCCGGCTGCTTCAACGTCCGCGATCTCGGCGGCCTGCCGGCCGCCGGCGGGGGGCGCACCAGGCGAGGCGCGGTCGTTCGCGCGGACACGCTCTCGGGCTTGACGAGCGAGGGTTGGCAGGCGCTGCTCGACCACGGTGTGCGCACCGTCGTCGACCTGCGCAACGAGGGCGAGGGGGGGCGGGACGCCGCGCCGCGCCCTGCCGAGATCGAGACAGTTCACGTGCCCCTCGACGGCCGTCCCGACCGCTCCTTCTGGGAGCCGATCGAAGAACGCCTCGAGTTCGGTACACCGCTCTACTACCGGGCACACCTGCTGCGGAAACCGGCTCTCACGGCGGCCGCAGTCGCGGCGGTCGCGCGGGCACCCAGCGGTGGCGTCGCCTTCCATTGCGCCGGTGGCCGCGACCGCTCGGGGCAGCTCGCGATGGTGCTGCTGTCGCTCGTGGGCGTGCCCGCCGCGGAGATCGGCGCCGACTACGAGCTGAGCCACGAGCGCCTCGCCGTGCTGTTCGCGCAGCTCGGCCAGGAGGATCAGGGCGCGGAGCTCATCGCCTACCTGGCCGACCGCGGCACGACCGGCGCCGGCGCGATCGAGGCCACGCTCTCCTCGATCGATCTCGAGACGACGCTGAAGGGCGGAGGGCTCACCGACGAGGACCTCGCTGCGCTTCGCGGGCGGATGCTCGCGTCGTCATCGTAGGCGGAGCCGGCAGCGGAGGCGGAGCCGGCAGCGCCCGGGGCATGAGCAGCTCGCCGAGAACTCAGTAGCCGACGGAGAAGAAGCTGACGTGCCGGCAGCCGTCGAGCTTCCAGTGCGGCTTGGCGTGGTGGCTCGTGAAGACCACCTGCTGGGGGTTCTCGCAGTGGATCACGCCGCCGTTCTCGTGCGCGTGTACGACGGTCCTCGGATTCGTTCCGGTCCAGACATAGTTGAGGGTGTCGTTGGCGTAGATGAAGTTCTGGCCGTTGCCCGCGCGGATCACGGCTGTCTGGCGGTTCTCGCCGCTGGGGTGGTAGTCGCCCCAGATCACGTCGCCGCTGTCGCCGCCGATGATCGTGTCGTCGCCATAGCCGCCGAGCAGATAGTTGTGCACGCCCGTCCTGCCGGTCAGCGTGTGCTTGTGCCCCGACGGGCCCTTGTCCATCACGAGGTGCTCGTCGGGAGGCCAGCCCGCGTGGCTGGTCATCGCCGCCGCAGGCGCGGCGCAGGCGAGCAGGGTTACGACCGCGGCGACGCGCAGGGGCAAGCGGGGGAGATGTGCACGGCGGGAGATCACGGGGCTCCTTGCAGTCGGGACATCGTCGTCAAACACCGATAGCCCGAGCTTGTTGCGCAGCTAACTCGGACATCCGGCCATGCGGCCTCGCCGGGCGCCGCCGCGATCGGAGCGGAGCGCCTCGCCGTGGGGCGCCGCGGTCCGCTCCGGGAGGCGCTCTGCCGGACGCTAGGGTGGATGCCCATGCCGCTGATCCCCATGGTCATCGAGCGCACCGCCCGCGGCGAGCGCGAGTTCGACATCTACTCCAGGCTGCTCAACGAGCGGATCATCTTCCTCGGCACGCCGATCGACGATCAGATCGCGAACCTCGTCGTGGCGCAGTTGCTGCACCTCGAGAGCGACGATCCGGACAAGGACATCTCGCTGTACATCAACTCGCCCGGCGGCTCGATCTACTCGGGCCTCGCGATCTACGACACGATGCGCTTCATCAAACCGGACGTGGCGACGATGTGCGTCGGCGTGGCGATGTCGATGGGCTCGCTGCTGCTCGCCGCCGGCGCGAAAGGCAAGCGCGCCTGCCTGCCCAACTCGCGCATCCTGATCCACCAGCCCTCGGCGGGCTTCGAAGGACAGTCGACCGACATCGAGATCCACGCCCGCGAGATCCTCAACATGCGCGCGCGGATCGACGAGATCTACGCCGAGCACACGGGCAGGGCGACCGAGGAGGTCCGCACCGACATGGAGCGCGACCGCTTCTTCACCGCCGAGCAGGCGCTCGAGTACGGCCTGGTCGACAAAGTCCTCGACAGCCACTGAGCGCGACGCCGCTCCGCGCCACGGCAGGCGCGCGGCCCTGGTAGGGCTGCGGGCAATAGTCTCGCCGTGCAGATGTCGCGGCTGAACCACCTCGAGCGCGGGGCGCTCGCGGCGATCGCGCTGCTGACGGCGCTCGCCGGAATCGCCAACTACGGCGAATGGGCTGCGATCCCCCGCTTCCTACTGGCGACCTTGGCCCTCGCGGGCCTCGCCTGGGTCGTGTCGTTCGCGACCGAGCAGCTCGGGGAACGCTACGGCCCGGGCGTGACCGGCCTGCTGCAGTCGACGCTGGGCAACCTGCCGGAGCTGTTCGTGGTGATCTTCGCGCTCCAGAAGGGCGAGCTCGTCGTCGCCCAGACGGCGATCGTCGGCTCCGTGCTGGCCAATGCGCTGCTCGTGCTCGGCCTCGTGATAGTCGTCGGCGCGAGCCGGGCGCCCGACGGCGTGATGCGCTTCTCCAAGCGGCTGCCACGCGACACCGCGACGTTGCTTCAGGTGACGGTCTTCATCATCGTGCTGCTCGGCCTGTCGCTCGGCTCACACGATCCGGCGAGCCACCACGTCAAGACGCTGTCGGCGATCGGCGCTGTCTGCCTGCTGGTCGTGTACCTCACCTGGGTCGTGCCCTACCTGCGCTCCGACCAGCCTCCCGCGGCCCCGGTCGAGGGCGCCGCGGGCGGACCACGGCTGTCCGTCAGGATGATCGTCACGCTGCTCGTCGCGGGCGGGGTCGGCTCGGCGTTCGTCTCGGACTGGTTCATCAACGGCCTGCAGCCGGCGATCTCACAGCTCGGGCTCTCGGAGGCGTTCGCCGGCTTGGTGGTGGTGGCGATCGCCGGCAACGCCGTAGAGAACGCAGCCGGGCTGGTGCTCGCCTACAAGGGCCGCTCGGATCTCGCGATCTCGGTCGTCAAAAACTCCGTCGCGCAGATCGCCGCGTTCCTGTTCCCGCTGCTCGTGCTGATCTCCTTTGCCCTCTCGACCACCCTCACCTTCGCGCTGGCGCCCGTCTACATCGGCGCTTTGGGGCTCGCCGCGCTGGCCCTCTGGCAGGTGACCGGCGACGGTCGGGCGGCTGCCTTCGAGGGCTGGGCGCTGGTCGCTCTGTACGTCATCCTCGCTGCGTTCACGCTGTATGAGTAGCGGGACTCGCTCTCTCTTCCTTTTCTCTCTCTTTCTCTCCCTCGTCTCTTTCTCTCGCTCGTCTCTCAGCCGCGCGCGACGCCGCTGATCAGCGCGCCCGCGATGGCGCCCGCGCGGGGCGGCTGCGCATTCGAGCCGATGCCCTCGAGGAACGCCGAAGGGGCCGCGCTCCGATCGCTCTCCGCGCCGCCGCGACAAGCACGCTAGACTGCCTGTACCTCGCGCTTGGGCGGGGTTTTTCTTCGCCCAAGGCCGCCGCCACCAACTACTTGAGGGTTTACAGATCATGGCCCGCGGAGACGTGCGAATCGCTATCACCCTCGCCTGCGAGGAGTGCAAGCGTCGCAACTACCAAACCAATAAGAGCAAGCGCAACAACCCCGACCGGGTCACTTTGCGCAAGTACTGTCGCTGGTGTCGCAAGCACACCAGCCACCGGGAGACCCGTTAGCGCGGGAGCGCTGAAGTGGCCCGTGACCGCAAACGTGCGAAGCAGCGCCGCGAACGCGGCCGTGCTGCGGCTGTCGGCCGCGGCTCAGCCGCGCGGGGCGCGGCTACTCCGGCCGAGCCCGAGCGGGTCGAGCCCGAGCAGGCCGAGCCGAACGGTCTCGAGCAGGCCGAGCCGAACGGTCTCGAGCAGGCCGAGCCGAACGGTCTCGAAGGTCCCGAGCCGCTCGGGCTCGAGCGCGTCGACGTTCCCGGAGCGCTGGACCACGCCTCCTCCGACGTCGATGAGTTCGACGCCGCGATCGTGCGGGGCGCCGGTGGCAGCCCGGCCGGCAACGAGCTGGCCGAGCAGGCCTTCGGCGCCGAGGACGAGCTTCAGGCCCCCGGTGGCACTCCGCCCGCAGGCGGTGGCCCCGGCGGTAGCGGTGGCGGCCATGGCGGCGAGGAGGCCGCGCTCCCTTCTGGTGCTCCCCTGCGGGGCGGCAACAAAGCTGCCGGTTTCATCCGCGCGAGCTGGGCGGAGCTACAGCGCGTGCAATGGCCCGATCGCCGTCAGGTCACCCAGGCGACGGCTGTCGTGCTCGGCTTCGTGGCCGTCGCCGGCGCCTATCTGGGCCTGGCCGACTTCGTCGCCAAAGAAATCGTCGAATTCATCCTCTGAGGTCTGAATGTTCCGCTGGTACGTCGTAAACACCTACTCGGGTCACGAGAACAAGGTCAAGCACAACCTCGAGCACCGCGTCGTGTCGCTCGGACAGCAGCGCGCGGTGCGCAGCGTCGTGGTGCCCACGGAAGCGGTCTCGGAGATGAAGGACAACCAGAAGGTCACAGTCGAGAAGCGCACGATGCCCGGCTACGTGCTGGTCAACATGGAGCTCAACGAGGACTCATGGGGAGTCGTCAAGGGCACCCCCGGCGTGACGGGCTTCGTGGGCGCCTCGCAGGAGCCGGTGCCGCTGACCCAGGGCGAGGTCGACCGCCTCCTCCACAAGGAGGTCGCGACCGCCACCCGCACCCGCGCGCAGTTCTCGATCGGCGAGTCCGTGAAGGTCGTCTCCGGTCCGCTCTCGGACTTCTCCGGGGAGATCTCCGAGATCAACGAGGACGCCTCGCGCCTGAAGGTCCTGGTATCCATCTTCGGCCGCGAGACACCCGTAGAGGTCGGCTTCGATCAAGTCAAAAAGCTCTGAGCGGGCCGATCGCCGGCGTCAGGCGGCGTCCTCCCTCGCTTGCGTGCGGAGCACGCGGCGCTCGGTGCGTCCTTGCCTGACTTGACCCTCGACCCGCTCACCACGAAACCCCACTAACCTCAACACCTCGATATGGCCAAGAAGGTTCTTACAACGATCAAGCTTCAGGCGAATGCGGGCCAGGCGAGCCCGGCGCCGCCGGTCGGCCCTGCGCTGGGCCAGCACGGCATCAACATCATGGAGTTCTGCAAGGCCTTCAACGCCCAGACGCAGAGCGAAACGGGCACGGTCATCCCGGTCGTGATCACGGTCTATGAGGACCGCTCCTTCACGTTCGTCACGAAGACCCCGCCCGCCGCGGTGCTGATCCGCCAGGCGATCAAGATCAACAAGGGCTCCGGGGAGCCGAACAGGGTGAAGGTCGGCACGATCACCCAGGCACAGCTGCGTGAGATCGCCGAGCGCAAGCTCGCCGACCTGAACGCACACGATGTCGATCAGGCCGCGAAGATCATCGCCGGCACCGCCCGCTCGATGGGCGTGGATGTGGCGGCATGAGCGGCGCGCACGGCAAGCGCCACAAGGAGAACGTGACGAAGGTCGACCGGGAGCACGAGTACGAGCCCGCCGAGGCCGTCGCGCTGGTAAAGGGCCTGGCGAGCGCCAAATTCGACGAGTCCGTCGAGCTGCACGTCCGCACCGGGCTGAACGTCCGCCACGCCGACGAGCAGCTCCGCGGCACGATCGCGCTGCCGAACGGGCTGGGCAAGGACGTGACCGTCGTCGTCTTCGCCCAGGGTGAGAAGGCCAAAGAGGCCGAAGAGGCCGGCGCCGACGTGGTCGGCGCTCAGGATCTGGCCAAGCGCATCCAGGACGGCTTCGACGATTTCGACGTCGCGATCGCGACGCCTGACCTGATGAATGTCGTCGGCCAACTCGGCCGCATCCTCGGCCCGGCCGGCAAGATGCCCAACCCGAAAGTGGGCACGGTGACGATGGACGTCGCCAAAGCCGTCGAAGAGTCGAAGTCGGGCAAGGTCGAGTACCGCACCGACCGCACGGCGATCGTGCACCTGGTGATCGGCAAGGCCTCCTTCGATGACCGCCGGCTGCTGGAGAACTACGCGGCCGTGATCGAGGAGCTGGCCCGGGCGAAGCCCTCGGCGGCCAAAGGCCGTTATCTGCGAAGCATCACGATGACCTCGACGATGGGGCCAGGCGTGAAGATCGACCCCAGCCGCACACGTGACATCCTCGAGGAGGCGCCCGCGGCGAGCGTCGCCGCCTGAGGCAGCCCCCTACAGGCAACCCGAGACCCCCGGCGGCTTCAGCGTAAGTCCGGGATAGGAGCCCAATGAATCGCGACCAGAAGGCCGTGGCGATCGAGGAGATCGCCGCCAACATCGATCAGTCCGAGGCGATCTTCGCCGTCGACTACAGAGGCATCACCGTCGAGCAGGTGGCGGAGCTGCGCACCAAACTGCGCGAGGCCGACGCGACCTTCAAGGTCGTCAAGAACTCTCTCACCGAGCGCGCCGCCGACCAGGTCGGCGCGGAGACGCTGAAGAGCTACCTGACCGGCCCCACCGCTCTCACCTTCGTTCGCGGCGACGTCGCAGTCGCCGCCAAAGCCGTTGCCGACTACGGCCGGGCGATCCAGCTGCTGCCCTTCAAGGGCGGACTGATGGGAGGCGAGGAGCTCCAGGTCGAGCAGATCCGCTCGCTCTCCAGACTCCCCTCACGCGACGTCCTCTACGGCCAGCTCGTCGGCATCGTGGCCTCGCCTGTCAGCGGCCTCGTGCGCTCTCTCAACGCGCTCATCTCCGGCCTCGCCATCGCGCTCGGGCAGGTCAACGAGAAGAAGGAGTCCGGGGAGATCCCCGCCGGCGAGCCGCCCGAAGCCGAGGCAGCGCCGGAGGCGGAGGCCGAGGCCGCGCCGGGGGCGCCCGAGGCTGAGGCTGCCGCCGCCGAGGCCGAGGCGGCCCCGGAGGAGGAGAAGGAAGAGGAGAGAAAAGCTGAGCCGGAGGCTGAGGCCGCGCCGGAGGAGCCGGAGGGGGAGAAGGAAGAGGAGAAAAAAGCTGAGCCGGACGCTGATGAGCCGGCGAAAGACGAAATCCAGGCGGACGTCTCGGCGGAGGCCGAGGGCGATGACGCCGAGACGAAACCCACCAAGGAGGACTGAAAGAAATGGCAACGAGCACTCAAGATTGGATCGAGGAGCTGAAGGGCATCTCGGTGCTCGAGCTCGCCGAGCGCATCAAAGCGCTCGAGGAGGAGTTCGGCGTGTCCGCGACGGCTGTCGCGGCAGCGGCTCCCGCCGCGGCGACGGGCGCCGGCGGCGACGCCGCCGGCGGCGAAGAAGAATCGAGCACCGTCGACGTGATCCTTGCCGGCGCGGGCGACAAGAAGATCCAGGTCATCAAGGTCGTGCGCGCCGCGACCGGCCTCGGCCTGAAAGAGGCCAAGGCGCTCGTCGACGAGGCCCCCAAGCCGGTCAAGGAGGGCATCGAACGCGACGAGGCCGACAAGCTCAAAGGCGAACTCGAGGAGGCGGGCGCCAGCGTCGAGCTGAAGTAGCCGGCTCGACGTGAGAACGCGCAGCGTCCAGCACCGCCTCACACAGCCGGTGCGCAGAACCGCGGTCCCGGTGCTCACGGGCACCGGCCGCGGCCTGCGGGTCCGCTTCGGCGAGTCGACTCTCGTCCGGGCCTTCAAGACCGTCGAGGGCCGCGTCGAGACAGCAATCATCGGCGAGCTCGCCGACGGCAAGGTGTTCTACGACATCGGAGCCAACATCGGCTGGTACAGCCTGCTTGCAGCGCGCGCCGTCGGGTCCGGCGGACGGGTCCTCGCCTTCGAGCCGTCGCTGTCGAACGCCTCGCTGGCCCAGCACAACGCCTCGGTCAACCGCTTCGCCAACGTGACGGTCGTCTGCGCTGCGCTGACCGACCAGGACGGTTGGCTGACGTTCCTGGACAAAGGCAACCTGCAGGGACGCCTCGACAAGGACGACTTCGACGCCCAGGCGGAGTTCCGCGCAAAGCGCGACCAAGGGGTGCTGGGTCGCAGCCCCGTCCCCGTGGCAAGGCTCGACTCGTGGTTGGAGCAGACCGGTCAGCCGCCGCCCGACGTCGTCAAGATCGACGTCGAGGGCGCCGAGCTCGGAGTGCTGCGCGGCATGGCCCGGACGATCGCCGACAGCGGGCCGACGCTCGTGATCGAGTTGCACCGAACCAGCCAGATGGTCGCCGACTTCCTCGACGGAGCCGGCTACGAGCACGCCCCGATCGAGGTCGACGGGCCGACCCGCGAGGCGCCGCCGCTGGTCCATGTCCTCGCGCGGCCGGCAGGGGCCCGCCAGGCTGGCCCGCCCACCGGCAACTGAGTTACGTGGACGCCGCGCCGCTTCCGACACGCGAGGCCGCCCTCGCCCTACTCGACGAATGGGTCAGCCAGGAGCCGCTGCGCCGCCACTGCCTGGCTGTCGAGGCTGCGATGCGTGACCAGGCGCGGCGGCGCGGCGCCGACGAGGAACTCTGGGGTCTGACGGGTCTGCTGCACGACCTCGACTACGAGCGTCATCCGGATCTCGCGACCGGTCACCCCCGCATCGCGATGGCCGAGCTCGAGCGGCTCGGCTACCCGCCCGAGCTGGTCCGTGCCGTCGCCTCGCACGCCGACTACATGGGCGTCGCGCGCGACAGCGAGATGGAGCGGGCGCTCGCCGCCGTCGATGAGCTGTCGGGGTTCGTGCTCGCCTGCGCCTACGTACGCCCCGAAGGCCTCGCCGGCATGACGCCCAAGTCGGTCCGGAAGAAGCTAAAGCAGCCGAGCTTCGCCGCGGCCGTCAGCCGCGAGGACGTCGCCAGGGGGGCGGAGCACCTCGGCGTCGAGCTGGACGAGCTCGTCGGACAGGTGATCGCCGCGCTCGCCGCGCGTTCTGAGGGGCTCGGTCTCTGAGGCGCCTGTCCGGATCGGTCCCGGCTCAGGATCGCCCGGACATCGAGGCCTCCGCTCGCAGGGGCTCGAACAGCTCGACAGGATTGCCTGCCGGGTCCTCGATCAGGATCTGCCTGCCGCCGACTCCCGTCACGATCTCATTGCGAAAGCGCACCCCTGCCGCGCGCAGGCCGTCGACCATCGTGTCGAGGTCGGAAACCTCGAGCATGAAGCGGTTCCACCCCCCGGCTGCGGACGCGTCCCGTCGGGCATCGCCTGGCCGCCGCCACCCGCCCCGCTCGGGGCACTGAGAGCGAGCCGCAGATCGCCCCGTGAGAGCATCGCGAAGGTTGGGGCCGGGTGCATCACCTCCTCGAAGCCCAGGCGGTCGCGGTAGAAATCGATCGCCTCGTCGACATCGCCGACGATGTAGCGGACGTTCACGGTGGCCACGGTTTGTCTCCTTCCTTCAGACGTAGAGTTCCGGGTCCTGCTCGTCGATCTGGACGATCTCGCCGTCCGGGCCCCGTACGAGCAGCGACCGGCCCCACTCTCTGTCGACGACGTCCCCCTCCGGAGGGAAGCCGGCCAAGCGCAGGCGAGCCGCGACCTTCTCCAGCGGCTCGTCGGCGACGAACGCCAGGAAGAATCCCTGCCGTCCCTCTCCGTCGGCGGCGCCGGGACCGTCATGGAGGCCGAGCTCTCCGGCGGATGCCTTCAGCTCGATCCAATTGCCGGTCCGCGAGCGCACCTCGGCGCTTAGGCCGAGGGCCTCGTAGAAGGCGAGCGCCGAGGGCAGCTCCGAGACGAACTGGATTGGGCGGATCTTCATCGCGGCTGCGCGGTCTCGAGTTGGTCGAGGTGGGCGGCGAGCGCCAACTCCACCAGGCGCGAGAGCGACATCGAGTGGTCGATCGCGGCGTGCTTGGCACGACGGATCAGGGCCGGCGGCAGGTACACGTTGAACTCGGCCTTGATCCCGTTCGCTCGAGGATTTCCCACTTTCTGGGATTTTCCGGTAAGGTTTCCGACGCTGGTCGATAGTCGCAGCCGCCCTTTAGGCACAGCGCGCCACATACGCGCAGGTGCGGGCGGGGTCCGTGAGCACCGGTGGCCCTTCAGGGCGCCGATGGTCTGTGCTATCTTTGCTGGTCGCGCCTCCGGCGCCCTCCTCGTCCGTGTTTCGCCCTCCGAAGGAGTCATTTCTTGGCTGCTGTAGATGCTCTCCGGACGCGCCGTAGCTTCGCGCGTCTGAACAAGACCGTTGACGTCCCCAACCTGATCGACATACAGCGCCGCTCCTTCGAGTGGCTGACCGACCCCGTCAAGGGCGGTCTGCGCGAGACGATCGATGACATCTCGCCAATCGAGGACTACACCGGCAACCTCGCCGTGCAGTTCGGCGAATTCACGTTCGACGAGCCGGTCGCATCGCTCGAGCAGTGCCGCGAGAAGGACCTCACCTATGCCCGCCCGCTGACCGTCACGGTCGCGTTCATCAACCGCGAGACCGGTGAGATCCGGGAGCAGTCCGTGTTCATGGGCGACTTCCCGTGGATGACCGAGCGCGGCACGTTCGTGATCAACGGCACCGAGCGTGTCGTGGTGACGCAGCTCGTTCGTTCGCCCGGCGCCTACCTGATGGAGCCCAAGGACCGCGAGAAGCAGGTCTTCATCGCCAACCTGATGCCGGCCCGTGGCTCCTGGCTGGAGCTCGAGATCGACAAGAAGGGCAAGGTCTTCGTACGTATCGACCGCAAGCGCAAGCTCCCGGTCACGGTGCTGCTGCGGGCGATGGGCTACGCCGGCGACGAGGAGATCCTGCGGCTGTTCGACAACTCGCTCTACATCCGCAACACGATCGACTCCGACACGGAGGCGACGCGCAGCGAAGAGGGCGCGCTGATCGAGCTGTTCAAGAAGCAGCGTCCGGGCGAGCCGCCGAGCGTCGACAACGCCAAGGCGCTCCTCAACCAGCTGTTCTTCGACCCCAAGCGCTACGACCTCACGCGGGTCGGCCGCTACAAGCTGAACTCGCGGCTCGGCCTCGACGTCGACATCGACACCCGCACGCTGACCCACGACGACATCCTCGCGCTGGTGCGCGAGCTCGTCTCTCTCCCCAAGCGCCTCGGCCTGCCCGAAGACGGCGAGATCGAGATCAAGGACTACGCCGCCGAGGCGTTGTCGATGCCGCGCGAGCCCGTCGCCGAGCACCTCGACGAGTACGAGCACTTCGGCAACCGTCGCCTGCGTACCGTCGGGGAGCTGATCCAGGAGGCCTTCCGGATCGGCCTTTACCGGATGGAGCGGGTCGTCCGCGAGCGCCTCACCACCGAGGACGCCGACACGATCACGCCGCAGACGATCATCAACATCCGCCCCGTGGTGGCGGCCCTGAAGGAGTTCTTCGGGTCCTCCCAGCTGTCCCAGTTCATGGACCAGACCAACTCGCTGGCCGGCCTCACGCACCGTCGCCGCCTGTCGGCGCTCGGCGCGGGCGGGCTGACCCGCGAGCGCGCTCCGATCGAGGTCCGCGACGTGCACCCCACCCACTACGGCCGCATGTGCCCGATCGAGACGCCGGAGGGTCCGAACATCGGCCTGATCGGCTCGCTGTCCTCGTTCGCCGAGGTCTCCGAGTACGGCTTCGTGACGACGCCCTACCGGGTCGTCAAGGACGGCGTCGTGACCGAGCAGATCCGTCATCTCGACGCGACGCAGGAAGAGGAGCTCGTGATCGCCCAGGCGAACACGCCGGTCGACCCGAAAACGGGCAAGCTCAAGGGCTCGGAGATCCTCTGCCGCACGCAGGCCGGCCAGTACGTGACCGTCGGGCCGAAGGACGTCGACCTCGTCGACGTCTCGCCCGAGCAGATCTGGTCGGTCGCCACGGCGATGATCCCGTTCCTGGAGCACGACGACGCCAACCGGGCGCTGATGGGCTCGAACATGCAGCGCCAGGCCGTGCCGCTGCTGAAGTCAGACGCGCCGCTGGTCGGCACAGGCATGGAGCGCCGCGCCGCGCTGGACACCGGCGACGTGCTGCTCTCGAAGGCAGCCGGCACCGTTGACTTCATGGACGCGGACCAGATCGTGGTCCTCGGCAACGACGGCAAGAAGGAGGAGTACGAGCTCCAGAAGTACATGCGCTCCAACCAGGGCACGCTGATCCACCAGAAGCCGCTCGTCCAGACCGGTCAGAAGGTCAAGGGCGGCGACGTGCTCGCCGACGGCTCCTCGACCGACAAGGGCGAAATGGCGCTCGGCAAGAACCTGATGGTCGCCTTCATGTCCTGGGAGGGCTACAACTTCGAGGACGCGATCATCCTCTCCAAGCGCCTCGTGCAGGACGACGAGCTGACCTCGATCCACATCGAGGAGTACGAGATCGACGCCCGCACGACGAAGCTCGGCGAGGAGGAGATCACGCGCGACATCCCCAACCGCTCGGAGGAGTCGCTGCGCAACCTCGACGACCGCGGCATCGTCCGCGTCGGCGCCGAGGTCATCTCAGGTGACCTCCTGGTCGGCAAGGTCACGCCGAAGGGCGAGACCGAGTTGACGGCCGAGGAGAAGCTGATCCGCGCGATCTTCAAGGAGAAGGCCCGCGAGGTCCGCGACACCTCGTTGAAGGTGCCGCACGGCGAGGGCGGCGTCGTGATCGACGTCAAGACCTTCAGCCGCGACGCCGGCGACGACCTGCCGCCGGGCGTGAACGACCTGGTGCGGGTATTCGTTGCCAAGAAGCGCAAGATCTCCGAGGGCGACAAGCTCGCGGGCCGTCACGGCAACAAGGGTGTGATCTCGAAGATCGTCGACCAGCAGGACATGCCGTTCCTCGAGGACGGCACGCCGGTCGACGTGATCCTCAACCCGCTGGGCGTGCCTTCGCGCATGAACGTCGGGCAGATCCTCGAGACCCACCTCGGCTGGGCAGCGGCCCAGGGTTGGTACGACGACGGCACCGAGGCCTACAAGGAGGCCGACGCGGCCGACGGCAAGCGCCGGGTGTACGTCTCGACCCCCGTGTTCGACGGCGCGACCGTCGAAGACGTCGACAACGCGCTCGTCAAGTGGCAGGACGCCCACACGGGACGGATCCGCATGGACATCGACAAGTCCCGCCGTGTCGGCGAGCAGGCCTCGGGCAAGATGACGCTCTTCAACGGCCGCACCGGAGAGCCCTTCGAGGAACAGGTGACGGTCGACCGGTCCCTACTCGCTCGTCACCCAGCAGCCGCTGGGCGGCAAGGCGCAGTTCGGCGGCCAGCGCTTCGGCGAGATGGAGGTCTGGGCGCTGGAGGCTTTCGGCGCCGCATACACCCTGCAGGAGATGCTCACGATCAAGTCCGACGACACGGTCGGGCGCGTCAAGGCCTACGAGGCGATCGTCAAGGGCGAGAACATCGCCGAGCCGTCGATACCGGAGTCCTTCAAGGTCCTGCTCAAGGAGATGCAGTCGCTGGCGCTCGACGTCAACGTGGTCTCCGAGGAGGGACAGCGCGCCGAGATGCGCGACGAGGACGACGACCTGCTGCGAGCCGCCGAGGAGCTCGGAATCGACCTGTCGGGCGTTCGCGCCGCGGCAGGCGAGTCGAGCGACGAGGAGCTCGAGGGCGAGGACAAGACGGACGCATCAGCCGAGTCCGAGGACGCGGACGCGGACGCAGCGGCGCCTGACCTCGACGAGGTCGGCGTGACCGAGGAGGCCGACCTCGACAGCCTCGTGGCCGAGGAGCCCAAAGACTAAGCCCGGCCGCAGCGCCCCCGCAATTACACGCTTTCACCACAGCCAGAAGGGCACCCCTGAATGATTGACATAAACAACTTCGACGCCATCGAGATCTCCCTCGCGTCCTCCAAGCAGATTCGCAGCTGGAGCTCCGGCGAGGTCACGAAGCCCGAGACGATCAACTACCGCACGCTGAAGCCGGAGAAGGACGGCCTGTTCTGTGAGCGCATCTTCGGTCCCACCAAGGACTGGGAGTGCTACTGCGGCAAGTACAAGCGCGTCCGCTACAAGGGCATCGTCTGTGAGCGCTGCGGCGTAGAGGTGACCCGCTCGAAGGTTCGCCGCGAGCGCATGGGTCACGTCGACCTCGCCGCGCCCGTCAGCCACATCTGGTTCTTCAAGGGTGTCCCGAGCCGTATCGGCTACCTGCTGGACATGGCCCCGAAGGAACTGGAGAAGGTTCTCTACTTCGCTGCCTCGATCGTCACCTGGGTCGACGACGAGGCCCGCGGCAAGGACCTCGACTCGCTCGAGAAGGAGGTCAACAAGGTCCTCGACAGCTACGCCGCCGAGCGCGAGGAGCGCGTGCTCGAGCTGCGCGAGTCGCTGGCCCGCCGCGAGAAGTACCTGCAGAACGGCAAACAGACCAACTTCAACGACGAAGACCACCTCTGGGCGGACTCCCTCGACATCAACCTCTCGAAGATCTCCGACGAGGAGCGCGAGAAGCAGGTCAAGGAACTGACGAAGGCCTTCGAGGCCGACATCGCCGACACGGAAGCGTACATCGAGGACGCGGCCGAGCGGATGCGCAACGTCTGGGAGCTCTTCAAGACGATGGAGCCCAAGCAGATCGAGCACGACGAGTCGACCTTCCGTGAGCTCAAGGAGCGCTTCGGCTCCCCGTACGGCTTCGGTGAGTACTTCCGGGGCGGCATGGGCGCCGAAGCGATCCGTGACCTGCTCCAGCAGGTCGACCTGGAGGCCGAACGCGTCGAACTCGAGGACCAGGTCAAGACGGGTAAAGGCCAGAAGCAGGCCCGTGCCGTCAAGCGCCTGAAGGTCGTCTCGGCCTTCATCCAGTCCGGTAACAGGCCGGACATGATGGTGCTCGACGCCGTGCCGGTGATCCCGCCGGAGCTGCGTCCGATGGTGCAGCTGGACGGTGGCCGCTTCGCGACCTCCGATCTGAACGACCTGTACCGCCGGGTCATCAACCGCAACAACCGCCTCAAGCGGCTGCTCGACCTGGGCGCACCGGAGATCATCGTCAACAACGAGAAGCGGATGCTGCAGGAGGCCGTCGACGCGCTGTTCGACAACGGCCGCCGTGGGCGTCCCGTCACCGGCCCGGGTAACCGGCCGCTGAAGAGCCTGTCCGACATGCTCAAGGGCAAGCAGGGCCGCTTCCGCCAGAACCTGCTCGGCAAGCGCGTGGACTACTCGGGACGCTCGGTGATCGTCGCCGGCCCGTACCTGAAGCTGCACCAGTGCGGCCTGCCGAAGATCATGGCGCTCGAGCTGTTCAAGCCGTTCATCATGGCCCGCCTCGTCGAGCGCAAGTCCGCGCAGAACATCAAGGCGGCCAAGAAGATGGTCGACTCGATGATCGCCGAGGTCTGGGACGTGCTCGAGGAGGTCATCCACGAGCACCCCGTGCTGCTCAACCGCGCGCCAACCCTTCACCGTCTGGGCATCCAGGCGTTCGAGCCCCTGCTCGTGGAGGGCAAGGCGATTCAGGTCCACCCGCTTGTGTGCCACGCCTTCAACGCCGACTTCGACGGCGACCAGATGGCCGTGCACCTGCCGCTGTCCGCCGAGGCCCAGGCCGAGGCGCGGATCCTGATGCTGTCCTCCAACAACATCCTGTCCCCCGCGCACGGGGCGCCGCTGGCGACCCCGACGCAGGACATGATCCTCGGCGCCTACTACCTGACCTACGGGCCCGAGGCGGATGAGCTAGCGAAGATCGACCGCGCCACTCACGAGCCCCGTCCGCACGTCTTCAGGACGGCCCAGGAGGCCGAACTGTCGTATGAGGCCGGGGTCGTGAAGCTGCACGACGTGGCCGAGTTCCGGCCCTACGGCCGCGAGGGCGGTCACGTGCTGACCACGATCGGGCGGATCATCTACAACGACCGCATCGAGCGGGCACTTGCGGAGGCGCTCGGCGACGAGTTCGACCCCTCCAAGTACACGTTCGTCAACCAGTCGATGAAGAAGCGGGACACGACGCGTCTGATCGACCTGCTCGTGCAGAGCTACGGCGCGACGACGATCTCGCTGGTGCTCGACGCGTTCAAGGACCTGGGCTTCAAGTACGCGACCCAGGCGGGGATCACGATCTCCAAGAACGACGTCGTCGTGCCGCCCGAGAAGCAGGAAATCCTCGACAAGTTCGACACGCTGGTTGCCGACATCACGGGCCAGTACGAGGACGGCCTGATCACGCAGGAGGAGCGCCACGAGGCGGTCGTCGAGCAGTGGAACGCCGCCACCGACGAGGTGGCAGAGGCGATGGTTGAGAACTTCAACAAACTCAACCCGATCTACATGATGGCCGACTCCGGCGCCCGTGGATCGTTCAAGCAGATCCGCCAGCTGGCCCCGCCCTGCGCACCGCCGACTCGGGCTACCTGACGCGGCGTCTGGTCGACGTCGCCCAGGACGTGATCATCCGCGAGGCCGACTGCGGCACCGAGGAGTTCATCGAGCTGGACGTCTTCAAGGACGACGGCGCGCCCAACGACGGGCTCGTCGGGCGCATCGCCGCCCAGCCGATCGAGACCAAGCGCCACCGCATGCTGGCCGAGCAGGGCGCCGAAATCCGCCGGGCGGAGCTCGCCGACATCGCCGAGGCGTTCGCCGAGGAGCACGAGAAGGGCAATGAGGTCAAGGTGCCTGTGCGCTCTGTGCTGAAGTGCGAGGCGCCGAGCGGGGTCTGCCAGGCCTGCTACGGCATGGCGATGGCGACGGGGGCCATGGCGCAGATCGGCGACGCCGTCGGGATCGTCGCAGCGCAGTCGATCGGCGAGCCCGGGACACAGCTGACGATGCGTACGTTCCACACCGGCGGAGTCGCCGGCGCGGACATCACGCACGGCCTGCCCCGCGTGGTGGAGCTGTTCGAGGCGCGGCGTCCCAAGGGCCTGGCGAAAATCGCCGAGACCGACGGCGCCGTGTCGATCGAGGAGACCGACAAAGCGCTGACCGTCGTGATCACCGACGACGCGGGCGAGGAGCACCGGCACGCGTTCCCGCGCCGAACGCGCCTGTTCGTGTCCGACGGCGAGAAGATCAGCGCCGGAAAGCAGCTCAACGAGGGGTCCGTCTACCCGCACGAGCTGCTCGCGATCCGCGGCCGGACCGAGACCGAGCAGTACCTCGTCAAGGAGGTGCAGGAGGTCTACAAGTCCCAGGGCGTGGACATCAACGACAAGCACATCGAGCTGATCGTCCGCCAGATGCTCAAAAAGGTACGGGTCGACCAGAAGGGCGACACCGACTACCTGCCCGGGCAGTTCGTCGACCGCTTCGAGTTCGCGAAGGCGAACGACGCAGTCATCGACGGTGGCGGCGAGACGGCCCAGTTCGAGGACATCATCCTCGGCATCACGAAGGCATCCCTGAACACGGACTCGTTCCTGTCGGCGGCCTCCTTCCAGGAGACCACGAAGGTTCTGACCGACGCGGCGCTCGAAGGCAAGATCGATCGCCTCAATGGTCTCAAGGAGAACGTGATCATCGGCAAGCTGATCCCGGCGGCCACCGGGCTGAAGCGCTACAGGCGGATCGAGATCGAACCGTGGCACCGACCCCGGCTTCGCCGAGGAGCTCGCCGAGCTCGAGATCCCGGCCGAGGAGCCCGAGGGAGGCGAGTAGCCGCCGCACCCCTCCGTGACGTGAGCCGCCCCGCCCGCCCTGCGCGGGCGGCGGTCGTTAACGGACTCTCCTCGCGCTCCTCCGCGGCCCCCAACAACGGACGCTCCTCGAGGGCCGAAGGTGAGGAAGGTCTCAGGCAGCGCGACGCCGGCGGGGACGTAGTGTTTTGGGCTCAGATGGGCGAGCCCACGATCAGCCGCCGCTCGCTGCTGCTCGCCGCCGCGGGGGCGGCCGCCGGCGCGGCGCTCGCGCCCGCCCGAGCGCTCGCCGGCGCCCCGCCGGGGGGGCTGCACCTGTCGAGTCTCGAGCTCGGCCCGCTCGGGCCGGCCGGGCTGATCGTGACGCTGCCGGCGGGAGTGCAGCTGGTGGGCCTGCAGGCAGGCGGCGCCGGGCCTGTATCAGCGAGCGCCCGGGTACGGCTGCCGAGCGGCCTCTGGGGTCCATGGGTGAGCGCCGGTGCCGCCGGCCACGGCGCAGCCGCGCTGAGGCTCGCCGGGCCCGTGCTCGCGGCCGGCCCCGGGCAGCCGCCGATCATCGCCCGCGCGGCCTGGGCGCGAGGCACGCAGCTTCCGCGCGTCGCGCCGGCCTACGGCGAGGTGAAGATGGCCTTCGTCCACCACACGGAGAACCCGAACGGCTACAGCGCCGTCGACGTGCCGTCGATGCTGCGCGCGATCTATGCGTTTCATCGTGACGTGAACGGTTGGAACGACATCGGCTACAACTTCGTCGTCGACCGGTTCGGGCGCGTCTTCGAGGCCCGCGCGGGAGGCGTCGACGAACCCGTCGTGGGCGCTCATGCCGGCGGCTACAACCTCGTCTCGACCGGAATCGCGGTGCTCGGCTCCTTCTCCGGGACGCCGATCTCGGCGCCGGCCCGCAGGACCCTGCAGCGGCTGCTTGCATGGAAGCTCGCCCTGCACGGAGTAGCGACGCAGGGACGCGTGCAGGTGCGCGTCAATCCCGCCGGAGCCGTCTACAGCAAATATCCCGCCCGCGCACGCGTCTCACTGCCCCGGATCGCCGGGCACCGCGACGCGGACAGCACCGATTGCCCCGGCAACAGCCTCTATGGCGAGCTGCCGGGGGTTAGGCGCGCGGTCGCATCGCTTCCCGGCCGTACGGTGATCGCGGCGCTCGCCCTGGTGGCGCCTCCCGAGGTCGCGCAACCCGCGCCGGCCGGCGGCGAACCGCCGCCACCGGGCGCCCCACCGACGGTCCCGGCGGCCGGCTCGGCGCCGGAGCTGCTGACGACGCTCACGCTGCTCGACGGAACGCCCGTCACCGGGGCGCAGGTCGTGCTGGAGGCTCGCATGGTCGCCCGGCGGGGCGAGGCCGTCACCCGGACGGCGCTCGCAGAAGGGATGACCGACGGCGAAGGCCACTGCCTGCTCCCCGCGAGCTTCGCCGTCGGCGCGGCCAAGCCGCTGTGGGTGCGGGCCCTTTACCCCGGCGGCACAGCCGGCGGCGCGGCCGTCTCGCGGACGGTGCGGGTCGATCCGCTCGAAGCGGCAGTCATCCCGCCTGCAGGGAGCTCGCCCAGCGGCTGAGCAGCGCCGCCTGGGTGCCGGTGAGACCCAGGCTCGGCTCGGTCTGCACGAGCAGCGTCGGCGCCTCGCGGGCCGCCGCCCAGTCGTGGCAGGCGCCGTCGAGCGCGTCGTCGATCCAGGCCAGCGGCCGGCCGGCGGCGTATTGCTCGATCGCCTCGAGCTTCCAATGAGCGTTGCCGCGCCCCACGGCCCGCGCGAAGCGCAGGAACGGAAGGCCCCTCGGCAGGCCGAGCAGGTGGGGGAGGTGCTCGTCGGCCCGCTCTTCCCATCCGCTCGCCCAGATCAGCTCGAACTGATCTCGCAGATCGAGCAGGTGAGCGGCCGCTGTGGCCGAAAGAAAATGCGGTATGCCCTCGATCGAGTGGAAGGAGCCATCGGCATCCGCGGACAGCCCACTCGCGAACAGCGAGATGACGCCGTCGATGTCGACCATCAGCAACGGCCTGGTGGACGCACTGCCGCCCTCGCGGACCGCCGCCCGCGCATCCGCCGGCGGAGACGGGCGAGCCGAGCGCGGGCCAGACGGGGCGGGCTCTTTCTCCAGGGCGGGGGGGTCTTTAGGTTGTACAGAGGTAGAGACGGGTACCCTCCTCAAACGGTCGATCCGCCTATCTGCATGGAGGCGGAGTAAAGCAGTGGCGCTCTCCAGTCGATTCAAGCCACCGTCGGCGACCCTCCCCAACTCCCCCACATGACTCTCGATCTCGGAATTCTTCTTGCCCTTCTGTGCGCCTTCGTGGCGAACCTGGGCTTCTTCTACAAGTACCGTGGCGCCAACTCGGTGCCCAAGGTGCAGGTCCTGCACCCGCTGCGCTCCACCAAGGCGCTCTACTCCTCCAAGTGGTTCACGCTGGGCATGCTCACGGCCACCGCGAGCTGGGGCCTGCACGTCGGTGCGCTGGCGATGGCGCCGATGTCGGTGGTCCAGGTGGCCCTCGCGGCGGGCGTCGTGTTCATCGCCGTGATGGCCGAGCGGCTGTTCGGCTTCGAGGTCGGCCGGCGCCAGTGGGTCGGACTGCTGCTGACTGCGGCTGGCCTCGTGCTCCTCGGCGTGACCCTGCCTACCCTGCACGGCTCCCACTCGAGCTTCTCACCGGCCGCGATGATCTCCTTCGAGGCCGCGCTGTTCGGGATCGGCGGGCTGCTGATCATGGGCCGCCGCATGGGCGGCCCGGTCGAGCACCACGGCGTGATGCTTGGCGCAGCCTCGGGAATCCTGTTCGGCGTCTCCGACACGGCGATCAAGGCGCTGACGGGGATCACCGGTGCCCACGGCCTGATGGGATTGATGCTGAGCCCATGGCTGGCGGTGGCCGTGGTCGCCTCGATCGTGGCCTTCTTCGCCTCCGCCCGGGGGCTGCAGGACGGCGATGCGGTTCCCGTCATCGCCGTGACCGGCACGGCCGCCAACATCGCGGGCATCGCCGGCGGCATCATCGTCTTCGGCGACCCGATGGCGGGCAGCGCCACCGGCGTGGTCCTGCAGGCCTTGGCCTTCGTGCTCGTGATCGTCGCATCCGCGTTGATGCCTGCGCCGGTCCGCGCCGCGGGCGTCCCGCAGGCCGCCTAGGCCACCTTGCCGACCCTCGCGCGGCCGGGCGCCGGGCGCTGCTAGCATCCCGGGCCGATATGCCGACCACCTCGCAACTCGTCCGCAAGGGCCGTGTGGCCCCCAAGAAGAAGCTCGCCACTCCCGGCCTGAAGTCGGGCAAAGGCCGCAAGAAGAAGGTCGCCGCTCCGCAGCGGCGCGGGGTCTGCACGCGCGTCTACACGACCACCCCGAAGAAGCCTAACTCCGCCCTGCGCAAGGTCGCCCGGGTGCGCATATCCGGGTCGATGGAGGTCACCGCCTACATCCCCGGCGAGGGTCACAACCTTCAGGAGCACTCAGTCGTGCTCGTCCGAGGCGGCCGCGTCAAGGACCTGCCGGGCGTTCGCTACAAGGTCGTCCGGGGCACGCTCGACGCCGCCGGCGTCAGCGACCGCAAGAAGTCCCGTTCGCAGTACGGCGTGAAGAAGAAATAGATGCCCCGCCGCGCTGCCGCCCAGATCCGCCCCGTCGAGGCGGACCCGATCCACCGCTCGAAACTCGTTCAGCAGGTGATCAACAAGGTGATGCTGGACGGCAAGAAGTCGACGGCCGAGCGGATCGTCTACGACGCCCTCGCGCTGCTCGCCGAGCGCTCCGACAAAGACCCGGTCGAGACGCTTGAGAAGACGATGGCCCAGCGGCTGGCCAACGAGCTGACGGATGCGATGTCCCAGCAGGGCGGCGCCTACAAGCGCAAGGACGACATCTACCGCATGGCGCAGGCCAACAAGGCCTTCGCGCACTATCGCTGGTAGTCAGCGGTGCGTATGCCGGCGCTGGCCGGCGTCCTCAGCCGCTTGTGTGCTGATCGCACACGGCGCTCCCTGCGTCTGGGCCAGCTTGGCCTACGCACCGTTAACGGGCTCCGAAGACCTTTAAAGGCTGGGGGTGCCACGCGTCGCTGCGCAGGCCGCGCGTGAGGCCCACGGCCACCACGCGCGTTGTTGGCCGGTCCGGTGGTGATCGTGCTCGTAACGGGCACCTATATCCCGTGGGCCCGATCACGGCGATCCTCACGGCGCGGGCGCGCAAGCGCCTTCCAGGCCCAGTCGCAGGAGATCCGGAGCCGCCAGACGAGACAGCCGACTAGCGCCGGCGTTCGATACCCGTCCGGCCCTCTTGACGAAAGAAGCTTAGGTACCTAATATTTCGGTACCGAATGTCTTCCGCAACGACAGCAAAGCCGGCGCCGGCGAAGATCGAGCGCCACGTCTGGGTGATCTCGGGCGTCGTGATCCTGGGGATGATCATGTCGATCCTCGACACGACGATCGTCAACGTCGCACTACGTACGCTGGGCCGCGACCTCCACAGCTCGATCGCGCAGATCCAATGGGTCATCACCGGTTATCTGCTGTCGCTGGCGGCCGTGATCCCGATCACGGGCTGGGCCGCGCGGCGTTATGGCGCAAAGCGCGTGTACTTGACCTCGCTGGTCCTGTTCACGATGGGTTCGGCGCTGTGCGCTGTTGCAACCTCGGCCACCGAGTTGGTCCTGTTCCGCGTCCTGCAGGGATTGGGCGGTGGCATGATCATGCCGGTCGCCCAGTTGATCATGGCGCAGGTCGCCGGTCCGAAGCGCATGGGGCGCGTGATGGGCGTCGTGTCGATGCCGGCGATGCTCGGCCCGATCCTCGGGCCGGTCCTCGGCGGCGTGATCCTGCAGAACCTGCATTGGTCGTGGATCTTCCTGGTCAACGTCCCGATCGGCGTCATCGCGTTCGCGCTCGGCTGGCGCATGTTGCCCCACACTGACTCCGGCGAGGCGGGGCGCCTGGACGTTCTTGGCCTTGCGCTGCTCTCCACCGGCGCCACCGCGGTGGTCTACGGCCTCAGCGAGCTCGGCTCCCACAGCAGCCTCACGGCCCCGACGGTCATCTGGCCGACGCTCATCGGCGTGGCGCTCGTCGGCGCCTTCTGCTGGCACGCGCTGCGAATCGAGCGCCCGCTGCTGGACATCCGCCTGTATGCCAACCGCATCTTCGCCGCAGCGTCGCTGACGACCTTCGCGCTCGGCGCTGCGCTGTTCGGGGCGATGATTCTGGTGCCGCTGTACTACCAGGAGGTTCGTCACGAGAGCCTGATCGCGACCGGGCTGCTGGTCGGGCCACAGGGCCTCGGGATGCTCGTCGCGATGCCGGTGGCGGGTCGCTTGACTGACCGCTTCGGCGGCGGCCGGGTGGCGCTGTTCGGGGTCTCGCTGCTGTGCCTGAGCACGCTACCGCTGGCCTTCATCGGCGCGAGCACTTCGATCCTTGGGATCTCGGCCGTGCTGCTCGTGCGCGGCGTGGGGATCGGCTTCTCGTTCATGCCCGCGATGACCGCAGCGTTCGCCTCGCTGCGACCGGACCAGCTCTCCGACGCGACGCCGCAGATGAACGTCCTGCAGCGCGTCGGCGGCGCGATCGGCACCTCGGTGCTGGCGGTGGTCCTCCAGCGTGAGAGCGGACACCTGGCCTCGACCGCCCATCTCGCACATGCCTTCAACATCGCCTACTGGTGGTCGCTCGGGACGGCGCTGCTCGGGTTGATCCCCTGCATCGTCCTGCTGCGCGCCGAGAACCCAAAGGTGCGGCTCACCCCAGCTGCCGCGAGCGCCGAGTCCACCGTCGAGCCGCTGGGTGTCTGAGACGATGGCGGCCTCCGAGACAGCCACCCGATCCCCGCGCGGGCATGCCGACCGCGCCCCGGACGTCGCCCCCGAGCTGGCCGCGCTCGGTCTTGCCTTCCGCCAGCTGTTCCGCGCCGTCAGCAGGATGCGCGGGCGCGACACCCACCTCGCCGGCGGCGAGATCAGCCACTCCCAGTTCGAGCTGCTGATCGAGCTCGACGAGCGCGGCGAGCTCTCGGCCGGGGACCTGGCGATGGCCGCTGGGCTGTCCCCGGCGAGCGTCACCCAGATGCTCGACGGGCTGGCCGAGTCCGGCCAGGTCGAGCGGGCCCGCTCGGACAGCGACCGCCGTGTCGTATTGGCTCGTCTGACTGCGCTCGGGAAGGCACAGG
>WNFI01505806.1_pt1 | contig 26523 bp, 24 predicted proteins | sample 5400471 | NCBI WGS metagenome assembly WNFI01 (sample SAMN13153348, study PRJNA577476) | soil metagenome | isolation source: 100 cm saprolite on Douglas fir-dominated hillslope | place: USA:California | collected 2013-09-17 | reverse complement strand
ATTTCAATGGCCTGCTTTTCCCGCATCAATCGCGCGATGGATGCGCCGATCGGGCCCACACCATATTGGATGGCGCGAATTTTCTTTTTCACGTGGTTCTCCGCTTTCCGTTGGTATGCGCGTACAACGCGCATTTTAGCTTCAAAGGAACCCCCTACGATAATGGAATTCCCGCGCGCATTCAACGAAGAACCGCTTCAAGCGCTCGCAAGGTCCGCAGCTCGCGCTGGCGAAGCCGGAATTGTTGCTGGCGCAGCGCTTGCGCCCCATAATGGCGGGAGAGCACGCCAGCCGATTCCGGAGGAATGCGCCATGCCTGCAAAAAAACTTTCCGATAGCGAGATTGCAACGCTTCTACCCAAGGCGAAAGGCTGGAGTCTTGTCAACGGCAAGCTGCACCGCGAGTTTGCGTGCAAGGATTTCGTCACGGCGTTCGGCAACATGACGCGCGTCGCGCTCGTCGCCGAAGCGATGAACCATCATCCGGAGTGGTCCAACGTGTGGAACAAGGTGGTCATCGACCTGAATACGCACAGCGTGAAAGGCATCAGCGACTACGACTTCACGCTGGCGGAAAAAATCAACGAAATCTTCGGCGTTTGATTTGTCCCCCTCGAAAACGATCTTCCGAAAATGAGCGCAGACCGCCAGCCGCAAAAATCCAGCCGGAGCTGGATTTTTCTCGCGGCGCGCTGGGCTGCGGCGCTGCTGATTCTTGGAATTCTTTTTTATCTGCTGCCGGTGGTCCCGCTGCGCAACGCATTGTCGCGCGTTCCTCTGACACGATTTATTGCCGTGCTGCTGATTTATCTGGTGGCTCTGACCGGCGGCATCACCAAGTGGCACACGGTGGTGAACTCCGCGGGCGCGCAGCTTAACTTCGCAGCCAGCGCGCAGTGCTACACCAGCGGGCTGTTCGGCGCGCTTTTTCTGCCATCGATTATCGGCGGCGACGTTGCGCGCCTCGCCGTCGGCATTTCTCAAAGTCCGCGTCCGGCCGCGGTGATCACCGGAAATGTGGCGGACCGCTTTCTCGATGTGGCCGCGCAGCTCACGCTCGTCTCGCTGGGCCTGATGCTGCTACCGGGCTCCTTGCCCGTTCCGCTGCAGGGGCCGGCGAAGCGCGTGCTCTTTGCCGGCGTCCTTGCCGCGGCAATTTTTTTCGGTCTGGTTGTGGCATTGCGCCGGCCGCTCCTGCGCGGCCGCTCCATTCGAATCCGGCGCAGGCTCGCGCAACTTCGTCACGCGATCCGCGCGGTTTCGCGCCGTCCCTGGCGGCTGGTTCTGGGTTGGTTGCTGGGAACTTCCGTGCAAGGCACTTATGTTTTGCTCACTGCTCTCCTGGGCATCACTTGTGGACTTGGTCTACCGCTACGTGTGTGGCTCTTCGCGTGGCCACTTGCCAAAATCGCCGCGGTCATGCCGATCACGCAAGGCGGCATTGGGGTTCGCGAAGCGGCGCTGGTGGTACTGCTCGCGCCGTTTGGTGCGCCGGCGTCGCAGGTTCTTGCAACCGGCATCGTTTGGGAAGGCGTGATCATCACTGGAGGCCTTCTTGCAGGACTAACGGCGTTTCTCTTGCGATACTCGCAGACTCGCCCGCAGGGCCCTTAGCATTTCCGTCAACCCCAGCGAAGTTTGCTTGACTCCTGCCCCCGCTGCGGCAAAATGGACTAACCCCTTCTAATACAGTTGATTGTCCAGAGGACTGCCCTCTCCAGTCTCGTGAGTTGAGCTGGCTTGCGATGAAGTGTCGCCTCAGGTGGATTGCCACCGGATTCGAATCGATCGCAGTTCTTGCAGCAGGCGATCTCCTTTTTCTGCGCGCCTCCGCGTAAGCAAGGCCATGCGTATGAATGAAAAGAAATTGCGCGTATTGCTTGCAGAAGGGAATCCCGGGGAGACCGCTTCGGCCTTGCGCGGGCTCTATCCGGAGGGTCAAGACAGTCTGGAATTGACCAACGTTTCCTCGGTCTCGACGCTGATCGCCACACTCGAAATCTTAAATCCGGAGATCATCTTCCTCGATCTTGCGCTCGCACATCCCGATCCGCCGGACGGGGTGCGCCGCGTGCACCGCTCGGCGCCTGCGGTGCCCCTGATCGTTCTCGCCGACGGCAGCGATAAGAATTACGCCGCACAGTGTCTGAGCCAAGGCGCCCTGGATTATCTGCTCAAAGGATTTATCGACTCCCGGACACTCGAACGCGTTCTTCGAGCGGCTCTGGAGCACAACACACTCGAAGGCCTGGCCGATCTTCTGCGGGATTCCCTCACGGGACTCTACATCCGCGATGGCTTTCTCACGCTCGGGGAGCGCGCCATGGAGACGGCGAAGAGCCGTGAGAGCACGCTGGTCTTGCTGTGCGTGAGACTCGAAAATCTGGCAGAGCTGCGCGCGGGATATGGCCCCGGGGCCGCCGAGAGTTCGTTGCGTGAAGTGGCCACGCTGTTGGCCGGCAGTTTCCGCCGGACGGACATTATGGCCCGTCTTGGCGAATCGCAATTCGCGGCGCTCGCCGTGGACGCAGCGGAGCCCAGCGCTGCTGTGCTTCGCCAGCGTTTAGAAAAGAGAATCGCCATGCTGAATCGCGATGTTGGTCCCAGGGGTCCTCTCGAACTCCGCTTGAGTGCCCGTTTCTGGTCCGCCAAGGAGGCGATTTCATTCTCTGAATTCCTGGATAGTGTCGAGGCGGAGTTGCGGTTTCCGCCAGTTCCACCTGCCGGAGAGACAGCACCGCATAAGACGGCCAACGCGGCCAAAGAAAGATGAACAAACCGGGGGGTTCCCCATGAAATCAAACACACTGGAAGAATTCGGCACTCTGAAGGCCATGGCGCCACTGCATGTGCTCATCTTGGAAGACTCGCGAGACGACGTGGAACTCATACTCGTAGAACTCCGGGAAGCCGGCCTGCGCGTCGACTACATAACGGCCGAGAATCGGGAACAGTTTCGCCGGGCGTTGCAGCAGGAAAAGTTCGACGCGATCCTCTCCGACTACCGACTCCCGAACTGGACTGGCCTGGAAGCGCTCAAGGAATTGCGCGAGAACGGCCGGGACATCCCCTTTCTTCTGGTGACCGGGACGCTGGGCGAGGAAGCCGCCGTTGAATGCATCAAGCAGGGTGCGACCGACTACATTCTCAAAGATCGTATCTCGCGCCTTCCCGTGGCGCTGAAGCGCGCCATCGGTGAAAAAGCGCTGCGCGATGAAACCAAGCAAACACAAAGCGCCCTGGCGGAGAGCGAAACACGGGCCCGCCATCAATTTACCGAACTCGATCTGCTGTATCGCTCGCTGCCTATCGCTTTGGCGGTTTTCGACCGTGACATGCGTTTCTTGCGCGTCAACGACGAAGTTTCGAAGTTCGATGGGGTTCCCGCCGCCTCGCACATCGGTCTCGCCCTCCGGGAGGTTGCACCAGATTTCGCGAACATTACAGAAGACAATCTGCGAAAGGTTTTCCAGACGGGTGAGGCCGTCTCCAACGTCGAACTGCAGGGCGGCACCCTTCAGAAGCCTGACGGGGTGCGCAAATGGCTGTGCAGCTTCTATCCCTTGCGTGGGGAAGACGGACCGGTATCGGCAGTCATAGTCATGGCCATAGACATTACGGATCGACAACGCGCGGCGGATGCCCTGGACCTATCCGAGGCGCGGAACCGCGACCTGGTGGAACACTCAGTCTACGGGATATCCCGAGTGGCAGCGGACGGCTCCTTTCTCGATGAAAACCCCGCGCTTCTCTCCATCCTCGGCTACACTGCCGCCGAGGAGCTGCATGCACTCAACCTCATGCGGGACGTCTTCCGCTTCCCCGAACAGCACGCCGAGCTCATGGCTTCGTGCCGCGAACATGGAGAGGTTCACGGCGCTGAAAGCGAATGGCGGCGGCGCGATGGAGGCATCGTGGCCGTGCGTCTTCACGTGCGCATGCTTTCCATCCCCGATCATGCAGCGGCCATCGAAATCATTGCCGAAGACGTCACCGAGCTGCGCGCCATGGAGCGCCAGTTGCGGCAGGCGCAAAAATTTGAAGCCATCGGACAGCTTGCGGGAGGTATCGCGCACGATTTCAACAACGTGGTAGGCGCGATCCTGGGATGGGCGGAACTCGGCCTGGAGCAGAATCGCGCGACCCCCCAGATTGCAGACCGATTTGCGCGAATCCGCGAACAAGCCGAACGAGCCGCCGCGCTTACGCGCGAACTCCTGGCCTTCGCGCGGCGTCAGGTGCTGCAACCGCAGGCCGTGGACATCAATGCCATCACTAGCGGGCTGGTCAGCTTCCTGGACAAAGTAATCGGGAGAGACATCGAACTCAAAGTCATCACCGCCTCGGTCGACGCGGTCAAGGCCGACCCAACGCAACTCGAGCAGGTGCTCATGAATTTATGTTTGAACGCGCGGGACGCCATGCCCGACGGAGGGCGATTGCAAGTCGAAACCGAGATGGTGGAACTGGACGACTCTTACTGCCGGTTCTATCCCTACGTCACGGCCGGCCGCTATGCGGTGCTGTCGGTTTCCGACACGGGCATAGGCATGGACTCCGAAACGCGCGAGCGCATCTTCGAACCGTTCTTCACCACCAAGGAGCCCGGGAAGGGCACGGGTATGGGACTGGCCACCGCTTACGGTATCGTCAAACAACACGGGGGCTTCATTCACGTTTACAGCGAGCCCGGCCAGGGAAGTCTCTTTCGCGTTTACCTGCCGGCACATGCAGGCATGCCGACGGAAGGATCACCGGCGAAAGCACCCGCTCCTGCTCATGTGGAAATGCGCGGTTCGGAAACGATACTGATCGCCGAGGATCATGAATCGATCCGGGAGATGGCGCGCCAGATTCTCATGAACCTGGGTTACCGTGTGCTCTCCGCCTGTGATGGGGAGGAGGCGATGAAACTCTGTGAGAAAGAAGCGCCCGCCCTCGCCATTCTGGACATGGTCATGCCCAAACTAGGCGGCGCGGCCGTGGCGACGAAGCTCACGGCTTTGTTCGCTGGTTTGCCCATTCTCTTTACCAGCGGATATTCGCAGGATTCGGAAAACGTAGCGCCCGCCGCGGCCGACGCACGCTACCTGCAAAAACCGTACAGCCCCACGACACTCGGCCGCGTGGTGCGGGAAATCCTCGACCAGGCGAAAAAGAAATAGGAATCGAGCTGAACCAGGCGCTCAACACGACGTTGAGCTAGCAATGCAGCCGCTCACGTTCCCGTGTGAAGCGGAGAAGGGCCGCGCTTTTCCCATCGATCTGTTTGCTTTTTTACCGTTGACACGTGCGTTTCGCGGTGCTACAAACCGCAGAAAGACAAGCTCTTTGGTGGCGAGTCTCCTAACGAATTGCAAAATGCAGTCCGCGAGTGAGGCCGCAGACCTGCCTGGCAGGGCAGGGCTGCTGAGCCGCCGAGGGTATTGTCATGCAACACCCCACCCACCCCGGGAGGTGAGAACGAACCTGTTTTCACCTCCTTTTTATTTTTAGGCCTGGGCCGAGCCGTCGGCTGTTTCAAGCAGAGACATGCCGATCTTCTTCCCGGTCCTTATCCCGGCAAGCCAGGGTCGCCTACTCGCTCATTCGCCTCCCGTGGTCCCTTGCGTCACAGCTGGGCTCAGTTAAGATGACGTTGTCATCCCCGCGTGCGACCGCGGGGCGGTTAAGGCCATTGAGCCCAGAATGAACTCCATCCCGGCGCCCCTGCTCTCCCTTGCGCATGTCACGGTAATGCGCGGTGACCGAGCGGCACTCCATGACATCAACCTGGAGATCGCGTGCGGAGAGCACGTGTGCATCTTGGGGCCGAATGGCTGCGGCAAGTCCACGTTGATCAAGACCGTTACGCGGGAGTGCTACCCACTGGCGCGGGAAGGGTCGTGCATTTCCATATTGGGGCGCGAGCGATGGGATATTTTTGAGCTGCGCTCGCTGCTCGGCATCGTGTCGCCGGACCTGCTGGCTTCGTGTACCACGGATGCCACCGGCCGTGATGTGGTGCTTTCCGGCTTTTTCAGCAGCACGCGCATTTTTCCGCACCATCATCCCGATCCGAAGCATCTCGCGCGGGCCAACGAAACTTTGGCGCGGCTTGGCCTTGCGCATCTCGCCGATCGCGCGGTCGCTGAGATGTCTTCCGGCGAAGCCAAGCGGACGCTGATTGCGCGGGCGCTGGTGCATCAGCCGCAAACGCTGCTATTTGATGAGCCCAGCAACGCGCTGGACATCGGCGCGCAACTCCAGCTGCGGGACACGATGCGCGAGCTTGCGCAATCCGGGCTCGGGATTTTGCTCGTGACGCATCATGTTTCGGAAATCATTCCGGAGATCGATCGCGTGATTCTCTTGCGCGAAGGACGCATCCTCGCCGACGGGGCGAAGTCCTCCGTCCTCACCGAGGCGCATCTTGCCGATTTGTTTGGCGCTGCGGTGCGGCTAGGCCGGCACGACGGCTATTTCCATCTCTATTGAGCGGAAATACAAATAACTGTACCGAGCGGCGGGAAAGATTTATTTTTTTGTAACGGGAAGCCGCTTTAGCCCGCTTGTGCCAGTCCGTACAGAAGCTCGGCATAGGATCGGACGGCGCCGTCTATGCCCTGGACCTTGGGATTTTTCGATTCGATAACGCAGTACTCGTCGGGGGCGTGCGCGCCGCTTCCATGCCCGAGGCCAAAGGGGCCCGCCGCCAGGTGGAGCGGCTCACCGGTGAATACGTAGCCGGGCCACGAGCCCGCGCTGCGCGGGAGAATGACCGGATCGATCCCGCCCTTGCGATACACCTCGGCCTCAACGCGGATGAGCGCGGCGTCGGCGGGCGTGCTGTTGGGAGCGTATCCGCCTGTCATGCGGACTTCGATGTCGGCGAAACCTTTTTTCGCAAGATGAGCCTTGAGCGCCGCGAGCGCTTCGTCCGCGAAAAGGGTCAAGATCATTGCGAATGAGAGCGAACGGGGCATGAAGCCTCCGGTGTCGCACTGGTCGAGGACTCTACCGTCTTCAACCCATTGTAGGAGGAAAAGTTTCACGGATCGGCGGGGTCTGCGAACGGCTTGTCCAACTCGGCTTGCCCGAGCTCCTGACGAATGGCGGCGAGGGCTTCCTTGGGTGGGCCGATGTAGCGGTAATTCGAATAGAAGGTGCGCTCATGGACGGAAAAGCCGGAAAACAATTTGCGGCCGTCGAAATCGTACTGCGAAAAGCTGGTGAGCCACAGTCCGGGCAGAAATTCGTAACGCTCCTGCATGAAGTGGCTGCCTTTGTAGATTTTTCCCAGAAACAGGCCGATGGAAATGTCTTCGGCGACATCGCCTTCGATGCGGGCGAGTTCGCCCGAAGCGTCGTCCGTCCAAACGAAGCCATGTACTTTGGTAAACACGGAAGCGAAGCGTGTATTGGGTTTGAAGGCGGGGTTGGGATTCATGGAGTATTTGGAGAGCATGCGGTCGCCGCGGGATTCGCGAGCGAGGAAAGTAAAGAGGAACGCGTTCCGCGTGGTTTCGATCAATTCGTTGCGGTCTTTCTTTTTCTTGGCGTATTTTTCGAAACCGTCGCGCTGAGAGCGGTCATTATTAGCGGCAAGGGCGAGAATCCGCTCCAGCTTTTCGAGCTCGGCACGGTAGGCGGCAGCATCGGCGGGCCGGCCATCAGGACCGACGGGAATCCGAACCATGCCCGTTCCCGAAGGAATGACGCGAGAGATTTTTATCGCCGCGGAAGAGGGATCGCTGGGATTCTTGCGGGTCTCGACGCGTTCGATGCGTTCGTAGAGATCCAGCGCGGCCTCGCCTTTCTTTTGGTTGGCGATGACGCGATTGAAGAAATCCGGTTTCGCCGGCCCAGTCGCGGGCGTGGAATCCGGTACGACGGATTGCGCGGCGGCGTCAGCAGCGAGAGCCAACGACAGCAGCGCCAGGGGAATGAAAGTGCGATTGAGCATGATGCGAATCGGGGCGAAATCCGCCACAGTCTGCTCTGATTGGATTCCTCCGGGCACACAATTGTTGTACACCGCCAGTGCACTGAAATGCTCGGGTGGGTGTCAAAGCGTCAATGGCGGCTTGTCCCCCAGGATGGGTACGGCTTCGGCCAGGCGGGTGTAGCGCTGCTCGTAATCAGCGACCTCTTCAAGGAACTCGGCACGGGGCCTGAGGTTGGTATGACCGTGACAAAGCCTATGACCTGTACGTTGCCGGCGGGCTTTTCCTAAGCCCTGCTGGCGGTACAAAGTTCAGCGATTGTGCTAAAAATATAAGAAAATACAGGCCGAGGCGGCGCATGGGGTCGTCGCTTGGATGCTGAGTCCCAGGGGCGTACTGCGCCATCTTCTCCCGCCACGGGCTGCGCAAGGCGGTACAATGAAGCGCGCGGCCGGTGAACCGTTGCGATTGGACCGGACCGGGCGTAAGGCTAACCCAAGAAACATCCTAAGCAAAATGCCGTTCCACACGTCTATAAAGCAAGGAACGAATCGACGGGCTCATTCGTCTTAGCTAGAGAGGGTTGGAGGTCTGTTTGGGCGTAACTCCCATCGATGGGCTTGGTGCAATCACGCACGTGGCGCCGCGGAGGCAAGTGTCCCTGAAACAAGGCCGGTTCCGGAGCGCGCTGATCACCATGCTGGAGACGCTGCGGCTCTCTCTTGACGCCCTTCGCGCCCATAAGCTGAGGAGCTTCCTGACTTTGCTCGGCGTGATCCTGGCGGTAACGACGCTGGTCGCGGTGATGAGCGTGGTCGCCGGCCTGAATTTCTACGTTGCCGACCGCATCGCCAATCTTGGCGCCAACGTCTACGTTCTGAACCGTATGGGCATCATCACCAGCGAAGACGCTTGGGTGAAAGCCCAGAAGCGGCCGCTGGTCACCCGGGAAGAACTCGGCAATCTGAAAACCGGCATGCGCACCGCCAGTCAGATCGCCGCGCTACTGGGCAACAATTCCGATGTGCGTTTTGGCAATGACCTGCTCGAAAACGTCAACATTCTTGGCGTGACCTCAAACTATTCCGAAGTCCGCAGCTTGAACATCGCGGCAGGCCGGTTCCTGACCGAAGCGGACCAGGAGCACCGCTCCCCGGTCTGCTTCATCGGCGCGGACGTGGTCAAGAAGTTTTTCTCCAACGTGGACCCCATCGGGAAATCCATCCGCGCCGGAACGCACAGCTATGAAATCGTCGGCGTTGCGGCGGTCATCGGCAGCGCACTCGGGCAATCGCAGGATAATTTCGTATTTATTCCGCTCGAAACCTACGGCAAGGAATGGGGCACGCAGCGGGACTCGCTCGTGTTATTTATCCAGGCGCAAAACGCGGCGGGTCGGATTCCATCATGGGGCTCTGGCAATCTTTGACCGGCAATCTGTTCATGGTGGCCGTGGGATTGACCGCGGTGTTCCTGGTGGTTGGCGGAATCGTGATCATGAACATCATGCTGGCCAGCGTGACCGAGCGGACGCGCGAGATTGGCTTGCGGCGATCGCTTGGCGCCAGGAAAAAACACATCGTCCTGCAATTCGTTACGGAATCGGCGGTGCTTGCGGCGACCGGCGGCCTGATCGGGATCGTTCTCGCCTACGCGGTGGTCGCCGTGGCGCGCGCCTTGACTTCGATTCCCATGCGCACGCCGATGAGCGCCGTCATTCTTTCGCTTGCCGTTTCCACAGGGGTCGGACTTTTCTTCGGCATCTACCCGGCGATGCGCGCGGCGAACCTTGATCCCATCGAAGCCCTTCGGGCAGACGGATAATAAAAATCGAGCTCGGCTTCGCCGGGCTCGCTTGAAACGACCATGGCACAACAGCACGGCGAAAATCTCAGGCAGGCGATGGACACGCTCCGCGCGCACAAACTGCGCAGCTTTCTCACCGTGTTCGGCGTCGTCCTCGGCGTCAGCGTCATCATGCTGGTCGCCGCGCTCATTACCGGCTTCGATCAACAAGTTCAGGAAAGCATCAAGCAGTACGGCGCCGATACCGCCTTCATCTCGCGTTTTGATCAGGGCCCGCACAATGGGCGGCGTCCGAAGGAAGAGCGCGAACGCAAGCCGCTGACGCTGGAAGACGGCGAAGCCATTAAAGAATTAAGTCCCGCGGTCAAGGACCTTACCGTTTGGGTCATCTGGTGGGAGCAACAGCATTCCGTACGTACCAAGGATGGCGAAGTCACCGCCATCGATTTCCGCGGTGTGCAGCCGAATTTCGGCCAGGTCTATGCCAATGCAGCGACGCTGGACGGCCGTTTCATCAGCGAAGGCGACGATCTGCACCGCGAAAAAGTGGTGATGCTCGGGGAAAATGCGGCGCCGGTCCTTTTTCCCAACGTATCGCCGGTCGGCAAGGACGTGATGATCGATGGCTCGGCGTTTCGTGTGATCGGCGTGGTGGAAAAGCCCAAGGGAATGTTTGGCCAGGACGATGAAGACCGCCGCGTGCTCATTCCGTACAATACATTCCGGAAAATTTATCCGGGCGCGTATGAAAACAGCATCCGCCTGCAAGCCTACCCGAATCTGCTGGACCAGGCGGTCGATCAGGCCACGGAAGTGCTGCGGCGCCGCCGCAACGTTCCCTACAAAGGCAAGGATAGTTTTTCAATCCAGACCTCCCAGCAGATCGTCGATGAATTTCACAACATCCTGGGGATGGTGGCGCTGGCCACATTCGTCCTGAGCGGAATCGGCTTGCTCATCGGCGGCGTCGGCGTGATGAACATTATGCTGGTCAGCGTGACGGAGCGAACGCGCGAGATCGGCATCCGCAAAGCCATCGGCGCAAAGAGCGGCGACATTATCTGGCAATTTTTGCTGGAGGCCATGGCGCTCACGGGAGTCGGCGGCGTGCTCGCGCTCGTGCTTGTGAATGGCCTCGTGCTGCTCGTAAGAGTCGGCTTGAAATGGCCGGGAAGCGTGCCGGTGTGGGCCGCGGTGACTGGAATTGTCGTGAGCGTGTGCGTAGGACTGGTGTTTGGCGTGTGGCCGGCGATGAAGGCGGCGAAGCTGGATCCCGTCGAAGCGCTGCGGTACGAATAGCGCGGCGAACTCTCTTCTTATCCAATCCCAAGCATTTTCAAGCGGAAATTACTTCATCAGAACAGAGGCTCTTGCAGTTGCGGCCGCGCGTGCGGAAGCCGGCACGGATGCGGCGGGCCAGGTGACATCGAGGGCCAAGTCGCGGCGTACGAGCAGCTTGGAGTGGTGATTCACATGGACGGCCAGCGAGTTTGCCAGGTCAGAACGAATTTCCGCCAGACCTTCCTTTTCCAGGCGGAGACTTTTGTCCGGTTTGTAAAGGGCCACACGGAATTGATGCGGTCCGGCGGGAAGCGGGTGCTCGAATTGAACCGCTTGCCCGGCGCGAGCGACTCCAAGTTTGCGGTGAAAAGTAATTCGCTATCCGCAAAGATGGCCAACGTGCCTTCGTTGACAGCGGAAATAATTTCGATGTGAAGGGTGGAGGCGGGAGCAGTCTGGGCCGCGGAGTCAGAAACAAGAGAGGCAGACGCAACGGAATTCGGCGACGAAATCTGTTTGGAAGCTGGTGAATCACCAAGTTGCTTCCTTCGAGCGGCCGCAAGCTTCGCGGGGCGAGTGACCTTCAGGCTAGGGCGTTCTTGCGCGACTTGGGGGAGTAGGCTACCTGCGGCGTCCGGTTTCGGGGCTTCGGTCACAGTTCGCAATGTGTAGTTGAAGGCCTCGGAGGGCACTTCCGGGAGAGAAAAATGGATTGCAGGGGCCGCGGGAACTAAGAAGCGAGGGCGCAAGGAACGGTAGACCGGAACAGAAGCAGCGAGAAGCAAACAAGCGGCTGCGGTAATCCAAACGTCGCGCTGTCCGCCCGGCCTCGACCACCAGAAAAGTTTCCTCGCCTTGGGCGCCGCTGATGCAGGGCGCGAACGGGCAAGAGGATAAAGAGCAGAAGCGAGTTCCTCGCAGGAAGCAAAGCGATCTTTGGGGTTTTTTGCCAGGCACCTCGCGACGATGAGGTCGAGCGCTTGCGGCACCTCCGGATTGTGCCGTGAGGGAGGCGCAGGGGCGGCATTCAGAATCTGGGCGCAGACGGCGCCGAGAGAACTGCCATCGAAGGGTTTTACGCCGGTCAACATCTGATAGAGAACAATGCCGAGAGCAAACTGATCCGAGCGCGGATCTTGAGGTTCGCCCTGAATTTGCTCTGGCGCGAGATACGCCGGCGTGCCCATGAGGCGGCCGGAGCCTGAAATCTGAGATGCAAAGCGCGCGATACCGAAGTCGCCGAGTTTTACCTTGTTTTCCGCCGTGACAAGGATGTTGCCCGGCTTGACGTCGCCGTGAATGATTCCGGCGCGATGGGCAACCGCCAGCGCACCGGCCAGATCAGCAGCCCAGGCGCAGGCGCGCCGAGGCGTCGAAATGGACGGATCGAGATGCTGCTCCAGGGTTTTGCCGGCGATGTACTCCATCACGAGGAAGGGAGTTCCTTGCTCGTCGATTCCCACGTCGTAGAGATGCACGATGGAAGGATGGGAGAGCTGGCCGATGATTTGCGCCTCGCGCAGGAATTGCTGCTCGTGACCTTCCCCGAAGCCATTCACAAAAGTCTTGAGTGCGACGGTGCGGCCGATGACATTGTCTCGGGCCTTTTCAACCCGGCTCGTGGCGCCCGAGCCGAGGGGCTCGAGGGATTCGTAACGGCCTTTTTGCAAGGTGATCATCAGGCGGAGCGCAGGAGGCGCGCAGCGCGGTCGCGCAGGCCATTGCCATTGGATTGCGGCACGGGAACAGGAGTCGTCTTGCGGCGCGCGAGCGGATAGAGTTCTTCCGCGAGGGCCTCGGCCGTTGCATAACGGGCCGCGGGATCCTTCGCAAGACAGCGCGCGATGACAGCGTCAAGTCCCGCGGGCACAGAAGGATTGGCGTGCGAGGGCGGGAGCGGCGTCGAAGACGTCACCATTTCGTAGAGAACGACGCCCAGGGAGAAGAGATCGGAGCGCGCGTCCTGGGGTTTGCCGACGATTTGCTCGGGGCACCAGTAAGCAGGTGTGCCGAGGAGCGGGGTTCCGGCGGAATCGCGGCTGGCGAGCCGCGCCATGCCGAAGTCCATCAGCTTGACGCGGCCATTATCGGTGATGAGCATATTCGCGGGCTTGACGTCACCGTGAATCACACCCTTGCGGTGCGCCACGCCGAGCGCGGAAGCCACTTCCGCAGCCCACGCGCAGGCTTTCGGGAAGGGCACGCTGCCTTTATCCAGAATGCGATCGAGCGGCTGACCTTCCAGAAACTCCATGACCAGATAGGGCGTTTGCGTGGCTTCGTCGATGCCCATGTCGTGGAGCGTGATGATGGAATGATGGGAGAGCTGGCCGACGACGCGCGCTTCCTGAAGGAAGCGCTGGCGCGCTGTGCCGCTGGCCAATTCCTTGGGGAACAGCTTGATGGCCACCAGGCGGCCGATCATGGGATCGTGGGCGCGTGCCACGCGGCCATGAGCGCCGGTGCCGATGATTTCGAGAATTTCGTAGCGTCCGACTTGCACGGGGACCTCTCCCTCAGACCGGTAAGCTCCGCGTCGATAGAATGATGGCGGAAGGGGGTTTTCTATTAAATGAAGCAAACGTCCCGTTTGAAAGGGTACGGAGGTACTAGGAGAAAAGAGGTTCTAAGTTCTTAGTTTTCAGTGTTTAGCCAGAAAGAAGAGCTTTCGCATTGAATGCTCTCAATCCCGAACGGGGAGATGGGTCGTATTCGTGGGGGGCCTCCTGGGTCCTCTTGAGTGGTTTGGAGAACTGCGAGGGGTACCCCCCACCCCCCTGTTTTTTGCAAAGAGTGCGGAATGGGCTGATTCTAAAAGAGTTGCCAAAAACACTCTTTGACAAAAGAGTGCGTAACCGACTGATTCTAAAGGGCCGAAAAAGTGCGCCAGGGCATGCTGACGGCAAAGAGTGCGCAAGTGCATCCAGTGAAAAGAGTCAAGGGCGAAGAGGAGAGACGAATCAGAGACCAGAACAAGAAGAGAAATTGCCTGGGCAAACGTCCACCGGAAGGCAAGTATACCATGAGATAACAGAATGTCAAGGAAAAAACCGGCTCGGTGGTGAAGAAATGGCCGGTCTGGCGGGTCAGGGCTGAGAAGACAGCGTGCGGAGCGGCGCCAGGGCTGGCGCAGAATTCAAGCGCGCAGGGAAATTGCGGATGAAAGATTTCATGGCGGGATGCCAGAAGCCGTTGAAGCCGAAGAAATACATCTCGTTCATGGCTTGTTCCGGAGACCACTTCTCATAGGCCATGCGATAGACGGCGGTGAAAACGCCGGTGCGATCTTCACCGTAGCGGCAGTGGACGAAAATTTTTTGCCCCGGTTCGCTGCGGAACAGAGACAAAAATTGAACGACCTGTTCGTCGGTTGGGGGAGACCAGCGGCCGACAGGGATGTGGACAACGCGCACACCCAGTGACTCGGCGAGCTTGCGCTCCCATGCGACTTTTTCGCGGTCCTCGCCGCGCAGATCGACGATGGTGGTGATGCCCAATTTTTTCAGCTCAGAAAGGCCTAACTCTTTGGGTTGTGCGCCGCGGTAGAGAACATCTGTGATTTTGCCGGCGTTGGGAATACCGGCGATACGCAGTTTCTGTCCGTAGGCGGGCTGGGCGATGGAAGGCGAGGAGGCTGACGCAGCGGTTTGCGCAAAAAGGGGAAGAGGAAGAACAAGAAGGATGGCAAGCGATGGGAGAGTGCGTTTCATTTTGAAGCCGACGTAAGAAGTGTAGCGTGAAGGACAACGACGCGAAAAGTGTTGATGGGGAAGTGGTTGAGTTGAAACGACACCACTACAAATAGACACAGTTCGGAAACGCCAACCACATTTTGCGTTTTTCTCTTGACAGGGAATTTACATCCGTTGATACTGCGAATCCAGATTCGGGGGACGTGGAAGCGCCAGGCGGACCGAGTCGGGGATGGATCAAGGTCCGTGTGAACCCACGAAGCCAGCCCGGGTTCTAAGCGAAAAAATCGAGCGCGAAGTACCTGCTCCGCGCCCGTATTTGAGGCGGAGCACCTGCTATTAGGCTGAGTGCGAACCACCGGCCAGCGGCAGAGCATTGGCGTTTTGCGCTGGAACTTAAGTGCGGCCGTTGAGCGGTCGGCTTTTTTTTCGCTGCCCGCTTGCACGATCCGATCGAATCAAAGTTGCGTTAACTTCAGCCCAGACCCTGAAGCGAAGCGCGGCACCTCTGTGGGACGCAGAGGAGTAAAATGGAGGGGTCACCCCGCGCGAGTGGGGACCCAAGAGCGCGGAGGGACGGATGGCGACAGTGAAACATGCATTGAGCGGGAATTCCCCAGCCACGGATGCGGCTGCAGAGAAAACAGCGAGCGAAGCAGGGAAAGGTCTGACCTTCCGGCGGTACTTTACGGACGGGAAGAAATCTCCCTTCGACGCGGTCGAATGGGAGAAGCGCACGGCGCTGATTGGGAACGAGAAGGGCGTAACGATCTTCCGCCAGGAAGACGTTGAGGTGCCAAAGAGCTGGTCGCAGACGGCGACGAACATCGTCACCAGCAAGTATTTCCACGGAAAGCCCGGGACGGCGCAGCGCGAAGGATCGGTACGGCAACTGATCGGCCGCGTGGTGAACACCATCGTGCAATGGGGCGAAGAGTGCGGGTACTTCGCAGATGCGGAGTCGCGCGACGCCTTCCGCGACGATCTGACCCACCTGCTGGTCGAGCAGAAGATGGCGTTCAATTCGCCGGTGTGGTTCAACGTGGGCGTGCAGCCGAAGCCGCAGTGCTCGGCGTGCTTCATCAACTCGGTTAGCGACAACATGGAATCGATCATGGGTTTGACGCGCACCGAAGGGATGCTTTTCAAGTGGGGCTCGGGCACGGGAACGAATTTTTCGACGCTGCGTGGAAGCAGGGAAACGCTGAGCGGCGGCGGGATTGCGTCCGGTCCGGTGAGCTTCATGAAGGGCTTCGATGCCTTCGCGGGCGTGATCAAGAGCGGCGGAAAAACGCGGCGCGCGGCGAAGATGGTGATCCTGAACATCGATCACCCGGACATCGTCGAGTTCATCGAATGCAAGATGAAGGAAGAACGCAAGGCGCATGTGCTCATCGAGCAGGGCTACGACAGCTCGATCGACGGCGACGCGTACGCTTCGATTTTCTTCCAGAACGCGAACCACTCGGTGCGCGTGACGGACGACTTCATGCGCGCGGTGGTCGAGGACAAGGATTGGTGGACGAAGAACGTGCTCGACGGGCAACCGAATGAAAAGCTGCGGGCGCGCGATTTGATGATGAAGATTGCGGATTCGACGTGGCACTGCGGCGATCCCGGGATGCAGTACGACACGACGGTCAACCGCTGGCACACATCGAAGAACACGGCGCGAATCAACGCAAGCAACCCGTGCTCGGAATACATGTTCTTGGATGACACGGCCTGCAACCTGGCTTCGCTGAACCTGATGAGGTACGTCAACGCCAGCGGGCAGTTCGACGTTGCGGCGTTCAAGCATGCGGTGGACGTGACGATCACGGCGCAGGAAATCCTGGTGGACAACGCGAGTTATCCGACGCCGAAGATTGAGGAGAATTCGCACAATTTCCGGCCACTCGGGCTGGGCTACGCCAACCTGGGTGCGCTGCTGATGTCCATGGCGCTGCCGTACGACTCACCGGAGGGGCGGGACGTGGCCGGGGCGATTACGGCGCTGATGTGCGGCGAAGCGTACGCGCAGTCTTCGCGGGTTGCGGAACGCATGGGGCCGTTCCCGGGCTACGAAGTGAACCGCGAGCCCATGCTGGACGTGATCCGCATGCACCGCGACGCGATGCGCGGGATCAAGCCGGAACACGTGCAGACGGAATTGTTCATGGCCGCGCAGGAATCGTGGGACACCGCGCTGGAGCAAGGCGAGAAGCACGGCTACAAAAATTCGCAGGTAACCGTGTTAGCTCCGACCGGTACCATTGGTTTCATGATGGACTGCGACACCACGGGAATCGAGCCGGACCTGGCGCTGGTGAAATACAAAAAGCTGGTGGGCGGCGGGTTGATCTACATCGACAAGAACGGGAAGATCGAAGGCGCGCCATACCTGAAGATGGATGACTATCCGGTGTTCGATTGCTCGCTGGCGCCGCAAGGCGGCGGGCGGTCGATCACCTGGACCGGGCACGTGAAGATGATGGCGGCGGCGCAGCCGTTCCTCTCCGGGGCGATTTCGAAGACCATCAACATGCCTGAGGAATCGACTGTCGAAGACATCATGAACGCGTATATTGAATCGTGGAAGGTGGGGCTGAAGGCCGTGGCCATCTACCGCGACAATTCGAAGCGTTCGCAGCCGCTGAACGCGGGCGGCGGCAAGACGGAAGAAAAGAAAACGGAAGCAGCCGCTGCTGCGGAACCGATGCAACGTGAACTGTTTGCACGGCAACAGCGCGAGAAGATGCCCGTGGAACGCGCGTCGGTGACGCACAAGTTCAGCGTGGGCGGCCACGAAGGCTACATCACCGTGGGCATGTATGACGACGGGCGGCCCGGCGAGATCTTCATCAAGATGTCGAAAGAAGGCTCAACGCTTTCCGGCGTGATGGACGGACTGGCGCTGACCATTTCGCTGGGCTTGCAGTATGGTGTGCCGCTGAAAGTGTTCGTGGACAAGCTGCTGAACACACGTTTCGAGCCATCCGGCATCACCGCGAACGCGAACATCCGATTTGTTTCGTCGGTGCTGGACTACATCGCGCGGTGGCTGGGCGGGCGATTCATCTCCGCGGACTACTTGAAGCTGAATGCCGCTGCCCCGGCGGAGCACGCCGCTACTTCCTCTCCGGCGGCAACTCTTCCACCGATGAACAAAGCTGCGCTCGATGCCATGCAGATGGCGTTGTCCGCGCCAAAGTTGAGCAACGCTCACGAGGGCGCGCCCACGTGCAGCGAGTGCGGCATGCTGATGGTGCCGAACGGAGCGTGCTACAAGTGCGAAAACTGCGGCAGCACCAGCGGGTGCAGCTGAGACGCCAAGGACAGGTGAGAGCACACCAACGATGAGCTCCCTCTCCTCCGGCTCAGGGGTAGCAGCACGGCTCGCCCCGGCAAAGTCCAAGACGCACGGGTTCCTGCACATCGTGAGGCATGGTGCGGGACCCCACGCTATCTATGTCGTGACCTATCACCGGCTGGACCACGAAGGCCCTTCGGCTCCGGAAAACCATTCGGAGCGCAAAGAACGCGCATCGCTCGGGACAAGCATGTCGCCGAGGCCTGTGCTTGCGGAAGGCGCGCAGGCGCTGATCGAACTGCTGGAACGCATCGGCGTGGATTTCCATCTGGCGGAAGTGCGCGGTGCGCTGGAAGATATTCTTCGGCTGGGTTCAGCCAACATCCCGGATCTGTGGCTCAGCGACGAGGAGATGCTTGAGAAAGGACTCGTCGAGGGCTAGAATCAAACTGCAGATAAGCAAGAAAAGGCCAGAGCAGTGACTGCTCTGGCCTTCTTTGTTTTTGCGGAGATTGCAGTCCGGCTGGTTGCGCCAAGGAATCTTCCAACAGTCGGCACCTGACCTTAGCTGAAGGCGGGAACTGTCTTGCTGAAACGGTTTGCTAGCGGGGACGGGGGCGGAGGGGCGGACGCGCGGTGAGGGAGCGGGGGCGCATGCGGAAGCGCGGACCGAGCGGCGGGGGAACGTTGCGGAGGAAGTCGCCGCAGCAGGGGCAGCGGCCATCGCCGCCGAGGGGAGTGGTGATATCCGCGCGGAGCCAGTGACCGCGGGCTTCGCATTGCGGATTGATGCACTGCACCGTGAAGCCGGGCAAGTATTGCATTTTTTCTCCCTCAGAAGCCGCAAAGCTCCGAATCGAAGGAGCTCCCCTTGTCGGCCAAAAGCGTTCGCGGAAAAAACACCGGGAAAACCCTTCGCAAAAAATGCTCAGGGCGGACAAACGTGTTGGCGGGGATTGTTGCGCGAGAGACCAGTGGTGTCAAGCAAAAAGGGTACAAGATATTGTGGTGAGGTTGCGCTCGATGAAAACTACGGTTTCGGCGGGACGCTCACGGAGGCGTTCTGCGCCGCCTGCAATTCTGCCAGGCGGGCCTTCAGGCGCTCGAGTTCCTGTTGATTGTCCCTGACCTGCTGCTTCAGTGCGTCGAGCTTCGCTTTGCCTGCCTTATCGTGGGCGTAATCGGTATTCGAGTAGTAGTTGTCCTGTTCCAGCGATTGTTCGCGCTGAAGCAGATCGAGATCGCCCTGGGCTTGCTTGATCTGGGCCTTCAATTCGTTCACTTCCTTCGAACCCTTTTGATCCTTGGCGTCAGGGGCCGGAGAAGAGCTGGCGACGGGCGCGCTGACGGCACTTGCGCTTGACGACGCGGGCGGAGCGGGAGCGGCCGAGGCCGCTGTGGCGTCGGGCGAAGCCGGAGTTGCGGGAGTCGACTGCGCCGCCGGCTTCACATCGTCTTCCGTGATGACTTTGGCAGGTTTCGTCTGGGCTTTCTTCTGCTCGCGAGCGCGGCGGGCGGCCTCGGCAACGGACTGAGAATCCTGCGATTGGGCAAAGGCAGCGGCGGGAAGCAGCGTTGCCGACAGGACAACCGGCAGGGCAAGGCGCAATGTGATGCGGCGCAACATGGGGCCACTCCTCATGAAAATCCGAGCTGGGTCAAATCTCAAGATACGCCGGCTAGACGGGAATAACAATCCCAGGTAGAGGGTCGGTGTCCATCAGACTACCTTCTACGCAGCAATATTGATTCGCGCCGGATATACTCATTCGCGAAGAGAGACGGCTGTTTGACGGCCGCGCTTGGAGCGAAAAGAGAGTGCTGAATCAACGGAGGATCGCGCCGCTAGTTCTGATGGCTATGCTGGCTGCGAGCGAGACTCGCGCGCAGGAGCCAGCGACGCCGAAGACGGAGTCATCGGTCGCCGTCGATTCCTTAAGCTCCGGTAAGCCGTCGGTGGACTTGCCGAGGCAGGAGCACCGCTTTTGGGACAAGAAGAATGATTGGTTGTTTGCAGGAGTCGGAGCGGCGCGGACGTTCGATTATTTTTCAACGTTGAACATGCGGCGGCGCGGAGACCAGGAAATCCTGGTTAGCAACGATCTGGTGGACAGTCACGCGGCGTTTGCGGTGGTCGAGGCGGCGGGAACGGGTGTTTCGATTGGGGCGTCGTATTTATTCCATCGTTACGGCCATCACAAACTGGAACGGTGGACTTCGATCGTGCATTTCGGACTGGCGACGACGGGCGCGGTGCGCAACTACTGTCTCAAAACGGCACATCCCAGGACCACTCCGTAGCCGTGAGCGTCGCGCACAAGGCGGAAACGCTCGCTCGTTCCCGCCGTCTAAATCAACAGGATGAAATCTTGCAGTGCGAATAGCGGTGCGGCATGCTCGCGCCCCGTGCTGGCCTTGGTCGAAACCGCACGGAAAGCGGCGTTGGGAAATAGGCGAGGTGGTCTTATGAGACGGTGGGTCTCCCTTCACCGTTTCGTGCTGGTCCTTTGTGCGAGTCTATGTTTCGCGATAGCCTCGAGCGGCTCTGCAGGCTCCGTGCCATCCGCGCATCCGGATACGCCGGCGGCGCAAGCCTCGCTGCAGCAAGCCGGCTCCTCGCAGAGTGCGCCATCGGAATCGAAGAATCCGGAACAGACAAGAACTGAACAATACACGCTCTCGCATGAGCGGCAGGCGAAGGCGGTGGCGTACTCGCAGGCGGGTTACACGCTTTACTTCGTCTCTTATTTTCTTGGCGGACTATTCCTTTTTCTGATCCTTCGGCTGGGCTGGGCGGCAAAGTTTCGCGACATCGCCGAAAACACCAGCGACAAGAAGTGGGTTCAAGGGCTGGTATTCGTGCCGCTGCTTTTCCTGACCATCGACGTTCTGGACCTGCCCCTGCGGCTGTATTGGCATTCGCTTTCCTTGCATTATGAACAGTCCATTCAAGGTTGGGGCTCGTGGTTCTGGGATTGGACCAAGGGAGAGTTTCTCAGCACAGCGTTTGGAATCGTTCTGGTCCTGATCCTGTTCGCCGTCATGCGGCGCAGCCCGCGGCGCTGGTGGTTGTATTTCTGGTTTCCAGCGGTCTTGATACTCCTGGGACTGATCGTGGTCACGCCGCTGGTGATCGATCCGCTGTTCAACAAGTTCGAGCCACTGAGCAAGGAGCATCCAGATCTGGTTGCTGCCATTGAAAAACTTACGAAACATGCGGGTGTTCCCATTGCGCCGGACCGCATGTTCCTGATGGCAGCGAGCGAGAAAACGAACGCCATCAACGCCTACGTGACCGGCTTGGGAGCGTCGAAGCGCGTGGTGATCTGGGATACCACGATTCAAAAGACGTCCAGCGATGAGTCACTCTTCGTCGTCGGGCATGAGCTCGGACACTATGTCCTCGGACACGTTCGCCAGGGTTTCTTACTGGGAGCGGCCGGGTTATTGCTGGCGCTGTATTTCCTCTTTCGAGGCTTGCACTGGGCGCTCGATCACTGGGCCAAGGACTGGAAGCTCTACGGTCAGGAAGATTGGGCTTCGCTTGCGGTGTTGCTTTTGCTCCTGCAAGCGCTGTTGTTCGTTTCTTCGCCGGTTATCAGCGGCTATAGCCGGATGCAGGAACATGCCGCGGACGTTTACGGATTGGAAGTCATCCACGGGCTGGTTCCGAATTCGGAGGAGGTCGCCGCGCACGCGTTTCAGGTTCTCGGTGAGCTGGATCTGTCGGACCCCAATCCGCCGCCGTTTATCACCTTTTGGCTCTATTCGCATCCGCCGCTGGCGGACCGCCTGGTGTTCGCGCATAGCTACGATCCCTGGTCAAAAGGGGAATCGCCGAAGTACGTGAAGTAGTCGTGCAGGAAGCCTGAGGTGAACCAGGGCCTGCTCGCTATGGCGTGTTGCGCGCCGATGCGTGCTTGCGGGCAAAAGCGGCTACTTTGCTACGGTTGCCGCAAACGGCCATCGAACACCAGCGGCGGCGGCGCGTGCGCGAGTTGTCGTAGAAGAACAGACCACAATGCGGATTGGCGCAAACCCGAAGGCGCGCTTGGGCTCCCTCGGCGATAATCTCCGCCCCGGATCGGGCGACCGCGGCAAGCAGCCAGTCGAGGCCTCCTTCACGCGCGACGAATTCGATCTTCCAGAGGCCTTCTTGAGCGGCGAGTTCATCGTGCCCTTCGGTGATTCGCAATATTTCGTTTACCGGCTCGATCCATTCCCCGGCTATTCTTTGCTTTCGGAGCATGGCCGCGAACACCTTGCGCAAGGCGGAACCGAGCCGCCGGGCCTTCGAGAGCAGGCCTTCCGCAGCCTGCGGGTCGGATTGTGGCAGGCTCAGAAGCTGCGCGCCGCGATCAGCGGAAACAATGCTCGTCGACTCCAGAAAGTCGATAAGACGTTCCCAGGACAGTTCCGCGTTTGGTGGGGCGGCGTTGATAAAATCGATGGAAAGCCGCCCACCCAGCGATGGCAGGCGTGACACGGTTGAAGGCATCGATAGAGTCTCCCCCCAAGGAGCAGAAAACGAAGTCTCTTGCTGCAAATAACCAGTTAAAGCTATCATAAGGGTTATCGAGGAAGAAGCGCTCTTTGGCCCTGCCTAGCGGTAACCTTTTGCAGGCAATGAAATCTGATGTGCTGGCAGGCGGGAAAAAATTACTATGAAACATCTATTGGCAGGCCTCACCCTCATTTCTCTTTCACTGGTAGCGGCTACGGCGTTGATTCGACCACGCGCGGAGGCCTATTCAAGGACGACGGAGACGGTCCGCACACCGGTAGTGGTCGAACTGTTCACCTCGGAAGGGTGCTCCAGCTGCCCGCCTGCGGATGCGTTGCTGGCCCGGTTGGCAGAATTGCCGCTTGCCGGGAACGTACAGTTGATCGCGCTGGAGGAGCACGTCGATTATTGGAACGATTTGGGTTGGGCTGACCCTTTCTCTTCGCGGGACTGGACCTCCCGGCAATACGTTTATTCCGGGGCTCTCAGAAACCGTAACCCATACACACCGCAAATGGTTGTGGACGGGACCGTGGAGTTCGTGGGCAGTCACGCGCAGAAAGCGCGGCAGGCAATTCTGGAAGCCGCAGGCAAGACCAAAATCCCGGTGACGCTGGAACAGCGCAACGCTAACAACGCAGGCACGGGAGAGTTTTCTGCGAAGGTGGGGAAACTGGAAGGAACAACCAGAGGCGATGCCGCGGAAGTGTGGCTGGCCATTACGGAAACCGGGTTGCACTCCGCGGTGACACGCGGCGAGAACGCCGGCGAAGACCTCCACCATGCCGCCGTTGTGCGTTCCATGCGCAAGATCGGCGAAGCGAAGGCTGACGGTGAAACTTCCTTCGCTGGAGATGCGAATGTTCCGCTACAGAAAGAATGGAAGCGCGAGAACCTGCGGGCCGTGCTCTTCGTGCAAGAAAAAAAGAGCCGGCGGATTCTTGGCGCAGCCGAGATTCACATCGCGCAAGAATCACGCTAATAAACAAGCGACGAATTTCCTTTTGAGATGCGCGCTCGACGAGCAGTTCCATTCTGCGAATCGACTCTTTTGAGGTACTATCGAACGCGCCGTGGGGAAGAGCTTAATCCGCGCTGAGACTTTTCCCCTCGATAGCTCTGTATGGTACAAATGGCAAGTGCGCTTACGGTAAACCAGCGAGCCCTTCTGACAGGGATAAGAGCCGGGTAGCTTTCCTCGAGGTGATCGTTGGACATTGGGCCGTTGACAGATTCTTCCACAGTACCACCCCTGACACCTCCGCCTCCCGCGGGTCTTCCCTCTAAGATTTTCTTGCATGATGGAGGATTGCGCGCGGGCTGGCGTCTCCTGATTTACGCGGCTTTCGTGGCGGGACTTGGATTCGGTGGTGGACTTGTCCTGCGGCAATTCGTTCACCCCGCACATGGTGTGCTCTCTCCCGGCTATTTTTTCATGCAGGAAGCGTTCAGTTTCAGCGTGATTTATGCGGCGGCGGTCATTATGGCGCAGATCGAACGCCGATCCGCCGGTGTTTACGGGCTGCCGCTGAGAGGCGCCTTCGGGAAATTGTTCTGGCAAGGCTGCGTCATCGGATTGGTCGAAGTTTCAGTATTGATTGGTTTGATCGCCGCCTTCGGCGGATATTCCTTTGGAGGCCTTGCGGTGCATGGCCGGGAACTATTGCGTTGGGGAATGTTCTGGGCGGTTTTCTTCGTTTTCGTTGGCTTGTTCGAAGAATTTTTGTTCCGTGGATACACGCAATACACGCTTGGGGACGGCATTGGTTTCTGGCCTACAGCCGTTCTGCTTTCTGGATTGTTTGGCTACGTACACTTGAAAAACCCGGGCGAAGGCTGGGTGGGTGCAGCGGGCGTTGTAGCGATCGGACTGATCTTCGCGTTTGCCTTGCGGCGCACCGGCAATCTCTGGTTGGTTGTGGGATGGCACGCGAGTTTTGATTTCGGCGAAACATTCCTTTACTCCGTGCCGAATAGCGGCATCGTCTTCGAGGGACATCTCTCCAATGCATCCTTGCACGGCGCCAAATGGCTCACTGGCGGCACGGTTGGCCCTGAAGGTAGCGTCTTCAGCTTTCTGACCATGGGGATTCTTGCCTTCGCCATTCATTTTCTTTTCCCGGCAAAGAAAACAGAGCCCGCGAAGAAGCAACGAAACCAAACTATTTAGTGGACGAGGTCGGAGGCGTGCACAAGGTGGACGCCTTGCGCTTGTGCTTGTGGCAGAATTTCGCGCAGAGCCTGGAGCGTCGCGGGGTGAGGATGGCCGATCGCCACGGCCTCGCCCTTTTCGCGGGCGCCGCGCAGGGCCAATTCGAGCTGCTTGCGGACCGCAGCCACTTCGGCGACGTCGTCGAGGAATGGGACGTTTCGGAAGGCAGAGCGAACTCCAAAGTCCTGCGCGGTATCGTAAGCCACTGTAGCGGCGGTTGTGCGGCTGTCCACGTAGAAGAGATGACGGTCGCGCAATACGGGCATCAACTCGTCCATTAGCGCGGTGTCGGCAGTCGCCTGTGATCCCTGATGATTATTGACGCCGGCGGCGTCCGGAACATCCTGCAGAAATTGATCGACCAGCGCCGCAACTTCAGGCGCGGACATGCCAGGGTGCAGTTCCTTCGCTTCAGGGGTTTCGTTGGCAACCGATTGCATCGGCAGATGAAGCATTACCTCAAATCCACGGCGATGCGCTTCCTTGGCGATGTCCGCGGAGTGGTCGTGATTGGGCAAAACGGAGATGGTGAGGGGATAACCCAGAGCAAAGACGGCTTCGGCTGCAGCGCGGTCGCTGCCGAGATCATCGATAATGATCGCGAACCGCGCGTTCGCAGCTTTTCCGCTGGGATTTTTCGTACCCACATTGGACGTGAGTGTTGCGCGCGTCACGATTTCGATTTCGAGTACCGGCACGCCTACACGTCGAAGCTCAAATTGAAGGAGATCTCCGGTTTGAACCGGAGGATCCTGCGTCAGATGATTCCGGGTCGCGACGGTATTGAGACTCTGAATGAGCTTTGCGACTACAGCACGGTTCGTATCTGCCGACGAATCATTCTTCAACACGATACGCAGGTAATCCGGGGTTCCGGGCTGGTGGCTGGAAGCGCCTTGCCGGAGCTTAATGGAGGTACCGGCAGGTACTGCGGAAGTGGCCGCAACTGCCAGATCGCGCGTGATTTGGTGAACTTGCGCGGGTGTGAGGCGGTTCTCTTCGCTCTTTTTGCAACCACTGCAAAGAACCGCGAGAAGGAAGCAAATTCCCCGCAGCGCGAATCTTGTTGGGAAGTTTATCTTGATTCGAAAGTAGTAGAGGTTTGATTGAACCGAGTCAGGCTGACTGACCACGGAAAACTAAGCAGCCTTTTTCACGGGGGCCCTCAACAGGTCGAGCGCTCGGTGAAAGATAGGGTCTTCGGGAGAAAGCGGGCGCGGACCGAGTCCGGGTTCCTTCTCGGTTTGCGGGGCTGGCGCCGCCTCTTCATCGGTCGTATCCGAATCGTCTTCCGGGACGGCGCGCACCACTTCCGTCGGGGTGACGCCTTCTTCCAGGATCGATTTGCCGCCGGGATTGTAGTAGTTCGCGACCGTGAGGATCAGTGCCGCACCATCATCCAGCGTAATAAGCTTCTGCTCGGAGGCGAGACCGAAAGTGCGCTCTCCAACCACATCCCCGCGATGGTTTGCAGCAATAGCGGAAGCCAGAACTTCCGCGGCTCCGGACGTGGTGGCGTCGACCAAGACGGAGACGGGACCCTTCCAAATCACCTGCTTGGGCTCGGCCGAAAAAACCTGCGTCGAGACCGTCTGGCCGCGCAGGGTTGTCAGAGTGCCCGTGGAAACGAAAAGCCGGGCGATCGAAATCGCCTCCGAGACTTGTCCGCGGCAGCATTCCCGCACATCCAGGATGACCTTGCGAAGGCCCTGTTTTTCCGCGTCGATGAGACGATTGCGAACTTCATCCGCGCGCCCCGCGTCGAGCGACGGAATGCGCAGAACCAAAATGTCGGGATCCACTTTCTGGGC
>WNFI01664493.1_pt2 | contig 26538 bp, 16 predicted proteins | sample 5400471 | NCBI WGS metagenome assembly WNFI01 (sample SAMN13153348, study PRJNA577476) | soil metagenome | isolation source: 100 cm saprolite on Douglas fir-dominated hillslope | place: USA:California | collected 2013-09-17 | reverse complement strand
CCATTGATCATAAAAATACGCGATCGCATGAGCACGCTTCGCGCAGGGCCGCCGCTGGACAAGGCAATCGACATTGGCGCGATTGTGGCCCGGGTACAGCTCGATCGTATTCAGCGCTTGGTGGATCAAGGCGTCGCCGACGGCGCAACCTGCTGGCAACCGAAAATCGAGATGCCGTCGCGTGGGCTGTATTTCCCGCCGACCTTACTCAGCAATGTTCATCCGACTTCGATTGTGGCGCAGCAGGAAATTTTCGGCCCTGTGCTGGCGGCCATGACTTTCCGTACTCCCAGCGAGGCAGTCGAGCTGGCCAACAACACTGTGTATGGACTTGCGGCATGCGTCTGGAGCGAGAGCATCAATGTTGCGCTTCACGTTGCGGCACAGCTCAAAGCCGGCGTCGTTTGGGTCAATTGCACGAACTTGTTTGACGCTTCTTGCGGATTTGGCGGTTATCGCGAAAGTGGATACGGTCGCGAGGGCGGCAGAGAAGGCTTGCTCGAATATCTGGAACCCGTATGGTTCAAGAATGCGCGTGCACTGCCCGCTGCCAGCCCTGCTTCGTCAGAAAATTCGGACGACAAAGACGCCACAGCAGAGACCGCAGTTCCTAGTATTGATCGGACGGTGAAGCTCTATATCGGCGGTAAGCAAGCGCGACCAGACTCGGGCTACAGCATGGAAGTTCGAGGTGGGCATGGCCAGCTGCTCGGCGAAGTCCCACTCGGCAACCGCAAAGACATTCGCAATGCAGTCGAAGCCGCCCGCAAAGCCACTGTCTGGGCCAAGAATTCCGCGCACAACCGCGCGCAGGTTTTGTACTACATGGCGGAGAACCTCTCGCTGCGCCGCGATGAGATTGCTCATCGACTCGCGACCGCCGTCGGAGAGGCATCCGCCGCCGCTGAAGTAAATGCGGGCATTGAACGCATCTTCTCCTATGCTGCATGGGCAGACAAATTCGATGGCGCGGTACATAATCCGCCCTATCGCACTATTGCCATCGCGATGAATGAGCCGATTGGAACCGTAGGCATCATTTGTCCGCAGGAAGCACCATTGCTTGGATTCCTCTCGCTGGTGCTGCCGGCGATCGCTGCAGGCAATACGGTAGTCGCTGTCCCTTCAGAGACTTTTCCGCTGATCACCGGCGACCTGTACCAACTCTTTGACACCAGCCATCTGCCCGGCGGTGTAGTCAACGTCGTTACGGGATACTCAACCCAACTCCTCAAAGTTCTTGCCGAGCACGATGATGTGGATGCAGTCTGGTGCTTCGGCGATGAAGCCAGCGCCTATGCGGCGAAATCGTTGTCTACCGGAAACTTGAAGCAAGTGTTCACCAACGAAGGCCGCGCGATTGACTGGTTCGATGTGAAACAGGGCGAAGGTCGATGGTTCCTCCAGCACGCCACCCAGGTAAAGAATATCTGGGTACCCTACGGCGAGTAATTGATCATCAAAGTTTTTTTCACCACAGAGTCACAGAGACACAGAGAAAAAACAATAAAGTTCTCTCTGTGACTCTGTGGTGAACATCCTTCCCTGTGAGGAAATTCCATTGACAACAATCGAGAGCGCTGACTAGACTCGGCCTTCCTATGAGCAAACGTCCTCGAATTGCAGTGGTTGGAAGCGCAAATATTGACTTGACTACTTTTAGTGACCGTTTTCCGAAAGCCGGCGAAACCATTTTTGGGCAGAAATTCGATCTCGGCTTTGGAGGTAAAGGGGCAAATCAGGCGGTTGCATCCCGGCTCTGCGGCGCGGACGTCTTCATGGTGGCCAGGGTGGGCGATGATCTGTTCGGTCCCGCGACGATTCAGAATTTCCAGAAACTTGGAATCGATGCCACTCACGTCAAGCAGATCGAAGGGGTGTCCAGTGGCGTAGCGCCGATTTTTGTTGAACCCAGCGGCCAGAATCGCATCTTAGTCGTAAAAGGCGCGAACGATCTGCTCAAGCCTGCGGACGTGGACGACGCTGCCGATTTGCTCCGGACGGTCGATTGCATGGTGCTGCAGTTCGAAATTCCACTGGAAACCGTGTATTACAGCGTCAGCTTCGCGCGCAAGAACAACATTCGCTGCATCGTCAATCCTGCACCCGCCCAGCCGATCGACATGAATGCTTTGAGTGGACTCGACTATTTTGTTCCGAACGAAAGTGAGGCCGAGACCATCACTGGACTGCCGGTGCGTAACGTGGACGAGGCTAAGAAGTGCGCCGAGAAGCTACTCTCGAGCGGCATCAAGCGGATCATCATCACGCTCGGAGCAAACGGCTCATTGCTGGCGAGTCACGAAGGCATGGAGCACATCCCCGCCTTCAGCGTGAACAGCATTGACAGCACCGGCGCGGGAGACGCGTTCATCGGCAGCTTCGCCGTATTTCTCGGCGAGGGTCTGCCGGAACGCGACGCGGTTCGCCGGGCCAACCTTTATGCCGGACTCTCGACCACCGGCGTGGGGACTCAGAAATCATTTTATGATCGTGCGCGCCTTGATGCGGAATGGGCAGGACGAGCGCCGAACTAGATTGTTGTTTGAGCTATTTGATCCCACAACCCCGACTCCTAAGCGTCATGCTCATTCTTAGAGCAACACAGAGGGTTTGACGTTGATCACGGTCGCTCCGAAAGCTTGGTTTCCATGTTTTGCGTAGACCGATCGACCCAACTGCAGTTTTTTCGATGAGCCAATGCGGGAAGTTGGAGCGTCTAGTGCTTCTCTACTACCGAAAAGTCTTGACTTTCGATTGAGCGGCCATTTATAAGGCCGTTCTACGGTCCAAGACCTCCCAATTTCAATGCAGAGCGGAAAGTCCGCTCATCATTCGGTGTGGAGACCGCCAGAAGGGGTTCTAATGCTGAAGAAGAAGGCGCTGCTTGTAGCGTTTTTCTGTTCGTTTATCAGTCCACTCGTGTACGGACAGGCAACCGGCAGTTTTTCGGGCACCGTGTCGGACAAAGCGGGCGCCGTAGTCTCCGGCGCGACGGTGAAGGCTACCTCGCAAGGCACCGGCATTGCTCGCGAGGCGAAGACCGACGATTCAGGACATTACGTGATCCCACTGTTGCCCGTCGCGGTTTACACGATTCGAGTCGAGTCTCCAGGCTTCGGCGCTGCAGAACAGAAAGACGCACGCCTGCAAGTCGACGAACATCGCGAACTGGATTTCTCGCTCTCGCCCGCCTCAGTCTCGTCATCTGTTGAAGTAAGCGCCACCGAAGTGGCAGTTGAGACCGCGAACCCGACCCTCGGCCAAGTCATCACGTCGGAGCAGGTCGCCGAACTTCCCCTAAACGGGCGCGATTTCGTCCAACTGGCTACGCTGACGCCAGGCGTAACCCAGGAAACCAACCCCAACAGCTTTTTTACTCAGGCTGCCAGCAGCGAAGTGGCGGCGCGCGGCACATACTCGCTCTCAGTGGGCGGTTCACGGGCCCAGAGTACGGATTGGTTATTCGACGGTGTGGACAATAACGAACTGACCGCGGGCGGTATATCGATTTTGCCTTCCATCGACGCTATTCAGGAATTCAAGGTTCTGACCTATAACTACTCCGCGGAGTTCGGTACGCGCGCAGGTCCGACGGTGCTGATTACGACGAAGTCGGGAGCGAACAAGATCCACGGATCTGTGTTCGAGTTCTTCCGCAATACCTCGCTCGATGCCAAGAGCTTTTTTGCGGTAAAGAAGGAACAATTCAATCTCAATCAGTTTGGCGCGGCCCTGGGAGGAGCAATCCAGAAGGACAAAACATTCTTCTTCGTCGATTATCAGGGGAAGAGACAGCGCCACGGCATACCCTTTAGCGGCTTGGTTCCCACACCGGCGATGTTGACGGGGGACTACACGAATGATCCTCTTGGCGTGGCTCGACCGGGCTTTGCTCCTAACCCTCCCCCTGTCAACGTTGACGGTTTCGGCAACATTAATAGTCCCTACACGTTCTCTCCTTTCCAATGCGACGGCTCGGGAAACCCGCTGCCCGCCGGTGCCGGCGGCGTTCAGCCTGCAGGTGCGAATTGCAACAAAATTCCTTCAAATATGTTCGATCCGGCCGTTAATCCGTTCGTAGATCCTTCCGGCTTGGCAATGATGAGGCTGTATCCGCAGCCAAATGTGATCAATGGCAATACCCTGACCAACTTCTCGGACGTGCCGGTGAGACGACTGGATGAGGGTGAATTTGACATCAGGCTTGATCACAACTTTTCGAGCAAGGATTCCGCCTTTGCCCGCTTCAGTTACGATCAAGCGACCTCATTCGTCCCGGGTGGTTCGCCGGGATTCGCGGAGGCAAACGCTTTTGGAAGCAATCAAAACATCACCAATCACGGACGTAACGTGGCGGTCTCGGAAACCCACATTTTCTCCGACCGCAATATCAACCAATTCACAGCGGGCTATAACCGGATTTTCAACCACATCCGCTCGTTCGGAGACGGGACGTGCGAAGCCGCAAACATCGGCATCAAGGGCGCAAATCTGAACAGCAAATGCCCGAACGCTCCTGCCGGCGTTGTGACTCAGTCGACGAAAGACTGCATGAGTTGCGGCATGAGCTCCACTCTGATGAACAATTATTGGGCTCTCGGAGATCGTGGGTTTGCTCCTTTCCAGGGTGGTACTAACGTGTTCCAGATTTCCGACTCTTTCGACATGATTCGCGGCAAACATGACCTCAAGATCGGTGGTGGATTCCGTGATCAGCAGATGAATGTCGAAACCAACGCTTTCCAGGACGGCTTCTACATCAACTTCGGTCTTACCGGCGACGCCACGGCTGACCTTTTGCTCGGCCAGTTGGGTGGCGGAATCCACGATCAAACGTTCTTTGGAGCCACGACGGGTCGTCGCTGGAAATTGATTCGCCCGTTCGTGGAGGACAATTGGCGCGTGACTTCGGATTTGACTTTAAACTTGGGGTTGGCGTGGGCTCTCGTAACGCCAATCACCGAAGCCCAGAATCGCCAGGCCAACTTCGACTTCAACAGCGGCAAGTTCTTCGTTGCCGGTAACGCATCCTTCGGCTCTTGCACGATTTGCGTTCGTTCGGACGGGCGCGTTGGCATTCAGATGGACAAAACTGCGTTCGAGCCTCGCATTGGTGTCGCCTGGAAGCCGTTTGGGTCCCAGAAGACGGCGGTGCGCGGCGGCTATGCCATCTTCCATGATTCGTCATGGAACCAGGGCGGTCAAGGTTTGTGGGAGAACCCACCGTATTTCGCCGAGTCCGATAACTTTTTTGGCCCCTGTCCGTTTAACAATTCAGCCCAGCCCGTGGTGATGAATTGCGGCAATCAATACCTTTTCCTCGATGCCACACTAAGCCCCATTACAGCGCCTCCGAGCCCACAGTCCTTCCCGGGCACGCTTCAGTCGCAGAACGTCAATTTCAAGCAGGGCCGCGTGCAGCAGTTCAACGTGAATATCGAGCGCCAGTTGCCCGGTAATGTCGTGCTGACGGCGGGGTATGCGGGTTCTCGCAGTTCTCACATTCTGGTGGACGGCTTAAACCTGAACGTGGGATCACCCAGCGCATGCGATCCCGCAAGCCCGAACTTTGATCCCAACTACAAACTCGGCTGCGCTCCCGGGGGAGGACCGTTCGCACCCAAGTGGGGCGCTCCAACATTCCCGTTCAACTTGACGATTGCCAATAATAACGATGTTGGCAAGGCGCACTACGATTCGCTCCAGATCAAAGCTGAGACCAAGAGCGTCCGGAACGGACTCTACGCCCTGCTGGGCTACACCTACTCCCGCACTTTCGACTCCGGTATGCCGGATGGCCTGGGCACTTTTCCCGGGGCCACTTACTTTCCCTTGCCTGGCACAAGCAGAGCCGATTGGAGCCTCTCTCAAATCGACCTCAACAATCAGTTCACCGCCAGCGTGACCTATAACTTACCTCTCGGAAAGGGCAAGCGATTTGGAGCTGACTGGAACGGGGCCATCAATGCGGTCTTGGGAAACTGGGAAGTTGATGTGATCGAGCGTGCAACCTCGGGGTTCCCTCTTTTTGTGGTCGACGGCACTAACGCCTCTGGCGTCGGTTTTTCGTGGAACGGGAACAGTCTTAATCGCCCCGATCAGGTGGGAGACCCCAACAAAGGAGGAACTGTGGCCGCGAATCCCACGTGCAACGCGCCCTCCCAGGTGCACACGCTTCAGCATTGGTTCAATCAGTGCGCGTTCGTGCCGGCAGCGCCCGGAAAGCTCGGGACTGCAACGCGTGCTCCAGTTTACGGACCTCGCTTTGTAAATACAGATCTCTCGCTCATCAAGCATTTCCCACTACCCTACGAAGACATGCGGCTGGATTTCCGTGCTGAGTTCTTTAACGCCTGGAACCACTCCCAGTTCTACCTGCAGGGGGGCGCTAGCCAGATGCAGGACATTGAGGCACAGACCAGCTTCGGCGTCGTTAATGGGACGGTGAACAATCCGCGTGTGATTCAGTTCGCCCTCAAGCTCAACTTCTAGGGCGGGCTGACGGCTGGGTTTTAAGTCAAGGGCAGACTGAGTACGCTTAGTCTGCCCTAATTTTATGGTCACAATCCAGGGAGAACTTTATGAGCCGGCAGATGTGGAATCTTACGCGAGTAGTCTGGTTGGCTGTCCTTTTGACCACTCCTGCCTCCGCCCAGAAGATCCGCGTTATCGTCGACCAGGACGCCCGCGGCCCTGGTACCAGCGACCAGCAAGCTATTCTCGTCTTCCTGCAATCGGAAAAATTTGACGTGCTCGGCATCACCACTGTCAGCGGCGACCAGTGGGTGAAGGAAGAGACACAGCACGTCCTGCGGTTGCTGGAGATTGCTGATCGGACGGACGTGCCGGTAATCCAGGGGGCCGAATTTCCGCTGCTCAATTCGAAGGAAGAGACCGAGCGATGGGAAGCTGTTTACGGAAAATTCGAATACAAAGGATGCTGGACCGACCGGTTCGAGGCGAAGCGGTCCACAATCTACGATGAGCCTTACCATCCGCCCGACGTCGTGCCGCCCATGCGCGAAGGAGAGCCGCATCTCAAAGCCCGGGCAGGCACGGCCGCGGAATTTATCGTGCAGATGGTGCACAAGTTTCCGGGGCAGGTGGTTCTGTGGGCGGGCGGACCTCTAACGAATTATGCCTTGGCTCTAAAGCTTGACCCTGAGGTGGCCACGCTCGCGAAAGAGTTCGTCCTCATGGGCGGCGGATTGTACGCGGACAAAGGCGCGATTGACCACGGCGCAATCGACGCTCGCCGAGAATTCAACTGGTGGTTTGATCCGGAGGCGGCCCGCATCGTCCTCCGCGCTCCCTGGAAGAAACTCACCATCACGCCGATTGATATTTCGGTCAAGACGCGATTCACTTCGGAAATGCAAGCCACCATCTCGAAGGCGGGCACTCCGGTTACACAATACCTGGATAAATATTCGCTGCCCGGCTACATGTGGGACGAGATCGCTGGCGCGGCTTTGATCGATCCATCCATCATCACCGGACAAAAGCAGCTTTACATGGATATCGACGTCGATCACGGAGCCAGTTACGGCAAAACGATCTTCTGGGATTCCACCGCCAAGGTTCCACCCTACCTGCGGTTGGCCAATGTGCAATTTGATATTGACGCTCAGAAGTTCTACAAACTCTACATAGACTTGATGACCCGACCTTCACACAGCAAATGAATCGTCTGCCCGCCACGAAACACAGCAGGTCCTTCCCGGCAATCCTATTGTTGCTCTTGCTCACCGCGGGCTCTTTCGCTCAGGCCCAACAGCGCCGCAAGGTGATTGTCAACGAGGACTTCTCCGGCCCGGGTGGCAGCAACCTGCAGACACTTCTGGTGTTGATCCAGTCTCCTCAGGTCGAGGTGTTGGGCGCTACCGTGGTCAGTGGAGACCAATGGCGCGACGAAGAGGTAGCCCATACGCAGCGTCTGCTCGAAATCATCGGTCGCACGGACATTCCTGTTGTGCCCGGCGCCGTGTTCCCCCTGGTCCGCCGTCGCGAGGAAACTCAGCTGTGGCAAGAGCGCTATGGAAGGGTAGCCTACGCGGGCGCTTGGGACGAGCGCTGGTGGCACGAGCCCTTCGTCGTCCCAACGCTTCCGGAAGGGAGGCCCAGCGCCAAGCCCGCGGACGAAGATGCCGCTCACTTCATGATCCGTATGGTTCACAAATATCCGCATAAAGTAACGATCTACGAGGGCGGGCCGATGAGCGCACATCGTGTTGCGGGCACCGTGGAGAAAGATCGTGTGCACGCCGACGGACATTTCGATTAAAACGCAGGTGACTCCCGCCATGATGAAACAGATAGAAGCCGGTGGTACCCCACTGGCGCACTACGTGGCGCGCTTTGCCATGTTTAGTCCTGGTGCCGACATCATGTGGGATGAACTTGCGGCAGCCGCATGGATCGATCCCACGCTGATCACCAAGCGCGAGACTCGCTACATGGACGTTGACCTCGAGCGAGGAGCAGGATACGGCAACACGCTAACCTGGACGGAGAACGACAAACCGAAATTCGGCGCGCAGCCGGTTGAGATCCAGGTGGATTTGGACACCGAAAAGTTTTACCAAATGTTTGTAAGGTTGATGACGGCGACTACGCCGTCGGCTCACCGATAGGTTCAGTCAGCTATTGCGGGTGCGAGGCCGAAGTTCGGTCGCGCAACGTATACACAAACTGCTGAGTCTCATGGCGCTCGCGTTCGACTTCCTCTGCTCGTTCCTTGGATAGGTGGGCGTATAGCCGGAGCTCGCTTCGGGCTTTCGAAGCTTCACCGGTGTGCCGGTATGCCTGCGCCAGGCGATAATGCGTTTCTTCGAGCCCGGGGCTGACTTCAATTGCCCGCTGGTAGGACGAGATGGCGCTGGAAAAATCCTTCCGTTCCGAATAAAGAATGCCCAGTTGCAAATACGCTGGACCCAGCTTGGGATCGAGTTGCACGGCCTTCTCCAAAAGGGACTGAACTTGCGCCAGAGTTCGAACGTCCTGCGGATCCTTTCTGCTTTTCCAAAGACTGACTGCGTAGTAGTAACTCGCTAGGGCGTTCTCGGGATGAAGCATGGCGAATCGGCGTAGCCTCTCGACCAAGGCGTCAGGCTGCGTCTTCTCGCCACTCTGTATTTTGCCGAGAAACAGGTAAGGGTTGGGGTCGTCGGGACTCAGGTCTGACGCGTCGCAGAGACGCTGGACCGCTTGTTCGTAGGAACCGTGAGCATACCAGGATAGTCCCAGCCCAATCAGCATTCGCACAGAATGTGGGAACAGGCGATTGCCTCTCGTGAAAACTTCGATGGCCGGCTCCGGCGCGCGATGCAGCAGGAGTTCAGTCCCCCAATCGTAGAGATTGGGCTCGCTGGCGCTGAGTTCCGCGGCGTGCTGGTACTCTCGAACGGCTTCGAGAGGGTTGCCCAGCTTCTCCTCGAGATCTCCGAGCAGATGATGAAGTCTCGCCTGATCCTGTGGAGAGCGGTCTGCACGGGCAAGCAGGGTGCGAACAGTTGTTCCTGCATGTTCGTACTCGCCGACTTCCGTGTACGCGGCCGCTAATTCATAGGCATTTTCGAAGTCAACAGGATTCAGTCCGGAAGCGCGCTCAAGGTAGGGAAGCTTTTTTGCCTAACGAAACGGTCTCCTTCGCCAAGGCTTCTTTGTTTCGCACAACCGTATCGGATCCGTGCCCGCCCAGGTTGGTGGGATCGGTAACGCCTGCCACAGTGAAGTTAGGTTCGTCAAAAAACTGCGGTGAGTTGGACTCTCGCCCTGTCGAAGAACTCTGAGGTGGCCAAGGTTCTTGAGCCAAGCTCAGGTCGATGCTCTTCGCCTCTTTTGGTCCGAGCACAAGCGGGCCGAAATTCACGTCGCTGTATCCGGGCATCTCAGCGCGCAGTGTATAGGCGCCGGGAGCAAGCGTCGCAAAACGGTATTTTCCGTCCGAATCGGTTTGCGCGGTTCGCGTTTGAGTTCCGCCGCTGATCTGCAGACAAACCCTAACAGCGGAAAGCGAACGGCCATGCGAGTCTCGTACGGCTCCCTGCAACGTGGCTGACTCTTTTGGGCGCTCCTTAGATTGTCCCGCAAACTTCAAAGGAGCGAGAAGCGCAATCAAGACCATGACGCAGGCGGCGATACAGAGGTTCGAGGATTGACTTGTAGTTACGCAGGAACGGCCCATAGCACAAGCCTAATCATAGAGACAAAAGCTAATGATCGCGCGTTGGCGGTGGTCTGCCATTCTAGTGAGTTGCAGAGAGGTTCGCAATCGGCGCAATGGAGCCATCCAGGAGACCCTAAGGACGCCAACTGCTCACGGCCTCGCCCTCGAAGAACTGGCAGCGCCGGTGCCTCCCCATTACAATGGCAGGTCCGTTGCATGCAATTTTCGGAGAGTCACAGTTGTCTTGCGGAAAGTTGTTTTGAAGTTTTGAACAACCCATTCATTCTGAGGTCAACATGAAATTCGGCGGGATATGGCTTCTGGCATCAATACTGCTGATCACCAGCTTCACATGTTTGGCACAAGAAAAGCGAAAAGTCATCATCGATCAGGACGCAGCCGGACCTGCCGGAACCGATCAGCAGGCGATACTCGTGCTGATCCAGTCTCCGCGGACGGAAGTGCTGGGGATCACGGTCATGACGGGTGACCAGTGGCTCAAGGCGGAAGTGGCGCACACCTTGCGGATGCTCGAACTCATCGCACGGACCGACATACCAGTCGTCCCCGGAGCTGAGCTTCCGCTGGTAAGGCGCAAAGACGAGACAGAACTGTCGGAGCAACAATATGGCACCTGGTAACGATCTACGAGGGAGGACCGATGACAAACCTGGCCCTTGCCATCTCCATCGATCCTGAATTTGCGGGGTTAGCCAAGGAACTGGTCTTCATGGGCGCGAGTCTGAATCCGCAGACCGCCGATCCCGAGTTCGTCAACACTCCCCGGCGCGAATTCAATATCTGGTTCGATCCCGAAGCGGCTCACATCGTGCTCCACGCCCCGTGGAAGAAAATTGTCTGCACGCCTGTCGATATTTCTGTGAAGACGAGAATGACTACCGATTTGCTCAACCGGATTAAAACCAGCGACACGCCAGCGGCGCGCTATATCGGTCAATATGCTCGACTGCATGGCGAATACAACTATTTGTGGGACGAGTTGGCTGCGGCGGCATGGCTCGACCCCAGTATCATCACGAAAAGAGAAACTCGCTTCATGGATGTCGACCTCGACCGCGGCGCCGGCTACGGGAATACCCTGACCTGGACAAATGTGGATAGGCCGAAACTCGAAGTCCAGCCGGTCGAGATACAGGCAGATCTCGACACCGGGAAATTTTACAAAATGTTTGTTGAACTTCTAACTGCACCCACACCCCCAAAACATTAGGTCTATCGTGGCAGCTGTTCCAGCGCCTTCTGCGCTTCCTTGTGACCAGGATGTTGTTTGAGTAAATCCTGAAGCACGACCCGAGCTCTCTCCGGCGCGCCTTCCACCGCGTACACCCGCGCCAGGTTCAGATAAGACTGATCGAAGGCGGGTGCAACACGTATGCACTCTTCGAAACTCGCGACTGCTTGGTCACGCCGCTGAGTTCGCAAGTAGAGAATCCCGAGATTGTTCAGAGCTTCGGGGTAAGCCGGACGAGCCTTCAGGGCTCTCTGCAGATACTCGTAGGCGCGTGCGTTGTCGTTAGTTTGCGCAAAAATCATTCCCAGGCTGTAATTCGCCTCTGGATCTTGCGGACTGACCTTAAGCGCCCGCTCAAAAAGTTTCCGGGCTTCCTCCCATCGCTTCTGCTGGCGATAAGCGTTGCCAAGGTTGTCGAGCGCAACCAGGTGATCGGGACTCAGCTTGAGCGCTTCCTGAAAATACGGAATAGCCTCGGCGGTGCGCCCCGCCCGCGTCGCGAGAAGGCCAAGATTGTTCCACGCGTTCGGCAGAGTGTCGGGATAGCTCGCATGAAGTTTGACGGCACGTTCGAAGCTGTCCTGAGCTTCACGGACCTTCTGCTGATTCAGATAGACGCTTCCCAAGCCGTAGAGGCCCTCAGCGCTCGATGGATCGTCTCGGAGAGCAAGCTGGAATGATGCCTCAGCTTGATCAAAATAGCCTCGCTGAAAGAAAACCGAACCAAAGGAAAGATAGTTTCGCCCAACTTCGAGAGTGCCGGTGACACCGCGAAACGGCAGCGCCTTCACTAGTCGTTCCGCGTCGGTTTGGGGAATGTGCTGGAAGTCTTGTTCGACGGATTCTGGGTTTAGCAGCCCTTGATATATTTTGACGATCTCCCCCTGGTAGTTGATCAAGAATGACGTTGGAAGGCTGAGGTCACGGTGGCGGTCAAACAGGTAACGATATAGAACGTTGTAAATACCCGCGACGTCATCCGATCCGTGGAGGATGGGGAATGAAAGCTGGCCGTTCCGAGCCAGCGCCCGAAGGCTTTCGGCATCGGCGGTATCAACGTTCACTGCAAGTAGTTGTAAGCCCTTGGCCGCCCAGCGGTCTTGATTCCTGCTGAAGGTTTGCAAGACTTCCTGGCAGCTTGCCGATTCTTGAGCCCAGAAATTGAGAAGCACCGGCTTGCCCCGAAGTGCAGCGAGGGTCTGAGTCCGTCCAATCAGGTCGGAAAGAGTAAAATCCGGCGCCGACACTGGCGCGAGCAACCACGTTTCAACCGCGGTCGGCAGTGTGTCAGCTTCTTGCGGTTCAAGCGCGGCAAGTTCGCGCTGCCACGACGTCTGTGTCTTGAACGGTTCCATCCTCGACGGTTCGACCCCCTCTTCAACCCACACTCTGTGATTGGGCGCCAGGTCGTGAAGTTCCTGCACCAGGCCAGTCGGCCAGCGAATTGACGCTCGCACAGGACCCTTGGCTTCTCCCAGGCCGAACAATACTTCTTTGCTGTGCTGAGAAAGGAACCCCGACCCGGCTTGCAGCATGCGGGTCTGGCGGCCCAGATCGGTTTCAACCGTGACGGAAGCGCCGATGGCGTCGCGATTGCTCTTGCGACCGCGCAGGCGGAACGCGATCGACGGAGGCAACTTCTCTATCACGTTTTTCAAAACCCGCAACTGCGGACCATTACGATTCTTCAGGAAAACCTCTTGCCGTCCATCGTGATCGAAATCGGCGAGGGCAAAGGCGCGACCGTCCTCAAGAAAATCGACCCCAACGGCGCCCGAAACATCGGAAAATGTTCCATCGCGGTTGTTCGCATAGAAAACATTGCGCTCGAACCCGCTCCAGGTGCCATCGGATCGGATGAATTCATTGATAGCGTTCCACCCTTGCTCATAGTCGTGCGAAGACTTCGCGCCTTCAGGAGAATTGGCGACAACCTGCCGCCAAAAGAAACTGTTCAGGTCTTTGTCTCGGGTTGGGCGCGAGGGCGCGGAGAGCATGCCGTTCGCAATGTAAAGATCGGGGAAACCATCATGGTCAAAATCCCAGGCATCGCTCGACCACGACCAGCGTCCCATTGCAACTCCGGCGGATGCGCTCCTGTCGTGAAACGTACCGTCACCATTATTGCGAAGTAACGAATTCCCCATGGCGTGCTTGCGATAGAGTGCCCGAACGTCTTCAGGAGCATCCTTGTGAAAGATTTCCTGCTTCGTGATGCGTTCACCAGCGGCGGTCCACATATTCGCAACGTAGAGATCGTCGGTGCCATCGTTGTCATAATCCAACCAGCAGACGCTCATGCCCGCGCCCACATCTTCAACTCCTGCCTGCGGAGCGACGTCGGTAAACGTGCCGTAGCCGTTGTTCCGGTAGAGATTCTTTCGACCGAAGTCATTCACCACGTATAGGTCGGGCCAGCCGTCGCCGTTGTAGTCGCTCCATCCACAGCAAAAGCTGTAACGCGTGTTGTTCCTATTGAGGCCCGACTCTGCGGTAACATCGCGGAAGGTTCCGTCTCGCTGATTGCGCATCATGAAGTTAGGAGGGCCATTCTCCGCGTCGAAGTAGGGGGAAGGATACTTGTACTGGTCCGTACCCCGGTAGTAGACGTACAAGCAAAAGTAGATGTCCAGCCAGCCATCGCGATCGTAGTCGGCAACGGCCGCGCCGGTGAATGTTCCTTGCGGAGCACTGGCAAAATGAAATGCGTCGGGCTTGAGGCGAAATTTACCGCCGCCTTCGTTCAAAAATAATAGAGGCCCGCTTGCGCGCACGACGATCACGTCCTGTCGGCCATCGTTATCGAAGTCGGCAAAGAGCGCACACGCCGTATTTTCCAGAATCCCGAGTCCGGATGCTTCCGTGATGTCCTCGAAAGTTCCGTCTCCCCGGTTTCGATAGAGCCGGTTGGGAAGACCCGCCGGCTGGCAAATGTAAACATCGTCGAATCCGTCGTCGTCAATGTCGGCAACGGAAATTCCATTGTGCCCATAGATGTCGATACCGCACGCACCGTCGAGAACCGTGCGCCAGTAGTCAGTTCCCTTAAGCAACTGGGCAGCGTAGGACGAATTGCCGCCGAACGCCTGCGTCGCGATATCCACGAAGACAGGAGTGGCGGAACGGCAGCGTGTCTCATCCAATGCCCGCCAGTTGCGGATATGAAATTCATTCTGCGCATCTGGTTCCCATTCGATTTCCCAGTAACCCACGCGCTGCTCCCGGTGGAAATCACGGCCGGCGCCTACAAATTCATAGCGCACACTAGTCTGGATTGGGCCGGGAAGTTTCGGCGCGGAGCCCGAAGAAGAGCTTGAATCCGCTTCAATGCTCGTGACCTGGAATTCTGCAGTAACGATCTTCGAAAAGACGCTCATGGCGGAGCGCAGTTCTTGCAGAAAAGCGCCCCTCCCCAGAACGGTCTCGTCTGTGAATTTACCTTGCTGAACTTCCAGACCCGGACCTGAACGCACCAGCCTCGATTCACCGGGCCGCAGGGACGATCCCGAAAAATCGGCGGCCAAGATCTTTTCCAGTGCCCGCACTTCCTGCGGAGATTGCAGCAGACTCGTACTCCATTGGGCGAGACTCGCCGCAATTTGATCGTGATATTTCTCGGTGACGAAATCGTCGAGGCCCGCTTGCGTCTTGAGGAGCGTGGCATCCAGCGGTACCTGGGATCGATAATGAGGATGGAGGTGAAACTCACTGTCTGCCTGTAGCGCGTTGCGCGAAGCGAAGGGGTAGGCGGACGGAGAGGCGAGTCTGTGCAGACCTGCAGGAACCAGCGCTGCGGAGGCTCCCTGGCAGCACCGGATGAGAAAATCACGCCGCCCCTGGTCAACCGAGACGGGATCGGCTGAAGGAGGCTCAACCGAGCGAAGATCAGCCGAGAAAATATCGATGGGACGGCCTTCTTTCGGTTCCCGACTCAGAGCGGTGCCCCCAGGATAATCACCTGCGGAAATTAACATCCGCGCTTGGCCCGGTCAAGGTTCCGCCGATGGGATCCCGCAGATGAGTAAGGGGACGGCCTGTTGTATGCTTACCGCATCTCGGGTTTTGTCCGACGGTAAAGGGACGCCTCCGCTGAGCAGGTCATGAAGATTCCTCCCACTCTCCGACATATCGGAATCCTGTCGGTCGGGCTTGTGCTGATTGTCGGCTGGGCTATGTCGCAAGCCTCGGCTCAAGCGCCTCCCGACGCGAAAGCGCCGAACGCGGACCTCGTGGAAGCGCACTTGGGAAAAGGTTATGACGCGTTGAAGCAAGATAGATACGACTTGGCCGCGAGCGAATTTCGGGCCGCTCTGGATCTTGACCCCACGCTGGTTTTGCGAGCGCGATTCCCTTTAGCGGTTGCGCTCTTCGAACTGCATAAGTCTGACGAGGCGCGCAAAGAGTTGGAAGCCGTACGCGGCGAGGTTGGAGACCATCCGAACGTACTCTATTACCTGGGAAGACTGGATCTTGAGGACCGCAAATTCGAAAGCGCGATCCGGAATCTGAATAAGGCTGTCGCTAAGCCCCCCTTTCCCGACACCGCCTATTATCTGGGGTTCGCTTACTTCAAGCAGGACGATTTAGCCGCCGCCGAAAAATGGCTGAAGGAAGCCGCGCACGTGAATCCCCGAGATGCCCGTATTCCCTACCAGCTTAGTTTTGTGTATCGCAAAGAGGGCCGGGATGACGAGGCGAAAAAGGCGGTGGCGCTCTCCGAGGAGCTACGCCGCCAAGACGACAGTGACAGCAGGTTAAGACTCGAATGCGCACAAAAACTGGATCAAGGCCTCCGCCAGGAAGCGCGAACCGTTTGCGAGCAACTGGACGACCCCAACGACCCGGAAAAACTCACGGAACTTGGCACCATCTACGGAAAGCACGGCGAGCTTGAAGCGGCGCTGAAACCCTTGCAGCGGGCCGCGGAGTTGGCCCCGCAATCGCCCCAGATGCAATACAACCTGGCACTCGCCTACTATCAGCTCAATCGCTTCGAAGAGGCGCGCGCATCCCTCGGTGGGACGGTCGAGCGATGGCCAGATCTATTTCAAGTGAACTCCCTCTATGGAGCTGCCTTGCTTAAACTCGGCAGGGAGCTTCAGGCTTATCAGGCTCTAAGTCGCGCACACCAACTGAATCCACAGGATTCAGTAACGATAGACTTGCTTTACGACGCTACTCTCAAACTCGCTAAGCAGGACCAGGACGCCCGGCGGTATCTCGATGCCCTTCACTATCTCGAACAGGCGGCCACTCTGCGACCCCAAGAGCCCGAACCCCACCGGCACATGGGGGAAATTCACAAGCTTACCGGTCATCCGGCGCAGGCGGCTACGCAACTACAAGAAGCCGACCGGCTAGCCAAGAGCTTGGTAAAACTCCATTGAAAATCGGGACGCGGAGAAAGAATTACACCACGTTCGCTGGCCTCTGACCGCAACAGATGCCGAATCAATGTCTTAGGGTTTGGCATCGTCTGTGCTGGAGCAATATCATTCACCTGGCTGGCCTTATTTTTCGCCGGGCTCCCAGTTTTGTGTCTTAAAGAAAACACTCATAGCAGCAAAATGGAACCAACTGGCATCGAAAGTTGGTCGGGACAAAACGTGGCTGAACGCGGATTTTAATGTTCGGAACGATTTTGTGGGCGCTGGAATGTTAGCGACATAGCGATGATGTTCCAGTTCCGGGCCAAATTCCTTAGTTAGGGTCAATGATCGAATGCTGCACTCAGCCACTGTCAAACGCGTTGGATTCTTCCGCGGATGGTGGCTGATCCGCTGATTCGTAGTGAGGATCTTTCGCATGCGATTGCTGAGTGCCCGGCTCATAGTCTCGCTCATCATCGGCGTCACGCTGGTTTCGCTTTGCACCTCCTACTACGAAGTCATCGTTGAGAAGCGCGCCCTGCGCCGCGATCTGCAGCGCCGTGCCGAGGTCCTGGGAGAGAGCCTGGCGCGTAATGTTGAACGCGACCTGCAGAGAGACACGAAGATCCTGCAGCGAACTGTGCAGCGTTTTGCCAATCGGGAAAACCTGGCGGGTCTTGCCGTATACGATCCCCAGGGTAAGGTCATCGCGGTTACCTCCGATCTGGCGTCTCAGATGAATACCGCACCTTCCGTAGTGACTCAGACGCTCCAGGAAGAGCGCGTCTCGGATGTTTTCCAGAAAATGGGGACGGCTTCAGTCCACATCTGCGCGCTCCCGCTTCACAATCAGGAGAAGCTGGTTGGAGCTTTGGCGATCGTTCATGATGCGGGTTACATCCGGTCGCGCAGCCTTCGCATTTGGCGCGAGACTTTCCTAAGCGCCCTTGCGCACGTGGTGCTGATCGCGCTGATCACGCTGTTGATTGTTCGGTGGAGCATTGAAGGCCCGATCGCACGCACTGCGCACTGGATGCGAGCACTGCGGACGGGACGAGCCTCATCGACCCGAATCAAGGTTCGCGACCTGGAACTATTTCGTCCTCTTGCGCGTGAAGTAGCGACGTTCGCGGAGAGCCTGACCACGGCTCGTTCCGCCGCCGAGACCGAGGCCAGGCTACGGGAAGAGGGACAGTCCCAGTGGACTGCCGACCGGCTCGCCGTTCACATCCGCTCGCGCCTTGAAGACGGCAGGCTTTTTGTGGTCTCCAACCGCGAGCCTTACTCGCATGTGCGGCGAGGGCGATCGTTAGAGGTCAGCGTTCCGCCCAGCGGATTGGTCACAGCGCTGGAACCCGTACTTCGCGCCTGCGACGGAACTTGGATCGCGCACGGTAGCGGCGACGCCGATATGGAAGCGACGGATCGGGGCGGTCACCTGCGTGTGCCGCCTGAAGACCCGCAATATACCCTGCGGCGCGTGTGGCTCACCAAGGAGGAGGAACAGGGGTATTACTACGGATTTGCCAATGAGGGGCTGTGGCCACTTTGCCATATCGCCCACACCCGTCCGATTTTTCGGGCCAACGACTGGGATCATTACCAGGCGGTCAATCGAAAATTCGCTGACGCGGTGCTCGAAGAAATCGAGGACTGCGTAAGACCGGTCATCCTGGTGCAGGACTACCACTTCGCACTGCTGCCTCGGATGATCAAGCAGAAGCGGCCCGACGCCCGCGTCGCAATCTTCTGGCATATACCTTGGCCGAATCCGGAGGCATTCAATATTTGTCCGTGGCAGCGGGATCTAATCGTTGGGTTACTGGGTGCTGATCAACGGCGGGACCATCTGACCAGTGTGCGTCCTTTCCCAATTAGCGTGGATTTCGCAGACTCTCCGGCAGAAACGCCTGCCGAACCTGCCTATCTGGAGCGTTCAGGTCTGTTAAAAGCTTTGGGCATCGAAACCGCATTCCTGGGCGTCGGGGTGGACCGGCTCGATTACACCAAAGGTATCCTGGAGCGATTCCTTGCCATTGAACGCTTTTTGGAAAAGTATCCGCGGTATCAGGGGCAGTTCTCATTTGTACAGATTGGAGCGCCCAGCCGGACTCACATCAAGCGGTATCACGACTTGCAGGCGGAAATAGAAGCCGAAGCCGAACGGATCAATTGGCGTTTCGAGAAAGATCAGTGGAAGCCAATCGTCTTGCTGAACCGGCAGCATACTCACAAGGAAATTATCAAATACTACCGGTCTGCCGATCTTTGTCTCGTGACTTCGCTGCACGACGGCATGAATCTTGTCGCCAAGGAATTCCTTGCTTCGCGTCACGACGAGCGCGGCGTACTGGTTCTCAGCATCTTTACAGGAGCAGCGCGCGAATTGCGCGATGCTTTGCAAGTCAATCCATACGACATCGACCAGACGGCGGAGGCCATCCGCGCCGCTCTGGAGATGGAGCCGGAAGAGAAACAATTACGCATGCAGCGTATGCGAAAAACGGTGAGAGAACGTAACGTTTACTACTGGGCAGGAAGCCTGATCACGGAACTCTGCGAATTGCGTCTGGACGTTGACACCAGACGCAGCGAAGCTTACCGGGCAGGCGCTTCTGCTGGCACAAAATGAAGGAGATTTGAGCGTGCCACTTACGACCACACAAAACCAGATCAGTGAATTCATCCGCACGGTTGCGCAAGCACCACAGTCGGCCCTTCTGCTGGACTATGACGGAACGCTCGCTCCTTTTGAAGTGGATCGTCAGCGCGCCGTCCCATACCCCGGCGTCATTTCCGTGCTGCAAGAGATCGTCGACACCGGGCGGACTCGCCTGGTCATCGTCACTGGACGCGACGCACACGATATTGATCCGCTGCTCGACATTCGCCCGTTCCCGGAAGTGTGGGGATCCCACGGCCTGCAACGGTTGCGACCCGATGGCACCGTCGAAATGCCGGAACTCGATTCCAAAGCGTTGCAGGCTCTGGAAGACGCGGAACGCTGGCTCTCCTATCAGGGGCTTCATCACATGGCAGAACCGAAGCCAGGCAGCATTGCAGTACACTGGCGCGCCTTGGATGAGAATTCGGCAATTCAATTACGTGGCAGAATTCTGCTGGGCTGGTTCTCCATCGCAGAGCGTGCCTCACTGAGAGTCCTTGAATTTGACGGAGGTCTTGAATTGCGCGTTCCGGACAAGGACAAGAGTGACGCGGTTCGAACCATTCTGCAGGAAATCGGGCCCAGTGTTCCCGTCGCCTATCTTGGCGATGACGTTACGGATGAGCAGGCGTTTCGCGCGATGCGCGGCCTGACGGTGCTGGTACGGCGAGAGCCGCGGAAAACCGCTGCCAAGGCGTGGCTCAGACCCCCAGAAGAATTGTTGCAGTTTCTCAGGCAGTGGCGCGATGCATGCCGGACCAATTCTCTTGTCCAGAACGCCACTTATACACGATAAGATTTGTGACCACCGCCCACCGCTGCTATTCGCTCACTTCAATTCCTCATTCAAAACCCGGGCGAGACGGGCTCCGGCGAGCGCAATGCGCTTCTGAGCCAGGCGGTATGCCTGGCTCTCGTAATTCGACCAGGGCACAATGGTGTACGGTCCGTCTGCTGGACCAACAGGAGCTTCGTAAACCTCCGTGCGCCCATACTCGAAGCTTTCGCGTGCCCACGCCGCAGTGTCGGTGTTGCGGCCTGCAACCTGTGGAACAGGCTTAAGACTGTTGCCAAAAACGATAGCGCGGTGCACGCATGGCATCCTATCGCTGCAAAACTTGCACTCACTGCCGGGAAGATCGTCCCAATAGGAGTGAAGGTTCGATGCGGCATCGCCCTGGAGTTTGACCTTGTTGCCCCCCGCATCCCCTTTTACGTCGGACTGGGTAACGCGCGTTATGGCGTGCAGCGGTTGGTGAATATCTCCGACCAGATGGAGTAGCCAGACCAGGTCGTAGGATTTGAGTTCGTCAGGCTGCGAAGAAGCCAGCACGGCGCGGAACGCAACGATCTGGGTTTGAGCGTTGGGAGCGGGAAGAGAAGGCAGAGGCGTGTGGTCGGACGAAAAAGGGGTGTCCACAAAGTGCCAGTAGCGGTGACGCAAGAGGTCGCTGTATCCCGTGTTTTGAGAAGAGGACGCTCCATCCGGCGTGTTGCCTCCATCGGAACCGTCGTCTGAGTATTGCGGCTCGCCTTTGATGTCGTCCGCCCAGATGGTGGCGATCATGAAAATCATCATGTCGTGGTCGCTGGGTGACGTACCGGCGGGAATTTGTTTCTCCCAGCCTGAATAGTCCGGATTTAACTTGAGCAGATCGCGCCGATCGGTCCCCAGGCGAAGCCAGCTGCTGGCAGCAATACGAGAACGAGTAAGCAGATGCGGGCCCGGAATGCGGTCATGGGTAGCCTCCTCTACTTGTTCTCGGCAGCGTAACATTTTCAAACGCTACAAGAATGCATTTCTTGCTCTGCGAGCTGTCCCCTATGATCCAAGCTAATGTTTTCAGCAAATTGTTTAGCCACCGCGGTCAGCCCATCTTGTTTGCTATCCCTTAACCGTTCGGGAAGCTGCGTCCCAAGTTACCGGCTTTTTACGGAAATAGGACTCATTGGCCATGTGGCAGGCGATGGCGGCGTTGTTTCCGAACACCGCATCTTCCACCACCGGTTTTCGCGACCTCACAGCCTGAAAAAAGTTCTGCAGGTGCGGACGAACGTCATCCCAATCATGTCCGCGATAGAGCATCTCGCCTTTGAATGGTTCCTTCCCGAGCGGTGGGTGATGCTCGGCGTGCCACTGCTTGAAGTATTCCTCGCGCATCTTCTGCGGGAAACTCTGAGCGTAATAGCTCGGGTCCGTATCTTCCCCGGTTTGGGATGAGTGCCGCAGGTCGAACTCAGAGGCGTCAAGAATCCCTTTTGGTCCCATGAAGCGCGCCAGTTCAGGGGTTTCGGCTCCCAGATCCAGACGGACGTAAACCGGAATACCGTGGTAGTCGAAGAGAACGGTATGAAAATCGGGCATGTCGCGACCGTCCTTGAAACGAAAGATGCCGCCCATGGCGGACGCCGAGCGCGGCACTTCGTTCCATCCCAAGGTGAACATCATTCCACTCAAAAGGTGAACCATCAGATCGCCCGCGACTCCGGTGCCGTAATCCCGCCAGCAGCGCCATCGTGCAAAGCGATACTTGTCAAAGGGAATTTTCGGGGCGTCGTTGAGCCATGTATCCCAGTCCAGATTCTGCGGTGAAAGATCAGTCGGAGGCGGGTACACCCAGGCCCCTGTAGGATCATTGCGGCCAAGGGTAAGCTCAACCATCTCGATCTCGCCAATCGCGCCGTCGTGATACAGATCGCGTGCCTTGGCGCAGAGGGCTGAGCTCACGCGCTGCGAACCAATCTGCACGATGCGCTTGTTCTTCTCGGCCGCTTCGACCATGGCGAATCCGTCAGCCACGGTGTGCGACATCGGCTTTTCGCAGTAGATGTCCTTGCCCGCGTTACAGGCATCGACGACGACCCGTTTGTGCCAGTGGTCAGGCACGGCGGCGACAATGCAGTCGATGTCCTTACGGTCGAGCAATTCCTGGTAGTGGCGCGTCGTGGGAAGGCTGGGATTAGCCGTGATTTCTTTGGCAAGCGTGTGGCGTCCATCATACAAATCTGCCGCTGCCACGCACTCGATCCCCGGCAGCGTGATAGCGCCGGCGAGCAGGCCCGAACCTTGCATGCCGATTCCGATCATGCCAAAACGAACGCCCTCGCTCTTCGCAGATGTCTCTGCTGTTCCACCGAGCGGCTGCCCGTTAAGAAAGACAGTGTTTGAAAGCAGCAGGCCACCCGCGGCAGCGGCCGTCCCCCCTTGCAAGAATGCGCGTCGTGACAGGTCATTCTTCATGCGAATCCCTTTCATCCAAAATCTCTCCCCAACAGGCTGACCTTGCCCGTTTCCACAAACCCAACTACTTTTTTAACGGTTTGATAGCCACTTCTTTGAAGAACACGATGTCATTGTCGCTGTGGTTTTGCAGCCCGAAGTAGCCGAAATTAGGCCGCGGTCCGTGTTGTGGTTCGAAATCAAACTTCCGTTCCGGCACCGGATCCCCGTCCTTATAGTCCGTGACCTTCACGCCGTTCAACATCACAATTGTGCGCGGACCATCCAGCGTGATGTCCATCGTGTTCCACTCGGGACCAGGCTTCCATGCCTTGGCTAACGGCTTGGTCAGCGAGTACAGCGTGCCGGTGGAATGGTACTCATCCTCTTTCGAAGTTTCGGGATGATTGTCGATCTGCACCTCGAATCCGTAGTGCACCGGCATCCACTCCTCGCGCGGCTCAATCGGAATGCGAATAAAAACTCCCGAATTGTCATTCTCATCGCGCATGCGGTAGACCACATGGATCTCGCAATCGCCAATCTTGCCGCCAGTCCAGTAGAGCAGGCCCATCCCGCCGTGACTCTTGATCAAGCCTTCTTCGACCGTGTCTCCACCCGGACCCACGTGCTTCCATCCCGTCAGATCCTTACCATTGAAGAGCTGCCGCCACTGGTTCGGATCGCCGTTGCAGACGTTCTGATTCTCATCGGACGCAAAAGACACTGTTACAAAGCCGGCAAACAATATACCTGCGAATAACAATCTCAACACCACCATGCGCTTCAACATTGAGAGGACTCCTGACAAACGCCTTTCCGCTTTCATCCGACATGTCCGTTAAGACAGACCAATTTACTCGCACCGGCGTTGGGACGCAATGCAGTTGGTTGCAACTTTCATTTTTGAAGGGGTTAAGTCTGGTAGGACATACTCTTTCCGATTGGCAGCAGATTGCGGAGAAAATCGGATTCGTATCACGGCACGACTTCAGTCGTGCCGTAGGTCGCTGACAAATTGGGTTCGGCTTCAGCCGCTGGCCTTTGTCTGGCCAGGACGAATGAGAGTTAATCCAACTCCTCTGTTCGCCCGGCAAACACGCGCATTCCGGCTCCGGCGCCCGATCCGCCTTCGGCCTCGCGCTTCTTCTGCCAGTCGGCCTCGCTCAGCACGGAAATCGCATCCAGTTTCTTCTTCTTGAGCCCGACATTCGCGTCGGCTAGCTCCTTCTGTGATAACTTCCGGAAGTCGTCAATGACGTCTTCCAGTTCGTGGCTTAGCGAGTCCGCACGAGCCGCCTGGTAATCCGCGGGACGCCCCTCATAGTCGTTCACGCTGCCGTAAAGCTGCCCGAGATGTTCGCGGATGCGCTCTTCTCCCGTAATCATGCCGCCCTCTTTGGTCGCCACAATCTTGGAGCGAAGTGCATCACACCTTCCCGCCAGCTGCTGCAATTGTGCCCGCAATGGATCTTTCTGCGAGAGCTTTGCGGCTCGCTCATTCGCCGCGTTCCGCACTCCCTCGATCGCTTCGACCGACCACGTCATGTGTTCGATCGACTTATAGATCTTCATTGTAAGTTCGAATTGAGTCTTTCGGTCTTCCACGGAATATTTCGCCCGCGGATCAAGCACAACATTCAGCTGCTCGGTGTAAACCTGATCGCCTTTCGTCATTTTCACCGTGTAAGTGCCGGGCAGTACGCGCGGACCCTGCGCGGCTTCGAACAGCGCCGTAGCCGCGGGAGGAACGGCGGGCGCCTTCACCCGCATCGACCAACTCGCGCGGTTCAGACCGCGATGTTTGCTTCCGGCGACCGTATCAATCAATTTCCCGCCCGGGTCAAATATTTCAATCTTTAAATCACCGAAGATATGCCGTCCCTTCTGGTAGTAGGTGATCTGCGCCTCTGCGGGCCGGCTGCGCCCACTAAAGGATTCGTTCCCCTCCGGCCATCCGCCGGACGTCTCAAAGTACTGCATGGCCGGCCTTCCAGGAATCAGGACAGCTTCCTTAGACATCAAGTCGGGACTAAGAGAGCGCAACGGCGAAATATCATCAACGATCCAAATGCCGCGGCCGTGAGTGGCAACGACAAGATCTCCTTCGCGCGCATGAACCGCGATGTCGCGCACCGCCGCCGCCGGAAAATTCGATCCCTTGTACTGCGCCCAGCGCTGACCCCCATCCACTGAGATCCAAAGTCCGAACTCGGTCCCCACAAAAAGAAGATTCGGATTTACCGTATCTTCTTTGATCACGTGGGCGTATCCCCGCACCCCGCTTTCCTGCAGAGGCAGCGCGCTCCAGGTCTTGCCATAGTCCCCCGTCTTGTACGCGTAGGGCTTCATATCGCCGAACGTGTGGCGATCGAAGGTTGTGTATGCTGTGGCTTCTTCGAAACGGCTTGCCTCAATCGTCGAGACCCAGGAATTCTTTCCCAGTCCGCTGACGTTGCCTACCACATTGGTCCAGGTTTTAGCGCCATCGCGGGTGATTTGGAGATTCCCATCGTCGGTTCCCACCCAGATAATCTGCCCGTTCTTTGGCGATTCGGAGATCGAGTAGATCGAGGTGTGCATCTCGGCGGAGGAATTGTCGATAGTGACGCCGCCCGACTCCTCCTGCTTCTGCTTTTCGGGATCGTTGGTCGTCAGGTCCGGTGAGATGCGATCCCACGACTGCCCGTGATCGCGCGACCGGAATAGGAACTGCGCCCCAATATAGATCGTGCCCTTTTCATTGGGACTCATGTGAATCGGCGTGTTCCAGTTGAAGCGAAGTTTTTTCTCGCCATAGTTTGGCAGCGGCTTGATGGCCCGGATCTCGTGCGTGTAACGGTTCACGCGGCCGATCTCTCCGCCCTGCGCTTCCGCGTAAATGTAGTCAGGATCGGCGGTGTCTTCGAACATCCAGAAACCATCTCCACCAAACATGTTTTCCCAACGCGAGTTTGTCACGCCACCGGGATACGACGAATCCGCCACCCACGAACTGTTGTCCTGTAGTCCGCCATACACGTGATAGGGGTCCGCATTATCTGTGCTGACGTGGTAGAACTGCGAAACCGGCAGATTCAGCTGGTGTTTCCAGCGATTACCGCCATCCTCACTGCGCCACAAGCCGCCGTCGTCGCCGACGATCACCGTGCTCGGATTCTTGGCATTGATCCAAATGTCGTGGAAATCGCCATGCGCTCCGCCGGAAACGACGTTGAAACTCTTGCCCCCGTCGGTGCTTAGCATGAGGATGAGATCCGGTTTGAAGATCTTGTTTTCGTCCTTCGGATCGACGACGAGGTTTCCGAAGTAGAACGGACGCCAGATCATGTAGTTGCTGGCATCCAGTCGCGTCCATGACTGCCCGCCATCGTCGGAACGAAAAAGAGCGCTCTTCTTCGATTCGATATTTGCGTAAACTACCTGCGGCTTAGAAGGCGCAACCGCCACGGCAACCCGCCCCCACGGCTTTTCGGGCAAGCCCTTGGCGTTGCTGTCGTTGATTTCCGTCCAGTGGTCCCCGCCATCGGTCGACTTGAACAATCCGCTGCCCGGGCCGCCAGAGCGGAATGTCCACCCCTGCCGCCGGAAGTCCCACAGTGAAGCGTAAATAGTCTTCGGCTCCTGCCGGCTCATGGACATCAGCCCACAGCCCGTGGAGCCATTCGCGCCCGCCAGCACCTTCTTCCAGGTTTTGCCACCGTCAGTACTTTTGAAGACTCCACGTTCGTCGTTGTCATCCCACAGGTGACCCGTGGCGCAGACGAGAACGTTGTTGCCGTCCGCCGGATCAACCAGAATCTTCGCGATGCGCTCGCTGTCCTTCAGTCCGACGTTTGTCCAGTTCTCCCCACCATCCGT
>WNFI01392453.1_pt1 | contig 26542 bp, 20 predicted proteins | sample 5400471 | NCBI WGS metagenome assembly WNFI01 (sample SAMN13153348, study PRJNA577476) | soil metagenome | isolation source: 100 cm saprolite on Douglas fir-dominated hillslope | place: USA:California | collected 2013-09-17 | reverse complement strand
ATCCCGATTGATGAGCCTCACGAGCTAGCCAAAGAGATTGCCAGCTTTATGGGCGGGTTGCTTCTTAGTCGGAATAATGCATGATAAAGGACGTTATCGTTCCCAGAAATGGCTCATCTTCGGATAAGCTTCGGGAGATAGTTCAGTTTCCGATCATGGCAATAAATCCCAATACAGACAATCTTTCCGATGGCGCAGTTCAATAAGGGCGTAGCCGACTACGCGGCACTCTTTTCGGAAAAAGCCGATCAGTTCCGCCAAGCTTGCCGCGTTTCGGTCCGTGTCAGGCCCGGGGCAACGACACTACCTTGCTCACTAAGATAGAAGAATTAGATCAGTAGCCGTTGAGCAGCTAACAATTTGAAGTCGAGCGTCTTCGCTATAGGATATCAAGGCTCCGCTCAACCGGACCTCCGAACCCGGCGATAGCTGGTCAAGCACTGCACAATCTTGTGGTGTCCAACGCAACAATACTGTGCTTTCAACTTGTACATGGTTCGACAATTGGCATTCTGCTGACCATGTATTCCGCCCCTTGCGGGATCGCAGAGTAAGTTGTATGTCATCGATCTGGAATCTCTCTGCGCTGTCGCCGCCAACACCGGCAGGGCGCTTCCCAGACCAATATTCAGAACACAGATGGCGAACATCGCACTTGGGGCACCGCTCGGCGTCGAGATTTGCCTGAGATTCAGGACCAGCTACTGCCTTGCGGACAGCATCCGTTCTGGACTGCAATTCTTGAGCTAACTTGCCGCCGTCCTTCTTGTTGTAGGGGACAGTCCGATCCCCGTTGGGGTAACAAATGACTAATCTGTCGACGGCGGTTCTCGCCGGATTGAGTTCGTTATCGTGGCACCAAAGCAATGCATATATCTGAAGCTGCAATACATGATCATCTGACGGAACTCCGGACTTGAAATCTTCGATTGTGCACAAATCATCGCGAAGCTTGATCAGATCCACAAATCCACGCCATTTGATCCCAGGATGCCGCAATTCAATTTCAAAGTGTGTGCCTTGCTCCAACGGAAGTCGGTCGTTTGCAGCTGCGTCGGTATCCAAATCATCTGCGAGTTCGAGGGACGGAGGCTGTAACTTCCATTTCAATCTTGATAGTTGTAGCTGTACCTGCTCGCGGATGGTTGGGATGCGATTGTCAAGCCTTGCCAGCGATGACGACCGCACGAGTTCAAACCGCGGATTGCCCGCAAGAGACTTAATAACATCTGCGATGGACCCCGCGATCACCGTCGAGTAGCCACCCAGCCCCTTTAAGATTGGGACGGACCGGGGATCTTCGAACGAACCGACGCCGCTGTCAGCGAGCGCACGAATTATCCGAGCAATCGCCGTGTGCATTACCATGCCAGAAAGCGCGGCAAGACTAGGCTTGTCTGGATAGCCCTTTCGGTTCCAAAGTTGTGAGTACGTCGCATGCCGAAGCGCCGCAGAACGCGGGCATTGTTCCGCACGAACCAGATAATGAAAATTCATCCACTCTGGCGGTGCCTGCCATTGAGTTGGGGTCAGAGTCGTAAAAACAGCCGAAATCTCCACGTGGCCTCCCTTCCTAGTTTGTTATGCCGACCAACTCGAGAAGGTCGCTTGTGGCGCGAGGAAGATTTCGGCGGACCACCAGTTCCTCAACTGATCTAATCGCGATTGGCGAATAGTCGACCATTTCTCGCAAAACGTCATCGGCAGGTTCTTTTGGTGTGAGAGGTCCGCTGACGTCAACGATTAATCTTAAGCCGCCGGTGTTTTCAATGAGCAAGGGCGCCTCGATTGTTCCTATGCCGGATATTTCTATTGGCGCTCGCCTGAGGATTGTGAGGCCCTCGACCGATTGTCGCTTCAAATCGTTGAATAAGAGATCACGGGATGCCTCTATCCGGCTGATCTCCCAACGTGGCGCTGCGCCGCTCAAGAGATAGTCCAGTAAGACTGCGCCGACCTTTCGATCGAGCAAGTCGTGTTCGAACTTATTCTTATAGCTTCGCAAACAGCGGTAGCAAGAGCGATCACACTTGTCGGGGCAGCCCCCAAGGATGCTAAGCGCCTTCTGCAGGACTTCCAAAGCTCTTGCGCCAATTTGCCGGGCGAATCCAGCCCCGCCGGGGAGAGTGTCATAAACGTAGATTTCAATCTGTTTGCCGGCCTTTCCCAGCGCCGTGAGAGCGGGACGATACTCCGCTTGCAACTCACTCGGCTCCAACTCTAGAAGCAGGCAAGCAGCCTTTGAAATAGCCTCACTGACCGTACGAAGAGCTATGTCCGTCGCAAGAAAGGATGGGGATAGCAAAATTGGCTCTTCGACCGTGAGCGAGATAAGGATGATGTCAGTGATGAAGTCTGTTCCAAGAACTATTCCACGGGTGGTCGCACCTTCGCAGTTGGGATGACGTTCGTCTGGATACGGCTTCTTGTGCGCTGCTCCGAGTTGCGAGGTCGGCAGTACCGAAGGTTCAATGCGCCCGCATTTCGTGCAATAGTCATAGCCATCATTGGCGGGGCCGCGATTTGTAACTAGGAGGTGCTGCTTCAAATGATGCACTCGCAGCCTGTCGTTGACCACGATCCAGGGTGCGTCTTCAGCTGGGGTCGGCGCAACCAGCTTCGCTCTCGTCGCATAGCTCCGGGCAGGCATGTCGTCGGGTGAGGTTTCCTCATCCAAAAAGACTGGGTGTGCGAACCCAGGAGGCCGAAGCCAGTATCTCGCATCGCCAAAACTCTGCGCTTCACCGCAGGCTGGGCAATCCAGGCGTTCACCTCGCTCGCCGTCCTTCCTCTCAACGCTCTTGGCGTATTTGCACACTGCGCACTCATAATAGAGGCGCCTGTTCTCCCATGCCTCATATCGATCCTTCTTTATGGGCGAATAAATCGCGCCGGACGTATATTGTTTTCCCGCAATCCATATCTCTTTTCCGGGAGCATATTGCGAGAGGGCAACCGGCAAACCCTGCGAAGGAGAGAACAAGAATTCTTGATGAGAACTAGACGACTTGTCTTTGTCAAAAACGTAAAAGGTTGCGACGTCAGTAGGAAAGGCGTAACGAGGTAGAACACCTTTATACAAAAGCCTGTCCAAAAGATTCGCCTTGGTCGGATCCCCCTGGGGAACTTCCTCATCCGGCTCAGCGGGTATTTCCATGGCTTCCTCTGTTGCATTAGCTCCCGGCTCTTCGGCCGTGCCCCATTCAATAGCCGCATCAAGCTGTTTCATGGTTTGGGAAATCAGCGAATCCAGGAGGCGGTCGCGATCCTTCGTTGAAATCTCTGTCGGTATCCATGCAGAGACCTCATCTCGCATAACGCCTTCATTTTCCGTTAGCCACTGATTGAGATCCTCTCTGTTCAATAGAGATTCTGCGTTTTTGAAATCTGCAACACTGCCTAGCACGGCGAAGAGGTGCGGCTGATCTGCGGGCGCAATGTGAGGTAATCGAACTTGATGGTACCGCTGGAGTAGGAACGCCGTTACGTGGCGACGGGTGATTTCATAGTTATCAAGGTTCAGTTTCGGGTCATTTACTGCGCCCCGAATCATCTGGTCTGGACTAGTGAAGTAGTGCTCGTCGTGGCTGTCGGCACTTCCGAAAGCGGTGACCGTAGCCACTGCATTTCCACGCCGGCCGGCTCGACCGGCCCGTTGTTGGTAATTGGCTCTAGCAGGGGGCATGTTTCGGAGTGATACGCCTGAAAGTGTTCCAATGTCGATCCCGACTTCCATTGTCGTGGTGCAGGAGAGGACGTCGATCGACGGACGTTCGTGACCCTTCTCGTCCGGGCCCAGATCGACATCTTGAAACAACAGTTCAAATTCCTCGGCTTTGGAGAACACATCTTTGGCTTGTGCAGCGTTCAGTTGTGCGGTGTGCTCGGCCGCTATCAAAGACATCGGTGGCGTCGGTGGGTCAGACATTGCGGCCACTGTCGTCGACCGGTAGTACCCTTTGCGAGCTGAAAACACAGGGTCAACATTTGGGTCGATAATATGCACGGTGTCGCGACTGCAGTTTATGCAAAAGGTTCGTTGCGGGAAGGGCCGCTGAGCAGTTTGGCATGTTACGCAGTACGCCCATTCCCCTCCTATTGCGAGGGTCAGGTTACCGCCATTCAACCAGAATCTGCCTCCGGGAATCGGATTGCAGAACCATTCACGTAGCTTAGGCAGCCAATTCCTATCGAACTCGGTGCGGGCTGCCTTCGACGCTAACACCGATCGCATCCCTGAGAAGGTACCTGTGTGGGGTTTGATCCGTGTCTGTCGCCAGGCTTGAGGCATGCCATTCAGCAAGAAGCCATTTTTTTGCCACTGGCGCAGCCAAATGCGCGCAATAGCCATTTTCTGTTCGGCGGATTCGGCGACTTCGGGAAGTGCCGGAAGGCCCACTATTCTGTCCGAGAACTTGTTGCGTTCGACTATTGAGGCGAGAGCAAGTGCTTCCATTCCGTAGTAACGGTGAAAAAGGGTGTCAATAATTCCTGAAAGCAATGATTCTGGCGGAGTCGATCGTCCGACGTCCGTAAACAATTCCAACATTCTTTCCGAATCCGCCAGAGCTCCTTGTTTGAGCGCCTGCTCAACAGTCACGTCTTCGGTGAAGTCCTCACCTGCGCGGAGTTCCGGTCTCAACCGCACTTCTAACTGCTTGGAACTGATGAGCACCGCAAGGTAAAGATCTTGCAGCGACAGTAGCTTTCGAATCGATGTTTGTTCCTGTAGTACCTGGTATCCAGCGCAAATAAGTGGTCGGAGCGCATCTTGTGTCGAGTACTTCTGGAGATTCGGTGCGAGCCGTGCGGCGGTTTGCCGTGAGTCGGAAAAAATCAACACCTTGCGACCGCGAAGCGGGGCCAAATGAGTGGCAGGTACATTGCTGGGCGGCTGAATTTGCAATTGCTTTGTAATAAGAGCCTGGAAGGGCTGGTCACCCTTTGTTTGATGATCCTGAACCGAACTCCTTCCAAACGAAGCGGTCTGACCGCAGACCGCGCAAGGCTTGAACTCGCCAGGCTTTGAGTCGGTTTTTGCGCTCTGATCACCGTCATCTTTGTACGGTATCGATCGGTCTTTTCGAAGAAATACGGTTCGCACGCGAGGGCTCGGGTTCTTGGGGTTGAGTCTTCCCGTGACCAAATCATAATCAGCGGGCTCGACAAGGCCCAAGACCGGCTCCTCCAGGAGCAGATCGATGGGCTCAAGTTCCTTCTTCTCTCCGCTGGCAGATCTAACAATTGTCCCGGCCTCACCCCACAGGAAAGTCGGAACCTGGACATCGTCTGTATAGGCACGCGCATACGCGGTTCCACAGCTGCGGCACGTATAGAGTTCGAGAACGCGCGAGCCACAGTCGCACAGATCTCTTGGTTGGGCGAACATACGACCCACAGGGCGAGTTGCAACCTTCTCCGAGGCCGAGCAATTCGGATCCATACATACCCATAGGCCCGGCAGCCCGCGGTAAAAAGAATGCACGCGGCACGGCAGCAAGCCGGGCTCATGGACAGACCGCCGGGACGCGCTGCCAAGTGCCGTGAGGGCGGTCAAAGCTCTGGCAGCGATCTGTGCGGAAGCATCTGGAAATATTTCGCCGGCTAAACTCGTGAGAGGTAGCGCCTGCTTCATCGTTTGATTCACGAGTAAGTTCAACGGCGGATAGTCCGATAAGGCTTCGAAAAGGGAGAGCTGCCATTGAGAGGGATCGAACCCTCTTCCAAGTGCATTACAGACTGCGGAGAGCTCCTCATTTCGATCGGAAGTCACCTCTGAATAAAACTTTGTCAGGTCCACCCCGGCCAGAAGGCTTGTGTCGGCATGACTGGCGATGTGTTCAGGTTTTCTTAAATCGAGGTCTCCTTTAATCGCGCGAAAGTCGTCGGCATGTTTGCCGGTGAGTTGAGCGCCGAAAAAAGGGGCATATCTATGATCGTGAAAACTAGCTGTGGTGCAAATGATCTGAAGGCGGTCCGCCTCAATCCCAAGCCGTTGCCGCAGTCTCCTGATAAGCAATGCGACTTCCGACCCCTGGGCTCCCCGATACAAGTGAGCTTCATCTATTACAAGTAAAAACGATTCCTTTGGGTTTGCGCTCAGCCATTCACGGGTGTAGTCAAAAATCGGTCGCTCGAGCGGTCGCATGAGCATGTACTCCAACATGGAGTAATTTGTGACCAGAACATCGGGGGGAGCGGCCTGTACCTCATGTCGGGTGAACAACTCCTGATCGTGAGGAAGAGTCACGCAACGCTTGAATTCTTTCGTCTTACTGTCTTGCCATCTGCTGCTTGCCTTCCCATACCAAGCCAGCAAGTCGGGCTTCGCGGGCCATTTGCCGCGGCTCTTCAACTCTTCCACGAGCACCTTGGAAGGAGCGTGATTGGGTGATGCTGGATCAAGAGAGTCCTGAAGATGTTTGACATAGTATTTGCCGATGGGGGAAAGACGGTCGGTGTCCTTTTTGGGATCCCGGACTCCCGGATAGAGCGTCCGGCTCGTGTAGCGAGCAAAGCGAATTGGGCGCCCCGCCCAGGTCTCAAATTGTTTGCTGAGTTGGCTGTTCCCAAATAACAGCCTGAGACGTCCGAGTTGATCATTTACGAGAGCGTTCATTGGATACAGGATCATCGCTCTCACAGCGGAGTGATTTGCAAACGAACTCGGCTGGTGCGCGGCTTCAAGCGCTAGCTTTCCCAGGATAGGCAGGAGAAAACTTTCCGTTTTCCCTGATCCGGTGCCAGTCATGATCATCAGGCTCTTGTTCTGTACGAGTATTCCCTCGATGGCCTCCGCCTGATGAAGATATGGAGGGTTGTAGAGAATTGGCTTTGTCAAATCAGATTTCGAAAGCGACGTGAACAAGGATGAGACAGCCGAATCAAGACCTGGAATGTCGGAATACTTGAGGCCGGATACATATCTTGGAGTGCTTTCGAGGTATGGGCGCTGGTGGATCACGCCTGGCTCCAGGAGAAGTGCTGCTCTTTCCTTGACCATTTGAGGGTCAGAGATGTGGTAGGCCGCTTCGATGTATTCCTGAAGCGCAGCATGAAGTTGCATCACCGTTTGATCTATCGTGGCGAATTTTGTCTGGACATCATTGGTCATAAGCGTTTAAGCCACATCCTCTCGGTGGCAAACTGGCACTCAGCATCGATCCGTGCTTCAGGAAATATGTATGACATTAGTGAAGAATTGGGCATTGTTCTGAGACCAACAGCATCCCACCGGCGCGTCCCCCACGTTGGGACTGGAGAAAATAAATCCATCGCCGCCATGCCCTTTTGACTCGCCTTCCGAACGCGAAATCCTTGTGGATGGCCCGAGGCGGCGTCCATCGCTTGCAAAACGTGCCAAGCTTCATCGAAGGCTCTCCAGTGGGTTTCGAATAGCGGAAAATCTAACAGGCGCGTGACGAGTCCATTGCTGACTTCGAGGTAACACCACAACTGTGCGCCATATGCCTGCGACCGCCGGCCAAGGAGCCTTCCGGACTGCTTCTTTAACTTCATCCACCGTCCGTTGTAATAGTTCACCGGCTGGCTCGGGTCTATCAGAATGACATCTTCTGGAGTACCCGGAGGACCTGACCTCTCCAAGGCGTCGTCATAGAGCGCGATGAACTCGGAAGCTGGTCGAAGAGGGGGGCACCGCAACCAGGAGTCCAGTTTCAGAGCTTCGAATCCCACTTGAAGCAATGTATCGCGGCACTCCTTAGGGTCTTGGACAGCTAATCTGCGGCTGTACATTACTGCTTCGACCTTTTGGCGCAGGCCCGGCGGAGTCATATCTTCACCGTCAGGTGTCACTCCAAAGAGAAGGAAGAGGCCATCCGAGACCTGGAGGAAACTGGGCGCAGCCAGATACAGAAGGGCGGTCAACGCGGCATCGCTTAATTCGCGAGCCTCAACGAGGTCACCATAGGACGTGACCGAATTGATTGTCCCACGCACAGTGTCGTTGAGAGTGTCATCGGGACAAAGCGGCTCAAGGAGTCGGAAAATGGATTGTGCGAGTAGCGCTGGCGGACATGGACATTCGAAGGAAGCGGTTTTTCTGACCAGGGCCGCAAGCACCTCTGGGGTAGCGAGATCTGCGCAGTCGATGTTGAAGCCGAGGCACGAGACGCTCAACGCCTCTACATCCTTTATGGAAGCCAGTCTCACAGGGCTACCGCCTTTGGTTTTGCGCTATTTACATCCTCTGCCGTGGAGAGCAGTGCTGCGAATCTTCCGACGCGGCACAGTATCGGATTTTTCAGGAGATAACCGATTGCAGCGGTGAAATCCTGATCCGCCCAACCTCGTAGCGAAGTCGGAGCACTGAACAGCCTATAAGCAAATTCTGTTACCCATTGTTGCCGACTTGGTCCGTGATTCTGTCCGCCTGAGAAGACTGGTAGATCCAGAAAGGAACACGTCAGTCGATAAAGAGCTTCAACAATTTCCTTTGGAGGAGAGGCTTTCAGCTGTTGCTGCTGCAAAACGATCTCGCGGGCTATGGGATTGTGCTTTGCCGGCGAAATGAAGTTCTTCAGATCTGTAATCGCAATTGCGCCGCGTGAATATTCATGTTCAAAGCGCGACCACTCATTCCCGCAGAGCACTCTTACGAGTTCGTCCAAAAGCGCGGATACGGTTGCGGCCTTACGCTTCGCAGCGAAAGGACTGCCGACGGCCCGTGCGGTAACCCAAAGTTCGAGCGCGGCTATGTGTTGCTCGACGTCTGCTTCTGATCCGCCAGCCTGGGGAATAGCAACCACGGCCGACAACCACTTGAGCGAGTGGATCGCTGGGGGCACGATGATTGAGGTTCTGTATTTTTCCGTGATCGCAGCAAAGAGGCCACCGCCCTCTGAAACCCGGAATCCGGTTGTCGGGTCAACGGACATGGGGCTAAATTCGGCAGGCGATCGAAATGAGTAGTGCGCTAAGGACGTCTCCGCCTGGTCATCCAACAGCGCAAGCTTCAAGAAATACCCGCTGTTTTCCTGTTTTACGATCCACCGTACCGGGCTCGATTCTCGAGACGCCCGCAGAACAAATCTACCCAGTTCTTCGCAATGGAAGATAAGTTCGCATTCGGTGCTCGCATCGTAGGTGTTCTGAATTTGTCTGTCGCTGGTAACGGCTGTCCAAAGGTCTGACCAACCGGGTTGCGGGCAAGGAAGCACCAAGGATCCAATTGTCCACTCAAGGATTGGCTCAGGGGATGAACTCGAGTAAAACTTGATTTCCGCCTCAACTTTTCGGTTGGAAGGGCCAAGGAGTTCCACGGTAGCCTGTTCCTCCCATATGTCCTCCAGGCTCGGGGCTGCAGGTGAGACCTGCACCGAAAACGGAGTGGCCGTGGGTATCGAACCGGACCAGGCCTTAGGTTCTCGGACCGTGAACTGCAGGCGGCCGAATATCGGATTCGCATGTCCAGGCCGAAAAACCACGACGTGAAGGTTGTAAACGCCAGAGTTTAACTTTCCTAAATCGATGAGGAGCGGCCATGTTGTTACTCCGTTCAGTTCGAGTTTCGCTGGCGATGGTCCAACCAGGTTCAACAGTAGTCCCTGCACCTCAAAATCGACCGAGATCTTGATGATCGGCTGATCTGTCGAAAGCCATTCTGCTGTCCCTGAGTCGTCCCACCTTGCTGCGGGTACGCCAACGGGAGCAACTTGCACCTCGCTTGCAGTAGCAAGAGACAGATCCCGCAGTTCGTCGGCATAAATTTTTGAAAGGACGTCGGGGACATCAAGGCGCGCAGCAGAAATCCCTTCGCAATTCACGATGGCGGCTGCACAGTATAGCGTCGGCGCCGCCAGATCCGATGCCTTACGACTAACCAATATGTAGGAAGATCCGGGTTGAACGATCCCTGTTTTGACGTGTGCTGCCATTGCACCGTCGGAGCTTACCTTGAACAGCCATCGGGGGCCCGGTCGAAGAAGGCATTCCATCGTCAGCAAATACTTCAATTCCGGATCAAGGCCCTCAAAATTGATAAGCAGTTCCTGCGAAGACGGCCACCGAGTAAGCGCCACCACTTGTCGCCCATAAAGAAGGGCTCCTCGGGGAAGCGGGGTTCCTTTCGTTCCAGCGATAGTGCATCTCTGGCCCGCAACTACCCCTCTGACGCCGGGAAATCGCTGAATCAGCGAAGTTAGATCTGGCAATTCAATCTGGACAGTCCAGGTAACCGGCCCTGTTCTTCTGAGAAAGAGTTTGGGCTCTAGACCAAGTTCGAGGATTTCTTTTTGCAGCGGGGTCAGAATGCTGCCAGTCGCTGAAACGAGTTCGGTCTGATCATCTGAAGACCGCGAAAGACCACGGATTCGGATCTGATCGGCCCGTCGTCGGGCGTCGCCGAGCCAGTCTTTGGAACGTTGGTTTTGGTCCAGATCGGCTGCAATCCGATCCAAAGTTGAGGGAAGGATGAGAGCCTTCTCCTTGTCCCCTTCGCTCAGAAGTAGAGCGGTAGCAATTTGACCTACCAGAACATGGTTTTCGGAGAATTCGCGAAATCGTGCTCCCGAGTTCGATGCGGCACCCTCAATCCGCTGGCCGAGCAGTTCTGGGTTGTGTAAGAGCTGCGGTGTGAAGGAGCCGCGTAATTCATAGAGCACATACGCGAGTTCTCGTTGAAAATCTTTGGGCAGGATCGCGTGTGTAATCGGCCAGCAAATGATTGTAAACTTTTCCGCCCACGGCCCTTGAGGCTGCGTGGCGTTGAATTTTCGATGAAATTCCTCGAACGCACTTCGAATGTGATCTCGGCTGTTTTGAGAATCCTGCCAGCCAGGCGTCAGCCGGCAGAAGGTCGTCCAATATTCTTCACCTGAGTATTGGTATCCAATCTCAGCCGAATAGACGGCCCAAGCCAAAAAATGGCGATGCGCCGGGCCTGAAAACTTCAACCATTCATGAATTTGTTGGCGGAGCTCGGCGACATCGCCTTCGTTTAGGTCATGTTCAAGAGCATAAAGTATCGGGTTCTCGCTGGGTTGATTCAGGCGACACTCGTGCAATTGGGAAAAGTGTGACCCTAGCTTTTGCTGCCAATCATTAAGGGTCATCGAACCCCGCAATATTCGGCGGTGTGTCGAACACACTTGGTGACCGGGATTTCAGTTGGGGACTGCACGCCCCCAAGAAGAAGTCGTAGGTAGACATCCAGTTCGAGTTCCGTTCAGCCAAAAAGTCGCCAAGGGGGAATACGAATTCTGGTGCCAAACCCTTCTGATGTCAAGGGTTACGTCTGACATTTAACGCTTTTTGTAACGTCCCGATTACATCTCATACAAAGCTGGCTTGATGCCTTGCCGCTGGAGGCCCAATGAAGCCTTTTCCCATAGTAGCCGTACAGTCATTCATCGAAGCCACGAGAGACACCGGCTACAAAAGCACTGGTTCGGCCATTGCCGAGTTCGTTGACAATGCCCTGGAGGCATCGGCGAAGCAAGTCAACGTCACCATTGAACACGCGTCAAATGCTGGTGCCGCCAGCACTTCGGTCATCCGAGTTACTGATGACGGGACTGGTATGACGCCAGCAGTGCTGCGCCTTGCGCTTCAGTTCGGAGGTACGACGCGGTTCGGCTCACGGGCGGCAACGGGTCGCTATGGCATGGGGTTGCCAAACGGCGGGTTGAGCCAAGCGCGCCGTTTGGAGGTGCTCACCTGGACCGATTCGTCAAGAGTCTGGAGCAGTTACTTGGATGTTGACGAAATAGCATCGAATTCAATGCGTGAAGTGCCTACGCCGCGCATCGCGCAAGCCTCGATTCGCCCGCGGACTCGGAGCGGTACCATCGTAGTGCTTAGCAAGTGCGATCGGCTTGATTGCGATACTACCCAGGCGCTCCAACTTAAGCTCCTAGCAGAGTTCGGGCGCATCTTCCGGCAGGCCCTCCAGAACGGCCGGCTGATCCAAGTCAATGGAATCCGAGTCCGGCCGTTCGATCCGCTTTTCCTCGCATCAGATGCGAAAGCTACAGGCGCAAAGCTTTATGGCCCTCCGCTCGAATACAAACTCCGGGTGCCGGCATTTGTTAAGTCACGCGCGTCAGTCTCGGTCATTTCGGTCCGGTTCTCCGAACTACCCATTGGAAGGTGGCATCATTTCTCGAATGAGAAGAAGAACGATCTCGGCATTGCGAAGAATGCAGGAGTGTCCATCGTTCGGGCCGGCAGAGAAATCGATTATGGCTGGTATTTCATGGGCACAAAGCGCAAAGAGAACTACGACGACTGGTGGCGATGCGAAGTCGCCTTTTCTCCCGAGTTGGATGAGCTTTTTGGGGTGACGCACAGCAAGCAAAAGATCAATCCAACTCGGCTGCTCTCCTCAATTCTCACACCAGAAATTGAGCGGGTCGCTCGTGAGCTGAATAGCCGCGTCCGCAGAAAATACGCGGGCATTAAGGGAGAAGGCACACGTAGTCGCCCGCTAAACCGCCTGCAGGCCCGGGACCACCTACTTGAACCTCCGCGGTCGCTACGTGAGATTTCGACCTCGAACGACAAACTGCCTGGATTGAAATCGCTGCGAAAACGCAACGATGGAGTCCAGGGATTACGGTTCGCAGTCACTCAAAACCCGGAAGAGCACAATTTGTTCTTTTCAGCAGAGCTGCACGACGGGCTGCTATCGCTGAACATCAATAAACGCCATCCCTTCTATTCCAGCGCTTATCGGCGTCTGGCTTCCGACAACACTGCCCGGGGTGGACAGGATGCGCTCCAGTACGTGCTGTTGCTGCTCATTTCGTGTGCGAGAGCGGAGTGCCTCGTAAACGGGCCGAGAGTCCGTGAGATAATGAGGCGGTTTCGCCAAATCTGGAGTGATTCTGTGGCAGCTTTCTTATCTTAGAGCCTCATGTTGAAATGTGTGAATCAAGCCATTCCGATTGCTCCCGATGTCGGCCGTCTTCAGGCGAAACTAGTTCTCTTTTGCCGACAGCTTAGACGTGCATTTCATTCGTCTGAGAACCTTGCCGAAAAGGTTCGGCAACTCCGGGTGGAAGCCTGCGGATACCTTGAGCGACCGACGATCGACGAACTCAGACTAATGTTGGTGTGCAACCTGCTGCTGGATCTTGCATTGCACGGTTGGTCCGTCGAGAACCGGCATTCGAAACTCGTACTGCTCCCCCCCGACAAACACGATGAAGCCCCACTTCTTCAAAAGGACCGGATTCGCCAGAAACACCTGATCGAACGCGATGCACAACTTAGTGAGCCCGCCGTACAGGAGTTCATTAAAGGGATGGAGCGAAGACGGCTCACTTCAAAGGGCTGGCATTCCATTTATTCCGTGATTCGGGACGGCGAGGCACTCGCTCTCAGCCTCCGTCGAGGCACAAGTCATAAAGATCCAGATGAGCGCACACGCTTCCTGGCGGGGATCATCGATCCATACCTGCAGTTTGTGACTCCAGATGCGGTTTGCTCCGAGACGGGACTGCGATTGAACGACATTTGGCGATATTTTCGCCATACATGGATCAACATCTATCGCAGTGTGCCAGGTCGCAACCTGATGATTCTGGTTCGTGACCGAGCGGTTCCGTATCATCCGGTCATTGGAATTGCAGCTCTAGCAAGTTCAGTCATTCAACAGTCAATTCGTGACAAATGGATCGGATGGGATTCCGACAGTGCGGTTGCTGCGTTGGCGACCAATCCCGACAGGAAAACGATTCGTTCGTTACTTGGGCGACTGGGGGACTTTCTAAAAGGAATTTACACTGCCGATCTCATTAAGGATGGTCTGCTCACCGTCAAAGACCTCAAAGCAACGTCTCCAAAGGTAATCGCGAAGCTCCGTGCGGAAGCTGCAAGGGTGATAGAACTTCATCGCAAGAGTCCAGAAAGCGCCGCTCACAAGAGCGGCAAAGCGCGCACCAGCAAAGATTGGATTGCCTTGGCTGAAACAAACTTATATCGGAGCAAACGGTGCAACCGACTAGCAGCCCTCCTGGAAGTCCAGGGAGTTTTGGACGAAACAAATCTTGAGTCTCTCTCCAGGAAAGAATTACACCGAATTCTCCACCAGCCGACTGTTCGGGATGCGTTGAAGCGGGTTGTTCGGTTCGGAAAGGCGGAGCGGGTTGGCATCGGCATGATGGATATCACGGTATGCGGTGCTGTTGCGCCCTATAACGCGATTTTAGGAGGCAAACTCGCCTGCCTGCTGTTGGGGAGTCCCGAGGTCGTTCGAGCTTACGCTAAGAAATATGCGGATCACGTAAGCGTCATCGCTTCCGGCATGAAGGGGAAGAAAGTACAGAGAATCCCTCGGCTCGTGCTGTTATGCACGACGAGTCTGTACGGAAACGGATCTAGCCAATACAACCGTGTCAAGCTGCCAGCGGGTGTCGTTGGTGGACAGACTTCATTGTGCCTGCGGTATGAAGAGCTTGGAACGAGCCAGGGTTTTGGATCCTTCCATTTCAGTAAGGAATCCGTCCGGTTAGCAGATGCTTTGTTGGGTCGATCCAAGCAAGGGAGAAAGGTTAACAGCATTTTTGGCGAGGGAGTAAATCCCTTGATGCGAAAAATGAGGGAGGCCTTGACACTCGTTGGTCTGCCCAGTGAAATGCTCTTGAAACACGGGAATCAGCGCATCATCTATGGCGTTCCCCTGGCTAGCAATTTTCGGCGAGTGTTGTTGGGACTCGAAACGCGGCCAAAGTACATTGTTGCGCAGAGCAGCCCACGAAAGAAGACTGCGATGATAAACGCGTATTGGATCAACCGCTGGTTGTCGAAGAGAATCGAGCAAGATTCAGTGATAATGCAGGTCGCAAGCCATAGCCTTGCGTATCCTATTCGCCACGGCGCTCAAGTCAAAGTGATTGGAGACGAAATTCCGGAAATTCTCAAGGTAATGGCGACGACCATGTCATCGGCAGCGGTGGGCTGAGGGCCACGTATGCCACTCCGAGTTTCTTACCGGCGCAGGCAATGAACCAGACCGGAGTTTCGCGGACCAATCCGTGGGGCGAATGATTACGAAGTGAAGCCGTCCGTGAGTCGCTGTTGCCGGTGTGAAGCCCAAAGGCATCAACAGGCCAGTCGCCCGGAAACCGCAAGTGTGACCGAGAGGATGCTGACGCCCGAAGTCGAAAGCGTTTCATAAACATCCAAGTCAGACCGATTGAGTGGTTCGCCGATGAATTGCACCATGATGTTGTTCTGGCTCGATCGAAGCTCTTCCTCATGGACCGACGGTCTTTGCGTTGCACGGCCTCAAATATGCGCTCTTTAATCGCCTAAACAGGCCAAGGGCGATTTTTCGCCCATGGCGGCATGACTCCAGATTCAAACGTTCGGAAGCGGTTCAAAGACGTAATGTCGATATCGTTCGGACATTTGCTCGCAGCGCCGCGATGATAAACTGTGAAAGCCTTGGCAATTGGAGAAGGCCAGTGATCGTTGTCGGAACAAAAAGCCCGGAACCGGCCCAATGGTTCTGATGGAGACCTTACCGTGTCAGCACAGAAGTCCTCAGACGATTGGAAAGAACATGCGTTGTCCAGAATCGAACCCCATCGTACAGCGCTTCTGGTGATCGATCTTCAGAGAGACTTTTGCGGCGATGATGGCGCCCTGGCTGCCCTCGGCAGCGATGTTTCACCTTGCAGAGCCGTCGCCGATCGAATCGCCAAATTCTTGCCGACAATTCGCGCCGATGTCGCACTAACCGCGTTCTTCCAACTAATCTACGATCCCGAAAAAATGTCGGAGTCGCAGCGCGAGCGGCTCATACGGAATGGTCGACCTATTATTTGCGCGCCAGAAAGCGCAGGAAGTGAACTCTTCATTAAACCTGCGCCAGGCGATCTGGTTTTCACGAAACACCGGTACAGCGCCTTCTCGAATGACCAACTACGCCGTCTGTTGCATGAGCGCTCGATAACCACAGTTGCCGTGGTCGGAGTTGATACACATATTTGTGTCGAAGGAACCGTTCGCCAAGGCTATGACCTGGGTTATCGCATGATTGTTCTTTCCGATCTTGTTGCTACGCGTCAATCTGAGCTTGCTCGTCACGAAAACTCGCTGGCGATCTGCGGACGGTACTTTGCGCTGATAATGGAAAGCGACGCCTTTCTTCACATTGTGCGGCATCAAGGAACTCTTGCGTGCAAGCATGATGCCGTGTAATTCGAACTCATGCCGAAGAATTGCCTCTATTTAGTCTCGAGTAGTGCGAACCGCGAATACGTCCTTGATTGCGTCGAGGCTCTGGCGCTCCCCCGTGGCATGATTCTGCACTTCAGGTATCGGTTCAAATACGTGGATGAGCCATTGCGCGCTTCGCTTCCGTCCGAAGGTGGTAAGTTGCCGACCACTCTGCGGAATTTGCCGGTTGTTGTCGTTTATCTCTACCAGGTTCAAACGATCGGAGTCTGGAAACCAGGGGATACCATGGGGCCGGGTGGGCCATATTTGCCACTTCGATGCGGACGTTTGATCAATGCATTTAAGGACGGAGGGATTGCTCATTTTTTCTTCGAACTGACCGGCTACGTGAAGCCTAAGTATCGTCGCCGTTCAACGCGAATAGCGCTGAACGAGAAGATCAAGTTTCATGCGCCCGGCAAGAAGGCTCCGGTTAGCTACGCCCACTTGTCCACGGACCTTGGGTTCGAAGCTGAGAGGACCAGCGATACGGTGGCGTTTCAAAGTATCGTCGACGAGGCATATTTGCCAGGCGAATGGAGGACACGGAGTCTGGGGAGCGCGCCTTTGGACGTTACGTACGATGTCGTGTTCCTGCGTGTGGCTGGGCTCTTCCGAGAGCGAGATAACCGGCTTAGGGAGATGGCCCCTGTCCGACGTGTGGTCAGAGGCAGTTCTTTCGCGGAGTTTGAGTTGGAAGCGGATGCGACCTATCATCTAAAACTCGTCACACATCTCTCAGCCCGCATACCGGCTGCATTACCCGGCCAGGGCAAGGCAAAGCTTCGTTTGGTCTTCGATCCCGACTACATTAAGCCAATCGGGCCAACCAGTCTGAGAATCTCATCGCTATACGACTTGGAGTATTGGTCTTTCATGACGAAGACTACTACGACTCCACGTAGCGCTCTCGCGATCGCTTGCGACCATGATCTTGTCGTCGAACAGCGAGACTTTGTAAGGAGCGAGTTGCTTTGCCCGGAAGTCTCATTGCCCATATCCATCGTAGCTGCCAAAGGACCAACGCGGCGCGGTAAGAAATGAAACAGAGCAAACAAAAAGCGACCGAATTTCACGCTGCCGAGGGTTGGCCCATTAGCCGCGTGAGCTCGGAGGCGAAAGGGAAAGCCGTCCAAGCATTGCTCGCAAATCACACCCTGATCGTGGGGCAATCGCGATCCGGGAAAACGAATGCGGCCCGACGCGTCATTGAAGAAATTCTCGCATGGACCGAGGCCAGGGTGGTCATTCTTGATCCAAACGCCGATTTCAAGTATCTGAAGGAAGTGAGCACTGGCTCAAACAACCAGGGAGATAAACCTGACCCGCAATTCGTGGCCAGGTGGCGCCAAATTAACAAACAAATCGGCGTCGCCGCGCCGGATGGGACGATTTGGGGAATCGACTGGGGCAAGCTCTCATTGGAAGAAATGGCAGCGTTCCTTCGGCTGAAACCGAGCGAGACGTTCGCCGAATATCGCCACTTGGACCACCATTTCAAATATCAGAAGCAAACGAAAGAATGGCCGGTCACGCTTGAGCAATTCAACAAGAGTAAGTACTTCGATGTGGCGGTTGGTGAGGATGTGGAGCGATACCGGCTGCGACTCCAGGAGCTTGCGGGATTAAATGTGTGGGCGAAGGATTCGAGCAAGGATCTAGATTCCTTGTTCGCAAAGGATTACAGGTCGATCATTGTGGATCTGTCGCTCGACGACGATCAGGTGAGGACGCTAACGGCCGCGCGCGCGTTGGAGGCACTCTGGAGTCAAGGCGAAGAGAAACGCAAGGCCTTTCTTCGCGACGAAACCACCTCTTGGAATGGAACCGTGGTAGTGATCGATGAGGGTCACCTTTTCGCGCCGCCCGAAACAGCAGATTCACAAAAACGCCTCGTTTCCGAGAAAATCCAGCGCTTTGCGGATCAAGGGAAAAAGCTCAACCTGTACCTGATGGTCGTAACGCAGCAGCCGGGCAAACTGCATCCGAGCGTTCTTTCAGAGTTCAACAACAGAATCATTCTGCGGGTGAATGAACGCCGGTCTCTAAGTGTCTTAGAAGAGACTTATGGAGGTTCTCGCGGGCGTTACGACGGCGCCCTAACGTTTGAGCCAGGCGAAGCTCTGATCGAGGGTGCTTTGCTTCGCGACGAGAGCCCGCCGGCGTCTTTGCCTCGAGGTATTCGCTTTAAGCTGGCGCGAACGCGCGAAGGCGGCGGAACGCCAAAGGCCGACTGGGCGCTTCCGAGTATATAGTAGCGAGTAATCCACTCGTGATGCTGCGGTCAAACGTGGTGTCGCGACCTTCCTTTGAGTACGCGCCTCCGCTTGAAGGAACGTTCCAAGCACTTTCACTGCGAGTCGAGTTCCCAACCGCGCAACTCAATCTTCGGCGTTGACGGAATATCTGGCCCGGGCTTATTGGGGTAACGACATCCTGGTCCCTCACACCACATAACGCGCAAGAACTCGTGATGGTTTCGGCCTGCGCAAGCCCGCAAGCAGCCAGGCGAACACATAGTCGCGCTGGACATTCGCGACGTGCACGCCAAGCTCATCCGATTTTGTGTCGATTTCCTGTTTATCAATCATCGAGAGCCGTCATAGATCGCCTTGTTATATGACTTCCTTGAAGCGTGCGACTTGCGAATAAAGGCCATCGATTGTTCAACCCTGTGGTGAATCGAGACGATGATCTTTTGCCCATTCCAGCAAGAACCGAACCGCTCTAGATTCCAAGAAACGATCTGAGCCAGTTCCAAAGTTTGCGGAACTTGGTCGGCTGTTTCCGGTATAGGGCTTCGTAGTATTTTATTCTCCGTTCTTGTTCTCTACGGCGACCTGCCTCGATCTGTCCGGAAGTCCACTTCGGTGCCCATTTAACGTTGCCGCGTTCAATCCAGTAATGCGATTGACAGGGCTCCTGCCAATTGCCTATCGAAGGATTGAGAGATGGGCCTTCCTCCGTCTCTTCTAGTGACCATTCCGTGTCGTCGAGTGGAGTTCTCACTATTGCTCCGCAACCGCAGGCGCATAGATGCGCAGCGGCTCCGAATTCCTCTGCGACATAAAGAATCCCTGGCTCCAGGTCCGTGGGCATATATTGAACTTTCCGGAGCTCGAATCTCTCGGTCACAAGACCTCATTCCCCGTTTTAAGGTCGCCCACTTCAAGAACAAGGCTGTTTAAAGCTTCCTCTTCAAAATAAAACCCTCGAATCTGCTTGAACCTGATGACGGCTAAAGCGGCGTTCAGTGCATTTAGTTCGCTAATCTGGATCTGAACTCTATACTCATCATCGCGATGGTCTACAAGCTCCGCCAGCTCCATATCCCTTAACCTCTGGGCATCTTCCACCGGATAGTACGTCGCCCGAAGCATGCCATTAATTGGACCGCGGTTTCGGTTCAGCCCCATTCCGACATCAATGAAGGGAATACGGTTCGCAATCAGCAGATCGAAGATTTCGGCTCGCGACGTCCCCTTGTCGACACAAACAAAGGCGAACGTTACGCCTCTGAGGTTTTCATCCGACTGGGCGTCGATGTAGCGGGATTCAAGCGACAATCCTTCACGAAAATTCTCATAGCGAGATTGGTAAACTGCCGCCTTCTTTGTACCTAGTTCAGTTTGTTGCAGTCTCCCTGGTGAGCGATACCCCGTATGTATATGGAAATCATCAAAATCGAAGCCCCGAATCTGCTTGACAGGCGTTTTCACCAAGAAATCCAGGAGATACGAACCTGTACCGCCGAGCCCAATGACGGCAACGATGTCATCCGCGAACTTAGAGGAGAGATCCACTATCTGTGCTCGGCTAGTGAGTGTGTCACGGAACTTGAAAACAGACTGGGAAGGCGTTTGTTCCACGAGCCGAAAGGTATATGGGTTAGCCCCATACTTTTCCACGGCGGGTCCTGAGATGATTCCAACGTAATTCTCGATTTTCTCGAAGAAATCGATGTAATATCCACGATCCGGTTTATTAGAGAAAGAGCGCTGAACCACGACATCAGGGCTGGCCACTAAAGGAAGCTGCGTGATGCCGCCCGCCAGACCAGTAATCGGCGTCCCATCGATGTGGTGTGGATGAGAGCCCGCAAAGAATATCTGGTGGTCGTCTTGTTTTACTTTTTTGCCATCAATATCAACAAGCTTCGTTACGATCGCACCGTTTTGCTGCACTCCGTTGTTATCGAGGTACGGAATGTCGCGGATTACTAGGTAGCCGTGGTCTTCCGTGATGGCATAGCCTTCTTCGAGCAGGCTCTTGATGTCTTCGTTATGACTGGCCAGTTCGTGAAACACTGAAAATCATCCCGTCCTTGACTTTGACCGAAGCGCCCTTTACTAGCTGTCCTTCCGGCTTCTCGTTGTCGCCCTTCTTGTACTTCACAGTGTAGGTCCTACCATCGGTTGGGGAGTAATCCGGAAACACCCACTTCACCACCTGCTCGAAAGTGATCTTCTCGTCTTTGGGCCATTCGTGGGGAGTGCCCTCCACGTAAATGGTCACTAGCTTCTTATCTTCTGCCATGCACCTCTCCTTCAATTTCGGAAAAAAACACTTCTATTCACTACTCTGGTTCGATTCCGTCGCCGACAATAGCACCGAGTATGCCACCGAGTACAAATCCAGGTGGTCCGAAGATCACGCCTCCAGTCAAAGCACCAACGCTACCCCAACCCAAGCGATTGTCGTTACGGACTTCTTCCTTCCGCTGCTTTGACAGAGGTGCCTTCGTGCGGCCGTTCCAGGCACGTGCAGTCCGGGTGGATACCGTTCCTTTCTCTCGGTTGCAAACAACATGCGCGGCATACAGGTTGCATAGACGATCGCTTCCGCCGTTGCGTCGCGGATTAGAATGCTCCACTTCCCACGCTCCTCGTCGGCCCAGCCGGCTGTAGTTCGCGAAACATAGCTTCCGCCAGCAGAGATGGCAATGGCCATCGGTCCGGTCAAAGATTAGAGACAGTTCGTCGTCTGTGTATGCCATGACGTTCCAGCTTGGAGGACCCTCTCAAAATCGTTATCAGATGCGATTGTACCGGACGACCTTCGCCAGTTTGTTGTCCTCAAGGTGGACCAGTTTGACACTGAACTTGCCCTCATCGGATACGCTGATGACGATCGAGCCGTCCGTCCGCGTGGTAAGCATTCGACGGAGTTTCCCACCGATTTCGGTGCCGGAGGCATAGGCTTCTTGCGAATAACGTGCATCAATGTGTTCATCATTGTTGTGGATTGAGACTATATTCAGAATCGGTTTCTTTCCCATCGCTGCAAAGAGAGCTTCGGAGAAGCCCGACAGGTGGCCATGATGAGAAACGATGAAGAAATCGATGTCCTTTATGGCTTCCTTAAATGACGCGTATTTCTTGAGAAGGGCTTCCCAGCCGGCAGTCTCCATATCGCCGCCAAACAGAAACTTCTCTTGGAATTTCGTCCCCTGCACAGTCACGACGGTCACGATACTCGAGTTGTTGATGAATGTGGTTTCATCAATTTCCTTCGCTTCTTCCGGCGTGAGCATGAAGGATTGGATTGTCATTCCGTAATCGGGCCGAGCTGGGTCCGTTCCGTTGTATGTGTCTTGCCATGCCGAGTACGTGTCCAGCTTGTCGTAGTCGCCGTCTTCGGCTGTTTTGACTTCCTCCCAGTCGTACTTCTGGCGAAGCAGGAATGCTGGAGGGCAGTGCTTCTTGATGGCTTCGATTTCGGTAATGTGATCTTCATGCGGGTGTGTGACAGTCATCCGCGTGAGACGATATGAACCCCATGCGGCGGCGGTTGGTAGTTCGTGCTCCGCGATGTAGAGTGCAGGTGAGAAGTTCTCGGTGCAGCCGCAGTCAATAAGCATCGTGCGGTTGGTGGGCGTTCTCAAAAACGAGCACGCCCCATGTTCGACATTAAAGACAATCACCTTCATTGCCATAGCCTCAACTCTCCTTCTTCAAATTTGCTGCCCTGATTTCGCACGATTGCGCCAAATACGCATGGAAGACAGGTTTCTCTGAAAGTTCACGGAACCGTTTCATCCGTTTCCAGCACAGGCAGGAAATAAGAAACAGCAGTATCAGTCCGGTCGTGAGAAGACCCACATGGGTTTGCCAGCGAGAGTGAAGATCGTGAGTCACGCGAAGAAGAGGAGCCGCCGCCGCGCAGCTGACGAATATCAGCCCTCGCGCAAAGTCCGATTGCGCGACAAACAAGTCGCGTTTCGAGAAGCTGCCTTGAAGCCGCGTCAGGCAATAATCAAAAGCGACGTCTACGTGCGCTACCTGATGCCCTAGCTCTTTGCTTATCAGGGTTCGGACATGCTCGCCTGTCGTCGATTCCCATAGCCTGTCGCGGCCCGACTTGAAATAGCGCTGACCTTTTGTAGTTTTAATGAGGAAGTCGACGCCTTCTTGCAGAATGGTGCCGACTGCAAAGGCAAGAAGGAGCAGAATAGTGAAAGCACTCGCACCTGTACTCGGAATGCTGTACGCAAACTGTGGCCACCCACGAAAAGCGATCCACGCCGCGCAGAGCACAAGGAGGCCCGGGATTATTACCGCGAGGAAGTCGTAGACCTCGATTTTCATCTTCGAAAGATCCATTGCGGAGCCGTTCATGGTGGCGAAGAAATTCATTATAACGAACAACGGCGAGATCCGTCAAGTCCTGGTTCCCGAATAGATTCGTTCGTGATAAATTGCAGAGTTAGCAACTCTGGCCCAAGGGGAGCGGAATGGCAACGGTTGGTGATCGAATAAAGAAAGTGCGGGAAGCGAAGGGCTGGACGCAAGAAAAACTGGCGGATGAATCGAAAGTGAGTCGGGGTTTCCTGAGCGAAGTTGAGAAACGAGGCAAGAACATCAGCTTGGATTTGTTGCTGCGGATCGCGAATGCGTTAGGAGCTTCAGTCGGCTACCTAGCGACTGGCGAGGGAGAGCAGTTGGGAGAACGTAAACCTGTTGTGATTCCTCTGGAGCTTTCACAAGCAGCTGAGGAATTGCGACTGTCGTATCCAGAAGCGCTTGATTTGCTCGACGCGTACAACTCGGTCGTCGCCCGGAGGAGCGATCGATCCAAGGGAACGATGTCAGTTAAGGACTGGAAAGAATTGCACGCCGCTGTGAAGAGCGTCATTCGGAGAGTCTATGGATGAGTGGTCGGCTTGACAGCAAAGTGAAGATTTGGACGTTGGCTTCTGATCTCGGCCTGCCTAAATGCGACAAGCCGAGTCGCACGATCCTTGCGTTCGTGATTCGCCGTGTCCGCACGATTGCCAAGAAGTTCTCCTGTGCGAATCTCAATGATCTGCTGGTTTCCGTCGCGGCGGGAGTGGACACGGTTTTCGAGGAAATCCATACCGCGGATGATCTCCGAAAAGTACAAGCAAAGTATGTCAAGAAAGGCGAGACGGGGTTCGCGAATCTTGAGGCTGACCTGTCAGGATCGAAAGATTTCGGAATCACGATCAGGAGAATGCACAGAGAGGGTTGGGAGCCCCAATTCGTATCTGTGATTGATTGCAGAGGAGAGAAGGTCTTTCGCTCCTACTTCACCAAATGGCATGAACTGGCACATCTACTCACGTTGACCGCGCAAATGAGATTAGAGTTCCGCCGCTCACACTCCCAGTTAGCAAATCACGACCCCGAAGAGCGGCTGATGGACATCATTGCAGGCGAGCTTGGGTTCTTGCCTGATTTCCTACCCAGTGACATGCGGGACGATGTCTCGTTCGGAGCCATCGAAAGAATTCGGCAAGAATACTGTCCAACGGCCAGCCGTCAAGCTGCGATGATCGGCATCGTTAAGGCGCTACCCAGACCTTGCATTTTGCTCAGTGCCCAGGTGGCTCTTCGCAAGAGCGAGGCATCGAGTCTGCGCCAAATGGTTCTTGACGTGGGTTTGAGTGAACCAGTGCCTGTGCTCCGCGCCGTCCACGTTACAGTTAATGAGGCCGCGCGAGAAGAAGGCATCCTGCTGCATAAGCAGTGGAGAGTTCCGAAGGAATCGGTAATAGCTCGCGTTTTCGCCTCCGGCGAGTATGTCGAGGCAAAAGAAGATTTGAGTTGGTGGACAACGAGCAGCGGGTCCCGCTTGAACAAGTGTCCAGTATTGGTGAAGGCGCGTAAAGGCTGGGACGGTGTTGAAGCCCTCATTATCCCGAAACTTTGAGACATTGGTCTTAACCGATGGCTCATCCCATACCAATTCCTTGGTCTTGAACGGCTGACTGTCGGGCACCAAGAGGCCTTCAGTTTGCTGGCTCTTGTGCGACTCCTGCGTGCCAAGTGTGTGCCCGGTTCCGATGGAAACGAGGACCAGCGTGTAACACCTTGGCCCTAGCCCTCTTCGTCTGGTGGTCCTCCAGCTCCTGCCAGATCCTGCGGCCTGATCTTCTCGACATTGAATTTTGCCGCGCGCTCGCGCATCGTCTTGAGCACCTCTTCGAGTGGAGGCAGTTCGCCCTTAATCCAACGCAGCGGGTTGATGCGCGCTACCACGAACGAGCGCAGGTACGGGCTGACGAGGCCACGTTCTTTCAGCTTCTTTACCGCTGCCCCAACTTTCTCCTCAAGGTCGAGCACCATCGTGGCCCGTTTCTCGTGATCCTTGGCGGCGACGCGGAGCGGTTCTTCGGTAAAGGTCTCCAGTCGTCGGAGGATTGAATGGTAAGCACCACCGCCGAAGCGCGGGAAACGTTCATAGCAGACGCCGAGAGTGACCAGGGCGGGTTCGTCGAGGTAGAACGCGAACTGCGACTCGGGACGCGTGGCATCTTCGTCCACCAGACCACGGTAGATGCGTATGACTTCGAGCGAGCGTTCCTTGAGGTTGTGAGCCTTTTCCGTATTCAGTGCGAGGATCTGCCAGGCTACCTCGCGGTCAGCCACGACAAGCGCAGTGATTGATTTCGCCCCCAGGCGGCGCATGGCTTCGAGGCGATGCCTGCCGTTGGGAGTCCAGAAGTTTCCCTTTGGCGCCACCACAGCGATGATCGGATCGAGAAAACGCCCGGTTTTGTTGATGACGTCGGCGAGCCTTTTGTGATGAGCATCGGAGAGATCTCGCTGGAAAGGGGTAGGCTCAACGGCATCGATTGGCAGGACGGACAGCAATACCGGATGACCGGCGAGCGGTTCCTTGTACGATCCCACAATGCAGCCGCCGGCTTTGGCGATTGCCTCTGCGGCTTCCGCTGCAGCTCCTGTTGGGTGCTCTAGCCGGCATTCTGCTGGGCCGAGCCCTTTCGTTCCGGGTTTCGCCTTGCGAGGACGCCTCCGGGCTGGTGCACGCTTGACCATAGCAGAGACTCTACTCCAGTTTTTCTCATGAACGGCCTCAATCTCCGACCACTGTCACCAGAACAGTGCGTTGACGCCCGCGAACATCGCATTCGAGATGGAAGATCTGTTGCCAACTACCGAGAACCAGCTTGCCATCCGCGATCGGGACGGTCAGCGACGGTCCGAGCAGTGTTGCCTGCAAGTGGGAATGGCCGTTGCCATCATGCCACGTCTGCTCGTGGCCGTAGTTGCTGCTGGGCGGGATCAGCTTATCCAGAATAGCGGGCATGTCTCCCTGCAAGCCGGGCTCGAACTCAATCGTGCCTACCGCCGCTGTGCTGCCGATGTTGAAGATATTGACAATTCCAGATTTGACGCCGGAGGAGTTCACGACGGCGGCTACTTGCCCGGTAATGTCTTGCGTGTCCCCGTGACCTTTGGTGCCGAGCGAAATCTGTTGTTGATAGCTCATGTCTAACGACCCGTCCCAGAGCGCATCTTCCGCGCCGTATTTGCAACCCATCAATATTAACGGGAGACATGACCGCCACCGCTCGGCACCGAAGGAGAGTCAAAGTTGCACGGCGGCCCACAGTTGAGTTTGTAGAATAAAGAGGAAATGTCTGTGTTGGTCGAGTTGCATAACACCGGCGATGCCACGGTCAGGACGGAAGTTCAGGCGGTCGTTGAACACGTTCTGAGCGGCCGGCCTGGGGAGTGGCGTGTGTCGATTGTTGGATCTCGCGCGAAGGAAGATTGGGAGATGAAGGTCGAAGGTCCCAACGGTTTTGAGCGATCGTACACACTGGTAGGAACTGCAGGAGAGCATCAACCTGCAGCCATCGGGAATCTACTTCTGAGGCTGCTGCCCTCGAAGACGTCATAACAGCATCCGCGCGTCCTCTAGAGACAAGGCCATGTTTTTCTCTCCCCGCTTTCGTCTTGAACGGTGCTTGATCGAGACAAATCTCAGACGTGGAATGCGCCTTTGCGCCTCTTCGCCTATACCGATCTGAATTCGGTCTGCTACAATTCAATCACAGAGCAGGGACAGATGTTCTGGATCGCGGCTG
>WNFI01007425.1_pt1 | contig 26553 bp, 22 predicted proteins | sample 5400471 | NCBI WGS metagenome assembly WNFI01 (sample SAMN13153348, study PRJNA577476) | soil metagenome | isolation source: 100 cm saprolite on Douglas fir-dominated hillslope | place: USA:California | collected 2013-09-17 | reverse complement strand
GTTCCTCCCTTGGTCGGATTTACCTTCGATCACCGTCCGATCACCGGCCAACCGAGACCGCTTGGCATGAACGACGAACGATTTCTGGCCCTTGTGACGGACGTCGTCGAAGGCTCGCTCACTCGAACGGACAAAGGACTTGCTCCGGCGCTCACGTCGTATCTTACGCCGGCGGCGCAAGCGCGTTTGACCGAACAAACGGAACGTGTCCGACCCGCACACGGAGGAATCTTTTTCCAGGAATTTATCATCGAGGCAAAAGACGGCGTTCGCTTTGTGATGGGGAACATGCTCGAAGCGCGCGTCATGGTGCGCGGGATCATGACGACGAAATCCACCGAGGGCGTGGCGAAAAATCGGTTTTATTGGGGCGCCCAATTTTTTTCCCTGCGCGGCAATCGGGACAATCCGCTGGGCTGGCGATTAAACGACCTCTTTGAAATTACGGAGAAAGATTTTTTTGCCGCTGATCTTAGCAAGGCGGCAGCGGAGGCCGTTAAACTTCCAAAGGAGAGACAGAAATGAAAAAAGGATACGCTTGGATTTTATTCGCGTTTGCGATTTGTGCGGCACGCGCTGGCACGGAGGTGTCTGCCCAGTCCGGTGCGCCTATGACCACGAAGCCCGTCGCCATCTCGTCCGAACGAACGGAAACCATTCTGCTCGCTCCTCAAATGGTGACGAGCATCGGTCTTCCGTCTGGCGTGAAAGTCGATGAGGTGCGCAAGGGTAGCAACTTGGTGCAGGTGGAGTTTAATCCGACTCATAATACACTCGATATTTTTCCAACCGTTACGGAGGGGGCGACCAATCTCACGGTGAGAGTGGGTTCTCGCGTGTACACGTTTCTGCTTAAAATCAGCACGGAAGAGAATCCGTCGTTGGCGCGAACTTACACGTTCGAAGACGCGGGTGACGAATTTGATTCAACGGCGACCCAAGCGCCACACCTGCGTCCATCGGAAATCAATACCATCCAAGCGATCAAAACAATCGAGAAGGCCCGCTTCGATCCCGCCTACCGCGATACCTTGTCCAACTTCCGCACGATACCCATCGGCAAAACGATGCTATGGAATTTCTCGCCGGTAACGCTCGTGGAAGTGAATCAATTCTCCGATCAGGATTTGCTGGTTCTCAAGGTGGAGTGGTCAAACGCGGCACAGCAAGTGTTGAACCTGGAGTCAGGACAGGTTCGGCTGCGCGTGGCTAATACGGAAATTCCAGTGAGTGCATCTCAACAGGAAAGTAGCCGGCTGTTTCCTGGCCAGATGGATACGATCTGGTTGTTCGTCCAAGGTTACCGCGTGTCGCCACGCAACGATTGGCGGCTCTTTTTACCGCCCGATTCAGATGCGATTCGAAGACTCCAGTTCCGTCGATGAAAACGTCGATCAGCCAGCGGCTCCGTTCTTTTTTTCTGCGTAAGACGCCGGACAACCGCATTAGGGCGGGTTTCGGAATTTATATGTTCGTCGCTGTAGGCGTATGCTTCGCGCTTTACCAACTGCTGAAGCCTTCACCCCCACGTCGTCAGACGGCGGGTGCTCGTGTCTCGTCGCAGACCGCAAAGATTGAAACCGATCGAGCGGTCGCAGCAGGTGCATCTTTTAGCAAAGCCTCACAGCTGGAATCCGGTCAACCGGCTCCTCTGACGGGGTCCAGCCGAACCGAGCCACCACGGGCGCAATCCGCCGCATCCAAGATTAAGCCGATCGCTCCGCCGGTCCCACAAACCGGTGTAATCGACGAAAAAGGCGCCGGTCTGAAGCCCGAGCTTCCTCGCACATCGGGCAAAGCTCAAGGCGACGGCCAGGGAGTGGGGCAGCCGCTGCAGGTGCAAGTGGGCGGAGTCGACGTAAGTGGACTCACGGTTTATCAGCGTCCCCATGAAAAACCGGCGATCGTCCAGCCGACTGGATTTCAGACCGGACAGTTTTTGCCGCGCGGATACACCTTGGCGGTTTATCTCATTAGGCCGGTCAATACGCTCGATTTAAGCGGGATGGTGGAACTCGGGATCGGGGAGAACGCGGTTTTTAATCATCATCTGCAATTGCCATTTGGGACGCGGATCTACGGCACGGCAAGCACGCCTAACGTGAGTGATCGCATTGCGATTAGCGTCGATGCAATGGTTTTTCCGGACGGACAGGAGTTACCAATCACCGGAGTTGTTCTGGACATGGACGGCCTGCCGGGTGTGCGTGGATACTATTTTCCGCAGCCCATCGCGGTGCAGGCGTTTCCTTACCTGAATGAGGCAGCCATCGGATTTCTCGAGTCGAACAAATCGCTCGACCAAACGGTGACGGCTTCGACTCAGGGCCTGAGCACACGCAGCCGTTCGACGTTAAAAAATCAAGTGAACAGCGGCGCTCAGAAAGGAATCGCGTCGGCCTTGCAGCATCAGCAGGAGGAACTGGACCGGCGCTATCCGCCCTATGTGTTGGTCAAAGCGGGCACGGGTGCGTGGATCCAGCTAACGACGGCGCTCGATTTAAATGCACGTGCGATCAATGCGCTGGCAAGCCGCGCGCAGCCGAGATCGCAACCGGAAAAAGGCTGACAGAAAAGGACGTTGCCCGATAAACCTACCCGATTACATTACGAGTATGACCAAGCTCGCGGAAATCCAAGAGGCCATCCTGCGTCTGCCGCTTCCGGAGCGCGAGGAACTGATCCGCTGGTTAATGGATAAAGGAAGCGCCGGAAATGCTCGCGGCCATCGAAGAAGCTGACTGTTCGTTTGAAACCGCGGGCGGTGTCGGATCCGAAGAAGTCCGCCGCAACCTCAAGATATGGCTTACCGGCTGATTTACCCAAGCCGGCTGAGCGCTGAGCAAAGCAGCAATCCCTTCATAAACTTTCGCGCCTTGGCGCCTTTGCGCGAGTTCTCTCCGTCGGCTCCGCCTGAGGTAGGGCTGGGGCCGGAGCGCTTTTTACGGTCGAGCCCTCGACCCAACTGCTGCCCATCATGATCGCTCGAGGGAAATCCGGGACGCCATAGGAGTCGGTGTGGAGCATGTTGATCACCAGATCGACGGCCGCTTCGCCTGTGAGGTCGTTGTGCTGATTCATGCCGGCCCACTCGGGGTGATCGGCACGCCACTCCAATTGAATCAGGCCGATGTCCTGAGGCACGCGATAGCCGAGTTCGCCCATCCATTTCTTCACGTCGTGATAAAGTGCGAGAATAGCGTCGGGTTGGTAGCGTTTCAGCCAAGCGGCGAAGCGCGTGCGGTCGGCTTTGGTGGACTCGAGGTCGTAGAAGCCAGGGATGCGTTGCGCCGTTGGAAGCTTTCTTTGGGCATGTGTCATCGCGGCCGTAAAGCGGCCCTCGACCAAGTCATCAATCTGCGGATCAAGTACGAGGGCGGGCCGGCTGTATCCGAGCCGCAACGCGTGTTCAAACGCGCGCAGCGCGAGGATGTAGTGATCGACGCAACAGAAAGAAAGGGTGGGTTCGCGCGTGCGCACGCCCGTGACGACCGCGGCATGCGCCTGCCACGTGGCTGCAAACCGTTCCGGCAGGCGATTTTCTTTCATCAAGCCGACCACGATCAAACCGCGTATGCCGCGAGCGTGCAGAATTCGATTCAGCGTTCTTCCATCCAATTCCGGATCGTGCAGCCAAAACTCATCGAGCGCGTAACCCAGCTCGGCAGCGCGGCGACGGCAGCCGGCAACGTAGGTCGGAATCGTGGGATGGGACGAAAAAGCGTTTCGGTTTTGATTGGCGTTGAGCAAGCCGAGCGAAGCCTTGAACGACGTGGGGCGCCGCATCCGCATCCGCGCCATCAAATGGGCGACGATCGGATCTTTGGCGTAGCCCAGTTTCCGCGCGATCTGCTCGATCTTTTTACGGGTTATCGCGGGTATCTGCGGATCGTGGCGTAGCGCGAGCGAGACGGTGTTTTTGGAAACTCCCGCCTGTCGGGCTATGTCGGACATCGTTACCGAACGCATAAAAGACTTTACTGTCATGTGCTCGACACCTTTACGAGGGAATTCATTATTTTACTGCTAACCAAACCCACCTTTTGCATGGGCGTCCGATTATCCCTCTCGATCTCCGTTCCTTTAAGGATATATATGTCCCAGTGCCGCACCCGACGAATTTTCCCGGCAATCGCGGCGTTTCTCATTCCGCATCTCTCCCTTCTCGGTCTTTATGAAGTACCCCACATTTCTGTTCGCGTCCCTCGTCCTTCTCGTCGGTGTTTCTCTTTCGGCCTGTAGTAAAAAGGCAACCACGGAGGGCGCTTCGAGCGACACTCCGAAAAAGAAAGCGCTGGTCGTGGGTTTTGCGCAAACCGGCGCCGAGAGTGTGTGGCGAACGGCTAACACGCAGTCGATGAAATCCGAAGCGGAACGGCGCGGAGTCGATCTGAAGTTTTCCGACGCCCAAGGCAAACCGGAGAATCAAATTCGCGCGATCCGTTCGTTCGTCACGCAGGGGGTCGATGCGATTGTCCTGGCGCCTCTGGTCGAGACGGGTTGGGAGCCCGTGCTGCAGGAAGCGAAGCGCGCCAAGATTCCGGTGATTTTGACTGATCGCAGCATTAAGCTTCAGGACGAGTCGCTTTATGTGTGTTTCATCGGCTCCGATTTTGCCGAAGAGGGCCGCATGGCTGCGGAGTGGCTGGCCAAAAAAACGAACGGCAAGGCGAGGATCGTCGAGCTTCAGGGTACGCCCGGCTCGGCTCCGGCCAATGAGCGCCGGCGCGCTTTTGGCGAGGCGATCACGAAACACCCCGACTTGAAGATCATCGATTCCCAAAGTGGAGATTTCCGGCGCGCCGGCGGCAAGGAAGTGATGGAAGCATTTTTGAAAAAACACGGACGTAACATCGACGTGGTGTATGCGCACAACGACGACATGGCGCTCGGTGCGCTCCAGGCGATCGAAGAGGCGGGCCTTAAACCCGGAACGGATATCGTGGTCGTGTCGATCGATGCGATCAAGGAGGCGATCCAAGCGATCGTTGATGGAAAACTTAACTGCACGGTGGAGTGTAATCCGCTCTTTGGCCCACGGGTGTTTGATGCCGTACAAAACATCGTCGATGGAAAACAGGTGCCGCGCGTGATCTATAATAAAGATACGCTTTTCGATAGCAGCAATGCGGCGGCGTCGCTTTCTCAGCGCATGTATTGAGCTTCCCGTATTTGAACCACAGAGGCACAGCACGCGCGGAGGTCTTCGGAACCCATCGACGCATAGCTGTGGCGGTAATCTTGGTTAAGATAAGCTGATCTTGTTATGACTGCGCCGCTCTTGCAGGTGAGAGGTATTTCCAAACGATTTGCTGGCGTGGTGGCCCTGCGCGGCGTGGATTTTACCGTGCGAGCCGGGGAAATTCACGCATTGCTCGGTGAAAACGGCGCAGGGAAATCGACGCTCATCAAGGTGCTCACGGGTGTTCATGCGGCGGATCAGGGTGAAATCTTTTTGGAAGGAAAGTTAATCCAGCCGGGCGCTCCGAAGGACGCCGAAGATCTGGGCATTAGCACGGTCTATCAGGAAGTTAATTTGGTCCCCGGTCTTTCGGTGGCCGAAAACATCGGTCTCGGGCGGCAGCCCGGTAAGTTCGGGTTTCTCAATTGGAAGGCGCTTCGAAATCACGCGCGAGAGGTGCTCGCGCGTTTGGAAATTAAGTGCGACGTCGATATGGAGCTGGGCTCGCTCTCCGTGGCGCTTCAGCAAATGGTTGCGATCGCACGCGCGCTTGATTTGCGCGCCAAACTGCTCGTCCTCGATGAGCCGACTGCGAGTTTAGACGAGCGAGAAGTAGATGAACTCTTTTCCGTGATGCGCCGGTTGCGCGACGAAGGCATGGGTATCGTGTTCGTCACCCATTTTCTCGATCAAGTTTACGCGGTCACGAACCGCATCACGGTTTTCCGCAACGGCTCTCGCGTGGGTGAATACGAAACGGCGTCGCTGCCTCGCCTTACGTTGGTGTCGCATATGCTCGGACGGGAACTGAAAGAAACGTCTGCGGCTCAGGTTTCCTCTGCGGTTCGCGAAGGCGCGGCGAATCCCGCAGTTTTAGAGGCGAAGGGTTTAGGGAAAACAGGCACGCTCCAGCCCCTCGATTTGTCGCTCTACGCCGGCGAAGTGATCGGCCTCGCGGGACTTCTCGGATCAGGCCGAACTGAGACCGCCCGGCTTTTGTTTGGCATCGACACACCCGACTGTGGCGAATTGCGCATCAAGGGCGAACGCGTCGTGCTACGTTCGCCGAGCGACGCGGTAAATCACGGCCTCGCGTTTTGCTCCGAGGATCGAAAATCCGAGGGCATCTTGCCCAATCTTTCCGTCCGCGAAAATTTGATCATCGCTTTGCAGGGCAAGCGCGGTGCGCTTCGTCCACTGTCTAACGGAGAACAAGCGACGCTGTGCGATCATTATATCCGGGCGCTCCGAATTCACCCGCCGAACCCCGAGGCGCTGATTCGCAACCTCTCGGGAGGAAACCAGCAAAAGGTGCTTCTTGCCCGTTGGCTGGCCACCCAGCCGCAAGTGATCATTCTGGATGAACCGACTCGGGGCATCGATATTGGAGCGAAGGCGGAGATTGAACAACTGGTGGCGACGTTGAGAGCGGATGGTTTGGCGGTGTTGTTCATTTCCTCGGAAATCGAGGAAGTTGTTCGCACGTGTACGAAGGTGGCCGTTCTGCGCGAGCGGAAGAAGGTCCAGGAAATATCAGGCACAGCCATCACCGAAGATGCATTGATGCAATCGATGGCGGGACATCATGAGTGATCCTAAACCAAATTCGGATCGCCTGCATATCACTCAGTCGCGGCTCTTCTGGCCCGTCCTCGGCCTCGTGCTGCTGATCGCGTTCAATACGATTTATGATCCGCGTTTTTTGCGGCTCACGGTGCAAGATGGACATCTTTACGGGCTGACAATCGATATTCTAAATCAAGGTTCGCGCGGACTTTTGCTCGCTTTGGGAATGACGCTCGTGATTGCAACGGGTGGAGTGGATCTTTCGGTCGGCTCGGTCATGGCGATGTGCGGAGGGATGGCGGCGTTGCTCATGACGAAGAGCTCATTGCCTCTGCCCGCGGTGCTTGCGGCGTCGATCGGAGTCGGAGCACTGGCTGGATTGGTCAACGGTGCGTTGATCGCAGGTGCGGGCGTTCAGTCCATCGGATATCTCGCAGGGCTGCCGTTCGCGGCTATTCTCGCCGTGATTCTCTACGTTGCTGCACATCTGTTTCTGCGTCGCACCGCTGTGGGACTTTTTATCGAAGCGGTCGGAGATAACGAGACAGCCTCGCGCTTCGCGGGTTTGGCGTCCAGGCGGATCAAGTGCCTGGCTTATGTGTTTTCCGGGGCATGCGCCGCCTGTGCGGGATTGCTTGCGACGGCCAACATTCACACCGCCGATCCTTATCGCACGGGCCAATACATGGAGCTTGATGCGATTTTTGCGGTGGTGGTCGGCGGCACCGCGTTGAGCGGAGGGCGTTTTACGCTGGCGGGTTCGTTCATTGGCGCGCTGCTGCTTCAGACCCTTACGGTTACGATGTACAATCTGGGCGTTGCGCCCGCAATTGCGCCGGTGCCCAAAGCACTCGTCATCGTCGCGGTCTGTTTGCTTCAGTCGGAGACGTTCCGGATCAAGATCGGTCGAGTTTTAAGGAGGAAGCCGGCATGATAAAATATCTCAGACGCAACGGCTCCATCTTTGCGACCTTGGTTGTCTTCGCTGTGTTATTTGCGGTCGCATCATTTCTTTATTCAGGGTTCGGGTCCTGGCGCGTGGCGATCAACTTATTTGGAGACAATGCATTTTTGGGAATCACGGCCCTCGGCATGACCTTGGTGATTTTGTCAGGTGGCATTGATCTCTCGGTCGGATCCGTGGTGGGCTTCACGACGATCTTCGTTGCTACGCAAGTGGGCAAGGGGACTTCACCCTGGCTTGCCTGGATCATGGTTCTCATTCTTGGCACCGGATTCGGTGCCTTGTTGGGATGGTTGATTCACGGATTCAAGCTGCCCGCGTTTCTAGTGACGTTGGCTGGAATGTTCTTCGCACGTGGTGCCGGATTTTGGATCAGCCAGGAATCCGTTGCGATTACGCATCCGCTCTATAATTCGATTGCAAGCTTTGCATTGCCCTTGGGCGACCGGTTGAGCTTGTCAGCTGCGACGATTATTTTTTTGGCGGCCTTTGTCTCGATCTTCGTTGTCTCACGGTACACGCGATTTGGCCGCAACCTTCTCGCGGTCGGAGGTAACGAGACGTCCGCGCTGCTGATGGGTTTGCCAATTGGGGAAACAAAGGTGGCGGTCTACGCGCTTAACGGGTTTTGCTCCGCACTGGCTGGAATCGTTGCGACGTTTTATACCGGAGGAGGAAATCCAGCCACCGGAGTTGGACTCGAGCTCGATGCGATCGCCGTGGTCGTGATGGGCGGCACTCTCCTGAGCGGGGGACGCGGAAGCGTCATCGGTACGATGGTGGGTGTTCTGATTTTTGGGACAATTCAATCTGCTTTGCTTTTCGATGGCCGGCTCAACCCGTGGTGGATTCGCATTGTCGTGGGAGGGCTGCTCCTCGCTTTCATTTTACTCCAACGAGTCCTGACGCGCAGCGTGCTGCGCCGGGCGTAATCGAAATTGTTACCCTATGAAAACCAAACATAATCCCTACCGATCGACTGCGACGTGTCGGTCGTTCTTCCAATCGCTCCTCTTCAGTGCAGGGGCCGCGTGTCTCGCTCTCGTTCCCTTTGCATCTGCGGCGGACAAAGAGATGGCTGCGGGCCAGTTGGTGATTCACGCCGATCAACCCGGCCCGGTGATTAACAAGAACATTTACGGCCATTTTGCCGAACACCTTGGGCATTGCATTTACGAAGGGATTTGGGTGGGCGAGGACTCGAAGATCCCAAATACACGAGGCATTCGCAACGACGTCGTAGCCGCGCTCAAGAATCTCGATATCCCGGTCATTCGCTGGCCGGGTGGTTGCTTTGCGGACGAGTACCACTGGAAAGACGGCATCGGTCCGCGCGAAAAACGTCCTTCGATGATTAATACCCATTGGGGCGGTGTGGTGGAGACGAATGCCTTCGGCACCCACGAGTTTTTCGATCTGTGCGAAATGATCGGCGCCGAGCCTTGCATTACGGGCAACGTGGGAAGCGGATCTGTGCAAGAAATGCAGGAATGGGTCGAGTACATGACGTCCGATGCCAATTCACCGATGGCGAATCTTCGGCGCAAGAACGGCCGGGATAAACCATGGAAGCTCAATTATTTTGGCGTCGGCAACGAGAGCTGGGGCTGCGGCGGCAGCATGCGTCCGGAATTCTATGCGGATCAGTTTCGTCGCTATAACACCTTCGTGAAAAATTTCTCGGGCAACACGATTCAGCGCATCGCATGCGGTCCCAATTCCGATGACTACAATTGGACGGATGTCGTGATGAACATCGTGGGTAAACGGATGAACGGTCTCAGCTTGCACTACTACACGGTCCTGAGGAAAAATTGGAAAGATAAGGGATCCGCTACCGAGTTTGGCGAAAGCGAGTGGCACGACATCATGGTGCAGACGCTCGGAATGGAGGATTTGATCCGGAAGCATAGCGCGATCATGGACAAACACGATCCGCAGAAGAAGGTCGGACTGGTCGTCGACGAATGGGGCACCTGGTATAACGTCGAACCCGGCACCAATCCCGGATTTCTCTTCCAGCAGAACAGCCTCCGTGACGCGCTTGTGGCGGGAATCAATCTGAACATCTTCAATCAACATGCGGATCGCGTGAGCATGGCGAATATTGCACAGACCATCAACGTACTGCAGGCGATGATTCTTACAGATGGTCCCAAAATGATCCTCACGCCGAGCTATCACGTTTTCGAGATGTACAAGGTTCATCAAGGAGCGACTTCATTGCCTACTGAACTGACGACACCTGATTACGCGCTTGACGGAACGAAAGTGCCGGCGATTCACACCTCTGCTTCACGTGATAAGGCGGGCCGCATCCACGTATCGTTGTGTAATCTCGATCCGAACCATCCCATTAAGGTGGAATGCCGGTTGACGGGAGCTGCTGCACAAAAAATCAGCGGCCGCGTTCTCACCGCACCTGCGATGAACACGCACAATACCTTCGATCAACCGCAGGCAATTCAGCCCGCGGCATTCACCGATTTTTCGCAGCAAGGCGACAAAATCACGGTGACCTTGCCGTCAAAGTCCGTGGTGGTTTTGGAAATCCAGTGACTGGACTGATTTTTTTTCACGTCCTCAATGATGTCGTTACGCATGAGAACTAAATGGATCTTTGTTTTGCTCGTCGCATTGGCGGTTAAACTCAGCGGCGCGGATACGGTCTTCCTGTTTTCGTATTTCGTCGGGAATGGAGAAGACGGTCTTCATCTGCTCAGCAGCGAGGATGGACTAACGTGGGAGAAAGTCCGCAACGGCGCGTCGTTTCTCAAGCCCGACGTGGGCGAGAATAAACTGATGCGCGATCCATGCGTGTATCTCAGCGCTGACGACACATTTCACATGGTGTGGACGACTTCGTGGACGGGAAAAACCATCGGCTACGCGCACTCGCGAGATTTGGTGCACTGGTTCGATCAACAGGCGATCCCGGTGATGGCGCACGAGCCCAAGGTGGGCAACACCTGGGCACCCGAGATTACTTATGACGATGGCGCTCACCATTTCTTGATTTTCTGGGCGAGCACGATTCCCGGTCGGTTTCCGGAAACGGACGAGTCGGGTCGGACCGACGCGAAGCGGCCCATTCTGAACCATCGGATTTATTCGACGACCACGAAAGACTTCAAAACGTTCACACCGACACGACTACACTACGACGCCGGCTTCAACGTGATCGACGCGACTCTACAGAAAAACGGGAATGAATGGCTGATGTTCGTCAAAGACGAGACGCTCAATCCCGCTCCGGAGAAAAACGTCCGATTGGTTCATGCGAAGACTCCCGATGGTCCCTTTTCGCCCCGATCGGCACCGATCACCGGGAGCTATTGGGCCGAGGGGCCTACCTCCATTAAAATTGGAGATTTTTGGTACGTCTATTTCGACAAGTACCGAGACCATAAATTTGGAGTCGTTCGTTCCCGTGATCTTGAACATTGGGAAGACATCAGCGATCAGTTGAAAATGCCTTCTGAGACAAGACATGGCACCGTCTTTCGGGCGCCGCGCGAAATTGTGGACAACCTCAAAAGGTAGGGCGAGTCCGCTGGACCCGCCGTCGCGCGGAAGATATGGACGTGCGACTTATTTCGAAAGCACGCCCTCGTTGTCGTCGGACGTATTCTGTTTGGCGGAATTATTGGTTCTCCAGCGCTTTAACCCCGACGGCGGGCTCGCCCTGCCTTCGATGGGCGATGCTACTTGGCCACCCCGAGGTTGGTGTTCAGCCACGTTATCATTTTGTCTTTATAACTCACGTCGAGTTTTTCCCACGTGCCTAAGCCATGGGTGCCGCCCTCAACCGTGATGAGCTCGCAGGGTACGTCGATTTCGCGCAAGCGAGCCTGAAAGACGATCGATTGCTGGTAGGACACACTTTTGTCCGCCGTGCCATGGATCAAAAGAAAAGGAGGCAGGCCACGATGGAAATAATTCGTGGAAGACGCAGTCCGAAGAATCTTGTGAGCATCGTCATCGAATTCGGTAAGACCAAAGAGCGCTTTCATCGATGGGCTCAAGCCATTACGACGAATGCAATCGGCCTCCAAATCATGGGGTCCGTAAAATGGAATGACTGCATCCACGCGAGTATCGTCCTTGGCGCGTAGTGCAACCATCGAGACAATATGCCCACCGGCAGATTCCCCAATGAGTGCAATACGCTTCGGGTCGCCTTTGAATTCTGCGGTGTGCGCCTTGACCCAGCGGATCGACTGTTCGACATCCTCCACGCAGGCGGGATAGCGATATTGCGGAGCGAGGCGGTAATTGACCGAAACCCAGACGAAATGAGCCTGTGTCAGTGAAGGAAACAGCGGAACGAAATTCTTTTCCTTGTCTCCCGCCGTCCAACCACCGCCGTGAACGAGAATTGCCACAGGGAACGGGCCCTCGCCATCGGGTATGCTGACATCGAGCTTCAGGCTGACATCGCCCGCTTTGCCGTATTCGACATCTTTCTTCAGCTCAGTGGCGGCTGCGGCTGTATACAGGCAGATCGCAAGGGTAAGGAACGACAGGTATTTCATAGGGTAGAGTATGTTAGAGCGAGTTTAGGGGACAAATAGGATCACTTCTACACATCCCGGTGTAAATCTTGTTAATCGTCTCCGTGATCGACTCCGTCAGATTTAGATAATGTTTCGTCTGTTACTCTGCACCGCATTCGGTGAGTTATTTACCCTGCTCTTATGATTTTTAAACACCGCATCCGTTTACTCGGGCTTTTCGCAGCCATATGCGGAGCGGTGGCAATCGCGCAATCGCACACAGTTGAGGTGGCCGAACCATTGACCTACGAGCGGCTCAGCGCTTTGCCTGCCGATCAGCAACCGGTGTGGAAAGACTATTTGGACCGGTCGAACCGCCTGCTTCAGGCCGACAAGGACTCGTTCGAAAAAGAGCTAAAGGCGGCGCACATCAATGAGCCGACGCTTCCGCCCAGCGCGGGAAATGGAAACACCGGCATTCATTTGAATCGACCTGACGCCTGGTATGCTACGCCCGAGGCCGTGCAGATTGCGGAGAATATCCTTACGTACCAGATGCCGAACGGCGGCTGGTCGAAGAACATGGATCTGACCAAGCACCCGCGGCAACCGGGCGAACTCTACGGTCATGACTATCATTGGAGCTATCTCGCCACTTTCGATAACGACGCGACGATCGATCACCTTCGCTTCCTGGCGAAATCGGCGCGGGTGAATAATCGCGAGGAGTATCGCGCCGCGTTCCTAAAAGGCTTGGGCTATGTTTTTGCAGCGCAATACCCCAACGGCGGGTGGCCTCAGGTGTTTCCGCTCATGGGCACACGCGACAAGCTCAGCGAAAGCATCGCGAAAGCGGTGGATTGTATTTTGGCCGCGCAAATTGTGGTGAAAGGCAAACGGACCGGTTGGTGCCAGCAGTACGATCCGCTCACACTCAAACCCGCGCCGGGGCGCAATTACGAAATGATTGCGATCAGCGGCGGAGAGAGCGCCGATATTATGGAATTTCTCATGAGCATCGCGACTCCGAGTACGGATGTGATCGCGGCAGTGGACGGAGCTGCGGCTTGGTTTCAACAGACCGCCCTTAACGATTTTGAATGGAAACGCAGCTCAGAGGGCTGTCGATTGGTTGCGACCAAAGGTGCTGGGCCGATATGGGCGCGGTACTACGAGATCGGAACGAACCGTCCTCTTTTCGGCGATCGCGATAAAAGCATCCACTACGATATCAATGAAATCTCCCCGGAGCGCCGGAATGGATATCGCTGGTATGTTGGCGTGGCCAAACGCTCCCTGGCCGGTTACGAGGATTGGCGTAAGCGCTTCTCGAAAAAAACCTCGGGCAACTAAGCTGTAGCCTTTCAGAAACGCGTTACCACGAAAAACACGAAGTCCACGAAAAGCGAAGCAGAGGAGAAAACGGCCCACCTGCGGCGCCATGCTCCTCATCGCTTGCGTCCTTAGGCTAAATCCCAGGAGCGCGACCGGTGGATTTGCGCGGTATGAAAAAGGGTTTGATCAGCTTGACCTCTGGCTTTGCGATTTTCCCGGCGTGGATCTGCGAGAGCAATGATCTCGCTGCCGCTTCGATCGTCGCGTCGATTTGCTGATCTACACTGGTCAGCGTCGGCGAAGTCATCACACAAATGTCCAGATTATTGAAACCGGTGATCGATACATCCTCCGGTACTTTTAGACCTGCCGATTGAAATCCCTGAATCGCGCCAATCGCAATTTCGTCGTTCAGCGCGATGTACGCGGAGGGACGCTTGGGCAGAGCGGCAAAACTGCGAGCGAGCGCCACGCCATAATCGAAATCGTTTTCACGGACATGGAGATGATCCAGCGATTGAGTGGAGGTTGCGGCATCGAGGTTTTTTTCCTGCAACGCCGCTTTGATTCCGGCCATGCGGTCGATGCTGCTGCGGAGTTTGCCTTCGACCGCGAGCAGACCGAATGAGCGGTGGCCGAGTGAAAGAAGATGGCTCGTTACATCATGCATGGCTTGAGCGCGATCCAGAGTGACCGTGTTGGCGCCCTTCAAGCCCGACTGGTCGATGACGACGTGCGGTGTTTGATAGCGCGTCAGCTCGGCGATCCGGGCTTCGATCTCGTCGACCGGAAAGTGTCCGATGAAGACGATCGCTTCCACGCGCATCGCGAGAAAATGTTTTGTCACTTGCAGACTCTTGCCAGGCCCTGCGACTTCGATGAGCGATGTGTAATTCTGATCGCGCAGGTGACGCTGCAGTAGCGCGAGTTTTTTCACCGCGGTTGGAGTCAACAAAGACTCCATGCAGAATCCTACGGTCGATGTCTTCTTTCCTTTAAGATAGAGTGCGTAGGGATTTGCGGTAAATCCGGTCTCCTCCATCGCCTTCATCACGCGGTCGATGCTCTTTTGCTTGAGCCCGGGCTGGCCATTGAGCACGCGCGAAACGGTGGTGCGGGCTAGACCGACGTAGCGAGCAAACTCGGTGGTCGAACGGATTGGGGGAATCGATTTTGATTTTTCGGCGTGGTCCATCGCAGGGTAGGCTTTCGATGCTCTTTAAAGAAAACGGCGAGTCAAATGCCTAGCTCGTGGCGCGCTTTGGCGTGCCCTATCAAGGCATGGATCAACTACATGCAATATCTTAAAAATCGTTTAACATAAGGAAGATACGCGATTATTTCTCATTTTCTGTCTCAGCTTTGGGATGACGCGCATCAAATTTTCTGATCCATCGGCGCCCATGCGAGATCATTAGGTGAGTGTTACGTACTTAAATCTGATTTTCGATCCAAGCGATACTTGCCTACATCTGACCGCGAATTCATAGCTATTAATCCCCGTTAATTTCCCCTCGGAGTCTAATCGAAACCAACGATGAACATAAAATCCCACGTAAGTCGCATGCTAGTCTTGTCGCTGTTCGGCCTAGGTTGTGCCCAGGCTGCGGATAAATTCACGGTCACCGTGACGAATGATCTGTCGATCGCCCGTCCGTCTGAAACAATCCTTGTACCGTGGAGTGACGTCGCAGGCCACATTTCCGGCGCGCTCGTTCAGCACCTTGCGGTGAAAGATGCCGCAGGAAACTCGCTTCCTTATCAGGTAACCAATCTCAAACCGTTGGATCCGAACGGCTCGTATGGAGAACTGATTTTCCAGCATGACTTTGCAGCCGGCGAAAAGTCCGCGACGTTCACCGTAGAGAGAATCAAGGAAGTTTCGCCTGTGTTTCCTACGAAGACATTCGCCCGCTACATACAGGAACGCTTGGACGATTTTGCGTGGGAAAACGATCGGGTCGGCCACCGTATTTACGGCCAAGCTCTCGAGGCTCCCGCCGAGCCGGGTTCGGGCAAGGAGGTGCTGATGACGAGCGGCGTGGACGTTTGGTCCAAGCGCGTGCGCTACATGATCGTCGATCGCTGGTATAACAAGGGCCATAATCACTATCATAAGGATGAAGGCGAAGGCATGGACATGTACGCAGTCGGTCCGACCCGGGGTTGCGGTGGCACGGGCATCTGGGATGGAACGAACTTGTATGTCTCGCACAACTACATGACTTGGAAAATCCTTGCGAACGGTCCCGTGCGTACGATTTTCGAACTCGCCTACGCGCCCTGGGATGCCGGTAATGGCGTGAAAGTTTCCGAGATCAAGCGGTTTACGGTCGACGCCGGCCATAACCTCGACGCGATGGAGAGCACGTTCACCATTCAAGGTGCGCCGGAAGTCACGGTTGCGATCGGCATCAACAAAAACAGCGACAAGAGCCAGGTGAAGGCCGAGCAGGCGATCGGCGAAGCCATCGTTTTGCCCCAGGGTGCTTTGGCGGGCTTCACCGAAGATAAACGGAATCACCTCGTGCTGGTAAAGGCCCAGTCGGGCAAGCCGGTGAAGTACTTGATCGGCGCCGGTTGGACCAAGAGCGGAGACTTTGCTTCAAAGCAGGATTGGGAAGCGTATGTCACATCCTATGCGCAGCGTTTAGCATCGCCGGTTAAGGTGTCCGTCTCGAATTGAGCGGAAGATGAGAGGTAGAGTTGAGCGTTTAGAGCTAAGATGGGCAAGCGGGTCATCCCGGAACTAAGGATGACCCGGTTCGCCGGAAGTCGGAGAGCGGCGGTCACTAACCTACGCTGTGATTGAGGTAGGGCTCGACCGCCGGGCGAGCCGTCTCGATTTTAATGCGCTCCTGTGTTAAGGCCCGAGCAAGCAACTTACGTTGATGTAAACTAAAGGATTGTTTTCCGCGTGACGGCGGTCCCGCCCTACCCGCTGAGCCGTTGTGGAAACGAATTTTTGAACCAAAGAGGCACGGAGATCGGAGGGTAGATGTCGGATCGATCGCTGACAGCTGTTATCTGTGATCCTGCTCCCATTTCTGTGTAATGCCGTGAGGTTCCGTGGGCAACCCAATCATTGCTCTGTGCCTCCGCGCCTCTGTGGTTAAAACACGATTCGCCCTTGTTGCTACCAGCTCAGGCCGTTTTGCTTTTCTTGTGCGTGACCAGGAGGATCGCGAAGATCACGGCCAAGATCACTGGCAGCACGGCCATCTTCCCGAGACTTTCCAGGCCGGCATCGGCTTGAATTTTCATCCAGAGTGAGCTGAGCTCGCTCGTAGGCGAAGCGGCGGCGAGGGTTTCGACAGACGCTCCAGCGGGCAAGCGTTGCGCGATACCGCGGTCGTACGAGTGACCGATAATCGGGAGCACGAAGCTCACACTCAACATCCCCGCGCCCCCCATGATGGCGAGGCCTAGCGCACCGGTTTTAGGAAATTGTTCAGCGACGTACCCCAACATCGTGGGCCAAAAGAAACAGACGCCGAACGCGAAGAGCGTGGCCGCACCGAATAGCGCGCCGCCGCTTGCGTGACTCATCGCATAAAGTCCCGCTGCGCTCAGCACCGCGCTCGTGACCAACATGCCGAGCGGCGAGAGCCGATGCACAAACACGCCGGCGAACTGGCGTCCAATCGCCATCAGGCCGTTGATCCACACAAGCACGAGAATGCCCGAGACGCCGGCATTCGAGAGAATGTTCGGGATCCATTGGCCCGAACCGAGCTCGGTCGAAGCCGTCATCAGCATGCAGACGACCATCAGAAGGAAAAGCGGGTTGAAACATGCGGCAAACATCGACCCCGTCGATTCACCGCGCTGCACGCGTTCCGTTTTAGGAAACGTCTGCCCGATGAACAGAAAGCCATAGATCACGAGCGGGACGAGCATGGTGGCGAACTCGGCCTTCCAACCCAATCCGGCTTTCCCCATCAGGAACGCGAGCAGCCCGCCAATGACGATACCTCCGGGAAACCAGACGTGGAAATGATTAAGCTTGGTCGTCTTGTCATTGGGGAAGAGGGTGGCGATGAGAGGATTGCAGGCGGCCTCGACCGAACCGTTCGCGATTCCGAAAATCAGTGTGGCGGTATAAAGGCTCCAATAATCCCAGGCGAAGATCGTGAGCAGAATTCCGACCAGATGGCCTACCCAGGCGAGGCCGACAATCTTGCCCAGCCCGAGGGCATCGCACAGGGGACCGCCGAAGATCATGGCCAGCGTAAATCCCCAGAACGCGGTTCCGTTGATCCAGCCGACTTGTTCATTGGTGAGATGAAACTCGGTCGCCCATGCCCCGACAGCATCGCCGCGGAGCGCGAAACTCATGGCGGTGACAATAAGAGCGGCACGGCTTGCGGTGAAAAGGCGCGCCGCGTTGGACGCTCCGAGCGGACTGATTTTGTCCGGAGATACAGTTGGGGAACTCGTGCTCATGGGATAGGGCGCCGCGGGGCGGCGATTCAAGATTCAAGAAGGAAGATGGCAGGGGGTCGAAGTTTTATTTCACAAAGGCGTCCAAGGTCTATTTTACGAAACTGCGAAGGCTTTTTTGAAACAGGCGTCTTCAGCCTCTCGAATCTTTAATCGTGAGCAAAACTCACATCTTTTCGATCAGAACATGGCGTAGTTCAATCTGTGCACCTTTGGACCGGAAACCAATTTGGCCTTCGCGCGGTAGATCTTTGTACGGCCTATCGGAGGAATTTTGCGTTCCGTCCGGATTTTTGTGCGCTTCTTTCCAATCATCCAGATTGGCTTTAACGACTTCCTCGCCGTTCAGCATGACGCTGAGCAGATTTCCTTTCGCAGTGATCACGTAGCGATACCATTCGCCCGGGTTGATCGAAATCTGCCGCGTCGGGGCGGCTACGTCCAGGATCGCTCCAACCACATGCTTCTGATCGGGATCGTCGCCCTGAAGGATATGCACGGCAATGGGGCCTAGCGCCGGATTCGCCGGATTGCCACGCAGCAGAATGTCGCCTTCGGCTTTTTCCGTGCAGCGGAATTCCAAAGTAAGCACAAAATCACCGTAGCTGTCCTGGGTCCAAAGGTCGCCCGCGTTTTTTGCGACGAGGAGGTTATCTTGCCAGGTCCACGCCGCATTTGAGATGTCGGCATTCGAAAAATCCGGTTTCACCAGGGCCTGGGGCCTCGGCCATTTTTTTGAATCTTGACCGCGATTTCCGCTCCACAAGTCATCTACGTTGGCGGTGAAGAGCGGCGGGACAACTTTCCCTTTGGTCAGATCAGCGATCGGTGCACGCATGGCTCGATTGAAAAACTCCACGGAACGCGCGACGTTATCCTGCAGCGAGGGCGTGTCGTGTTCGTATTCGATGTACACAATACCGACGAAACCTTCACGTCGCAGCTGGGCAATTTGGCCTGCCGCATCCGATACACCGGTTCCCCAAGGAACATCGTGGGCGGATTTTACCCCGCGTTCATTGAGATCTTTGAAATGCAGCATGAGGGTTCGGCTTGCTGCGCGGCGCAGATTGACCACCGGATCGTAACCCGAGCGGACCCAGTGTCCGGTGTCGGCACACAGTCCGATGTTGGGACCGAACGGTTTGATCGCCTCGAGCGCGGTGTCGAGATTGGCATAGCGCGTGGGCGTCGGATGATTGTGGAGGGCGACCTTGATCCCAAATTCCTTCGAGAGCTTGTCTACCAGTGGCAACATTTCCTGCGGTGGTTCGGTTGCAATGGCTTCCATGCCCATGGCCTTTGCGAACGTGAAAATCTGCCCTTCAAGTCCGCCGCCGAGCGTCTGGTTGCCATAGCCTTGAATATAACGGATGCCGAGGCTCTGTGCTTTATCGAGTGTCTCCGCCAATGTGAAACTGCGGAACGTATAAGCTTGAAGCCCCAATTCGATTTTCGTCGCTGGCAAAGCATCTTTCGGCGCCGTGGATTGAGATCCGGTGTTTTGGCATCCGGTGATGGCAGCAACGAGAGCCAGCAGGCCTATCGAGAGTTTGGAAAAAAATTTCATAGGAGGATTTCCAAAGTGGTTAGAATAAGCGGTAGCTCTTGTTGATGAGACGATCCGCTTCCGGCATGCCTTTGCAGGCACAGGCCACGGGATCCCACTCGATGGGCTTTCCGATGCGAACCGCTACGTTGCCGAGAAGGACGAGTTCGGTCAGATCCGCAGAATGATCGACAAAGTTTGAACCTGGCGTCGGTCCGCCCTTGCACGCATTGATCCACTCCAAGTACGGATTTGATTTTGGTACGCGTGGAATGGTCTTGGGTGGACGGTTTTTAAAGTCCTGCATTCTCGATTCCGGCAGCAGGCGAGGGGATTCACCGTAGTCGCCGAAATTCATGATAACGCCTTTGTCCCCTTGATAGAGCACGCCGCCCCTGGGCATTTTGCTGCCAGCGCCGAGTTCAGGCGGAGTGGGTGGCATTTTTCCGCCATCATACCACACCATCTTCACGGGAGGCCGCGAACCTCGCGCGGGGAATTCGTAGGTGATGATCGACCAGTGCGGTGCGGTGACTTCTGTTCCGCCTTCCGATTGTGCGGTCACTTTCACCGGCCCGCGGAGGTTAAGTGCCCAAAACGGCGCATCCATCAAATGGCACGCCATGTCGCCGAGTGCTCCGCATCCATAGTCCCAGTAACCGCGCCAATTGAACGGTGCGATTCCCGCGCCGTACTCGCGCTCAGGTGCGACGCCGAGCCAAAGGTTCCAATCGATCGTCGGCGGAGTGCTGGGAGTTGGCGCGGGAAGTTGCATGCCTTGAGGCCAAATGGGACGATTGGTCCAGCAGTGTATCTCGCGCACGCGTCCGATCACGCCGGCGTCGACCCACTCTTTCAGAAGACGTGTTCCCTCGTTGGCGTGGCCCTGATTTCCCATTTGGGTCACCACGCCATATTGTGCCGCTGCTTTCTTTAACGCCCTAGCTTCGCTGATCGTATGGGTGAGCGGCTTTTGCACGTAGACGTGTTTGCCATGCTCCATCGCCATCATCGTCGCGGGAAAATGAGTGTGGTCTGGCGTTGCGACCACCACCGCGTCGATTTTGTCATCCATCTCGGTCAGCATCTGGCGGTAGTCGCGGTAGCGCGCAGCCAGGGGAAATTCGTGAAAGGCACGTTGGCCGTTGGCGAAGTCTACGTCACACAGAGCGACGATATCTTCACTGGCACAGCCGATGGCGTCGCTGTAGCCTTTGCCGCCAACCCCGATGCACGCGACGCGTAGTTTGCGGTCATTCGGGATTAAATTTTTAAAACGTGGGGTGGAGGTGGCGAGTCCCGCCCATACAGGTGGGCAACTGGCGGCAAGCGCGGCTAAGGATGCGGTTTGGAGGAAACGTCGACGAGTGATGCGAGGCATAGAAATCAGAAGATAAAATGGTTACCGCTTGCCGGGGTTGACGGACATCAGAGAGAGAAGCGAAAGGTGGATGATTGCGAGCTGTTCCCTCAAGAGAACATCTACATTATAAAACGATAGGTTACCGAATGATGGCGACGAGGCTGTTTCCAGTCTTATTGATGAACAGATAGCTGGTCTCTATTCGGCGACAAGTGAGACGGATAAATGTCCCGGCGATTACGTATTTTTCCAAGGTCAGGGATTAAGAGGTTTGATTTCAATGTTACGGTAAAACACCTCTGCTCCTTCCGCTTGGAACAGAATTTTTCCCTCGCTGAGCGGTTGGTTGGTATCAATGAAACGAATATCGGTGAGACGATTATTCGTCTGACCGTTTACGGTATGCACTGCCGTGTTCTCGCGTACCACGATCTCAACCGTGTTCCAATCGTCGAGCGTGTCCGCCTGGGGATTCCGAACGACGCGCGCATTATTGGAGGTGAGTGTCGCAGAGGTACCTAGGGGAGAGAAAACTTTATCCTTCGGATCGAGCGACTCGACCTTGGTGGTGACGGAAAGATTTCCACCGACAACGAAGACGTCGCCCGTGTCGTTTTCCATCACCTGACACTCGATTGACCTCGGCCACACTTTATCGGGACCGGTCATATGATAGAGGCAGCCGCTATCGCGTCGGGCCTTGTCGCGCGGCGCGAATTTCTTTTGGCCCCATTTGTACTGAAAACGCAGCCGGTAGTTTTTATAGGATTTTTCCGTGCAGATATATCCGAACTCATGCTTCTGATCGGTGACCGGAATGTCGAAGATGTGGATCATTCCGTTCTCCGCTTTGAACATTCCTTCCGGATCGCTGTTCACGCCTTTCGAGGGTAGGAACGTGTAGAATCCGTCCAGGTTTTTTCCGTTGAAGAGCGGAATCCAGTCTTGATCGGTGGATGAAGTGGCTGCGAAGGAGGACGCGAACGATCCTAAAACAGCGAACGAGGACGTGAGAAGTAGCGCAGTTTTGATCCAGCGTGACATAGGTCCTTTGATATAAGCCCGGTTGAGAAGAGCTGAACGAGAGGGGAGGGGGGAGAACTCAGATTAAGAGGCTCGTGAGAGAAAAAGAAACGTCAAGTGTGCAGCGTGGGGTAGGCTACAACCTCTGAAGGTGGGGCAAGACCGCTAGCCCGCCCCACGCGGAACGTACAGACCTAGTGATCGATGGCCGCAATCTGCTTGCGTGAAATCTTAGCTCTTCATCGTCGTGAGCCCGACGGCGGTCCCAGCGATCCCGCCCCACCTATGGGTTTCCTTTTGCTTGGCCCCTTCGCGCGAATTCTATCTCCGCCCCGGCCACGTTTGAGGCCGATTCCAAAAATCATCTTTGCGGCCTCCGTAAAAAGTTTCGAGGACTTGGTCCATGACTTGGGAGGTGCGCAGGGCCGAATCGCCCGTACTCGGACACGCACCACGGCCCAGGAGATCGTCCACGACCGTTTGAATGAGCGGTTGCTGGACGTGCGCGGGGTGCGAGCATTCGATGATTTGTATGCCCGAGGACGTCTCCAATCGCAACGCATCGGTGCCAAACACCGAGAAAATGAGCTCTCCCTCGGTTCCAGTGATACGCAGCGTGTCGTCGCGCACAGCGCTCGCGAAATTCCAAGTGGCCGAGCCCAGCGCTCCTGCTTTTGTCCCGAACGTCATCGCGACACCGTCTTCCACCGCATAATTTGAAACGACGTTTCCTGCGATTCCGCTAACATTCGTTAACGCGCCGAAAAAGTAATCCAAGAGATCCAGGAGGTGTGAACCGAGATCGAGAAAAAAACCTCCGCCAGCGAGCTTCGCGTCAATCCGCCAAACTTCCTTGCTGTCCTGGCGCGGAGACGCAAAGCGGTAAGTCACTCCGGTCAGTTTTCCGAGTGTGCCTCCGCCAATAATTTCTTCGGCTTTTAGAAACCGGGGGAGTCTGCGGCGATAGTACGCGACGTACAGAGGCAGATTTGCGCGTTTGAACGCATCGATCATGCCGAGACATTCCGCTGCGTTTCGCGCCATCGGTTTTTCGATGTAGGCCGGTTTCCCAGCGGCCGCAATTTTCAGTGCGTAAAGCGCATGCGTTTCCGGAGGCGTTGCGACGTAGACGGCATCCACCTCGGAGTCTCGAATGAGGGCATCGGCATCATCGTACCAACGCGGAACGCTGTGTCGCTTTGCGTAGTCGGCTGCGAGTGTTCCATTGCGCCGCATGACGGCGACCAAGGCTGAGCCATTGGCTTTCTGAAAGCCCGGCCCGCTCTTAACTTCTGTGACATCGCCGCAACCGATGATGCCCCAGCGTACGACATCGCGCCCTTTAAAATATGCTGTGATCGCCATGGCGTAGTGTTGGCGCACTTCTTTCAGAAGCTCAATCCAAGCTTGTCGAATAAGACGCTAGAGTATCCACGAATGGACTCGAAGAACAGAGAGAAGCGATTCGATCGAGGCGGAGAATTCGGGACGATGCAGAGGACAGTCATTTATTAATGATAATGAATTCCACCTGATAATTATATCCATCATAAACCGTATAATTGCCATTGTATCTAGGCAGTTTTAACTGCTATTATAATTATTAACTAGAGGATCTATTCTAGGTGTATTCTGTCAATTTCCTCTAGGTTTGTTCTTTTCTGAATTCCCCAACCGGTCGCATCTGGCGATGCAACTACCCTTTGTTTTTGAGCCACTCAACCAAGCTCACCCAGCCCCTATGAAGAACGCGGTTATCCTAACTCCGCAAGCACGTGGTCTGCTTCCCGCGCTTGCCCTTCTCCTAAGTTTTCTCGCGCTACCGATTCTCGGTCGTGCGCAGACAGCGTCCAACGCCGATCAAAAAAAATCGGACGATGTCGTTACGCTCTCCGAATTCAACGTCGCGGCCGAAAACGACAACAGCTACATGCCGGCGGAATCCACCACCGGTGCGCGTGTCGCTACGCGCATTCAGGATCTGCCCTATGCGGTCAATGTGATGACCTCCGAGTTCATTCAGGATCTCTCGATCTTCGACCTCACGGAGGATTTGTCCTACATGAGTTCGATCTCCGGTAACGACGACAGTGCCTCGTTTACCGTGCGTGGTTTCACGGGCGCCAATACTTATCTGCGCAACGGATTTCCACGACTGGGTTTGATCGACGCGCCCAATGTTGACCGCATCGAGCTGATCAAAGGACCGGCGGGCGCTATTTACGGCCAGACGAATCCGGGGGGCGCTCTTAACGTGACGACGAAGCGTCCGAAATCACATCCGTTTCAAAAAATTTCCGCGAGCTATGGAAGCTATGACTTGAACCAAAGTAGCTTCGAACTGAGCGGGCCGCTTTCACCGGGGAGGTGGTTCGATAAAGGGCAGCCCAAACTGTTTTATCTGGTGGGCGGAACGTACTACCATCGCGGGTACGATGAACCGTCTCAACGGCGCATGACCAAGTCGATCACGGGAACAATCGTTTATAAGCCCACAGAAAATACCGACATCTCCATCGATGTGAACGGCCAGTCTTTCAAAAACCCCAATGAGTGGGGGCTGCCCTACATCGTCGATCCTACGGGGAAACGGTATCTCGGCTATGCCTATGAGATCGCAAAAAAGCACTATGCGTCGCCAGTCGACTGGAAGGGAAGAAATGTGTGGGGCTACGAAGGGATTATCGAGCACCGGTTTAATCGTTACCTGTCAATGAATGCTGGCTATAACTTCTACTCTCAGCCGATCGTAACCTACGACACGGTGCGCAGCTCAACCTATGATCCGACGACTCGTTCGTTGATCGGACGCAGTGCCACACCAGCTTGGTCGACCATTTACGGCAAGGGTCACAGCTACGAAGTCACACTGCTCGGACACTATCCGGTGTTTAATACCGACCAAAAAACCCTCTTCACGATCGATGACTACGCCAACAATCGTGGCGACTACAGCACTACGGCGATCGCCGGTACCTACACACCGATCCCTAAGACGCTCAGTGTGGATGCGCCGGTTTACGAGGACTATATCCCGCAGGATCGCAACCACTTCACGTGGAATACCACGCGGGATAATCTCGTCGATACTACGGGTTTTTCGCTGGCCCAACAGTCGTTTTTTTTGAACAAGCGCTTAATCTCGATGGTCGTTTTTCGGCATGACTACGTCAGGGGCGATTTGCGTAGTCCTGGTCCCCCACCGGGCCCGACGCAATCGGCAAAGATCCACGACAGCAACGATGCGACCCGCATCGGCGTCAGTTATCAAATCGTTCCGGAATTATCCGTCTATGTAGAGCGAGCCGAGTCCTTTATTCCTTTCGGAACGAGCGTTGCCATCGGCACCAGCCCGCCGAGTGAAACCGGCCTTGGCTACGAAACCGGCTTTAAGGGAAATTTCGGTGATCGGTTCAGCTTCACCACTGATGTCTTCACGACGCATCGCAAAAATGTTTCGGTCAACGAACTGTCCAATCCGAACGATCCGTCGAGCCCAACGATTTCAATCCCTGAGGGAGATCAGAAATCGAAAGGATTCGAGGTAGACGGTCTCGCTCACATCACGAAAGACCTTCAGCTCACCTTGAGCTACAGCTACCTTGATTCGAGGCTGTCAAATCAGGGTATCAACATTTACGCGAATGGTAAGCGTCCGCGCGCCGTTCCATACAATAGCATCGCCGGAACTTTGCGTTACGAAATCGCAAAGGGCCTCAGCGTTGTTCTTAGCATGCGCTACACGGGAAACACTCCTGCCGAATCTCCCAGTACAGGTCTCAGCACCGTTCCGGGTTCGAAGCTTCTGACGATCAGCGACGGTCGTGCCGACCTGCGCACACCCGCTTTTGCGGTTTGGAATATTGGCACAAGCTACCGTTGGAAGTCGGAGTGGCAGCACCTGAGCCAGCGTGTGAACGTGACTGCCAAAAATATCTTCGATCGCGAGTACATCGTGCCGGGAAACAACCGCTTCTACGGCGATCGCTTCGGTGTGTATGTGACCTACTCGATCGAGCACTAAGCGCGGCGCGCGAGTGCGCGATCCAAGAAGAAAGAGAGAAGATTCAAGATCAGACGCTGGCTACAAAGAAACATGATTCCGAATGTGACGTGTGATGTGATCAAATCAGTTCCAATCTTGAATCTTCCCTTTTGAATCTTGAATCGCACCCCGCACCTGCGGGCTGATCCGTGGGCTATCCTCCGTCGAAAGAAGATGCCGCGCTTTCTGCTTTCGAGGTCTTATCGCGTATTCATTTCCAGAACCGTGATCGACCATGCGGGGAATGTGTACTCGAAGGCGGCCGCGACGTTCTTCAGCGGGCGCACCACCGGGACGATTTTTGTCGGCTCGGTAATCGTGTTGGTTTCGGTCGGTCCCTGTGAGCTCAAGGTAGTGGTTTCTCCTTCGCTGAGCACGTTCTTCAAACCGGCGAGCACGAGCTTCACCGATTGCGCGGTCGCGCTTGGATTCACCACTTTTAGAAACACCTTGCCGGTGCTCGTTTGCCGGGTGATCGAATACGGCAGAAACACATTCGGATCCGCCTTCAGTTCGGACTTCGGGGTGACGTCGCCGACGTGGCTCGCGAACATGACCTGCGCGTAGTATGCCGGTGAACCGTAGCT
>WNFI01273672.1_pt1 | contig 26559 bp, 22 predicted proteins | sample 5400471 | NCBI WGS metagenome assembly WNFI01 (sample SAMN13153348, study PRJNA577476) | soil metagenome | isolation source: 100 cm saprolite on Douglas fir-dominated hillslope | place: USA:California | collected 2013-09-17 | reverse complement strand
TAGAAGCGAACATCCAGAGTGCCGTAAAAGAGGTAGTCAAAACATTCCAGCATGGAGAAAACGTCACCATCGGCATCGAAGCCTCTTTTGTCTGCCGTAATCTTGGGGTCCGGAGGAATGTCGCGATTCGCTCCGTTCATGGGGTGCGCCCACACCGTTCCGCCATCGGCCAGGATGTACATCTCATTGAACAACATTCCGCGATACCACAAGGGCTTCGATTCATCGTTCACGTATTTCGCCTGCCACTCATCGATCTGGCGGCTCCAGTTCGCTCCTTCGCGAAGTCCGGCCGCGGCGATTTCCCACGCGTGCGTGCCGCTGGTGCCAAAAAAGTCGGTGTAACGTCTCAGCCATTTCCGGCCCAATCCAAATTGGACTACAGGCAGGTCCCAGGCCAGCACCATGGGAATAGTCCTTTTCTCTCCCGGACGGATCGTGAACTTAACCGCGATCGCTCCGGCCATTTGCTCTCCACTGCTGGCGTAGTTCAGATCACGATTGGGAAGCGAACCACCAGTGGAAAACGGTTTCCATACGTCGCTGCCGTCTGATTGCGGCGCGAACACATTTACGTAGCTGACTTCCACGCCCGGAGACTCCAGGGCGGCAATCACAAATTGCCCGTCCCATTCTTCCTGTACCACATTGTCTTTGCGTAGATGGTCAAAGATGATTCCCTTCATGGTTGAGCCTTGGCTGAGGGGTTCGCTGTGAAACCGGTTTATATTTTGTACATTGATCTGATTTCCAAAGTTGGCGCCGTTGTCGCGCAACCAGCCAATCATGTTGGTCCAGGAGAACATGATCGACACGGTGATACTCTGTTGCGTGTCATTCGTGGCGTGCCAGTTGTAAAGAGCTATCGGGTAGCTGGTTTCTTTGTAGTTTTCGGGAAGGATGGGAGAAAATTGCTCGAGCACAAGGTGCACCGGCAATTCGGGCGCGCGGTAGTCGAACCATGACTTGGGATAAAGCGCCGCATATTCACCGCCCCCGACAGGATAGTTCCAATTCCAGCCGGAAAGGTTCTTCGACTCCGGTTTGCCGGCGCAAAGCACCTCAGCCACGCTCTGATCTGCCCCCTCCGGCTTCATGAAAACGCTGAACTGATTGGCGGGTACGGTCTCGTATTTGTGGACGCCCGCTTTAAGATGCCAGCGGACAAAGTCTCCTCTATAGCTGCGCGATAGTGTTCCCGCCCCAAATCCTCCGACGGGTGCACCCTGCCAGTAGCCGTCATCAATCATTGTTGTTATCTCGGGCTTTTTGCCCAGCGCGTTCTGGAGCGGTTGTCCCAGCGGGCGGCGCCAGGCGGCTTTTGGAATTGCGTCAGAAGCGTGGAGTAGGGTCGTCAATAAAGCTGCGAAGAACAACAGTCTGAATACCCGAACGCATGTTTTAATCATATTAATCATAATTATTCCCTAAACATTTAGATACTGGACTAGCTCACACATAGTTGTCGGTACCGCGACCTGATTAAGCGGGCAACCAGGAAGCGTACGGAAAATAGTGTCTGATAGTAGATTGCCGGCAAATGGTCAAAGGCATTTACCGGCAATCTTCAAGGGCACCGCGAGATCCAAATCCTGCCGTTTAAAACACAAGCTTGAATGCTAGCTGCATTGCTCGAGGCGTGTAATTTGGATTTGTGCGCACGATCCGGCCGAACTCCGGCTTGGGCGCTACCCCAAGTTTGGGCACGAGGTTTGTCGTATTGTCCGAGTTTTGGTTGTTGGCTACAAAGTAGCTCGGCGTATTGGTCACATTGAAGAACTCCGAGCGCAACTGCAGCTTGATACCCTCTTTCAATTGAAAATCCTTGAAGAGAGAGAAATCAAAATGGCGGAAGTGCGGCCCGTAGAGGCTGTTACGAGGAGTGTTGCCTATCTCGCCGTCACCCGGAATAACAAAGGCGTTGGGGTTAAACCATTGAGCGATGCTCGGATTCGGTACCGACGCTGGTGCTATCTGCCTCGGACGGTCGGGAGTTGCTGCCGCCACCGCGTTGTTGAAGACAGTCTGATTGAAGGTGAAGTTGTCAGTGATGGTGAATGGGCTACCGGAGTTCCAGACCAGCAGTGCATTTGTTTGCCAGCCGCCGAGCGCCATTTTCTTCAGGCCGCTGAAGCCCTTGCCGAACGGCAATTCATAAGTAGTATAAGCAACAAAACGGTGCCGGAGATCCAGGTCGCTGTTGCTCATTTCCAATGCATGAACGTTGAACGGGTTCGCATTCGCCCAACCCTCCTGTCCCTCAAAGCTCAAGGTCGTCGTATCATCGATCGAGTGAGACCAGGAGTAGTTTGATCCAATGGTAATTCCCTTGCTGAAGCGGCGCTGGAAAGACACCTCTAGAGCCTGATAGGAAGACGAGCCTTGACTGATGTAATCCTGAATACCAGCCACGTTGGGGAACGGCTTGGTTGTTATGCCATGGATTTGGGTAGGCGTAAGCCCGGTGGGATTAGGAACGTTGACGTTATTGAGTGTCATCGGCAGATGGCGACCCAGATCGCTTACATACCCAACCGTGAGCACATTTTGGCCGAATTGTTTTTCAACCATGAGATTGAGTTGTTCAACGTATCCTGATCTAAGGTCGGGCTGGACGGCGGAAAAACTCAGGAAGGGAGTGCCGGGGGCGGGCGCGGAGGGTACCGGAATCCCAGCCGAAAGAGTTGGCGGTGCTCCCGGCGCCTGCGGGCTCCCGCAGACAGTGGGATTGTTCCCTGGATCAATTTGATTGGCCACAGAAGACGAGCAAACCGGCGCAAAGGATGAAGTAAAGGGCGGATTCTTGAGTGCCGCGTTCGAGGTGTAATTTCCCGCGAAGTAGGTAAGGCCAAAGCCGCCGCGGACCACCATGCCATGTCCCAGTGAGGCGGCAAAGCCAATGCGCGGACTGAAATTAGAGTAGTCAGTCTTAATTCCAGCGGTATCGGAAACACCATTCACGCCGGCCACTAGTATCTGCCCGGTGGTCAGGTCAAAGTTTGAGATATGGTTGTGCACCTCAGTGAATGGTGTGTATATATCGTAGCGGAAGCCGTAGTTGACCGTGAGCCATCGCTTTATTTTCCAGTTGTCCTGAGCAAAAAAGCCTGGCTCCCACATCCGGTAATCTGGGGCAAACAGGCTGGCACTCCGGACCACTCCGGTAAAGGCGCCAACCAGGAATGTGGCCAAGTCGCGTGCGTTCTGGTTGGCAGTTCCACCATCTTTCTGGAGCCCAAATTGATAGCGGCCATTGGCGTTATCGCTCTGGACCTCGCGGGCTTGTCTCCTGATCAGCGCGGCTCCGGCCTTGATGGTGTGCTGGCCAAAAGTGTAGGTTATGGCTCCGTTGTATTGAAAGGTATTGTTGAGGTCCTGCAGCGGGATGAACCGGCTATCTCCAAGGGCCTGTATGCCGGGAAACTGAATGAGGGGAAGGCCGGTGGCTGAGGGACCGACGTTGATGTTGCTGGGAAAACCAAAGAGAGTGGCTGGGTTCTTGCCGGCGTTGGTTGAATCAGAAGAATTGTTGATGCGGGTGTAAGCGGCCTTCAGCTCAAGCAACAGCGCGGGGCTGAAGATATGCGTAAAATTCAGTTGCAGATTGTGAGCAATGTCCTTTGCCGGTCCAGAGAAGCCGAAGGGGCCGCTTCCGGGGTTGACAACAGTGCCGCCCACGTTCACGGAAGGCAAATTATCCGGGATCGTAGTAGTCACGTTGTTGAGGGTGTAACGCCCATACAAAAGATTGCTCTCATTGAACTTGTGGTCGATGCGTGCATCCACTGTGGTGCTGAACTGCGTCTTGTTGGGATCAAAGACAAAATTGCCGCTGGTCGCACCGGGTCCGCCGGTGTTTGGCGCAGGATAGAGGCTAAATAATTTTGCGGCAATTGGATCCACAGCGTGGGAAGCGGTGTCCGGATCGGCAGCGACGATCGCCGCGGGCCCTGCCTGCTCTTGAGCCAGAGTGGGGACTGTGCTGAAGATCGGGTTTTGGACTCCCGCCACTTGCCGAAACTCCTCAAAAGCGGCAAAGAAGAACGTCCGGTTCTTTATGATTGGACCGCCAAAGCTGCCGCCAAAGTCGTTCTGACGCAACTCCGATTGCGGACTGATGGGAGTGGTGGCATTCGGCTTGGGATCGAATGGGTTCCGCGCGTTGAGCGCATTGTTCTGAAAGAATTCGAACAGCGACCCGTGAAACTTGTTCGTTCCGGACTTGGTAATGATGTTGACCACCGCGCCAGGGGTCCTTCCGCCTTCCGGCGCATAGTCATTGGTTTGGACGGAGACTTCCTGGATGGCGTCGATCGAGGGTTTTACGCCAATGGTGCCGATGATGCGCTCGTTGTTGTCGGTGCCGTCAATCAGTTCATTATTGAGAATGTCATCGTGCCCATGCACGGAGAACGAGTTGGTCTGCCGCCGATCATCGGGGCGCTGCCCGCTGCTAAGCCCGCTAATGCTGGCGGCTTCGTTGGCTCCGGGCACAAGCTGCACCAGATTGATCAAGTTACGCGTGCCTAGCGGCAGGTCCTCCACGGCGCGCTCCGTCACCGTGGCGCCGACGGTCGAGCTATCGGTTTGCAGCAGTGGAGTCGTCGCCGTTACCTCGATGGTTTCAGTCGCAGATCCCACCTGCAACGGGGCATCAACGCGCGCGCGGTCACCGGCCGAAACGGTCACATTGGCGATAAACGCCTTGAAGTTCGCTGACTCGACCCGAACGGAATAACGTCCGGGGAGAAGAAGGGTGAACACATACTCGCCCGCGGAATTCGTGTGGCCAGACCGTGCATCGTTCGTGCCGATATTAGTGATCGTTACTTTGGCGTCCGGCACCACCGCTCCGCTGTTATCAGTCACTGTCCCGAGCACATCGGCGGTTGTCACCTGAGCTATGGCCGAAACGCTTGCGAGCAAACATACGCATAAGATGGCGGCAAGCACGAGCAGATACTGCCGTAATCCACTTGACTCTCTCGTGTGAACATCTTGGTCTTTCATCGGTCGCTCCTTTTTTGAATCCTTCTTTCCCCGGGCTCTCTCCTGATTGCGGGCGGCCCATCTATTTACGATTGACAACAAGCCATCGTATCCATGCAGAGTTGACCGCAGCCAGCTCTGGATCGAACTGCGCAAAAGCGCCGCTACTCAGGAATGACTTCCAGCATTGAGAGGAACAGGGAGGGGCCAGACATCTTGGTCCGTCGCCGGATTTCTTTCAATACGTTAACCAAATCGTTTAGGTAAATCGCAAAGAGGTATTTGGCCACTGATGGCCGATGTTGTCAAGAGGCGAGAAGAAAAAAACAAAAGGCACGCCAGCGCCGGCACAATGCGGCGAGGAATTCCATATTCTGGAGACTTTCACGAATGAGTAAGTTCAGGTATGAAAACAAGAATTTTCCATTTACAGAACAAAACCGTGCTTTGCCATGGTCGGTTTCGTCCAGTGCATACTGAACTCCGTTCTGATTGACACCGTTGACCTTAGCCGGCCGGGGGCATCTGCAGGCTGGCGGTAATTATTTGCTGGTGTCGTTTTCCATTTTGGGACAACTGCGATTTTTCCTCGCCATCCTTTGCCGCGTCTATGTCCGGTTCCGCGCTGACCGGGGCAACCCCGGCACCTCCGAGCGCATAACCTCAACAGCAGACTCCTCCGGTGACTGATTGTGGAGATGGCAGTCAACAACCCAGCCTGGGGGAGAAGCCCTGGATGGCAGACAAACTTTCACTCAAGCTGGGGAACACTGGTGTCGCCGCGGGTCCTCATTGCATAATTGGGCGCAAGGGCAGAAAACGCTTACGATAGGAAACGCAACACATCGGCATATTCAATCCAGCATGCTATGAACCATCCCAAACGCGGCTCTTGAATACCCAGCTCGTTCCAAGAGCGCTCCTGCAAGCGCAAGTGCTAAAATGCCCAGAACTAAGGTGGGGTTCCCGTGTCATCGAATGGCCAGTCCAGCCAGGTCGTCGAATTTCAGTTGAACGGAAAAAGTGTGCAGGCTCAAGGCGGTTTGTACACCACACTCCTTGACTTTCTGCGTGCGGAAGGCCTGACCGGGGCCAAAGAGGGTTGTGCGGAAGGCGAATGCGGGGCCTGCGCCGTGGTCATGGTCCGGCAAAACGACGCCCGGCAGAACGGCTCCGGGAGCGTTTACTCTCCAATTAATAGCTGCCTGATGCTCCTCCCTATGGTAGCGGGGCAGGAAATCTATTCCGTGGAAGCGCTGGTCCAGCAGGGCAAACTGGCCCCAGTGCAACGGGCCATGGTTGAACACGGTGGCTCCCAGTGCGGCTACTGTACTCCGGGATTCGTGATAAGCCTGTTCGCGGAACACTACCGGCCCGGACGCACTGGCCCATGCGACCCCCATGCCACGGCCGGAAATCTTTGCCGCTGCACCGGATACCGGCCAATCCGTGATGCTGCTTTATCATTGGGACCCGCACCGAAAGACGCGTTTACTGAGCGCCTCTCCCGGCCCACTTCAACGCTGGCTGCTTTTTCCTATCAAGCGCACGGAGCAAATTTTCAGCGACCCACGACCCTGGATGAATGTCTGTGGCTCCTCACCCAGTCCGATGTGCGGCTCGTCGCCGGGGCAACTGACCTCGCAGTGGAATCAAATTTACGCGGACGCCGATTCAATCATCTGGTCAGCGTGGAAGCGCTGTCCGAGCTCCGCGTCTTTCGTGAAACCGCCAAGGCGCTTGAATTGGGCACGGCGCTGACGCTGAGCGAAATTGAAAACCACTGGACCGAGGCTCCTGCTTTTTTCCGCGAGTGGCTTGCACTATTTGCCTCACCACTCATCCGCAATCGGGCAACGCTCGGCGGCAATCTGGCGACAGCCTCTCCCATCGGAGATGCGGCGCCGCTTCTTCTAGCCTTGGACGCGCAGGTAACAGTCGCCGGACCGGCGGGCCAGCGCACTGTGCCGTTGGCTTCGTTCTTTCGCGGCTACCGCCAAACGGCGCTCACAGCAGGTGAACTTCTTGTTTCCATTCTCCTGCCCAAGCCTCTGCCCCAGCATGTGCGTTTTTTCAAAGCCGCCAAGCGCCGTATGGATGACATCAGCACAATCGCCGCCGGCATGGCGGTCAATGTTGACGCTTCAGGCCGCATAGAACATGCGCGTCTCGCTTATGGCGGCGTCGCGCCGGTTCCCATGCGTGCCGTTGAAGCCGAAGAGTCGCTGCTTGGGCGGCCCTGGGACGAAACCAGCATCCATCGCACACAAGAGATTTTGGAACGCTCACTCAAGCCCATCAGTGACCATCGTGGCTCTGCGGCGTACCGGCTGGCGCTGGCGCAGACCTTGCTGGAGAAATTCTGGTGGGAACAACATGAGGAGGCCATGGCATGAAAGTCGTCGGCCAAGCTGTTCCCCATGAAAGCGCCCGCGGCCACGTTACCGGGGAAGCGCTTTATGCTGATGATTTACTGGGTCGTTTTCCCAACGTGTTGCATGCTTGGCCTGTACTCGCGCCGCATGCTCACGCCAAGCTGACCATGCTTGACGCATCTCCCGCGCTGGCCGAGCCGGGCGTATGCACGGTGCTCACAGGCGTAGATGTCCCCGGTGAAAATGACACGGGCGCGTCGCGTCACGATGAACCGCTCTTTCCGACGGAAGTAGTCTTTCATCAGCAGCCTGTTGCCTGGGTGCTGGGTGAGACCCTGGAAGCTGCGCGCGTGGGCGCCTCTCGCGTCCTAGCTGAATATCAACCTTTGCCGGCGATTCTCACCATTGAAGATGCGATTGCATCCCGCAACTTCCACTCCGGCCCGATGCGAATTGTCCGGGGCGATCCAGACGCGGTGCTCGCGCAGAGTCCGCGCCGCATCGAAGGCGAGCTGGCGATTGGCGGCCAGGAACACTTTTATCTTGAGACCCAGTGCTCGCTCGCGTGGTTGGATGAATCCAGCGGTGTGATGGTGGAATCTTCCACCCAGCATCCCAGTGAAACCCAGGAGGTCGTGGCGCGCGTGCTCGGGCTTCCGCGGAATCAAGTCACTGTCCAATGCTTGCGCATGGGCGGTGCTTTTGGTGGAAAAGAAGTTCAGGCGAATCCATACGCGGCTATTGCGGCCTTGGGAACATGGAAGACCAAGCGTCCTGTGCGCGTGCGGCTGCCGCGCTTTCTGGACATGGTGCTCACGGGCAAACGGCATCCATTTCTCGCCCGCTTTGCCGTCGGCTTTGAGAACGGCGGCCGAATCCAGGCGCTGAAGCTCTCTCTCTATTCTGATGGCGGCTGGAGCCTGGACCTGTCCGAGCCGGTTCTGGCGCGCGCCTTGTTTCATTCCGATAACGCTTACTTCATTCCATCGCTGGAAGCAACTGGTTACGTTTGCCGTACGAACAAGACTTCGCAAACCGCATTCCGAGGCTTTGGCGGACCACAAGGCATGCTTGCGATTGAAGACGTGCTTGACCGCATCGCACGCACGCTTGCTCTTCCAGCGGACCTGGTGAGAGAGCGCAATTTCTACCATGAAGGCCAGTCAACACACTATGGCCAGCCGGTTAAAGACGCTAATCGTATCTCCAGAATCTGGGCGCAGCTCAAGGAGACAAGCAACTTCACGGCTCGGCGAGACGCCATCGAACGCGACAACAGCCAGCATCCTAACTGCAAGCGCGGGATCGCCATGACCCCGGTAAAGTTTGGCATCTCATTCACAGCCACCATGTTCAACCAGGCTGGCGCTCTCATCCTTATATATAAGGATGGTAGCGTGCAGGTGAACCATGGCGGCACGGAGATGGGCCAGGGGCTGCACACCAAGATTCGCCAGATTGCGGCGGAAGGGCTGGGCGTCACTGAAGAGAGAATCCGCATCATGCCGACCAACACGGGCAAAGTTCCCAACACCTCCGCCACGGCCGCATCCGCGGGATCGGATCTGAACGGCGCGGCCGTTCTGGAGGCTTGCACGCAACTCAAATCACGGCTCACCCCGGTAGCCGCGGCCCTGTTAGGTACGGACGCTGCTGCTGTGCGCTTCGCTTCTGGCAGCGTGTCAGCCGGCGGGAAGGAAATTCCCTTCCGCGATGTGATCAACGCAGCCTACATGCAGCGCGTTCCACTTTTCGCCCAGGGCTATTACCGGACACCAGAGATTCACTACGACCCCAAAACCATGCAGGGCCGGCCGTTCTACTACTTCGCCTATGGCGCTGCGGTCAGCGAGGTCGAGGTTGACGGCTTCACTGGCGCATATCGCCTGCTGCGCACCGACATTTTGCACGACGTGGGTGAATCGCTCTCTCCAATCGTAGATCGCGGCCAGGTGGAAGGCGGCTTCATCCAGGGCGTGGGCTGGCTCACTTTGGAAGAACTAGTTTGGGACGATAATGGTCGATTGATGACGAACGGCGCCTCCACATACAAATTGCCGGCGTGGTCTGAAGTGCCGGAGAAATTCAACGTTGAATTTCTCGAGCGTGCCGCCGAACCAGGCGTTGTTTTCGGCAGCAAAGCTGTAGGCGAGCCTCCACTCATGCTGGCAATCTCCGTCCGCGAAGCTCTGCGCGAAGCCATTGGCGCCTTTGGTAGCGGGGGCATCGTCACTCTGGACAGTCCGGCAACGCCGGAACGTGTCTTCTGGGCGATCAAGAACGCTCGAACCCGCCAGCATGCGCCCGAACTCGCCAAGGCTGAGGTGGGCGGCGAGTGATCCCAAACCCTCCGCAACAACTTCTGCGCGCGACGATATTTCACACGCCACGCAATCCTTTTGTTTCCGAAAACGCCCTTGAAGATTTCGTCGATGGCGGCTTGCTCCTTGGCAACGGCCGCGTTATTGCATGCGGCGATTTCGGAACCCTGCGCGGGCAGCATCCGCACGCCGTGGTGCGCGACCTGCGTGGAGGCTTTCTGCTTCCCGGCTTGGTGGACACGCATATTCATTTCCCACAAATACGAATTCTGGGCGGCCTGGGACTGGAACTGCTTGATTGGCTGAAGCAGCATGCCCTGCCCGAAGAAGCGCGCCTCGGCAACGAAGACTACGCGCGCGTCGTGGCAAAGGAATTTGTCTTCGCTCTTGCCGCGCACGGCACAACGACTGCGCTGGTCTTTGGCGCCCACTTTCAGGCAGCCACAGCCGCCCTCTTTGAAACCGCGGAGAAGGCTGGCTTGCGTGTGGCAAGCGGGCTCGTCATCTCAGACCGGCTGCTTCGGCCTGAGCTTCACCAGACGCCGGAGAATGCCTACCGTGCGTCCAAACAGCTGATTCGCAACTTTCACGGCAAAGGCCGCCTGCTGTACTCGGTCACGCCGCGTTTCGCGCTGTCTGCTTCAGAAGCCATGCTGGAAGTCTGCAAGGCACAATCTGCATCCGACCGACGACGAATTGCAACGGCTTGCGGCCAGCAAAGCAACCGTCTCGCATTGTCCTTGCAGCAACGCAGCGCTGGGCAGCGGATGGTTTCCATTGCGTCTCCATGTAGAGGCCGGAGTGCGTTGCGCGTTGGGGACGGACGTAGGCGGAGGAACCGGCTTTGGCTTGCTGAAAGAAGGGCTCCAGGCTTATATGATGCAGCGGCTCGCGCCCGGCGGCTTCCCGATCGGCCCAGCGCACTTACTCTATCTGGCAACGCGCGCTGGGACAGAAGCTCTGGGACTTGAAGACAAGATCGGTGATTTCCAGCCAGGCAAAGCTGCGGATTTCGTCTACCTGAAACCACCCCTACACAGTCCGCTGGCAGCCGTGGCAGCGCACGCTGACAGTCCCGCGCATCTTTTGGCCGCGCTCTTCACGCTCGCCGGCGCGGAGAGCGTGCGTGAAGTATGCGTGGAAGGCACGCCAGTTTTTTCACGTAATCATGACGATTGACGAAATCAACTCCCTCTCCCGCGAGCAATTCGTTGCCAACCTTGGCTGGGTATTCGAGCATTCGCCCTGGGTGGCAGAGAGCGCTTGGGAAATCCGTCCGTTTCATGGCTTGAGCCACCTTCACGCTGCCATGAAGCAAGTCGTCAACAGTGCGTCCAGGGAAGACCAACTCACGCTGCTGCGAGCCCATCCGGACCTTGGCACGCGCGCACGCATCAGCACGGCATCGTCAGGAGAACAGTCGGGCGCCGGGCTGGACAATCTCAATTCGGATGAATACCAGCGCCTGAAGCGCCTCAACACGGAGTATCGAGAGAAATTCGGCTTTCCATTTCTCTATGCGGTGAAAGGCAGTACCAAGTACGATATTCTGCAGGTGCTCGAACAGAGGCTTGGAAACAATGCGGCGGAAGAGTTTGGCCAGGCACTGGAGCAGGTTTACCGCATTGCCCTGTTTCGCTTGCAGGACCTGATCGCGCACTGACGGAGGATTTTTTTGCAGCAATTCGCCAGCGGATGGAAGCAGAATTACTACGGTAAGGGAGACGTGATTGTCTATCGCCTGCGCCGCGACGGGCATTCTCCATGCCCGGTTTTCGGCGCCAGCGTCATGATGTTGCTCTATGGCGACGCCTTCTGGCCGACGTACACGACGGGTGACAACACCAATCTGGTCGCCACCGACTCCATGAAGAACTTCATCCAACGCGAGACGCTCAATTTCACCGGCAACGACCTCGACTCGTACGCGCGGTTTCTGGCGGAAAAATTTTTGCGCACATACCCGCAGACCGAAGGCATCCAGGTTTCCGCCACTGAGATCCCTTACGACCCGATTCCTGGGGGAACTATGGCGTTTGCTCCGGCTGGCCCGGACCGTGCGATCGCCCGGCTTGAACTACGGCGCGAAGGAACAGAGTTGCATACAGTTGAAGCGTGCTCCGGCATACAAGGCTTCCGCCTGCTGCGGTTAGGCGGCAGCGCGTTTTATGGGTTCGTTCGCGACCAATATACGACTTTGCCGGACATCAAGAACCGCCCCTTGCATATGTGGCTTGACCTGGAGTGGCGGTACTCTACGCCCGAGGCAGCGTGCACCGAAGGTAAGACCACGGCGCACGTGCGTGAAATGGTGCATCAAGTCTTTCAATCGTTTGAATCCGGCAGCATTCAAGAAGTGATTTATCAAATCGGCGGTAAGATGCTCACCGAGCTTCCTGAAATCTCTGAGGTCCACTTGGAAGCCAACAATCGCACCTGGGATTCAATTGCCGATGCCGGAGAAAACCTGGGCGTATTCACCGAAGCGCGTCCACCGTTTGGCTGCCTGGGGTTGAGGATGAAAAGATAGAGGGTGGAAAAATAAAAGACAAATGGGCCGACTGTCCACACACGTTCTCGATACTGCCAGCGGCAAGCCGGCGGCTGGCGTAGAAATTCGTCTCTACGCTCTGCACGGCGATGAGCGCCAGTTGCTGAAATCGGCGACCACCAATGTGGACGGCCGCACCGATGCGCCACTGCTCGCAGGAGATGAACTGATCGCGGGCATCTATGAACTGGTCTTTTGCGCGGGCAACTATCACCGCACAAAGGGTGAGAGGCTTGCTTCGCCTCCTTTCCTTGATGAAATCACGGTCCGCTTTGGCGTAGCCGACCCGGCCGCAAACTATCACGTGCCGTTGCTGCTCTCGCCTTACAGCTATTCCACCTATCGGGGATCATAGATGGAACAACGCGCGCAGCAAGTGATCGCGTTGTGCCGCAAACTGGCCGGCTTTACGGAAGAACCGGGCCACATCACGCGCACCTTTCTTTCGCCGCCGATGCATCAGGTTCACGCCGAGCTTCGCTCCCGCATGCAACGGCTGGGCATGGCAGTTACCATTGACGCCGCCGGCAACCTGCGCGGCTACTATCCTGCAAAATCGACCACAGCGCCACGGCTGATCATTGGCTCACACCTTGATGCGGTGCCACGCGCCGGCGCGTTTGACGGTGTGCTCGGTGTGGTCATGGGCATTGCCTTGGCAGAAGCTCTGCAAGGCAAGCACCTATCGTTGGGCCTTGAAATTATCGGGTTCTCTGAAGAAGAGGGCGTACGATTTGCATTTCCATTCATCGGCAGCCGAGCACTTGCGGGTACCTTGGATGCATCAGCACTGGAACGGCGTGATCCTAATGGGACCAGCATCGCAGATGCGATTCGCGCCTTCGGGTTGGATCCCGCACAGCTGCCTGCGGCAAAGCTCGCGGAAGACACAGTCGGGTATCTGGAATTCCACATCGAGCAAGGCCCTGTGCTTGAAGGCCTAAATTATCCTTTAGGCGTGGTCGAGCACATTGTAGGTCAAACCCGCGCTACCGTTTGCTTCACCGGCAAGGCCGGTCATGCGGGCACCACTCCGATGAAGCTGCGGCATGATGCTCTTGCCGCTGCCGCCCAGTGGATAACCATGGTGGAAACGGAAGCAAACAAAATTCCCGGCCTAGTAGTTACTGTCGGACGTCTGGAGATCGAGCCTAACGCAAGTAATGTGATTGCTGGTGCGGTGCGCGCAAGCCTCGATGTAAGGCATGTGCAGGACCAAGTGCGCCGTCAAGCGGTCAATCGCTTACTCGAAGGCGCGAAGCAGTTAGCAAACGATCGTGGACTCGGCGTTGAATGGAAACATCATCTGGACCAACCAGCAGTTGCTATGGATCCAGTCATGACCAAGAAACTCAGCGACGCGGTGATGGCGTCGGGGTATCCCGTCCATCCCATGGTGAGCGGAGCGGGCCATGATGCCATGATTCTCGCCGAACGAGTGCCAACCGCTATGCTCTTCCTGCGTTCGCCCGGGGGCGTCAGTCATCATCCCGATGAGACCGTTCTGGTGGAGGATGTCACAGCCGCTTTAACCTCCGGCCTGAGCTTCCTCCATGCAATCGGAGAAACGCTTTGACGGAATTGGTTATTCGCGGAGGCAACGTCATTACGCCGCAGGGAGCCGTCATCGCGGATATTGCGGTTGACGAAGGCCGGATCAGCGCGGTTGCCCCAGAACTTCCCGGCGCTGCGCGAGAAATCGATGCCCACGGCCTGACTGTGCTGCCGGGATTGATTGACATTCATGTTCATTTCAATGAGCCCGGCCGGACCGACTGGGAGGGCAGCGCCACCGGCAGTCACGCTCTGGCTGCGAGCGGGGGCACAGTGTTCTTTGACATGCCGCTTAATTCTTCGCCCTGCACCGTTGGCCCGGTGGAGTTTGACCAGAAGCGCACGGTGCTTGAACGGTCATCGATCACCGACTTCGGACTATGGGGAGGAATCGTACCGGGCAATCGTGGCGCGCTGGCTGAATTGGCGGCTCGCGGCGTAATCGGATTCAAGGCCTTCATGGCGGATTCAGGCTTGCCGGAATTTCCGCGCTGCGACGATCGCACGCTCTACGAAGGAATGCGCGAAGCCGCAAGACTTCAACTGCCTGTCGCGGTACACGCCGAGGACGAAGAACTCATCTCTAAACTGGCGTCCGGCGCTATTTCTGTCGGACGGACCGGCATTCGTGATTTCTTGGACTCGCGGCCGGTCACGGCGGAAGTGATGGCCATCCAGCGCGCTTCCAAGTTGGCTGCCGAAACCAGAGTGAAGCTGCACATTGTTCACGTGAGCTCGGGCAGTGGCGTAGCGGCGGCACTTGAAGCCCGCGCCCGAGGCGTGGACATCTCGATCGAAACCTGTCCACACTACCTGTTCTTTACTGAGGAGGACATGGAACGAATCGGCGCGCTTGCCAAGTGTGCGCCCCCACTGCGCAACGCAAGTGAGCGCCAAGACCTATGGACTGCGCTCATGCACGATCAAGTGGATGTTGTAGCTTCCGACCATTCCCCTGCGCCGCCGGAGATGAAACGCGACGCCAACTTTTTCCGGGTATGGGGCGGCATCGCCGGAGTGCAATCCACGCTGGCAGTGTTGCTGGCCGCCGGACACCGCGACCGGGGCTTGCCTCTCCCACGCGTTGCTGAGCTGACGGCAGCATGGCCGGCTCGACGTTTTGGATTAGCGCACAAAGGCGGCATTGCCGTGAACAATGAGGCTGATCTTGTTCTGGTGGACGTGTCAGCGTCTTACAAACTGCGGGAGTACAGCTTGTTGCAGCGGCACCGGATGAGTCCGTACATTGGCAAAGATTTTTTTGGCGTAGTGCGCCAGACCCTGCTGCGCGGCCAGTCGATTTTTGCCGAAGGCAAGATCGTGGCCGCTTCGATGGGAAGATTTGTAAGCGCAACCGACAACGAACCGCGGACGGTTTAGTATGCGGCTCCGTGGTAGATTTGATCGCGGCACGAATTATACTTTCTGGAAGAAAGGACCCGATGCAAGAGCTTGGACACACACGCAGCTCCCGGCAGGCAGACCACACGCTGCTTACGCCGGACACCTTTGTCCGCGCGCCTCGTCCTGGCATGCGCAGCGCAACGGCCATTGTTCACGCCAGTCCGGCGATTGGCGCGGCATTCACACAATACACCGTGGAATTTGCCGCCGGAGGAACTATGTCCCCGGTCGCTGTGCAGCGCTTCTTGTATGTGCTTGAAGGCGAAGTTACCGTGATGCTTGATGGACAGAAACATTCTTTGCCGGAGAATGGATATGCATACCTGCCTTCGGGAAGCAAAGCGGACATCTCAACATCGGGTGTTGCGCGCGCCGAAGTGATTGAGAAGCCCTATGTAGCACTCGAAGGCGTGCCTCCAGCAGAAGCGCTCTTCGGCGACGAAAGCAAAGTGAAACCATCCCCGCTCGGAGATGGTTTGGAAGTGTTTATCTTGCTGCCGGAAGACCCCAGTTTCGACTTCGCCGTGAATACCATGACCTATCAGCCCGGAGCGGCGCTCTCAATGGTGGAAGCGCACTTGATGGAACACGGGCTGCTCATGCTTGCAGGCGGCGGCATTTATCGCCTGGGAGACCGCTGGTATCCCGTGACCGCGGGCGACTTCATATGGATGGCGCCGTGGTGTCCGCAGTGGTTCGGCGCGCTTGGCAAGAAGCCGGCAAAATATCTGATCTACAAAGACTGGAACCGGTGAACCTGAAGATCAATACGGCACAACTATCCAGCGAGTTGGAAACCCTGGCAGGTTTTTCTGACGCGCCCGCTCCGGCGGTAACGCGCGTTGTATTTTCTGAGACCGATCGGCGCGCCCGCCGTTACGTAAAAGAACTATGCGCAAACGCCGGACTGACGGTGCGTGAAGACGCAGTAGGTAACACCTTCGCTCGCTGGCTCGGCAGTGAACCGGGGCTGCCCGCTATCGGCACCGGCTCTCACATTGACGCTATCCCCAATGCCGGACGCTACGACGGAACAGTCGGCGTGCTCGGCGGCCTGGAGGCAATCCGTGCGCTCCAACGCGGCGGCTTTCGGCCCAGGCGATCGATTGAGCTAGTGCTCTTCACTTCCGAGGAGCCAACGCGCTTCGGCATCGGCTGCCTGGGCAGCCGATTGCTATCGGGCACGCTCGATGTTGCCAAGGCCAGCGGCCTGAAAGACAAAGAAGGCAAGTCGTTGGACGAATGGCGCGCTGCCGCGGGATTCGCTGCAGAGCTGCGCTCAGTGGCGCTTCCACGCGGGCACTATGCCGGCTTTGTTGAACTCCACATTGAACAAGGCCCTCTGCTGGAACAGCATGGCACTGCGTTGGGCGTGGTCACCGCCATTGCTGCTCCGTCCAGTCTGCGCATATGGGTGGAAGGCGAAGGCGGTCATGCAGGCGCCGTGCTCATGCCCGGTCGCCGAGACGCCCTGTCCGCCGCCGCTGAAATCACTCTAGCCGTGGAAGCTGCCGCTAAAAACAGCGGTGCAATTGACACGGTTGGCACCACCGGCGTGTGCGATGTCTTCCCCGGGGCCATCAACAGCATTCCCGTGCGCGTTCGGCTGGAGATTGATGTGCGCGACACGGACGAAGCCCGCCGCGATACCGTGCTTGCACACATTCAGGCATCGTGCGACGAGATCGCCGGACGTCGCAGGGTTGCCATTCGTACAGAAATGATTAACGCCGATCCGCCCGCTACCTGCGATCAACAAATCGTATCTGCGCTTGTCGCTGGCGCAGCGAAGCATCACCTAAGCTGCGAATACATGGTCAGCCGCGCGTACCATGATTCTCTTTTTATGGCGCGCATCGCGCCGGTGGCGATGCTCTTCATTCCTTGTCGCGGCGGCTACAGCCATCGACCGGACGAATTTGCTTCGCCCGAAGCGATTACGCATGGGACTCTGGGCTTGGCTGAAGCTCTGGCCGAACTCGCTGCTTGAAGTTTCTGTCTACAAAAACTCAGGAACGAGCCCGTCTCAAGAAACGATTTTCAGTCCCGGTACTGAGACCAGTGAAGGCGCGTCCGCGCCATGCACCAGGATGGTTTCACTGGTGGTACTAAAGTAGTAAACCTTTCCGGTGATAGGTCCGGTGACGGTAAGCCGGCCGCTGCCCGTGTACTGGAATTCGGCATCCGCGAACTGCTCCAATTGGCTTGTCTCCGGCGGAGCAACCGCAGGAGGCCGGGCAGGAGCTTCCGCAGGCCCTACAACCAGCGGACTCACTGGAGCCTGGTACCGGGCCATTGCCACCCGAGTAGGGGCTGCCGGCTGCGGCCTCACCGAGTGGGTCATTGCAGACGGCGTCGGCGCGGGCGAAGGCGGAGTCGGGGGTTGCATCTGTCCCCTTGCCAGTCTGTCAGCAGCGCGTTTTTTTCCACAGCAAGCCAATGGTTTCGCTAACTCTCCTTTCGCGGATCTGTAGGCAGCGGTTCCTCATGCCAGATGGCTGGTGGAGGCGAACCAGGCGATACGGAAGGCGCTGCATCGGCCTGCCATGCCGTTTTTTCCGGTTCCGCGCGTTCCGCGGAAATGCGTTCCAGAAGTATCGCCCCGCCGGAAACTGCCAACCAGAGCAGACCGCGTTCCAGCCATGTATGCCCAAGCAGCCAAGCCAGCGGCGCGGCCATCCACAAACTCAGACAATAGAAGCAATCGAGCGCGCGGCCAAAGAATGTGTTCCCAGCCAGCCGTCGCAGTTGGACAAACAAATCCCAAGGGCCATCTTCGCCCCAGAGCAGGTGTGTAACCCGCCAGACGGCCAGGATCGTGACGACCAGTGAGATGGGCGAAACGGTGCTTAGCATGGAGTTCTCGTCCGTACGATTGTGAAGCAACCGGGGAAGCGTTTCGAAGAAATTGTAGCGCGTCTCCGGCCGGGGAATGCGAGGTAATTAGTGGATGACATCGCAGCACCTTCCCTTACTGGCCCTCAAACTGCACGCGCTGTAACTCATACTTTCTCACCAACCGTTGCAGGGTGCGGCGGTGAGTTCCGGCTTCGCGTGCGGCACGGGTCAAGTTCCCCTGGTGGGCGAGAAGCAGGCTGACGACCTGGGCGCGCTCGAATTTGACGATGACCTGGTTCTTGATTTCGCGGAGAGACCGGGCGAGAGGCTCGGTGGAAGCTGATGCGGAGCCGGCGTCCGTGGGCAGTTCAAGGTCGGTGGCATGGATGGCGGCGCCAGCCGACATGATAACGGCCCGCTGTATTACCCCTTCAAGTTCACGCACGTTGCCCGGCCAGCCGTAGCTTTGCAGTTTCCTCAAGCCGGCGAGTGTCATGGTCTTGGGTTCCTGGCCTTCTTCGGCGGCAATCTTCAGGAGAAAATGTGCGGCAAAGCGAGGGATATCATCGGCCCGTTCGCGCAAGGTCGGAATGGCGAGATGTAGGATGTTGAGCCGATGGAAGAGATCTTCGCGGAAGAGGCGGGCCTGCACCAATTTGCGCAAATCAGTATTGGTTGCGGCCACGATGCGTATGTCGGCGGTAAGCGTCGTGCTTGAGCCCAGCGGACGGTACTCGCGGTCCTGAAGAAAGCGCAATAGCTTGACCTGCGCCGGAAGGCTGAGCGCGTCGATTTCATCCAGAAACAGCGTGCCGCCTTCGGCCACTGAAAGCAGGCCGCCGCAATTCACCGGGATGAACGGATGCCCCTTGCGCGAGCTGATGTAGTGGATGGCGCGAGCGAAAAGCTCTTTGCCGGTGCCAGTTTCCCCGGTGAGCAGCACCGTCATCATTGAGCGCGCCACCTGGGGCAGTTTGGCCAGAAGACGCCGGAACGGATCACTCTCACCCACCAGGAAATCTAGATGCAGGCGTGATTCCGGCAATTGTGGCATCTCGTCGCTCAGCCTGGCATGAAGCATCAGGCGCCGGGCGCGCACCACGATATCCGTCTCGCGAATGGGGCATTCCACAAAGTCGTCAAGACCTTCAGCAAAACACTCCAGAAGCTGGCCGGTCGTGTTACACGGGCCGCAGAGCACTCCCAGAATCGGTACGCGCTTCCAATTAGCGCGCAGCGAGCGCACGCTCTCAATGAGACGTTCAATGCCCAGGGTGCGCAGGATCACCAGATGAGGCAAGGCGCTTGAGTGTTTGGGCGTGCTGGCGGATAGACACTCGGTCTCAAGCCATTGACCGACTGTGTTGGACAGCAATCCACAATTGCCACTTGAGCAAGCTCTTCGCCCCAGATCGATGAACAGGACGCGTTCGCGGCTCATGCTCGTTCACCTAGCGTCAAGAATAAGACTATGCGGTGATAGACGTGATCCTAGCATTTTTCCCTTATGAGAATCGTTAAAAAACATTGACAATAAATCAGAGCGATTTCCCAAACTGGCACACTCAATTAGTGTCTTCCAGTGTGGATTCGTATCAGAAGCGCAAACTTTATTTAGCGTTCCGTAAGTGGTTGAAAATAAATTAGCAATGCAGAGTTTGCGTCCTGCCCAACTGCGGCCCGTGAGAAATGCAATGCCTCTGAATCAATCGTAATGTGAAAGTTCCGTGATACAAGGTGCGCGCGTGCGCACAAGGTGCGACAAGTCTGCCGCACCGCGTAACATCGCACCGTTGGTCATGTTTCTGAAGATTCCCGTCGCTCCCATGCGGCGGAGTTGCCGCACCGCACTGCTGCCGCGCGATTCACGAAAAAATCACAAATGCAAAAACCCCCGTGATGACGCGGCGAAGGCGCATGTCCACGAGCTTCTGCAGCAAATGGAACGCTGATTGCTCAGTCTCAACGAGTGATGCCCGAACCACATGACCTATCGAAAACGGTCAGGTGGGCGATTCACGAGATTGTGCAATACATGACCCAGCACCCAGAAGCACGTGACACGCTGGCAGGTATTCGCGATTGGTGGTTGCGCCCGGGGAGCAACTACACATCTGTGGAATTGCAGGAAGCGCTGGACACACTTACAGAATGGGGCTGGCTGGTGAAGCACACGCTGGTGACGCAGACCGTGATTTATGGAGTTTCAGAAGCCGCGCTGGAGCCAGCCAAAAGGTTTTTGAGAGAGACGACTGATCAAGGATCATGAGCGATTTCCGAGCCATCAGTGGAGTAACGAAAAGTCTTTCCGCCTTTTTGAAGGCGCAGACGGGCGTGGACGTGGAGAACCAAAAGGCCCCTTCGGACACCATCCCTGACTCCAACCCGCTGATCCACCTGTATCTCTACCGCGTGGAGTACAACCCGTTTTTCACCAACAGCGACCACATCATGACCTCGCCCACGGTGTTGACCGGGCCGCCAGTGGGCCTGAACCTGTTTTATCTGATCACGCCCTACGGCTCATCACAACTGGATATCCAGGTGACGCTGGGTGAAGTGATCAAAGTTTTCAACGATAGTCCCTTCATTCCTCCGGCGAATTACGACCCGAGCCTGACCAACGTGATCGAGGAACTGAAGGTCATTCCGCATATGCTCACACTCGACCAGATGACGGAACTGGCACGTGTGTTCGGGCAGCGACATTACCGCCTGTCAATGACGTATGAAGTTTGCGTGGTGCTCGTGGAAAGCACCGTGACCCGCAACGTGATGCGCGTCGACGAGCGCCACCTCAACCTAGGACAACTGCGATGAGCACAACGGTGGTACAGGAGCAGGAAGGCATGGGTGCGGGGAATGCAGAGCGCGGCGCGGTTCCTTACGCGAACAGCATGGCGCTGCTGGAACATCTCTGCCGGGCACTCGACGAGCGTCTGGCGGAGCTGGTGGAAGAGATGCCGGTGTCGCGCCAGCGCGGCGAAGATTTCAGCCTGCGCGGGCTGGTGATCACTGACAACGAGGCCAAGCAGTTGCTGGGGCGGCGCTCTCAGGGCAGCGCGGGCTTTGGTTCCGGCAGCTTGTGGCAGGCGGCGGAGACACGCATAGTCGCCAGCCGCTCTCAGGGTACGGCCCTTCCGCTGGAAATGGTGCGTGAGCGGTTCCGGCTGAGCGCCTTCGAAGTGGAGTGCATGCTGGTGTGTCTGGCCCCGGAGCTGGAGTCGCGCTACCAGAAAATTTTCGGCTATTTGAATGACGATGTCACGCAGAAATATCCCTCGGTCGATCTGCTGCTGCGTCTGCTGAGCATCCCGGAAGAATCGGCCCGCTGCCGTGCGCTGCTTACGCCGTCGTCGCCGCTACTGCGCGGTGGGCTGCTGGTGTGGGTGGAAGAGCAGGTGTCCGGTTCGCCACTGTCGCGCTGCCTCAAGGTCGATCCGGCAGTGGTGCAGTTCCTGTTTCAGGACTACAAGCTTGACGCCGAACTGGAATCGGTGTGGCTGGAACGGGATTATCCGGCGGAAGCCGAAGCTCTTTGGTCCGCGAACACCGACACGGCAAGCAGCATACGTCCGCACATCGCGCGGTATCTGGAGCAGGAAACAATCAAGCGTGACCGCCTGGTGATTTCCGTGATCGGACGCAGTGGCGCAGGCCGTCGCCATGCCGTGGAGTCGGTTTGCTGGCAGGCGGGGCTGGGGGTCATCGCGCTCGACTGTGCGCGCATGATCAAACACCCCAGGTTGGAGCAGGTGATTACGCGGGCGTTTCGTGATTCGTTGCTGCATGCTTCGCCGCTGGTGCTGGGCAACTTTGAAGCCGTGTTGCAGAACGTGGAGCGCGGTCCGGAATTCCGCACGGCGCTGGAGCGGCAGGTGGAAGAGCGTGGCTGGATCCTGTTCTCGTGCTGCGCGAAGAACAGGAAGCGGGCGCAGCCTGGTTTCCCCGCCACCGGCACGTGGCCATCAACGTTCCCGAACTGAGCAACGAAGCGCGCAAGAACCTGTGGGCAGCGCTTCTGCCGGAATCTACGCCGCTGGCCGCCGCGGAGATTGATGAAATCGCCGAATCTCTGGCGGTAAAGTTCCGCCTTTCGCCGGGACAGATCGCCATTGCCTTCCGTCGCTGCGCGCATGTGCTGGCCGGCAAAGACGCGGATACAACCGCATGGCAGGCGCAACTGCACGCCGAAGCGGCGCAGATTTCCGCGCCCCGGCTGGGCGCACTGGCCAAAAAAATCAAACCGCTGTACCACTGGCCGCAACTGGTGCTGCCGGTCAAGAAGAAGGAACTGGTGCGTGACGTAGTGCGCCACGTGCAACAGCGGCGACGGGTGATGGAAGAGTGGAACTTCAATTCGCTCATGAGCCGGGGCAAAGGCTTGACGGTGCTGTTCTCAGGGCCGCCCGGCACGGGCAAGACCATGGCCGCTGAGGTGATCGCCAACGCTCTGCAGATGGACCTTTACCGCATCGACCTTGCCGGCGTGGTCAGCAAATACATCGGCGAGACGGAAAAGAACCTTTCGCGCATCTTCCGTGAGGCCGAATACTCTGACGCCATCCTGTTCTTTGACGAGGCGGACGCGCTCTTCGGCAAGCGCTCGGAAGTGAAAGATGCGCATGACCGTTACGCCAACATCGAAATCAACTACCTGCTGCAACAGATTGAGAATTTTGAAGGTGTAGTGGTGCTGGCCACCAACGTGCGCCAGCATCTCGACGAGGCCTTCCTGCGCCGCATGCAGGTGGTGGTGGAGTTTCCAATGCCGGCCTGCGAAGACCGTGTAGAGGGAGCGCCCATCAGCATGCGGCACTGCGTGCGGGCCACGCGCCGCGAACTGGAAAAGATCGGGCGGCGCTGCATGAAGGAAGAATTTGGAATCTATTCAGGACTGCTGGAGCCGGGCGCTGAATCGACAACGGCAAGAACCAGGTCGTTCTGAAAAAGGAAGAGGAGGAGTAAAGATGGCATGCCGAATTCATAACCTGGGCAAACACCAGTTGGCTGTGGATCTGCGCGGCGGCAGCGTGATGTATGTACAACCCAACCAAATTTCGCCGCCGGTGCGGGAAGAACTGCTGTACGACAACATCCACTTGCCGGTCTGGGAAGCTCAGGGGCTAGTGCGCCGCATTGACGCCAAAATGGCGGAAGTGCTGGACCACGAAGCCAAGGCCGCGGGCCTGAAGCCTCCGGACGCAGCCAAACCGAAGACCGCAGCGAAGGCAGAGAAAGCGGAAGCTGTCAAAGCGGAGGTTGATAAAGCGGAGGCGGACAAAACGGAAGCTGACGATGCCGATGAGGCCGGCGACGAGGAAGACAAGGTCGAGAAAAAGCCCAGAAAGACTGGGAAGTAGCTTCATCGCTGTGCGAAGAGGCTGCAAACCAACCTTTGCAACACAGAGCAGCAGAGGAGAAGTAAGGGCTTCACAGGGTAAGAGAAAAACCAAAACAACGATTTCATAGAGTGCTCCCGAGAAGGCGCACGGCAAGAAGAGCAAGAACAGAATTTTGCGATTGGCAATATATCAAAAAGATTGTGACAGGAGGAAATATGGCAGAGTACCTTCATCCGGGAGTATTTGTTGAAGAGAAATCGAGCGGAGTCCGCCCCATTGAAGGCGTTGGGACTTCGACAGCCGCCTTTATCGGCGTGACCGCGAAGGGCGTTCCCAACAAGGCGACGTTCATCACCACCTGGGCCCAGTTTGTCCGAGGGTTCGGCGATCTGATTCCAAGCAGCTACCTGCCTTACGCGGTGTCGCAGTTTTTCAACAACGGCGGCAAGCGTTGCTACATTGTGCGGGCGCTGAACGTGGTGAGTTCGGTGGCCGCCAGCCGCGATTTGGCGGACCAGGAAACCGCCGCTGCGCGCAACACGTTGCGCGTGATGGCCAAGGGCGCGGGTAAGTGGGGCAATGGCCTGCTGGTAACTGTGCAGAACGCCACCAGCAATCCGACCACCGAATTCAAACTGGTGATCGCCCAGGATGATCCTGCGAACGTGGTGGAGCTGTTTGACAGCCTCTCGATGGACCCGGCCTCCGACGATTACGTGGAAACAGCCATCAACGATGTCTCCGACTACATTACGGTGAAGGACCTGGCCGCTTCGGATGTCATAGGTTTTGCGCAGAAAGTTTCGACGCCCGCCCTGGCTGACCCGGTGCCCTTCCTCGGCGGCGGCGAAACCGTCACGCTGGAGACCTCCGACGGCACGGTCAACACCGTGACGTTTACCGGCAACGTGGTGCGGGCCACCGTGCTCACGCAGCTCAACGCGGCCTGGGCGGCGTTTAATGTTTCGGTTTCGCTCGATGTTACCAATCACCTCGTGGTGAAGAGCAGCAGCCCGGGTTTTGACAAGTATTTCATTCTGGGGGGCACGGCCACGTTGGCGGCGCGCCCGCTGCTGGGCCTGGCGGGTTTTGCCGCGGGCACGGGTGTGGCGATTGGGGCCACGCTGAAGAGCGCGGCGCAGGCCACGTTCGATACCACTGGTGGCAACAACCTGCTCAACATAAGCGTGCACGGTGACGCGGTGCCTCTCATTACGCTCTCAGCAAACGTCGCGCATACGGCGGCCACGCTGGCAGCTGAGATCAATACGGCCCTGGGGGCGGGTTCCAACGCTCACGGGCTGCTTTCAGTAAGCACGCAAGGCAACCGCGTGGTGATTTCCACGGTAAATAAGGGCGCCGCTGACAGCCATCTGGTCTTGAGCGGTACGGCCGCTACGCAGTTGCAGTTCCGGCCTTTTGACCGCAGTGTCGCACTTACTGTTGATGGGCAGGGCCGCAGTGAAGCGGCTTTCGCGCAGAGCGCGCTGGGCCCGTTTGCGCTGTCTGACGGCTCGAACTTCACCGTCACAGTAAACAACGGAGTTCTGGCGGACCCGGCGGCCAACATAGTCATCACGGTGCCTCTGGGCGCGGCGAACATCGCGAACCTGGCGCAGGCCACGGCCACAGAAATCATGACTGCCATCAACACGGCCAGCACCGCGGCCGGTCAGGGCAGCATCGCTGCAGTGGTGACCAATCGCGTGGTGATTCGCCAGGGCCGCAAGGGCAACTTCTACACGCTGCAGGTTGGCGATGGATTGAAGTCTCCCAACATCCGCCTGAAATTTGAAACCTCGGTGAAAACGGGATACGTGGAAGGCGACACAGCTTCACCGTATCTGCGTCCGGCGTCGAATATTGATGCGCAGGGCATTATCCAGCCATGGCCGCTGCAGAACGGTGACGACGGTCCGCCGGTTTCGAATACTGACCTGATCGGCAATGCCGATCTCAAGACCGGTCTGCACGCTCTCGATGACGTGACGGACGTGAACTTCGTGGCCATTCCGGGCGGCAGTGACGCAGGCGTGATCAGCCAGGCGGTGGGTTATTGCGGCATCCGGCACGACTGTGTGTTTATTGCCGACTCGCCGGGAAAGACCACGAAAGATTCGCCCATCACTGATCCGTCGCACGTCGCGGATTTCCTCGCGAATAAAGTCACGACCAAAACCAGCTACGGCGCGTTCTATTACCCGTGGATGCTGGTGGATGACCCGGTTGGGTCGGGGAAGAATCCCACGCGTTATGTGCCGCCTTCAGGGTTTGTGGCCGGCATGTATGCGCGCATCGACAACACACGCGGCGTGTGGAAAGCACCGGCAGGCACGGAGGCGAATGTGATCGGGCCGCTGGCGCTGGAATATTCCACCACTGATTCTGAGCAGGACATTCTGAACCCCATTGGCGTGAACTGCATCCGTCAGTTCCCGGCCTCGGGCATCGTGATCTGGGGCGCGCGCACCATGGGCACGCTGTCTGATCCGGAATGGAGGTATATCCCGGTGCGGCGTTACGCGATTTACCTCGAGCAGAGCATTTACCGGGGCACGCAGTGGGCGGTGTTCGAGCCGAACGACGCGAGGTTGTGGGCTTCACTGAAGGCCAACATCGAAGACTTCCTGATGGGCGAGTTCCGCAAAGGCGCGCTCGCAGGCACGACACCGCAGCAGGCGTTTGACGTGAAATGCGACGCCGACCTGAATCCGGATTCGGAAGTGAACGCGGGCCGGGTGAACATGGAAGTGAAGTTCGCTCCGTTGAAACCGGCGGAGTTCGTGATCATCCGCATCAGCCAGAAAGTGCAACGGCCGGGGGCCTAACGGATGGCGCGCGCGTCACAATTCGATCCGTACCGCACGTTCAAGTTTCAGGTGCGGTTTGGGGACACCGCGGCGGTGGCAGGCATCACCAAAGTGTCGGCGCTCACCCGCACTGTGACCCCGAACGAATTGAAAGAAGGCGGAGATCTGCTGGCGCCGCGCCAGAACCCGGGCGGAGTGCGCTACGAAGACGTGACGCTGGAAAAAGGACTGAGCGTGCACAACGAGTTTGAAGACTGGGCCAACGCGGTGGTGCGGTTGCAGTCTGATCCGGGTTCGGTTTCAGGCTTCAAGCGCACGGTGTACATCGATGTATTCGATCTGAAAGGAAACCCGCAAGACCGGAAGAGCCAG
>WNFI01080671.1_pt1 | contig 26565 bp, 30 predicted proteins | sample 5400471 | NCBI WGS metagenome assembly WNFI01 (sample SAMN13153348, study PRJNA577476) | soil metagenome | isolation source: 100 cm saprolite on Douglas fir-dominated hillslope | place: USA:California | collected 2013-09-17 | reverse complement strand
CCCTACCCCCCTATGTTTTTTGTAAGTGTTGCATCTAAAGGGCTTAGCTGTGGCGTAAGTCTTTTGTTTGCAACACTTGCGGGGGGGCCATAAATGTTGCAGCTAAAGGACTTAAAGCAATGGCGGAAAGGGACCCCGAAAGGGTCGGGGCAGGTCAGTGGACGGTGGTCAGTGGGGAGAAGAACGGGAGATGGGGAATGGGAAATCCCTCTGGTTTGCTCGGGACAAGTGGGGGTTACGCCAAGGAAGGAATTCGGAGATCGGCAAGGATGGGATTCGATATACACGGGAGAGAATAGCACGAGGGTATCAAGTTGTTAAGTATTTTGCAGTGAATGGTCGAAAATGAGGGTTGAACGGCTGCGAGGCGGGACGAACGGTTGCGACGGATGCAAGACGAGCCAGAAAAAAGCAAAGTCAAAAGCCCCACACGTAAACCCGACGTGTGGGGCACCCAAATTCGTATCAGGATTTGACGTCCGGGCCACCCGCCGTGCTTGTCCTAGGGCAAGGATAAGCGCTTGTTCCTCACTGGAGACTGGTGAGTAACCGTCCCGAGACAGGGAAATCGGGAGTGAGTTCCGCGGAAGATGTCGAATGCTCCACAAATCAGCAAGCTCCCAATTGATCGGGGCTTCGCGAGGATGCGTCATGAAAAAGGTTACGCGGATCGCTCTGATGGCGGCGGGATTTCTCACCGCGGCTATTCTCTCCGGCTGCGGTTCCAGCGCGAGCGCGCCAACCTCACCCTCACCGACCCCGGCGATCTCGATCAGTTTTGCTGGGGGCAACTCACAAACCATCTTGCAAGGCCAGTCCGTCACTCTTACGGTGAATGTTTCCAATGATTCCTCTGGAAAAGGTGTCACCTGGAGTCTCTCCGGCCAGGGCACTTTAAGCAAGCAGTCCGGCACGTCTGTCCAATACGACGCTCCGGCCAGTGTGGCGAGCACAGTCAGCGTGATGGTGACCGCCACGTCTGCGGCGGACACCACCAAGTTCGCCGTGGCGACCGTAACCATCAATCCGGCGCCCCCGGCGATCTCGGTCAGTTTTAATGGGGGCAACTCGCAAACCATCTTGCAAGGCCAGCCCATCGCTCTTACGGTGACTGTTTCGAATGATCCGTCTGGAAAAGGTGTCACGTGGAGCCTCTCGGGACAGGGCACGTTAAGCAAGCAGTCCGGCACCTCTGTTCAATACGACGCGCCCGCCAGCGTGGCGAGCACGATCAGCGTGATGGTGACCGCCACCTCTGTGGCCGACACCACCAAGTCCGCCATGGCGACCATAACCGTCAACCCGCCGCCTCCGCCGATCGCGGTCAGTTTTAATGGAGGCAACTCACAAACCATCTTGCAGGGCCAGTCCGTCACTCTCACCGTGACTGTTTCGAATGATGCTTCTGGAAAAGGTGTCACTTGGAGCCTCTCCGGCTTGGGCGGATTAAGCATGCAGTCCGGCTTCTCTGTCCAATACGACGCTCCGGCCAATTTGACGAGCACGATCAGCGCGATGGTGACCGCCACTTCTGTGGCTGACACGACCAAGTCCGCCATGGCGACCATAACCATCACCCCGCCGCCCCTGGCAATCTCAACAACTTCTTTGCCCGACGGCATGGTTGGGACGCCTTATAGTAAAACTATCCAGGCCACGGGCGGGGTAGCGCCGTTTACCTGGGTCATCAGCGCGGGCACTCTCCCTAGCGGTCTTAACTTGGACAACAGCACGACAAGCACGCTGACGATTTCGGGCACGCCGGACACGCAGCAGACGGCCGTCCCGTTCACGATTCAGGTAGCCGATTCGGCGAATCAATCGGCCACCCAGTCCTACACCGTCAATATCAACAGTCCGCCAGCCCTGACCATCGCTACTGCTTCTGTCCCGCCAGGCACGATCAACAGCGGGACCGGGAGCGCGATGCAAACAACCACGAAGGCTTTCACCCTCGTGGTCTACCCTTCTTCTGCCGTACTCAGTGGGCGGTACGTCTTCCAATTCCAGGGCTTCAACACGGGTGGCGCATTTGCCGCTGTTGGGAGCTTTAACGCCGATGGGTTTGGCAATATCAGCGATGCTGTTCTCGACAGGAACAGCGTCGGCGGACCGCTTACGTCCAACCTTGCTCTCACAGGCACCTATTCCTTCGACGTGAACAATCTGGGCACCATGACACTCAGCAGTCCTCAGGGGATTGCAAGCTTCCGTTTTACCCTTTCTTCGAATGCTGCCAATGGCATCTCCGCTGGCGGAAAAATCTTCGAATTTGACAATATCAAGAGTGGGACAGGATTTATTGCGACACAGGATACCACCGGGTTCTCCATGTCCACGATGACCGGAGATTATGTCTTCAACCTCGCCGGCAGCACCATGAGCCTCGGACGCGTTGCTGCAGTGGGAAGGCTCCACGCAGATGGCGCGGGTGTCTTCCCTAACGGTGTTATGGACATGAACCAAGCCGGCATCATCTCCGCCAATGCCATGTTCACGGGCACGTACAACGTGCCAGCCGCAGCCACAAACGGCCGCGGAACGGCAACGCTGAACACCACACTTGGAGGCACGGCTGTCACGCTCAATTTTACTTTCTACCTCCAAAAGGTCATCCAAAACGAAGCAGTAGGGGTCATCCTCAGCAACGACGCTGTCAGCGGGACGCAGCCGTTGTTGAGCGGCTCCGTGGAACCGCAGTTCTTAGGCGCGCCCACGAACAACCTACTCACGGGATTACTCATGATGGTCACGACGGGTCTAACCAGCACAAGCCTCCCCGATGTCACCGCGGGCGTGGTTATGATCATGAGCAGCGGCAGCAGCGGCAACTATACCCTTACCGCCGACGAGAACAGTGGCGGCACGATTACAAGCATCAACAACGTGGCGGGAACCTATATCCTGGAACCGAATGGACGTGTGACGTTACCGTCAGCCGGAGGAAACCATCCGGCGGTCCTCTACTTGACACGGCCGAACACCGGCTACCTCGTAGGGACGGACGGGAGCGTATCGAGCGGCAGCGTCTTTACCTGGGGAGCTCCTTTCTCCCTGCAGGGAACACTTTACGTGAGCACAGGTACGCCAGTCGCTGCCAACCAGGAAAACGACTATGGCAAGTTGACATTCTTGGGCACCAATGTCGCCCAAGTTACTGGAAGCCTGAACATTGGCTCTTCCACCGCATTTCAGCCCAGCGCTCCGGTTATTGGCACCCATACTACTCCCGACTCGATCGGCAGAGGCACACTCTCGTTCACGTCCGGTCCGCACGCGGGAACTTCCGTGTTTTACCTGTCGGGACGCAGCCAGCTTGTAATATTGGACTCGATTAGCCAAGGCGATATGGCACCGGTGGTCTTCAGCGGCGGCTGTATTCATTTTGTTAGCGGCTCGCGTGGGCAGGTAATTTGTCAACAATGAGACGCGAGAATGGATCTTATTGAAGTGGTTGCCCGCTGTTCGGTCTCGGGCAAGGCGCTGCATCGCAACATGACGAAATGCTTTACGTGTTTTTGTTCGAATCCAGTCACAGAAAGCCACTAGTCTTAACAGCACCCAATTAACAGGGCAGGAATGGCCTCTCGAGGGGGATAGGGCACGGTGTATCAAGACCCTACAGAAAGAGTGGGGATGAAGAAGGGCGAGGGCAGAGGAGGAGGAGTACAGGAATCGGAGGGAGGTCGCGATGAATGGCGGCCCACGCAGGCGAAGAGTTAGCGGGTGGCGGTGATGGCGGCGCCTAGTTCCTTGAGTTTGGCGCGGGCGAGGCGATCTTCGTCGCTGCCGGGGAAGCGCTTGACGACTTCGCGGAGTTCGCGGATACCCGCGGTTTTCTGGCCGATTTCGATGAGGGCCATGCCTTTGCGGAGGCGGGCGGGACCGAGTTTGAAGCTCTTGGGATAGTTGGTGAGGACTTTGTCGTAGGCGGCGACGGCGTCAACGTACTGCTTCTGCTTGTAGAAGATTTCGCCGAGATAGAACTGCGCGTTCGAGGCGAGGTCGGTGTCGGCGTAATACTTGAGGTAGTCCTCAAATTCGGAGCGGGCGAGATCGTATTTGCCGCTGGTGATATCGCGGAGGCCGTTGGAATAGAGCGTGTCGGCGGAGGGGGCCGGGCCGCTGGGAACGGCGGAGGAGCTCGGCGAGGCACCGGTGGAAGAGGCGGGGTTGGCGGCGCCGGTGGCTGGGCCGGGCGTGGTGCCGGAAATTTTGGCGTCGAGGCTTTGCACGGAATTCTGGAGATCGACGAGCTGCTGGTTGAGCTTGCCGAGGCGGGACTTGATTTCCTCGAGGTTGTCCGAGAGGCCCTGGACCTGCGTGGACATGGTGTCAAGGCGCGCGCCGGAATTGGCTTGAACATCCTGGACGGATTTCTGGAGCGAGCCCATGGTGGTGGCGAGCTTGCCGACGTTGTCGTTGGATTGCTCGATGAGCGTCTTCATGACGGTATGATCCTGAGTGACCTGGGTGGCGAGATCTTTCTGGCCCTGAAGCAGGGAAGTGACGTCGCGCTGGAGTTCGATTATTTCGCGAGCGACGGCTTCGGCGGGGCGGGGGCCGACCAGGCTTCCGGCAAGCGCGCCAGCCAGAACGGCGGCGCTGAAAATGGCGATATGGCGAATACGCATGAACAATCCTCCTAAGGGACTCCGAAGGGCTGCAAGCTAATGGTGGCCGCGGTGCAGCCAACAAAAATCATACAGGCCGGGGGAATCGCTTTCACTCTAATAAGAAGGCCGCGAGGTGGCAAGAGTTTGCCTGGCCTCGCGGCTGTTTCCGTCACCAATCGGTCATTGTAGCAAACAGAGTGAAGCGGCTCAGTTGGACTTCACGAAATGGCCGCGGCGATTCTGCTGCCAGCAGGACTCGTTGCTCTCGGTGCAGAAGGGCTTCTCCTTGCCGAAGCTGACAGTGCTGAGGCGGTCGGCAGGGACGCCCAGAGAAACGATGTACTGCTTCACGGCGTTGGCGCGGCGATCGCCGAGGCCCAAATTGTATTCCGTGGAGCCACGCTCGTCGCAGTGGCCTTCGATGGCCACTTTGAGCTGCGGGTAGTTCTTCAGGAAGTCCGCGGTCTTCGAGAGCGCAGCGCGGGCTTCGGGACGAATATCGGCCTTGTCGTAGTCGAAATAGGCATCGCGCACTTCCTTTAGGAAGAGCTCATCGAGAGAAGGTTGCGGGGGGGGCGGCGGTGGTGGAGGCGAATTCACGGTGACGCTTGCGTTGGCGCTGGCGGAGCCGCCGGGACCGCTCGCAGTAATCGTGTAAGTCGTCGAGTCGGATGGCGTGACCTTGGTCGAGCCCTGAGCGGTCACGGCGCCAACTTCCGGCGCGACGGTGAGCTGCGTGGCATCGGTGGAATTCCAGCTCAAGGTCGCTGATTCACCTTTGTTGATGGAAGCCGGGCTGGCCTGCAAGGTAACCGTGGGACGCGCAGGCGCCGGAGGTGGAGGTGGTGGAGGGGGCGGAGCGGCAACTTGTTTCTTGGCACAACCAAAAGTGAAGACAGCGGCGGCGAGCGTCACAAGCAAGCCGGCGCGCCAGAGCGAGCGTGAAGCCAGGTTCATGCAAATCCTCCTCAGTGAAGTTCCCGTGTTCGTCCCACAAGAGCCAATATCCTAACACCAGCGGGCTGGGTCCGGGTAATATCTCGTATCACGATATATTATACATCGTGCCAAGACGCCTGGGCACAAATTTCAAGAGCGGCCAGCAGACCGGGGCAACCGAGACACAATGCACCTGCGTGTGAGATGCACGGGGTACCCCGACCGGTTCCATGAAAATCTCATCGTGTTGACCAATTAGGCGACTCGTTGTGGCCGCCGTTCGTTAACTGGCGCGGCTGAGAGCCATCGGCCAGCATGGTCCAGATCTGCCGGGTGCCGCCGCGGGTCGATTCGAAAACGAGGTGGCGGCCGTCGGGAGCCCAACTGGGGCGCTCGTTACGGCCCTGGTCGCGCGTTAACTCTACAATCTGGCGGGTGGCGGCGTCCATGATATAGATGTCGTAATCGTCGTTGGGGCGGCGCCAACTGAAAGCCAGCAACTGGCCATTGGGCGCCCACGCCGGGTCGATGACATAACCCTTGTCAGGGAGGTCCAGTTTGGTGTCGCTGGTGCCGTCGGAATTCATGAGGTAGAGCTGGGGAGTGCCGCCGCGATCGCTGACGAAGGCGACGGTCTGGCCAGTTTTCGGATTCCAGCTGGGAGACATGCTTGCGCCGTTGGCGATGGTCAAGCGCTTGGGGCGGCCGCCGTTGACGTCGGTGACATAAAGCTCAGGATTCCCCTGCATCGAGGATGAAAAAATGATCTGCGTGCCGTCGGGAGACCACGCGGGAGTGATATTGGTACCGCGGAAGCGCGGAAAGGAAACAAGTTTGCCGGTGTCCAGCGAATACATGCAGATCTGCGCGCTAGTGAGGCCCCCGGACGGCGCGAAACAGGTGAATGCGATGCGCGAAGCGTCGGGCGACCAGCGAGGAGTGAGCGAAATCGATTTCAGCGAAGTGAGCTGGCGCTGGCTGGCACCGTCGTAATCCATCACCCAGATTTCTTTGGAGCCGCCGCGCGAGCTGACGAAAGCGATCTGTGTCGAGGCCACGCCGGGGAGGCCTCCGGAGAGCTTGCTGATGATTTCATCGGCAAACTGATGTGCGAATTTGCGGACTTGAAGATCCGTGGGAGCGCCGCGATACACCTTTCCTACGACAGCCTGGGACGACGGGCTGCGCACGTCATAGAGCCAGGCTTCGATGTCGACTTCGGCGGTGGATTCGGACAAATTGCCAAAGCCGAGGAAATTGGCGTTCGTGGGGGGATCGATCCAGATAGCAGGTTTCAGTTCGCCGGGGACGCTGGGGGCTTGAGGCGGGTAGAAGCTGGGGCTGGCGAGCTCGAGAATGCCGCTGAATTGGAGGTCATCACGCACGACTTGCGTGAAAAGGGAAGCATGAGGTTTCGCGGCATCGGAGCGCGCCGCGGAGTCTGCAATTGCCAGGCGGGGCTTGTTGGCATCCATGCCGATTGCTGTGCGAAACCAATCTTGGGCCGACGCCGATTCCCCGCAGAAAGCGAGAATCACCAAGACGAAGAAAGAACTAAAGCCTCTGAGCTTTGCTTGCACCCGCACCTCCAAGAATATGGAAAAACCTAGTAACCAGAACTCACGTCCTTAACGGATGGACGGGGGATTGAAATCCAAAGTGGCAACCACGTAAGAGCCCGAATAGTCGCCCGGCAATTTGGTGACCGGAGTCGAGCTTAGCACCGCCCGTAGGGCCGAATTGTCATAGGAAGTATTCCCGCTGGATTCGGAAATGCGCGCGTCCTTGAGCGAGCCGTCGCGATTGATGGTAAACGTGATCGCGCAGTGCATGGTGCGCGAGGCACGCGCGGCAGCATCGATGGTCCATTGTTGCCAGTTGCCATAAATCCTGTTCTTCACAGCTTCGATGTACCAGCCATAACGGGAAGCGAAATCGGCACCGCCCTGGCCCTGAACAGTAACGCCGCCCGAACCGCCGCCGGGAGTCTGAGAATAACCGGTTGGAAGATCGGGATTGCCACCTTTGCCATAAGGAACCGCGTTATCCGGGGTAGGCGTCTTATTCTCGAGAGTTCTGGAGGGACGCGAAGGTGGAAGCGGTTTCTCCTTCTCGAATTTTGGAATTTTCGTCGCGTCGATTTTTGGCTCGGGTGGTTTCGGAGGCTCTTCCTTGTAAAGGCCTTTTGTCGGATCGACCGCCTTGCTTTCAGTGACGATCGATTCTTTGGGCATGGGGATTCCGGCAGCGCTGACCAAAGTCACTTTCGTGCCGCCCAGATTGCCACCAACACCGCCCCAGGCACTTCCGCGGTATTGAATGTAAGCGGAGGCGACGATGACGGTGGCGAGGCTGGCATGCATGATGATCGAGTAGATGAGGAACTGCCGGAGGCTCTGGTCCTGCGGATTGGCGACGGCGGTAGTCATCTTTATTGGGTACGGGCGCGGGAGGTGATGGGCTCGGTGACGATGCTGATGTTGTTGATGCCGGACTGGCGAAGCGCGTCGACGACCGCTGCGAAGCTCCCAAAAGGAACCGTTTCGTCGCAGCGGAGGAAGACGCCGTCGTGCGAGTTCTTCAACTGCGCGTGGATTTTGGCGCCAAGCTGATGGATATTGGTGGGTTCGTTGCCGAGATAAATTCGCTGAGCCTTGTCGACGGTGACGACCAGACGCTCCTGATTGATTTCCTTCACCGTTCGCGTTTTGGGGACGTCAACTTCGATGCCCGACTGGAGAATCGGGGCGGTGATCATGAAGATGATGAGCAGCACGAGAACCACGTCCACGAAGGGGACCATGTTGATCTCGGAGAGCGAAGTCTGCGTCGATTTGGAGAGTTGCGGCATGGCTAGGAAAAGTTGAAAGTTGAAAGTTGAAAGTTGAAAGCAAGAAAAAGATCGAGATGACAAATGCACAGCTTGAAGAGGCGGCGAACGGGCAGGCCGGCACCCTTCAAGAGGTTTGATCTGGATTGTGGCGCACGTCTCATGATGTTTGCCCGAACGAAGATCAGTCGAACGTTTTTTCCACTTGCGCGGTCACCTCGAGGGCAAAGGTGTCGAGCCGCTGAGCGAGGTCGCGGATATTCTGCAAAAACTGATTGTAGAAAATCACCGCTGGAATGGCGGCGAAAAGACCCGCGGCGGTGGTGACGAGCGCTTCGGCGATGCCCGGAGCGACGGCGCGCAAGCTGGCGGCACCGGCGCTGCCGAGGCCTGAGAACGCGTCGATAATGCCCCACACGGTTCCGAACAGACCGATGAAGGGCGTCACGGAACCTGTGGTGGCCAGCCAGGACATGCCTTTCTCGACGCGGCGCACCTCATCGGCGGAGGCGAGTTGCATGCTGACGGTGACGGCCTGCAAGCTTTTCAGCTTGGGCGGGTGCGGATTGCCCGGGGCGGTGCCAACCTGGCTCTGCAGTTCGCGATAGCCCGCCGCATAGACCGAAGAAAACGGGGAGCCGGCCGATGCCAAGGCCTGAGGATTCGCCACGCCTCGGGTGGCACGAAAAATGCGCAGGAACTGGTCGCTCTCGCGGCGGATGCGTCCGAACATGCCAAGCTTCTGGAGAATCATGGCCCAGGAAATGACCGAGAACAAAAGCAGAAGCAGAAGAACGCCGCGGGCGACCCAGCCAGTTTGCGTGAGGATATTTCCGATATCGGTTATAAAAATCGTGGTGAACAGAAGAATGACGCACTCCTCAGTGAGAGCAAATGATTTGTGACCGCTAAGCGGTCAACATTTTTCTGGGCATAAGAAACGTAGCACACGCATCCAGAGCACGCAACCAGTAGGATGCGTAAGTTTCTGATTTAGCTGCTAACCGGTCAACGGGTGGCTTACTTTCCGAGGACATCCAAGGCAGAGCGAAAGCCCACAGCAAGCTTGGATGCGGGGCCGCGGCCCCAGTAATGGAGAAATATCACGTTTGGCTGGGTATCCAGCATGTGGTGGTGGATCGCGACGATATTCAGGCCGTGCGACCGCAAGGCCTTGAGAACGGCGTTGACTTCGCCCTCGCGCATGGCGATATCGCCGGCGATTTGAGCATCGCCATTGTTTCCTGCGAAGGCAGCCCAGGAGTTCAATCCCATACGGGCGTTAATCGCGGCACCCATTTCGGTGAGGTGCAGGTCGTCGCGGCCCAGGGTGAATTTGTAGACGGAGCCTAATCTCTCACCCTCGAAACCGGCAATCTTGTTCAGCGCAGCCGTATCGAAGGGAAAGGTGGTTGCCGGAGCGGCGGAAGCGGGGGCAGGTTTTACGTCCGCGGGGGCGGAAGAAATGTGTCCGATGAGATCGAGCGCGGGCTTGATGGCGTGCGCAAGATTCAATGCTTCACCATGCCCGTGGACATGCATGTAGAAGAGGCGCGGCTCCTCAAAGAAAAAATGGTTGTGCAGCGCGGTGACCTCAAGGCCATGGTCGAGTAAGGCGGAGAGGACCGGATTGACTTCTTCCTGCGTCAGGACGAGGTCGCCCATGAGGATTTCCATGCCGCCATCGGCTTTTGTCATGGCCACCCAGCCGCCGAAGCCGAAAGGCGTCGGGGTGGATTGCCCGGCGATGGTCACGTGCAGATCGTTGCGAGGGACATTGACCTTGAGCACTTTGGCTTTGAAGTCGCCCGCACGACCAAGGAACGTGAGAACTTCCTGATAATCCTTGGGCAAGTCCTGGGCGGAGAGGGGAATCGCCATCAATAACAGCACGAAGAAGCTGAAGATGGAAATCGTGCGGGTAAGTTTCATGGGGACGCTCCTTAGCCTCCACTCTACTCCGAAGATCGCTGCATCCGAACGGGGAAGTGATGCCCCGACAGAGCAAAGGAGGTGTGATAAACTGCGATTTGGGCATGAGCAAACCGTTCGACATCGAATTGGAAAGACTGACCGGCCGGCCGTCTTATTCCCAGGTATTCGGCGGTGTAGCCGCGGGGCAGCGCGGAACATTTTTCCTGGAGACGTTTGGCTGCCAGATGAATGACCACGACTCCGAAAAGGTCGCGGGCCTGCTGCTTTCCCGCGGCTATCAACAGGTGCAGACGCCGGAAGCCGCTTCGTTGATCCTTTACAACACTTGCAGCATTCGCGAGAAGGCCGCGCAGAAAGTTTTCTCGCGACTGGGTGAATACCGGGAGAAGCAGAGCGAGGGCAAAGTCATCGGAGTGCTAGGCTGCGTGGCGCAACAGGAAGGCGAAGATATCTTTAAGCGCGCACCGTGGGTGAGCCTGGTCTGTGGTTCGGCAAGTTACCGCAAGCTGCCGGAGATGCTCGCGCAACTGGAAGCTGGAAATCAGCGCGTCACCGGGCTGGATACGGACACGGACGAAACGTTTGAAACGGAAGTGACGCGCCGCGACAATCCCTGGCGCGCCTACCTGACAATCATCGAAGGCTGCGACAAGGCGTGCTCGTACTGCGTGGTGCCATTCACGCGCGGTCCCGAACGCAGCCGCGCGAGCGATTCCATTCTCAGGGAAGTGCGGCAGCTTGCGGTACTCGGCTATTCAGAAGTTCAGCTTCTTGGGCAAACGGTGAACTCTTACGCCGATCCGACACCGCGAAGGATGCGTTTTTCGGAACTGCTGCAGGCGGTGGCCGATGTGCAGGGAATCCGCCGCGTGCGGTTCACTACCTCGCACCCCAGTGATTTCACACCGGATATTGTGGAAGCCATCGAGCGGCAGCCGAAGATCTGCGACCACGTTCACTTGCCGGTGCAGTCCGGTTCGACGAGGGTGTTGCGGGCGATGCAGCGGACCTATTCGCGCGAAGAGTATGTGGAAAAGATCGCCATGATGCGCAGGGCAAACAGGCCGATCGCCATCACGACAGACATCATCGTCGGTTTTCCGGGCGAGACGGAATCCGATTTCGAAGAGACGCTGAGTTTGCTTGATGAAGTGCGGTACGACAGCTTGTTTTCGTTCAAGTACTCGCCCAGGCCGAACACGCCGTCCCTCGCCATGAGCGATTCCATTTCTGAAGAAGAAAAGAGCCGGCGGCTGGCGGTTCTGCAGGACAGACAGCGCGAAATTCAGGCGGCCAAGAATGCGGAGCTAGCGGGCCACACGTTTGAAGTTCTGGTCAGCGGAAAATCGCGGCGCGAGAACCAGTGGTCCGGGTATACCACGTCGCATCGCATGATAAATTTCGCTTCACAAGAGAGAGAGCTTCTGGGAACCTACGTGCAGGTTCGCGTCACAGGAGCGGGTCCAAACAGTCTGGCAGGAGAGCACGCCGTCTAGCTCAGGGAGGCCTCGATGGAAGTAGAAATGAAGATCCGCGGCCTGATGATGGATCCCGTCACGAACATGCCCATCGTGGTGCTCAAGGACGTGCAGGGCCAGGCGATCCTGCCGATCTGGGTAGGCGTGTACGAAGCGAACGCCATCGCCCTGGAAATCGAGAAAGTGCAAACTCCCCGGCCGATGACCCATGATTTGCTGAAGAACGTCCTGCTGGGGCTCGAAGTGCGCGTGCAGAAGATCGTGGTGAATGAACTGAAGGACGATACGTTCTACGCGCTGATCTGGGTGGAGCGCGAAGGCCAGATGATGACGATCGATTCGCGCCCCAGCGATGCGCTGGCCCTGGCGCTGCGCATGGACTGCCCGATCTTCGTGGATGAAGCAGTCCTCAAGAACTCCAAAATATCGAGCGCATTCTCCGAGCGCAATACCAACGAGCAACTCCGCACCTGGCTCGACGGCCTTTCCGACGAGGACCTCGGCCGCTACAAGATGTAGTCAAGCAGCTTTCCTCTGCCCGCTGCGATGGTCGTTCACGCCCACGCAGATGCAGTGATTCGGCCGTCCAAGAGACAAAAAGAAAGGTGGCGAGGGAAGGAACTCGCCACCCGGGTGAGAGTCTGTGCTTTTGGACGCGGGTGGTTTAGGAACTGGTCTCTTTCATGTCATCCGCAGCTTGCTGGTGCGCTTTCTTGCTCTCGGATTTGGCATTAGCGTTCGGCGAGAGTTGCTGAATCGCCTTGCCGAGACTCACGGAACCGGCGCCGGTCATTTTTGCTTTGAGGGCGTCGAAGCCCCCTGGGATGTCCAGATTCTTCGCCACGTGAGCCGCTGCAACGCATTGGCCCAAATTCTTGAAGCCGTTGCACGCCGCCTGAGCGTCCTGGCCGGTCAGCGACTTGATCTTGCCGGCGATGGCTGTGTTGTGGCTGAGCACATTGTTCGGGGAAGAGTGTGACATATTGGTGGGGCTCATTGCGCCACTCTTATTGGCTTCACCCATGCCCGAACCCGATGCACTGGAGGGCCCATGGCCCGCGGGTGGACCGCCGCCAGGATGCGAACGTTGTGCAAAGGCCGGCGAACTACACGCAAACGTTAGAGCCACGAACAGAGTGAGGTGCGTACTTTTCACAGATGCCTCCTGAAGTCAGTTTTGCGGGGTGACGGGCACGGCAGGGTCGACTAAGCGGCCTTGCCGAGGATCTCTCACATAGCCGTAGGATGCGCTGAAAGTGGAAAGGGATGCAAGACCTTGTGTTGCAGTGCATAACCTCCGGCCGTACCCGCGAATACCGCGAGAAGTTTTGGAAGCTGCACCGTCTCAAGCGGCAGAGACGCGTTTGGCAGATGAACCAAAAAAGAATCGTCCGGGAATCAGACCTCCACTGGCAAGCCCTTCGCAAGCGTAAAAGCCATGCCTCGAACCGCGCGCCGCCAGGCGAAAAGCAGGACGATGCCGATCAAAATGAGCGCCAGGCTCAGGCCGGCCCACAGGCCGAATGCGCCCCAGCCACGGCGGAAACACAGCCAGGCCCCGAGCGGAAGACCAATAATCCAATACGCGGTGAAGTGGCAAAACATGGGCGTGCGTGTGTCGCCCGCGCCGCGGAGAGCGCCCGTAGCGACGGTCTGAATGCCATCGAATAGTTGGAAGGCGGCGCCGGCGGCGAGCAGAAGAATGGTGCTGCGAATGACGGTCTCGTCCGGTGTGTACATCCGCGCGATCCATCGGGGAAATAAGAGGAGGGCCGCACTGGCGCAGGTCATGAAGGCAGCACCAAGAAAAATGGCGGTCCCGCCCGCTGCGCCCGCTCCGGTGGGATCCTTGCGGCCGATGGCTTGGCCCACGCGCACGGCGGCCGCGGAGGCGATTCCGAGCGGCACCATGTAAGTAAACGCGACGGTGTTCAGAGCGATCTGGTGGCTGGCGAGCGGGACAGCACCAAGCCGGGCGATGAGCGCCGTGACCAGGGCAAAGACGCCGCTCTCCAATGTGAACTGAATCGCGGCAGGCAAGCCGAGGGTGATGAGGCGGCGAATGCGCGGCAGGTCGATGTCGACAGGAGTTCTGAGGAGCTCTGTGCGGTGTTTTCGGTCGTACCAAAGCAAGTAGCCGACAAGCACAGAGGCCATGTAGAGCCGCGCGATCGCGGTGGACCAGCCGGAACCAACCGCGCCCATCGCCGGCGCACCCCATTTGCCATAAACCAGAATCCAGTTGCCGACTGCATTGACGATATTGGCGCTGACGAGCGCGAAGGCCACGGGCTTGACCATGTTCATGGCTTGCAGGCAGCGGCGCACGGCGAAATAGAGAAGCAAGGGCAGCAGTCCGGCGGCAAGTGCCTTGGTGTATGGAATGGCGAGGGCTAAGACGCCAGGATCGACGCGTATTCCCGTGAGAAGAGAGGGAAGCAACCAAACAGCAGCGGAAAGGAAAGGCGTCAAGGCGATGCTCAAATAAATGCTGTTGAGCAAGGAGCGATGACAGTCCTCACGCCGACCGGCACCGAAGGCTTGTGAGACGAGCGTGTCCAATCCCATCAGCAGGCCGCCACCGAACAGAGCCAGCACAATAAAAATGTTGGAGCCCAGGCTTACGGCGCCCATGGCGGTTGCGCTGTTGGGGAGCCGGCCGACCATCATCGTATCGACGATAGCCATGCTCATCCAGCCGAGTTCGGCGAGGACGAGAGGAATGGCGAGCCGCAGGGTGGGGCGGAATTCGGCGCGAAGTGTCTGGAGTCCAATCATGGGTGAAAGAATAAGAGGAACGAGTGTAAGCGCGGCGGAGAAAAGGAGCAATCGGACGCGTCGGGTAACGAAGTAATGGGAGGTGGAGCGGCGGGCGGGGTGGGGGCAGTCTAATCGGTGGGAATCAAGGGCAAGAGAAACTCCTGCAATCTCTCGCTGTCTGGGAGAGATAGCTGATCCAGTTGAATCCCCATTTGATTCCCGCCCAGAATGCGCACGACCGAACCGGCAGTCACGATTGGCCTCATTCGTTGAGACAGATGCAAGCTCATTCGAAGGGATGATCCGACCGGAGCGATCCGAGGAGCCCGGACCAAGAGGCCGCACATGCTGACGTCAACGGTTTCACCTTCCAATTCTTCTTCGCCAAACTTGAGGCGCACTCTAGATTGAATGGGAACGCGACGGGTGCGACGCCGCTCATGTTCCATTGCACCTTGCGTGGCTCGAACAAGTTTCAGGAGGCGATCCTTGTCAATTGGCTTGTATAAGAAGAAGCTTGCCCCAGCGGCAAATCCTACGGAGAGAGCACTCGGGCGTTGATCGTCGCTGATGAGGACGATGGGGGTCATGCGGTTGAACCGCGAGCTGCGCATCTGCCGGGCAAGCTCGATTCCATCGGGAGAAGGCATGTGTAAATCCAGGAACACCACATCAAACTTTCCTTCATCGAGAATTTCGGGAGCTTCGGTGCTTCTGGTCAGGGTCAATGCGTCCATGCCGGCTGAATGCAAGACTTTCCCGATCAGCTCGCAAACTGCTTTTTCGTCATCCACTACTAGGCCACGCCTTTGCATGTCACCCTCCGGATTCAGCCGATCGCCTGTCCGCCGGGTCCACGTAGCCTTGGTGGGCGCCAGCCACGGGACTGCGAATCAGTCCAGACAGGAGTGGAAAGGTGGTTCCAGATGCGAGTGTGGCTTTGCCTGCTGGTCAGCCAGTCTCGAATCGAGTAGCCGTTTTCGATCGCAAAATTTCATGGTAGTCGAACTCGACGCCGACACCCAACTTGCCCCGCGGCGTATCGACCGGTTGGAGACGCACCACGTGACCCGTGCATCGCCACTCCGTGGTCGGTTTGCCGGTGATTTCCTCGGGCATCTTGAGAAGGATTTCGACCGCCGATCCGATGGCTATGGGCGCATCCGTGGCGAAAAAGGCCCCTGTTTTCGAGAGGTCTAACGATTCCGCTCTCCGCTCGATCGGGCCGGATTTCCAGACGCGCACTTGCAAGGCGGTTTTGCACTGAAGACGGCGAGAGTTACGCCGCTCGGATCCACGCACTTCCATGGAAACCTCCTCGCACCAAAGAGGGCCAAAGAGGGGCGATGGCGCAGGTTGAGATGTGGATGGAGTAAACACAGTGGAACAAGAGCACGATGCTGGGAAGGGTCAATTTCGTACTTTGGCTTACAAGACCTTGAGGCGAGATGGTACTAAAAAAGGACAAACCCTCAGGTCTGGATAACCTCTTGACCGTACTGGGTATTCAGTCCCATTGACCCGGTAGAGAAACGCTCTTAGTCTGATGAAATTGTTGAGTTTTAGACCTCAGCGCTGGCAAATCCATTGACGACAAGGGAAGCGAGTATCCTGAGCGTGAGCTGTCCTCAAAGCCGGGTACGGAGGAGATGACCGTGGCGCCATTAAAGGACGCAAGTATCGAAACCCCGATGAGGCACATGCGCAGCAGCGGGCGGCTCAATTCGCGCGTGGCGGTGGCGATCGAATGGACCGATGCGGGCCGGAGCTTGCGCGCGGAGGGCTACACGGTCGACATCGGTGCGAAAGGCTGCCTTGCCGTGGTACCGCAGGGATTTGCCGTGGGACAGAAGCTGCGACTCATCAATCTCATCAACCAGATTTCCTGTGAAGCTGTATTGGTATGGCGTGGCCACGAAGGCCGCACGGGCTGGGAACTCGGCTTGGAGTTGCAGGAGCCTTCAGCGGATTTTTGGGGCCTCGATTTTTAGGGCTTTCCCGAACAACTCCCACCCACCGGCCTGCACTCAACCTCCTGATTTCCACCGCGGCTCCCGCCGAACCGTCCACTTTTCCCTTGCCAATGAACAGGCTGCAAACGTAGAGTTAGCCTAGGCCTAGGGGGTTTTCTGAAGGCGGCACCCATATATAGGAACCCAGTTGCCGGATCGCTGCGGCTCGATTTTTCGCGCGCGGGCGGAGGCAGAAACAGATGACGGCCATCATCACGGTTGCGAATCAAAAAGGCGGCGTCGGAAAGACGACGACGGCGATCAATTTGTCCGCGGCGCTAGCGCATCGCGGCAAGCGTACGCTGCTGGTCGATCTCGATCCACAAGCCAATTCGACGATCGCGTTTTATGATTCCGGCGAAATTGCCACGAGCATGTTCGACGTGCTGAGCGACAGCCGCGTCGCGATGGCCACGGTCATCAAGCCGTCAAAGGATCCGATGTTGTATCTCGCGCCCGGGCGACTCGCACTTGCAAAACTGGAGCAGGTGCTCGCGGGACAATTCGACGCGCCCTTCAAATTGAAAGACGCGCTGCCCCCGGTCCTGAAAGATTATGACTACGTAATCCTCGATACTCCGCCATCGCTGGGAATCTTGACGGTGAATGCGCTGGTGGCCTCGACGCATTTGCTGGTGCCCATCCAGGCAGCGTATTTCGCGATCGAGGGAACTGACGATTTACTGGAAACATACGAGCGAATCCGCGCGCGCCCCAATCCGGGGCTGAAAGTTCTGGGCGTGGTGATTACGCTTTTTGACAGGCGCACGAATATTTCGAAGGACACGCACGGGCAAATTCGATCGGTGTTCGGTGAAGTGCTGTTCAAGACGAAAATCACCAAGAACGTGCGGCTGGAAGAGAGCCCGGCTTACAAGGAAACGATTTTGACCTTTGCGGGGAGGTTATCCAACGTGTCGAAGAGGATCGGGTTACCCGTCACGCTGAAGATGCGGCATGACGCGCATTACGTAGAATCGCTGACAAGCTATAGCGGCGCGGCGGTCGGGCGCATGATTCGCGTGGACCAGATCCGCCCGAATCCCGACCAGCCACGAAAGGCGCTGGGCGACCTGCGCGAGCTTACGGAGTCGATTCGCGAAAAGGGCGTGCTGGAGCCGCTGCTGGTTCGCTACGTCCCGCGCGAAGACTGCTTCCATATCATCTCCGGCGAGCGGCGCTATCACGCGTCTCGCGCGGCGGGGCTGCGCGAATTGCCGTGCATCGAAAAGACCGCCGACGACGCGGAAACGCTCGAAATCGGGCTGATCGAGAATATTCAGCGGAAAGACCTGACGCCGTTTGAAGAAGCCGATGGGCTGCACCGTCTGAGCACGCAGTTTGAATACACGCATGAGGACATCGCGAAGAAGATTGGCCGGGCGCGGTCCTCGGTGACCGAGACGTTGTCGCTGCGCAACATTCCCGAGTTGCTGCGGAAGAAGTGCATCGAGCATGGGATTCTTTCAAAATCGCTTTTGCTCCAGATTGCGCGCCAGCCCACCGAAAAGAAAATGATCGAGATGTTGCACCGGATCATGCAAGGCGGGCTGACGCGCGATGAGGCGCGGCGCGAACGCCGTGAAGAACAGTCGGGGCCGCAGCGGCCGCAGCCGTTCGTCTTTCAATTCGAGCCGCCGGCGGAAACTTTTAAGTTTCGAATCCAGTTCAAGAAGAGCCATGTTTCGCGCGACGAGCTGATATTGACGCTGCGCGAAATACTGGCACAGCTCGAGGGATCTTCCTCGGAAGCCGATTCGACCGCGGCTTAGTATTCCCAAGGACGGCAGGGCCCTTCGAGAACACTCAAGTTACGCAAGCCCTGCTCCTGCAATCCGACCCCATGGTTGAACTCTCGCCGCAGCAAATGCAGATCATCGAGCGGCTCTTCGAGGCTGGCTTTCGCCCGATTGCGATTCCGCCCTACGAGAGTGCCTTGTGCATGAGGAAGGGCGATTGCGCGGCGGTCTTGGCCGCCGTTCCGAGGGGCGGAATTCAACTGCTCGCGCCGCCATCGTACCTTGTAGAGGGGAACCTCAGCGTGAAGCTGAAGCGCGGCTCGGGCGAAGTGTTCGTCTGGAAAAAGAAGGAAGTGGAAGCAACGCCGGAGAAATTGAGAGAACTTGAAACTTTCCGGCGGGAACTCACGGAACTCCTGGATCTGCCACCGAAGCAGTAGTGTTGCGGCAATTTGCAATTCCGAGAAACTCCCGGCAAACTGAAATCGTTATGGAAACGTACGACATAATCTGCATTGGAGCGGGGCCGACGGGCCTGGCGACCGCCATTGAAGCCAAGCGTGCCGGAATGCGGCCGCTGGTTATTGACAAAGGCTGCCTTTGCAATTCGATCTTCCATTATCCCGTGAACATGGTGTTTTTCACGACGCCGGAGCTGCTCGAAATTGGCGATCTTCCGCTGGTTTGCGCGGCGGAAAAGCCTACTCGCGTCGAGGCGCTGAAATACTACCGGAAGGCAGCGGAGCACTATGCGCTCGAATTGCGGCTGTACGAACGGGTGCTGCGGGTCGACGGCCAGGACGGAAACTTCACAGTAGTAACGACAACGGAGAAGGGAACGGAGCACAAATACCAGGGCAAGAAGATTGCCGTGGCGACAGGTTATTACGATCTGCCGAATCAACTGGGCGTGCCGGGCGAAGATCTCCCGCACGTATCGCATTACTACACCGAGCCTTACGAATATTGGAATCAGGACGTTGTCGTGATCGGCGGGAAAAATTCCTCCGCGGAGGCGGCGCTCGATCTCTATCGAAATGGAGCGCGCGTGACGCTGGTGCACCGGAATAAGGACCTTGGTGCAACGATCAAGTATTGGGTGCGGCCGGACATTGAGAACCGGATCAAGGCCGGCCAAGTGAAAGCGTTGTTCGAGACGCGCGTCAAGCAGATCACGAGCGAGAAAGTCGTGGTCGAAAATGGAGCCGGTGAGAAGAAATTGCCGGCGCGACGCGTGTTCGCGTTGACCGGCTACCACCCCGATTTCACGTTCATAGAAAGTCTGGGTGTGCGGCTCGATCCGGAAAGCCGCAAGCCGGCGCTGGATCCGAACACGCTTGAGAGCAATGTGCCGGGGATCCATCTGGCGGGCGTGGTCATTGGCGGGCGGCACACCAGCGAGATTTTCATCGAAAACGGGCGCTTCCACGGGAAGCAGATCATCCAAGCGTTGACGATGTGACCTGCATGGAGAATCATCTCCCAAGCCAAATTTGCTCGCCCCGAAGTCGTTTGCTAGACTCATAGTTTATGGCATCGATCATCCGGGAAGTGGGCGAGACGTTTGGCGCGCTGGTGAAGGGCTTCAGCGTAACCTTCCGCAACATGTTTCGTAAGACGGTCACGGAAAACTATCCGTACGAACCCGTGCATTTTCAGCCGCGCTACCGCGGAATCCACGTCCTGCACCGCGATGAAAGTGGTCTTGAAAAGTGTGTTGGCTGCTTCCTGTGTGCGGCGGCTTGCCCTGCAAATTGCATTTACATCGAAGCCGCGGAAAACATCGACGCAAACCGCATTTCCGCGGGCGAGCGCTATGCCAGCGTGTACAACATCGATTACTCGCGCTGCATCTTCTGCGGTTATTGCGTGGAAGCGTGCCCGACCGATGCCATCACGCACGGTCATGGCTTCGAACTCGCGACCTACGACATCAACTCTCTTGTTTACCGCAAAGAACAGCTTCTTGAAATAGGACCCGCTGCCGCAGTCCCGCTTGGCCGCTAGCATTACCCACTCTATTCTCGCGATTTGTTTCGGCTCATTCCGTGGTGTGTCCTGATGCATCGTGGGGCAACCTTGCCCCTCCCTCTAAATTAACGTCCTCTAATAAATATAAAGCAGCCAAGACGTAAGTCCGGGGAAAGGCGCGTGGACGTGGCGGCTGCGATGCTCGTTGAAGAAAGACGCCAAGCGCGGTTAGGCGAAGCGCTCCACTGGAACGCTGGGGCAAGAGCGCGGGAGCCGCTAGAGCACCTGACGCGGGGCGCACGTCCGGGGCTGAGCGACCGCGGCTTCGTGATCGCGAGAGCTAGCGGCAAACTTTGGATTGAGCACCGAAAAATAGCCTTCACCTCAAGCGGGGCCTCGGTTTGCGGGCGGCGTGACCGTCCGATCCGCAAAAAAGTTATCGGACACGGCATGTCCGTTTTTCGGGAGAGTTTCAAGAGGCGGCGCGTCTTCTTGTGCTTGCTGCGGGCGTTCCCGTTGCTCCATCAGCCAGCGCGCCAGCATGGCCGCGGAATTTTCCTCCATCCAAAGGTCGAGAAGCGCGCCAATCTCCTTGCGGAGATTAGCAGCATGGTTGAGACGCGAGAGTTCATAGCTCTGCAGCGAGTTTCGCGAAGCCGAGAGAAGAAACTCCCACGGAGGTTGGGTCTTGTAGTGGTTCACGCGGGCCTCCTGGAAAGCGATATCCGTACATTAACAGTACGAGAAACACAGTCAAGTATAACGACAGGGTAATTCGTTGTGGAAAAATGTGGAAAACTTTGGCGGGAGCAACGCCAGGCTGCTGATGGCAACGAAGTGCAAGGCGCAGTTTATCTGATAAATGGCGCTGACGCGACGATTGTCATGGGCGCTTGCAGCGCCTGCGCGGGGGATTACGAAGATCCGGATCGCACGGCGTGGACCTCGGACGATGCCGAAGATGAGGAGCAGGACGGCACAACGCGCGCAACCACGGAAGAGTTTCCTGCTGAGGAGTGAGAGGCGGCGGGAAAGGAGGCGAGGATGCGAAAAACTCGGAAAAGGGAGCTCCTGCGGATCGCGCGGCGGAGGCAGCGCGACGTGCTTTGCGACGTGATGCTGAGCGCGCGGCAGTGCGAGACGTGGTTGACGCTGGACGAGCTGGCGAAACTGACGCATTACCCGCCGGCGAGCATTTCCGCGCAGTTGCGGCACCTGCGCAAGCCGGAATACGGCGGGTACGTGGTGCGGAAGCGCCAGCGAGTACTGGGCAAGTTCTTGCGCGGCGAGGACTTCGGTACGGTCTGGGAGTATCAGCTGAAACGAAACATTCGGAGGATTCCTGTTCCGAAGCAGATCTCACAGGGCAGTGCTCGGCGGGGCATGCCTGCAGTGGCGTGCTGAATCGCGCCGGGAGCGCGGCGGAGGAACCATGGGCGTCAAACCGGAGCTGGCGTTTGATGTGTGCTGGGAAGTGTACCGGGGCGCGCGCGAGGTGCTGGAGACGAAGCGCGGCATTTCGGCGTTGAACTGGAAGGACACGGGGAAGTACCTGTGGCGGCCGGATTTTCGTCCCCGGCTGAACGAATGGGTGGCGGATTTCGCGCTGGCCGGAAAGGCCGCGCTCGACGGGCCGGACTGGGCGTCGCGCATGGTGCTGTTCCGCCTCTACTACCTGGGCCTCGCGCCGTATGAGAATGCGCGGCACTTTCTCGGCTTAGGCGAGACCAGTTGGGTGAACTGGACGGAGCAAATTCGCCACCGTTGTGGCAAGGAACTTCTCAGCCGCGGCATGTTCCCGCCGCGAAAATACTTCACATCCGCTTCATGAAACTGTGGAGGGTTGTCGGGAGAAATGTCATTTGCGTCGGAGTCGCCTCCGGATTGTCGCGTCAACGCACCACTGAAGAGTGTGTAGACACAGAAAAGTGGAGAGCGAGAAAAAGGCGAAGGCAGTAGGCACTTCAAGGGCTTGTTGAAGGCGGGACTCGCTCAGAGATAGGTAGGAAAGTTGAACAGCCCGGAGGCTGGCAAATACTTCATTCGCCAGTACTACACTAAAGACCAGAAGCGCGAAAACCAAGAACTGCCGTAGAGAATGCATGCGAGACGCAAGTCGCGCGAGCATCGTTGCCGCTTCTTGGTCTGGGTCGTTTCTTCCCTGTTTGAGGGACCAGAATATTCGCGCGCTTCTCACAATCGTAAATGCAGCCGTCCCGAAAAGACCTATCAGGTAAAGCTGGGCTACGACGGTCAGGACCTCCCATATCGCCCGCAAGTCCCAGCGAACTGAAAATAGTGAAGTATCCAGAATATCCACCACTGTAAAGACACCGAATCACTTTCTAAGGTTCCCACGGTTGGGTGACGCCAAGACATCCTGACACAGAAAAAGCAATGATCTAAAGACCGGCCACTAAAAGAGAAGCGGGTCGCCGAGGCGCAGAACTTTGCCGGCTTCGCTGGAGGCGACACGCGTGTTGGTGGCCAGGCGGTAGTAGTGGTCGAAGCGGGATTCCGGGGTCCAGCTCGGGACATGGGAGCGGCGGTAATCGCTGAAGATTTTTTGGAAGCCGGGAATGATTTCTCCCGTGCGTGGATTGCGCGGGGGAACCGGGCAACGCGCGCAGGGGTTGCTGCCCTCGAAATTCACTTCCCCAATGCGGAAGCGCACGGCGCTGCGTTCTTCCTCGCCGAAGAGTTGATCCTCCCAGAACGCGGGCACGCCTTCGATTTCGAGCGTGGTGCGGAAGCGCTGGCGCGCTTTGTCGACGTCCATACCGCTGAAGAGATCGCAAACTGCCTGCAAGCTCGCGGTGGAAACAATCGTGGGGCCGCTGGCGATGTTGTCGTCGGGAAATCCTTCCGGAGAATGGCGGACGGTGATCGGCTGCTCGAAAAAATCGGAAAACCATTTGGATGCGGCTGCGGTGTCGCCAGGGAAGGCAAATGTCGTAGTTGGGATTTTGCGGCTGTCACCCTCAACCGAAAGAGTGACAGAGCTGACGTCCGGCGCGTATGCGGCGCGGATCAGGTGGATGGCCGTGGTGCGCTTGCCGTTCACCCATTGGCCATCAGCGGAGTATAGCGCCCAGGCGCGGTCGAACTCGAGCCCGCCGCCCGGCCCGATTCGCGCTTCATTCACTTGCACCGGATCGAGCGACTTGACCGGATGAAGACGAATGTTTGCTAAGCGCGGAGATACCAGGGAAGCGGTCATACGGAGATTTTAGCAGAGGCGAATCGGAACGTGACGGCAGCGCTCCTAGCGGATTTGAGGGGCTGGGCCATTTCGCGCTTGGGCCTTCGCCATTTAGTTCGCGGTTTTGATCACGGGCGCGCCGCAGCGCCTCCGGCAGCCGCCGCCACGGGCTTATAGCCGCAGGTCGCGGCTTTGCGCATCGCGTCCAGGCCCTCGGCGTTAGACATCAGCGCGGTGGTCTGGCAGTTGCGCAGGGACCCGCCGGCGGCGAAGGCGAGGGCTATCGCGGCGGCGGAAACATTGTCCGGCATCTCGGTGATCAGCACGGCATCGTACTGGCCGAAGGCGAAGTAGGAGTTCTGCACCTTTCCACCAAGCTTTTCGATCGGTGCCCGCACGGCCTCAAAGCGATCCTGCGGATTGGCGATGAGCCGCGCGAGTGCTTCCGGCGTGTAACTTACTTGATGAAGAAAAAACGGCATGGTAGGCCTCCTTACGAGGTAGAAATATCGAGGAATGGCGGGACTATGCTCCTGAAAACAGGACGTGTCAAGCAAACCGGTGAGCTGTTCTAACTACGGATTGCTTGAGTTCGTCCCCTTTGCAACGGAAGACTTAGGCGGAATTTTTGATAACTTCTTGCGGCGAAAGGGCATAAGGGGAATCCCTTCACAGCAGGGCACAACGGGATGGCGCCGGTTGCGACTTTGTGGCAAGGACCATCTCAGTCTTTTCGCTTCTTCGTCGTCAAGCTCGAGCGTTGATTCCAGGCCATCCGATGTCGCTGAAAACAGGGGAGTAACAAGAATTTTTGAGATTTTGCAAAATTTCTCTTGACAATACGTAATAGTGTGATACACTTGCTCCTGTAGAAAATTGCGTCCCGGTGCAAACCGGGACGTTTTGCTTTTTGGGAGCCCGTTTTCACGCTTCCGCACCCACCTCAGCTTTCAGAACAAACGTAAGAATGGCGACATAAAGCCTGCCGTTCCATGAATTTGGGAACGAGTGGTGACGCTTGCGCAGGGCACCAGGCCATGAAGCGCACGCGCAGCTCCGAGTTTCCCTTTGACGGACAACTGAACACTAAAAACTAAGAACCAAGATCTGCGGCCAGGGCCGCAAGGAGCCAAGATGCCTAGCTATCAGAACGTGACTCCGCCGATCTCCCTGTTTTCCGGAGACGTCGGTTTTAGCTTCAACAATGAGGCATTTCCCGCTGCCAACACTGCTGGCAGCCAGTTTGCGCTTCCAAGCTTCACGGGCTTGCCGGACAGCGGCACCGCGGTGCGCTGGCAAACGATTTTCGGCACCGCGCCCACTGCGGTGAGCATTGTCTTGCAAGGGGCAATGTCCGACATCGACGCGGAATACCAGACCATTGACACGACTACCGCCCTGACCGGCGAAGCGCGCACCGTCGCCAACGTGCAGGCCAAATTCTTGCGCATCAAGTTAGTCTCCTCCACGGGCGGCGCCGGCTTGACCGCGAAGTTGATGGTCTGATGCAGTGCGTCCGGCGGCTCGAAGAGCCGTCGCGGAGAAAGCATACGGTGAGCCATGCTTCACGCGGGCAATCAGCACACGAAGCCTTCCATCTGGTCGCATGAGCCGATCCTCACGCCCGAAAAGAGGGTTTGGCGCGCCGTGCTCACCCAGGCGTTCGAGGATGCGGAGATGACGCCGCTCGGTGATGGATCTGGAGCCGAGCCGCTCGAAGCCTCCCGTGCGCGCCGGTACTTGCGCGCGGATAGCCTGTTTGAAGCAACCAACCTCAAACTCGTTTGTGACTTCGCGGATTTGCCTGCGGACCGCGTCTTTTTGTGGGCGCGGCGGCAGTATCCGGCGGAACAAACGTGCGAGAGCCATGTGGAGTGCGGCGGCTTGCCGTCGCTTTTCTTACCGCCGCGATTACACCCTCTCCCTCGCTCTCGTCGGTGGCAGACGGAAAAGCGGGAGCAAGGCTCCCGCACTCCACAAATTGCCGCCGCGCCCCAGGCCTCCGTGCCGGCCTGATCGCAAAGCAGCCTTCTTCTTACAGAGAACTAAAAACTAACAACGGAAAACTGCTTTTATGACGCGCCGCACGACTACCAGTAAAACCAACGGTCATGCCGGGCCGCACGGCCGCACGAACGGTCATGCTCCGGCCTCCACGGAGCGGGGCGGGGTCCCGGTGCAACGGGATCGAGCTGCCTCTGACGACGCTAGTGGAGCCTCCGCTGCAAGGGCCGCAGGCTCCGCCACTGCGCCCGGCACGGACCACGAGGCGTACGCTGAGGCGGCGCCGCCCCGTCCGAATGGAAATCTGCACGACGCGGCCGGGAAACCACCGGATCTCGGTACCGGCGTGGAAGAAATCCCCGGCGGGGAATTTCCTCTTCCCTCCAATCCCGGTGATTTTGTCGAAGAAATTCACCGCCGCATCGATTTGTTCGAGGTTTGGCAGAAACTGCTCGAATCCAAGGACGAAAAAATCAGGCAGCGGGCCGTTGAACGGCTGACGGACCTGCGCTACAAGGGCGCGGCGGGACTGGCCGAAGAGCCGCAGCAGTTTATTTTTGATATGCCGCGGCCAAACCGGGATTGAAGAAACGCAGTATGGAAATGCCGCGGAGGAATACTGATGGCAAACGCAAAACTGAATTTCATCGGGGAATTAACGCAAATCGCAGGCGTTGCAGCGGTGGTTGCGGGAGTGGTCTTAAGTCTGCACCACTGGCCCGCCGCTGTCGCCTTGATCGGCGGCGGTGCCGCGCTTTATGTGGGAAAGAAACTGCGCGCGCAATAGCGCGAGGATGGGCACGCTCCGAGAATGTTCGATTCAGGGACAAGCCGGAAGGGCCCGCAGTCCTTCAGCGACTGCTACCGGGCGTTCCCCCGGCAAAGGGAATTTCACGAGTCGAACGCAAAGTACCGGCTTTTTGGAGGCGCGGCTGGCCCAGGAAAAACGAAAGCGCTCCTTTGGGAGGCCATCAGCCAGACGCGCGAGGTCGCAGGTTGCGACACGCTGTTGCTTCGGCGTACATATCCGGAGCTGGAATCGTCGCTGCTCTCCTACTTCCGCAGGGACGTGCCTCGCT
>WNFI01357045.1_pt1 | contig 26566 bp, 27 predicted proteins | sample 5400471 | NCBI WGS metagenome assembly WNFI01 (sample SAMN13153348, study PRJNA577476) | soil metagenome | isolation source: 100 cm saprolite on Douglas fir-dominated hillslope | place: USA:California | collected 2013-09-17 | reverse complement strand
ACTGAGCGCAGCCATCGTCGAGTTCGATGACCGCGCACACCGCCCGCTAAGGGCACTTCCCCTTACCGCGGACGATAGGGGTGGACCACGGGGGCGCTTTGAGACGATCGTCCATGACGCCTCACTTGATCAGCTTCGGTTGGAGCGTCGTGACTCCGATGGGAAGATCAGCAATTTCAGTGTCGACCTGCAACGGGATGAACTTCGACTCCAGCCCGTTCCAAGTCTTCGCCCTGGAATCGATATCGTAGTAAGTGAATCGCTCAACACCCCGCCGGAGTACGCGGTCAAAGTCGATGGAGGCGCGGTTCAGGTGTTCACCGACCTCAATCCGCAGTTGCGGTCTCTCGATATGGGCGTCGCGGAGCCGTTCGAGTGGAAGGATCGCGAAAACAGGGGATGGAAGGGCATTCTGCTCATGCCGCCCGCGAAAGGAGCATCGCCGCCTCCACTCGTGATCCAGACACACGGTGCAGGCCTGAACCGATTCTTCATGAACGGGCCAACCTCGCTCAGCGACGACGGCGTCTTCTCCGCTTACGCGGCAAGGCCCCTTGCAGCCGCGGGGATCGGGGTTTTGCAGATGGAGGATATTCCAGTCTCGCGCGTCAATCTGGCCCAGGAACCGCAGATAGCCCTTGAGGCTTACAGGGCAGCCATCCGTGAGCTCTCCTCAGCATGGGATATTTCGAGCACCTGGTCACGCTCGACCTGTCCGACGATTGGGGAGCCTTTTCGTACGACGTGTACGGCGGCGGGCCCTACGGTGCGGCTGCCGACACATGGAGAAGGGAAGCTCCGACGTTCAACCTGGACAAGGTCGAGACGCCATTGCGAATCGAAGCAAATAGCTATCCCTCGCTGCTCGGCGAATGGGAGATGTATGCCGGGATGAGATGGCTGCATAAACCTGTCGAGTTGATTCTTTACCCTAAGGGGGCGCATCAGCTAAGGAAGGTTCGCGAGAGAATCGCTTCTCAGTCGGGCACCGTTGACTGGTTCGCATTTTGGTTGAGCGGCGTGGAGGACGACACACCCGCGAAATCAGCGCAATACGAGCGATGGCGAGCTCTGAAGGCGCAGCGGCAAGCGAGCCTGCATTGAGCCGGGCCCGAATTCTGTGCTGAGGAAAATCCCCCGTCGAGCGTCTTAGCCCATAAGGGGTTTCCGATTCCCCGCGGCCAGCCGTCTAAGCCATGGGATAGGCACGCGCACCTTGTCGAAGCGTGGCGGGTATTGGCGCGTGGATCGTATATCTCCTATCAACTCCTCGGAGCAGTAAGGAGGCTGTCCTCCCAGGTCGCCTCCGGTGTTAGGCAAGTCGAAGCCTTTGACCGGCCTCACGAGGGCCGGTTTTTTTCCCCGCGGGAGATCCGGAGATCACCGGGCTATGATCAAGATCGCATGCTCGGTGTCGACACGACCAACTGGTTCCGGATGTCGTTGCGGCGCGAGTCCGGCCGCCCTCTAGTCGGCGGCGGCGGCGGAGGCGCGCGCCGGCGGCTTGTCGGAGAGCTCGTTGCGATAGCAGACGTGCGAGCGCCCGTCGTGATGGCAGAGCTCCTTCGCCGCGTACATCGCGCGGTCGGCATCGGCGAGCAGACCCGCCGCGCCGTCTCCGAAGCGGTACTCGGCGACCCCGCAGCTCACCGTCACCTTCCTTTCCTCGCCCGGGTTGATCTCGCACGGCGTGGATTCGATCGCCTTGATGATGCGCTCCATCACCATCTTGAGCGCCCGGTTGCGGTGCAGGCCGACGACGGTCGTTGATGGACTTGAAGTGGTTGATGTCGAAGAAGGCGAGCTGGAACGACTGCAGGTCGCGCTCGGCGCGCGCGACCTCTTCGGCGAGGCGCTTCTCGCCGGCGCGCCGGTTGTAGACGCCGGTCAAGTCGTCGGTGTCCGAGACCCTCTCCAGGCGGCTGATGGTCTCGTGCAGCTGGGAGAGGGTGTACTGCGTTCCCTCCATGAGGCGGCCCGCGCGGTCCGGAAAATGCACCGGCAGGTCGGGCATCTTGCGGCTGTCGATATAGGTGCGCAGCGTCTCGGCGGTGAGGTCGATGGGGACGAGCAGCTCGCGTAGCAGCCACATTGTGCCGAGGAAGCCCATGAAGCACGCCAGCACCAGCGCGGCAAGGATCGGATACATCGTCTCCAGGTCGGCGCGCGCGACGAGCAGGTAAACGATGAAAAGGACCAGCGGGATCATGCCGCCGATGAAGGCGGCCAGCGCGAACTTGCCGGCATAGGTGTCGCGCACGGGCGCCAGCTCCGCAAGCAGGCGGTAGACCCTCATGCGTTGGAGCGATCCCTCGCCCGGCTTGACCTTGCTGACCATTCCCGATTCTCCCTATCCCGTGATTCTATCGCGCCTCAGCCGATGGGATTGCGCATCACGCCGATCCCCTCGATCTCGGTTTCGAGCAGGTCGCCGGGCTTCATGAACTCGGGGGGGGTGCGCGCGAACCCCACGCCCTCCGGCGTGCCGGTCGAGATGATGTCGCCCGCCTCGAGCGTCATCCCCGCCGAGAGCTCGGCGATGAGGCGCGGCAGCTTGAAGTAGAGGAACTTCGTGTTCGAGTCCTGCTTGGTGACACCGTTGACCCGGCAGGTCACGCGCAGGTTGTTCGGATCGAGCTCGCCGGCGGTCACGATCCACGGGCCCATCGGGCAGGTTCCGTCGAGGCTCTTGCCCTTGTGCCACTGGCCCCCGTGGCGACGCTGCAGGTCGCGCCATGAGACGTCGTTCACGACGGTGTAGCCCCAGATGTGACGCATCGCGTCGGGCTCGGCGATGTTCTTGCCGCCCGGCCCGATGATGAGGCCGAGCTCCACTTCCCAGTCGAGCGAAGTAGACACCGACGCGTCGAAGGGCACGTTGTCGAAGGGGCCGTTCACCGCGGTCGTGGCCTTGCTGAAGAAGACCGGATGCTGGGGAAGCTCGCGCTTCTCCTGCAGCTTCTTCGCCCCCTCCTCGAAGTGCTCGAGGTAGTTCCAGCCGACGCAGAAGACGTTCTTCACCGGGCGCGGGATCGGCGCGTGCAGCCTCACGTCGGCGAGCGCCGCGGATGCGGCCGAGCTTTTCTCGAGCGCGCGCAGCTTCTCGAGCATCGGGGCGCCGGCGCGAATGAGGCCCAGCATCGTCGCGGTGCTTTCGCCGGCGCCGAGCGCTGTGGGTATGTCGATCACCCGGTTGGCGCTCGTGACGAGGCCGGGACGCGGGTTGCCCGAGGGCAGAGGAGAATAAGTAGCTAGCTTCATGTTTCCTTCTCGTTATTCGAGGGAAGCGAGGGGGTGCCGCGCGCCCTGCCATCGCGGGGTGAAGAAAGCGGCGACGCTGGATTCGGTCACTTCGGAAAGCCGCTCGGGGCGCCAGCGCGGCCGGTTGTCCTTCTCGACGATGAGGGCGCGGATGCCTTCGATGAAATCGCCCTGAGCGAAGCACGCGTGGATCATATCGAGCTCCATGCGAAAACAATCCGCGAGCGGGAGCTTCGCGCCGCGCCGCAGCTGTTCGAGCGTCACCGCGAGCATCGTCGGGGATTTCTTCGACAGGGCATCGAGAGTGTGCTCCGCCCAGTCGCGGAATTCGGGGCGCTTCTCGCCCTCGAGCGAAGCGATGATCGCCGGAACCGAGTCGCGGCTGAAATGCAAGTCGATCGCCGGCGCGAGCGCCTCGATCTCGCCGGCGGCGGGAGTACCCACGTTCACGTCCGCCAGCCCGCAGTAGACCGCATCCGCGGCGCGCAGCGTCGGTCCCACGAGGCCGAGATAGGCGCCGAGCGCGCCCGGAAGGCGCGACAGGAAGTAGCTGCCGCCCACGTCGGGGAAGAGGCCGATCGCGGTCTCGGGCATCGCCATGCGTGTGCGCTCGCCGACGATGCGCACCTTCGCGCCCTGCGAGATGCCCATGCCGCCGCCCATGACGATGCCGTCCATCAGCGCGACGATCGTCTTGGGATAAGTGTGGATGCGATAGTCGAGCGCGTATTCGACCTCGAAGAACTCGTGGTGCACGCGGGATCCGGCCTTGAAGCTGTCGTGCAGCGCACGGATGTCTCCGCCGGCGCAAAAAGCCTTTTCGCCGGCGCCGCGCAGGACCACCAGGCGCACGCGGTCATCCTCCTCCCAATCGTCGAGGCGAGCGGCGAGGCCCTTCAACATTCCGAGCGAGAGCGCGTTGAGCGCCTCGGGACGGTTGAGCGTCGCGGTGGCCACCCCATTGCGGACCTCGACCTTGAGCTCCGTCAGTCGTTCCTCCATTCGGGCTTGCGCTTCTCCAGGAAGGCCTTGACGCCCTCCGCCTGGTCCGCGTGGTCGAAGAGATCCATGAAGCGCTCGCGCTCCAGCGCCAGCCCCGCGCGCCGCGGGATGCCGTTGCGCGCGTTGTGGATGAGGGCCTTGCAGTATTCGACGGCTCGCGGCGAGAGCAGGGCGACCCTCTCGGCCAACGCCGTCGCGGCCTCGAGGGAATTTCCCTTCGGGACGACTTCCTGCACCAGCCCGATGCGCAGCGCCGTGGCCGCATCGACGCGTTCGTTGGTGAGGATGATGCGCTTGGCCCAGCCTTCACCCACCAGCCACGGCAGCATCTGCGTTCCGCTTCCGGCCGGCAGCAATCCCACCGCGGGCTCGGGAAGGCCCATCTGCGCGTGCTCCTCGGCGATGCGCACGTCGCATGCGAGCGCGCATTCGAGGCCGCCGCCCATCGCGTATCCATTGATTGCCGCGATGGTTACGCAGCGCGCGTTCATGAGCGCCTCGAAGGCCGCGCCGAAGCGCGCGATGAAATGGCGCGCCAGCACCTTGTCGTCGCCCTGGAAATTCTTGAGGTCGGCTCCCGCGGAAAAGAACTTGCCGCCGGTGCCGGTGAGAACCGCGGCGTAGATGCCGCGGTCGGCGTTGAGCTCGGCCAGCAGCCCCTCGAGCGAGCGCAGGCTCTCCGGCGTCCACGTGTTTGCCGGCGGGTTATCGATGGTGATAAAGGCCGTGTGGCCCTTGATTTCGTGTTTGATCATCGAGATTGGATCCCGGCCGGAGTTTACCCCGGGGAGTCAGTTGCCCAGGGCCGGGGTGACGGCTACGCCTTCATGTACTGCAGGATCACGCTCGAGAAATCCTTGGCGCCGTTGCCGTCGACCGAGTGCTTCTGGTAGATCTGCTGCGCGATGGCGCCCAGCATCACCGGATGCCTGGCGACCTTGGCGGCGTCGGTGACGAGCGTGAGGTCCTTCAGCATCAGGTCGGAGCCGAAGCCGCCGGCGTAGGCGCGCGAGGCGGGCACGTTCTCCAGGACGCCCGGATACGGGTTGTAGGTGTCCGAGCTCCAGCAGCGTCCGCTCGAGGTGTTGACGATCGCGGCGAACACCTTGGGATCCATGCCGAGCTTCGCGGCGAGGGTCATGCCCTCGGCGGTGGCGATCATCTCGATGGCGAGCATCAAGTTGTTGCAGATCTTGGCGACCTCGCCGGAGACCGGCGCGTCGACCATCGGGCAGCGTCTCGCCTTCGCGTCCATCGCGACCTCGCGCGCCGTGAGCGGATCGATGGTCGAGGAATCGATGAGCGGCGTCCCGGGAGCCGCACCCTTGAGCACGCCGTAGTCGCTCAGGTACACGGAGCGCACGTGCGGCGAGGAGGGCAGCATCGTGACGACGACTTCGACGCCCTTCGCGCAGTCCGCGGCCGAGGTCGCGAGCTCGCAGCCTTCCGCCGCCAGCTTCTTCGCGAGCTCGGGCACCACGTCGTAGATCTTCAGCGCGTGGCCGTGCTTGAGCAGGTTGCGAACCATCGGATTGCCCATATGGCCCAAACCGATAAAGCCGATCTTCATTTGTTTTTCTCGCGTCTCGTGTCTCGCGTCTATTTCAGGCTGATGGTCGTGTGGATGCCCGGGGCGGTCGTCGGGTCGTCGAACCAGCGCGTCGTGACGGTCTTCACCTGGGTGTAGAACTGGATCACCTGCTTGCCGTAAGGGCCGAGGTCGCCCAGCTTCGAGCCGCGCGAGCCCGTGAAGCTGAAGTAGGGCACCGGCACGGGAATGGGAACGTTGATGCCGACCTGGCCCACGTCGATCTCGTTCTGGAATTTCCGCGCGGCCGCGCCCGACTGCGTGAAGATGCCGGTGCCGTTGCCGAAGGGATTCTTGTTCACGAGGTCGATCGCCTCGTCGAGCGTATCCACGCTCACGATGACGAGCACCGGGCCGAAGATCTCCGTCGTATAGACCTTGTGTTGCGGCTTCACGCCGGAGAAGATCGTCGGCGCGATGAAGTTGCCGTTCTCGTATCCCGGCACTTTCGCGCTGCGCCCGTCGAGCTCGAGCTTCGCGCCCTCCTTCACGCCCTGTGCGATCAGCCCCTCGATGCGGGCCTTCGCCTCCTTCGAGATCACGGGTCCCAGGTCGGTTCCCTTCTCCGTGCCGCCGTTGACCTTGAGCGTCTTCGCCTTTTCCACGATCTCCGGGATCCACTTCGCGGCCTCACCCACCATCACCGCCACGCTCGTGGCCATGCAGCGCTGGCCCGCGGCGCCGAATCCCGCGCCGACGAGCGCGTTCAACGACTGCTCCTTGTTGGCGTCGGGCATGACCACGGCGTGGTTCTTGGCGCCCATCATGCATTGCGCGCGCTTGCCGTGCGTGCTCGCGAGCTTGTAGACGTGTTCGCCGACATGGGTCGAGCCGACGAAGGACACCGCCTTCACGTCGGGATGGGTGCAGAGCGCGTCGACCGCCTCCTTGCCGCCGTGCACCACGTTGAGCACGCCGGGCGGTATGCCCGCTTCGATCGCGAGCTGCGCCAGCACCATCGGCGTCATCGGGTCCTGCTCGGAGGGCTTCAGGACGAACGTGTTGCCGCACACGATCGCCATTGGGAACATCCACAGCGGGATCATCGCGGGGAAATTGAACGGCGTGATGCCGGCGCACACGCCGATCGGCTGGCGGATGTAGTACGTGTCCACGCCGCCCGCCACGTTCTCGGCGATCTCGCCCAGGGAAAGGGTGCCGATGGAGCAGGCGTGCTCGACCACCTCGAGGCCGCGGAAAATGTCGCCCTCGGCGTCGGGAAGCGTCTTGCCTTGCTCGGCGGTGAGCACCGCGGCGATCTTCTTCATGTCGCGGCGGATCAGCTCCTGGAGCTTCAGCATGATGCGGGCGCGCTGGCCGATCGGCACGTTGCGCCAGGTCTTGAAGGCATCGGCGGCGGCCTTGACCGCTTCGCCCACCTCGTTCGCGTCGCACATCGGCACGCGGGCCAGCACCTTCTGCGTGGCCGGGTTCACCACGTCGCGCCAGGTCTTCGCCTTCGATTCGACGAGCTGGCCGTTGATCAGCAGCTTGACGGTAGGAACGCCCTCTGACCGGGCCCGCGGATTGGCGGCCATGATGATCTCCTCTATTTGCTTGGATTCGCGGGATTCGCTGTTGGGCGGCGCCACAGACGTCCGCTCCAACGGCGGTTCTGTGCCCCATTCAAATTATAATCCGACCTATGGCACGCAACACGAAAGTCGAGGCCGACCACATCGCCCCCCCGGTCACGCGAGTCCTGGCGAAGTTCGTCGCCACCCATCCGTCCCGCGGCTGGGACGATGCGGTCGACCACGAGGCCCACCGGACATTTCTCAACTGGGTCGGATGCGCGGTGGGCGCCGCGCGCCACGCGTCGGCCGAGGCCGCGCTGGGCGCGGTGCGCATGCTCGAGCCCGCGCCGCAATCGAGCGTGCTCGGCCGCGACGAGAAGGTCGACATGGCGAGCGCGGCACTGGTGAACGGCATCACCTCGCACGTCTTCGACTTCGACGATACGCACCTTAAGACGATCATCCACCCCGCCGGCCCCGTCGCCTCGGCGCTTTTCGCGCTTGCCGAGGTGACCGGTGCGAGCGGCCGCGACGTGATCGACGCGCTCGTGCTGGGCGTGGATGTATCGTGCCGCATGGGCAACTGCATCTATCCCGACCACTACGATCGCGGCTGGCACATCACGGGTTCCACCGGCATGCTCGGCGCGGCCGCGGGTTGCGCGCGCCTGCTGCGGCTGGGCGAGGAGGCGACCGCGATGGCGCTCGGGATCGCCGCCTCGCAGCCGATCGGCATGCGCGAGCAATTCGGCACGATGACCAAGCCGTTCCATCCGGGCGCGGCCGGGCGCGCCGGCCTGACCTCGGCGCTGCTCGCGAAGAATGGTTTCACCGCGAGCCCCCGGGCGCTCGAGGCGCCGCGCGGCTACGCGCAGGTGGTATCGCCCAAGTACGACTGGAACGAAGTCACCGGCGAGCTCGGCAAGCGCTTCGAGATCTCGTTCAACACGTACAAGCCGTTCGCCTGCGGGATCGTGATCCACCCGACCATCGACGCGGCGGTGCAGCTGCGCGGCCTGGGCGTGAACGCCGCGGATGTCGAGCGCGTCGAGCTCAAGGTGCATTCGCTGGTGCTCGAGCTCACCGGAAAGAAGGAGCCGCAGGACGGGCTGCAGGGAAAGTTCAGCGTCTACCACGGCTTCGCGGCGGGGCTCATCTTCGGGCGCGCGGGCGAGCCGGAGTACGAGGATGAGATCGTTCGACGCGAAGACGTGACGGCGCTGCGCCGCAAGGTGGCGGCGACGATCGACGGGGCGATCGGCGAGGCGTCGGCGGACGTGACCGCGGTCCTGAAGGACGGGCGCAAGGTGCACGTGTTCGTCGAGCATGCGATCGGCTCGCTCGAGCGCCCGATGTCGGATGCGGACCTCGAGGCGAAATTCCATTCGCTGGCGGACGAAGTGATCGGCAAGGCGAAGGCCGGCGCGTTGATCGAGGCGTGCTGGAAGCTCGGCGCGGCGAAAGACGTGCGCGTGCTAGCACAAAAGGCGCGGCCATGAGCCGGCCTCGCATTGTCGTGCTCGACGACTACGAGCAGTCGCTGCGGCGCACTGCGGACTGGAGAGGCGTCGACGCGCTCGCCGACGTCGAGGTGCATTCGCGGCGCCTGCGCGGCGCGGTACTTCTTGAGGCGATCAAGGACGCCGACGCGGTTGTCGTCGTGCGCGACCGCACGCCCTTCAAGGCAGACCTGATCGCCAAGCTTCCGAAACTGCGCCTCTTCGTCTTCACCGGCTCGCGCAACACCCAGGTCGACGCCGCGGCGATGGCTGCGCGCGGCATTCCCATCGCGCACACCGAGATGGGCGAATCGAAGGCGAGCACCACGGAGATGACGTGGACGCTCATCCTCGCGGGGGCCAAGCGGCTCGAGGCTTACGTCGGCCTGGTGCGCAAAGGCGAGTGGCGCGACGGCAAGGCGCTTCCCGGCGTGCTCTCCGGCCAGCGGCTCGGGCTCATCGGCTTCGGCGGCATCGGCTCCAGGGTCGGCAAGGTCGGGCAGGCGTTCGGCATGGAGGTCGTGACGTGGAGCCCGCACATGACCCCCGAGCGCGCCACGGCGGGGGGCGCCAGGGCGGTGGAGCTCGATGAGCTGCTGCGGACCTCCAAGGTGGTGAGCCTGCACCTCGTGCCGGCGGAGGCGACGCGCAAGCTCATCAACGGCGAGCGCCTCGCCCTCATGCGGCCCGATTCGATCCTCGTCAACACGGCGCGCTCGGCGCTGATCGACATGGCCGCGCTCGCCGCCGCGCTCGACGCGGGGCGCCCCGGCGTCGCCGCGCTCGACGTCTACGACGACGAGCCGCTGCCGATGGACTTCGCGCTGGCGAAACGCGAGGACGTCGTGCTCACTCCGCACCTGGGATTCGTGAACGACCCGGTGTTCGCAAAGTTCGGGCCCGGCGTGGTGGAGAACCTGCTCGCGTGGCTCAAGGGAGAGCCTATTCCGCGCCTGCTGAAGGAATGAAATTGCAGATGTAACGCGGCCGCAAACCTTTCCCATCCTGAAAGGTAGGTTTCAACGCGGAGGGCCGGCGATATTCTCGTCGCATGCGCCTGCCGCTCCTCGATTCCGCGATCGCTCTGGCCATTACGCTCCTGGCCGCGGCCCTCCCGTCGCTCGCCAACGAGCAGCTTTGGAGCACCCTCAAGGGCGGCGGCCTGGTGGTGCTGATGCGCCACGCCATCACTACGCCGGGCGTGGGCGACCCTCCCGGAATGAAGGTCGACGACTGCAGCACGCAGCGCAACCTCACCGAGGAGGGACGGCGCCACGCGAAGCTGATCGGCGAGGCGTGGCGCGCGCACGGGATCCAGGTGGGCAAGGTGATGTCGAGCCCCATGTGCCGTTGCCTCGAGACCGCGCGCCTCGCTTTCGGCCGCGTCGACGAGTTTCCGCCGGTCACGAATGCGCGCACCGAATCCGACATGCCCCGCCAGGTTCGCGAGATGCGACAGGTCGCGAGCGAGAAAACCGCGGCGCCAACATAGTGATGGTCTCGCACGGGACCACGATCACGATGGTGACGGGCATCTCGCTCGAGCCCGGCGAGATGCTCATCGTGAGCCCCCAGGGCGAAGGCAACTTCGAGATCAAGGGGCGGCTCGCGGTCCCCGGTCCCTAGGCGAACCGGCGCCGTCAGGCACGCCGCTTCGACCACTCGATGAAAGGCCGCTCGATCCAGCGGTAGGTGAGGAGCGAGAACGGGATGGCCGCGAGGCCGAATGCGAAGATGAGGACGTTGCGCTCGCCCAGCGGCAGCTCCCAGTGCACCGCCGCGTTGCTGGCGAGATCGATGAAGAAGGTGTGCCAGAGATACAGGCTCAGGCTCGCCACGCCGATTCGATACAGAAGCCGGGAACCGGGAATCCTCATCCCCGCATCCGCACGCCGCGGCGCCGCGCCGAAGTAGACCCCCATCGCGTACAACATCCCCGCGATGGACAGGGCCACCAGCGTGGGCCCGATCAGATAGGTCCAGCCGAGCGTGTTGTCCGTGGCCCTTCCCACGCCGATGGCGACGAGTATCGCGATGAGAGTCAGGCCCAGCATCACGCCTCGCGACACGGTCCTGGAGAGCGACTGCGCGTTTGCGACCGCGCACGCCGCGGCAAGCCCGAGACCGAATTGATCGACGCGCCCGGGAAGGTAGCTCGCGGTCCACGTGAGCCAGATGCCGTGCTGGTTGTGGATCCAGAGGGTGAACGTGCGGTAACCGATGGCGAAAGCGATCGTGCCCACCGCGAACAGGAGCGGACGGCGCAACGGCACCCATCGCAGCAGCAGCGGGAACAGGATGTAGTAGTGGATTTCCGTGGGTAGCGTCCAGTAGACGCCGCGGATGGCGGTGACCATGTCGGGGAAGAAATTCTCGGCGAAGAGCAGGTGCATGAGCACGACGAGCGGATCGGTCGAGATCTCGAGGGCCCCGCATGAGGCCAGCGCCACGGCCACGGCGATGCTGGCGTAGTACGCCGGTGCGATGCGCAGGTAGCGGCGCTGGTAGAAGTCGAGCGTCTCGGGAAGGCTCAACCGCGTTTGGCCGCGCAGGACGTAAGGCCAGGCGATCACGAACCCCGAGAGCACGAAGAAGAGATCGATGCCCTGGTATCCGGCGCGAAAGAGCGAGCGCAATCCGTAGCTGAAGTCCCCGGACAGCCCGAACTTGAACTCGTCGCCACCCCACATGATCCACAGGTGATAGGCCATCACCCACAGGGCCGCCACGCCGCGCAGGCGCACGACCCAGCCGAGCCGGACCGGTCCTTCGCTCTTCAATCTTTGAAGGAGAAGAGCACCGCGTCGGCGGGCACGAGCTGGTTCTCCGCGAACGCGACGCGCTCGATCGTGCCTTCGCGCGGGCTCACGATCGTGTGCTCCATCTTCATCGCCTCGAGGATCAGCAGCGCCTGGCCCTTGCGGACCGTGTCGCCTTTCTGCGCGAGGACTTTCACCACACGTCCCGGCATGAGCGCGGTGAGGCGCGCGTCGGGCAGGCTGTCGGCGGGCTCATAGTGAAACGGGTCGACGAGCTCGAGGTCGTAGCGCCCGCGCGGGGTGGTAGCGCAAAGGGAGTCGCCGAGGCGCACGACGAGCGCGAAGTAGGTTTCCTCGTCCAATTCGATCTGCAGCCGCTCGGCCATTTCAGGACCGGCGCATTCGCGACCACGCCGCGGCCCGAGCGCCACGCGGTGCTTGCGCCCATCGATCTCGATCAGCGCGTGGCCTGGGCGCATTTCGGCTTCGAGCCGCGTGACGTCGCCGCCGTCGCCGCGCAGCTCCATCCTGCGCATCGCCGGCTGGTTGGGGCGCCAGCCGCGCGTGTCGTTCCAGGGGGAGGAGGGGGCGCTCGCGATCGCCTCCTGCTCGTCGAGGAACACGCGCGCCGCCGCCGCGACGAGGGCCTGGACGGGAATGGCGCCCTTCCCGGGCAGCAGATCCGCGCGATGGCGCTCGATGAATCCCGTATCGGTGTCCCCGGCGAGGAAAGAAGGGTGGGCGACGACGCGCTCGAGAAAGGCGAGGTTGGTCTTCACGCCGAGGATCGAGGTTTCGGCGAGCGCCGCGCCCATGCGCCGCGCTGCCTCGTCGCGATCGCTTCCCCACACGATGAGCTTGGCGATCATCGGGTCGTAGAAGACGCTCACCGCGTCGCCTTGGCGCACGCCCGTGTCCAGGCGCACGACCTCGTCGATCTCCCCCGGCTCGCGCAGCACGCCGACGGTTCCGGTCTCCGGAAGGAATTGGTTCGCCGGGTTCTCGGCGCACAGCCGCACCTCGATCGCGTGTCCCCCGGAGACGATCTCGCGCTGCGCGAGCGGCAGGGGCTCGCCCGCGGCCACGCGCAGCTGCCACTCGACGAGGTCCTCGCCGGTGATCATCTCGGTGACGGGGTGCTCGACCTGCAGCCGCGTGTTCATCTCCATGAAGAAGAACTTGCGGTCGGCGCCGGCGATGAACTCGATCGTGCCGGCTCCCCGGTAGCCGATCGCGCGCGCGGCATCCACCGCCGCCTCGCCCATGCGCTTGCGCATGTCGTCATCGAGGAACGGCGAGGGCGATTCCTCGAGGACCTTCTGGTGGCGGCGCTGGATCGAGCACTCGCGCTCGAAGAGGTGCACGTAGTTGCCGTGCGTGTCGCCGAAGACCTGGAATTCGATGTGGTGCGGCCCCTGGACGAAGCGCTCGAGGAGCACCGCCTCCTCGCCGAAGGCGCTCTTCGCCTCGCGGCGCGCCGCGGCGAGCTGCGCCTCGAATTCCGCGTCCTTCGTGACGAGCCGCATGCCCTTGCCGCCGCCGCCCGCCACCGCCTTGATCAGCAGCGGATAGCCCACCTTGTTCGCCTCCGCGCGCAGGAACTTGTCTTCCTGGTTGGCGCCGTGATAGCCGGGAACGACCGGCACGCCGGCTTTTTCCATGATCGCCTTGGCGCGGTCCTTGAGGCCCATCTTCTCGATCGCCTCGGGCGTGGGGCCGATGAACACCAGCCCCGCGGCCTCGACGGCGCGCGCGAAATCCTCGTTCTCGGAAAGGAATCCGTAGCCGGGATGGATCGCGCGGGCGCCGCATGCGCGCGCGATCTCGATGATCTTGTCGCCGCGCAGGTAGGACTCCACGGGACGCGGGCCGCCGATGAGATACGCCTCGTCCGCCTGCTCGACGTGCAGCGCGTGCGCGTCGATCGAGGAGTGCACGGCCACGGTGCGGATCGCGAGCCGCCGGCAAGTGCGCATCACCCGGCAGGCGATCTCTCCACGATTGGCGATGAGGATCTTGTCGAACACGTCGGCCTAGAGCCCGGGCGGAGGCTCGGGTGGAATCTCGGGTTCGGGCTCGGGCGGCACCCACGCCGCGCGGCGCTTCTCGAGGAAGGCCGCAACGCCCTCGCGGCCCTCCGGAGACGAGCGGATCTTCGCGATTCGCTCGGCGGTATCCTGGATAAGCTCGCTCGTGACCGGCCGGCCCGAGACCGCGCGGATCAGGTCCTTGGCCTCTTTCTGCGCGGCGGGACTGCACGCCAGCAGCGCATGGATGATCTCGCCGATCTTCTCGTCCAGCTCGGCCTCGTCGGCGGCGAGCTCGTGGACGAGGCCGAGGCGCCACGCCTCGGCCGCCTCGAAGCGCTCGGCGGTGAGGAAATAACGCCGCGCCGCGCGCTCGCCGACCGCGGCGACCACGTAGGGAGAAACCACCGCGGGGATGAGGCCCAGCTTCGCCTCGGAGAGCGCGAAAGCCGCCGATTGCACGGCTACTGCGATGTCGGTTCTCGTCCATCGAGAAACCCGCCATGCGCTTCATCCAGTTCAGGTCGGCGCCCGCCGAGAACGACTTGCCCGCGCCCGAGAGCACGATCACGCGGATGCCGTCCTCGGCTTCCATCGAGCGGAACGCCTCGGTGAGCTCGGCGATGAGGACGTCGTCGAACGCGTTGTGGCGCTCGGGACGATTCATGGTGATGAGGCCGATCGGACCTTGCCGCTCGACCGCTACGAGTGCGCTCATGTTCTCCCTCTGCCTGTCGGAGAGCCCCCCAGGGGGGAGAGGGTCACCATCACATCCGGAAGACGCCGAACCGCGTCTCCTCGATGGGCGCGTTCAACGCGGCGGCGAGCGCCAGGCCGAGGACGCGCCGCGTGTCGGCGGGGTCGATCACTCCATCGTCCCACAGCCGCGCGGTCGCGTAGTAGGGATGGCCCTGCTTCTCGTACTGCTCGCGGATCGGATTCTTGAACGCTTCCTCTTCTTCCTTCGACCACTTCTTGCCCTTCGCCTCGATGCCGTCGCGGCGAACCGTGGCGAGAACGCTGGCTGCTTGTTCTCCGCCCATCACCGAGATGCGCGCGTTCGGCCAGGTCCAGAGGAAGCGCGGATTGAAGGCCCTGCCGCACATGCCGTAGTTTCCCGCGCCGAAGGAGCCTCCGAGGATCAACGTCAGCTTCGGCACCTTCGCGCACGAGACCGCGGTCACCATCTTGGCGCCGTCTTTTGCGATGCCGCCGGCCTCGTACTTCTTCCCCACCATGAAGCCGGTGATGTTCTGCAGGAAGAGCAGCGGGATGCCGCGCTGGGCGCAAAGCTCGATGAAGTGCGTGCCCTTCAACGCCGATTCCGAGAAGAGGATGCCGTTGTTGGCGACGATGCCGACCGGATAGCCGTGCAAATGCGCGAACCCGGTGACGAGCGTGGTGCCGTAGAGCGCCTTGAACTCGTGGAAGTCGGAGCCGTCGACCAGGCGCGCGATGATCTCGCGCACGTCGAAGGGGCGGCGCGGGTCGGCGGGGATGATGCCGTAGAGGTCTTCGGGTGGATATAGAGGTTCGGATACCGTGCGATTGGGCCCCGGGCCATCGCGTTGCAGGGCCCCGGGTGACGAATGCCGGATGATCTCCCGCGCAATGGCGAGCGCATGGCGATCGTCGTCGGCCAGGTGATCGGTTACTCCCGACGTCCGGGAATGAAGGTCACCGCCTCCCAGCTCTTCCGCGGTGACGACTTCGCCGGTCGCGGCCTTCACCAGCGGCGGCCCGCCGAGGAAGATCGTTCCCTGGTTCTTGACGATGATCGACTCGTCGCACATCGCGGGCACGTAGGCGCCGCCCGCGGTGCACGAGCCCATCACCACCGCGACCTGCGGGATGCCGAGCGCGGACAGGTTGGCCTGGTTGTAGAAGATGCGCCCGAAATGTTCCTTGTCCGGAAACACTTCGTCCTGCAGGGGCAGGAAGGCGCCCCCCGAGTCGACGAGGTACACGCACGGCAGGCGGTTCTGCAGCGCGATCTCCTGGGCCCGCAGGTGCTTCTTGACGGTCATCGGGTAGTACGTGCCGCCCTTCACCGTGGCGTCGTTGGCGACGATGACGACTTCCTCGCCCTCGACGCGCCCGATGCCGGTGATGAGGCCCGCGGCGGGCGCGTCGCCGTCGTACATGCCGAAGGCGGCAAGCTGCGAGAGCTCGAGGAAGGGCGAGCCCGGATCGAGGAGGGCGCGCACGCGCTCGCGCGGCAAGAGCTTGCCGCGGTCCGTGTGCTTCTTCTGCGCCTCGGGGCGGGCTTGGTGAAGGGTCGATACGAAAGGCGCAGCGCCAGCGTGATGCACGCCGCGCCGATGAACCATCGCTTCTCGCCGCCCGCGAGCAGGTAGATCACCCCGAGCGCCAGGGGCAGCTCGCACAACGCCCCGCCGATCGAGAGCTTGCGCAGCAGCTCGTTGCGCAATGGCGGGTCGGGCGCTCCGCCGCGCGCGCGCGTGGCGGCGATGTCGGCGTCGAGCGCGCGCTTGAAGGTGCGCAGGTACCAGAGCGCCGGCACGCTCATCGCGAGGATCCCGACGAAGCCGTGGCGCGTCCATTCGGGATCCACGCCGGGGATGAGCGGCGCCGCGTTGCCGAGGAAGAAGTAAATGGCGAGGGCGATGGCGATCGTACCGGCCACCTGCGCTCCCCAGAGCATCACCGGCTGGGGCGGATTCTTCGTTGGGATCGCCGGGGTCGCCTTCGGGGCAGGATTCAAGGACTTCTACTCGGAGAGATCGCGTGCGATGAGCAGGCGCTGGATCTCGCTCGTGCCTTCGTAGATCTGCGTGATGCGCGCGTCCCGGTAGTGGCGCTCGACGGGGTAGTCGTGCAGATACCCGTAGCCGCCGTGGATCTGGATCGCCTTCGAGCACACCCACTCGGCGAGCTCCGAGGCGTAGAGCTTCGCCTGGGAAGCTTCGGAGAGGCACGCAACGCCTTCGCTGCGCAGGCGCGCAGCGTGCAGGATGAGGAGCCGCGCGGCGTTGATGCGCGTGTGCATGTCGGCGAGGTAGCCGCCGATGGGCGCGTGCTCGACGAGCTTCTTGCCGAACTGCGTGCGGTCCTTCGCGTAGGCGAGGGACGCCTCGAAGGCGGCGCGCGCGATGCCGAGCGCCTGGGCGGCGATGCCGATCCGCCCGCCCTCCAGGTTCGAGAGCGCGATCGCGAGCCCCTTGCCGCGCGCTCCGAGCAGATGGTCCTCGGGAATCGCGCAGTCCTCGAGCACGATGGCGCAGGTGTCGGAGGCCTTGATGCCGAGCTTCTGCTCGAGCCTCTGCGGGCTGAAGCCGCGCGTGTCGGTCGGAACGATGAACGCGGACAGGCCCTTCTTGCCCAGCTCGGGATCGGTCACCGCGAACACGATCGCCACGGCGGCGCGCTTGCCGTTGGTGACGAACTGCTTGTTGCCGTTCAACACCCAGCGGCCGTCGCGAAGAACGGCGCGGGTGCGCAGATTATTGGCCTCGCTGCCGGCCTGCGGCTCCGTGAGGCAAAAGCAGCCGATCTTGCGGCCGGCGGCCATGTCGGGAAGCCAGGCTTTTTTCTGCGCTTCGCTTCCCCAGGCGAGGATCGGCCCGCAGCCCACCGAGTTGTGCACGCTCATCAGCGCTGCGGTGGAGGCGCAACCCGCCGCGATCTCCTCCATCGCGAGCGCGTACGCGACATAGTCCGAGAACGACCCGCCCCATTGCTCGGGCACCACCATGCCGAGGAGCCCGAGCTCGCCCAGCTTGGCGACCACCGCATCCGGGATCCAGCCTTCCTCCTCCCACTGGCCGGCGTGGGGCGAGAGCTCGGCGCGCGCGAACTCGCGCGCGGTATCGCGGATCATGCGCTGCTCTTCCGTGAGGAAGTCGGTGTGCGCGCGCGTGAGCATGGGTCCTATTTGGCGTCTTTTTCGATCTTGTCGACCGATTCCTGCGCCTTGCGGTTGACGTCGGCCTCGATGCCCTTCGCGGTCTCGAGCGCCTTCACCTGGTCGCCGAAGGCGCCCTGCTTCGCGCGCTCGGTGGCCGCTGCCCGCTCCGCCGCGGCATCCACCTTCGGAGTCTTCGGCTTTTCCCCGCACGCGCCGGCGAGCGCCATCGCGGCGGCGAGGGTCATGGCGAGCGGGACGCGCCGCACGGCCCGCGACCGCTTCAAGCGCGAACGGCCTTCACCCGCTGGCGGATGTCGGCGCGGACCTTCGGCGGGAGATGATTCCAACGCACGCCCGCCACCGCGCCCGCGAGGGCGAGGCAGGCGGGAACGCTGTTGCGCTCGGGATTGGCGCGGCGCAGCTGCAGCCACGCGTCCCAGAAGCCGACGCGCATGAGAGCTTCGAGGGAGTCGATACCGACCGAGCGCAGCTCTGCCGCCAGCGCTTGGCCGATGTTAGGAATGTGCTCGATGGGTGTTGCGATCACGGTTGCCATGTCTACAGTACCTCCAGTGCCATTGCGGTTCCTTCGCCGCCGCCGATGCAAAGTGCGGCGACCCCCTTTTTCAAGCCGCGCTTCTTCAGCGCGTAGATCAGCGTCGTGATGATGCGGGCGCCGGTGGCGCCGATCGGGTGTCCGAGCGCGACCGCTCCCCCGTTCACGTTCACTTTTTCGTGCGGAATGCCGACGTCCTTCATCGCCGCCATGGCGACGATGGCGAACGCCTCGTTCACTTCGAAGAGGTCCACGTCCGAGGCCTTCCAGCCGGCCTTGTCGAGCACCTTCTTGATCGCGCCCACCGGCGCCGTCGTGAACCACTCCGGCTCGTGGGCGTTGGACGCGTAGGCCACGATCTTCGCCAGCGGCTTGGCCCCGCGCTTCTTCGCCTCCGACTCGGTCATCATGACCAGCGCCGCGGCGCCGTCGGAAATCGACGACGAAGTGGCGGCCGTCACGGTGCCGTCCTTGTTGAACGCGGGGCGCAGCGTCGGGATCTTCTCGACGTTCACGCTGAACGGCGTCTCGTCGTCGGCCACGACCTCATCTCCCTTGCGGCCTTTCACCGTGACCGAGGAGATCTCGTCCTTGAAGGCGCCGGACTTCGAAGCGCTCACGGCGCGCTCCGTCGAGGTCTTCGCGTACGCATCCATCTGCTCGCGCGTCACGCCGTATTTCTCGGCCGTCTTGTCGGCGAAATATCCCATCGGCTTGCCGTCGTAGGCGTTCTCGAGGCCGTCGAAGGCCATGTGGTCGAGCACCTGGCCGTGGCCATAGCGGATGCCGCCGCGGCCCTTCGGCAGCAAGTGGGGCGCATTGGTCATCGACTCCATGCCGCCGGCCACGACGATCGTCGCCTGTCCCGAGGAAAGCTCGTCGGCGGCCATCATCGCCGCCTTCATGCCGGAGCCGCACATCTTGTTGACGGTGGTGGCGGGCGTCTTCTTGTCGAGGCCCGCGCCGAGCGCGGCCTGGCGCGCGGGCGCCTGGCCCTGGCCGGCACTGAGGACGTTGCCGAAAATGAGGTCGTCGACCTCGGTCGGCTTGACGCCCGCCTGCTCGATCGCGCCCTTGATCGCCACCGCACCCAGCTGCGAGGCGGTGACCGAGTTGAACTTACCCTGCATCGAGCCGATGGGAGTGCGCTTTGCGCCGACGATGACGATGGTTTCTGCCATTACCTTCTCCAGTTGCCGGGGTGTTTCAGATGGATTCTTCGAAGAGCTCGCGCCCGATCAGCATGCGGCGGATCTCGTTGGTGCCCGCGCCGATGTCGTAGAGCTTCGCGTCGCGGAGCAGCCGCCCCGCGGGAAAATCGTTGATGTAGCCGTTGCCGCCGAGGGCCTGGATCGCCTCGAGCGCGACCTGCACGGCGTTCTCGGAGGCGAACAGCAGGCACGCCGCGGCGTCCTTGCGCGCCGCGCGCCCGCGCCCGTGGTCGAGCGCCTGCGCGGTGCGGTAGCTGAAGGCGCGCGAGGCCTGCAGCTTGGTGTACATGTCGGCGAGCTTGCCCTGCATGAGCTCGAAGGTGCCGATCGGTTGTCCGAACTGCCTGCGCTCGTGAACGTAGGGCAGCACGAGATCCATCGCGGCCTGCATGATGCCGAGCGGACCCCCGGAGAGCACGACGCGCTCGGTGTCGAGCCCCCTCATCAGCACGCGCGATCCGCCGTTCACTTCGCCCAGCACGTTCTCCGCCGGGATCTCGCAGCCCTGGAACACGAGCTCGCAGGTGTTGGAGCCGCGCATGCCGAGCTTGTCGAGCTTCTGCGCGGTCGAGTAACCCTTCATTCCCTTCTCGATCACGAATGCGGTCATCGCTTTCGTGCCCTGGTCCCTGGCGGCGGTGCGCATGTAGACGATGGCGACGTCGGCGTCCGGGCCGTTCGTGATCCACATCTTCGAGCCGTTGGCGATCCAGCGATCGCCCTTCTTCTCGGCCTTGCACGCCATGGAGCCGACGACGTCTGAACCGGCGCCGGGCTCGCTCATCGCGAGCGCGCCGACGAACTCGCCGGAGGAGAGCTTCGGCAGGTACTTGCGGCGCTGCGCCTCGCTGCCGTTCAGGAAGAGGTTGTTCACGCACAGGTTGGAGTGCGCGCCATAGGACAGGCCCACGGAGGCCGAGGCGCGCGAGACTTCCTCCATCGCGACCACGTGGGCGAGGTAGCCCAGCGCGGTGCCGCCGTAGGCCTCGGGGATGGTCATTCCGAGCAGCCCCAGCTCGCCCAGCTTCTTCCACATGTCGGCCGGGAACTCGTTCTTCGCGTCGATCTCCTGCGCGCGCGGGGCCAGCTCCGCGTCGCACATGCGCTTCACCGTGTCGCGCAGGGCGTCGAATTCCTCGGTGAGGTGGGTATCGAATAGCAAGTTGGGTAGTTTCCCGGGGGGCGAGAGTGCAATTATCGCTCGAAACGGCCCTCTTCGGGGTTTCCCCCCGTGGAAGCGACAAAACGGCCGATCGCCGCGATCACGGTCTCGGGCTGCTCGCGATGCGGCGAATGGCCGCATTTGTCGAGGGAGAGGACCTCGACACGGGCCGCCGCCGATGCGTTTTTCGCGATCGCCTCGACCTGCGCAGCGCTGCTGTAGGGGTCATCCTCGCCGCGGATGGCGAGGATCGGGCAGCGCACACCGGCGATGTCGCGCGCGATGTTCCAGGCGCGGAATCCGGGATCGAGCCAGATGTCGTACCAGCCGCGGAATACGGCGTCGACGTCGTCGTGGTGGCGCGCGAGCTTCTCGCGCCAATCGGTGCTCTCGTACGTGTGGCGCGCCGCGCGAATGGTGTCGAGGTTCGAATTCTCGACGAAAGCGAGCGGCGCCATCGCGACCACACCCGCGACGTCCCAGCGCCCCGCGCCCGCGTGCACGAGCGCCATCGAGGCCCCCGTGGAGTGCCCGACGAGGACCGGCCGCGCGATCGCGAGCCTCTCACGCAATTCGGGGATCGTGGCGAGGGCTTCCTCGTGCATGAAGCGCGGCGTGTAGGGAGCGCTGCGCGGCGACGAGCGGCCGAATCCGCGGCGCGAGTACGCGATGGTGCGGCAGCCGGTAGCCGCGGCGAGCGCCTGCGGAAAATCGCGCCACATCGATACCGAGCCCAGGCCTTCGTGCAGCAGCAGGAGCTCGGGCAAGCCAGTCCGGCGCGCGGGGACGTCGAGGAATTCGAGACGATCTTGTGCGACGTCGAGAAATGGGATCCCGGCCTGCGCCGGGATGACGTCGCTCGAACGCGACGTCATTTGGGGGCCATGCGAATGGCCCCATCCAGGCGAATGACCTCGCCGTTGAGCATCTCGTTCTCGACGATGTGCCGCACCAGGTGCGCGTACTCCTCCGGCGTGCCGAGCCGCGACGGAAACGGCACCTGGGAGCCGAGGGAGGCGCGCAGCTCCTCGCTCATGCCGCGCAGCATCGGCGTATCGAAGATCCCGGGCGCGATCGTCATCACGCGGATGCCGAACTTGGCGAGCTCGCGCGCGATCGGCAGCGTCATGCCGTTCACGCCGGCCTTGGAGGCCGCATACGCCGCCTGGCCGATCTGCCCGTCCATCGAGGCCACCGACGAGGTGTTCACGATCACGCCGCGTTCGCCGCTCGCGTCCGGAGCCTGGACGCTCATCTTCGCCGCGGCGAGCCGTATCGCGTTGAACGTGCCGATGAGGTTGATCTTCACCGCGCGCTCGAAGCTCGCGAGGGCGTGCGGGCCGTTGCGTCCGACGACGCGTTCGCCCGGAGCCACGCCGGCGCAGTTAACGAGGCCGTGAAGGGCGCCGAATTGCGCGACGCAAAGCTCGACGGCGGCCTGCGTCGATGCTTCGTCGGTGACATCGGCCTTGGCGAAACGCACGGCGCCGCCGAGGAAGCCGGCGAGTTCCTTGCCCGCGGCCTCGTTCACGTCGGCAATGACGACCTTCGCGCCGTTGGCGGCGAGCATCGTGGCGGAAGCGGCGCCGAGTCCCGAGCCGCCGCCGGTGACGAGGAAGACATGGTTCTGGATTTGCATGGGATCAGTTTCCCGGGGGAGAGGAGGACAGAGCGCCGCCGTCGCGAACGGCGACGATGGGAAGGTCGTGCTTGCGCGCCCACTCTTCCCAGTACGCCGAATCGTGTGCGGCAAAGAGCTCGCGCAGCGTTTGGACGCTCAAGCGCGTCAGCGCGAACCTCTCCGCCAGGCGTTTCGCAAAATGCGGCTCGAGGGCGGCCACCGCGATCCATGCGTCGCGCGATGCGTAGAGATTATATCCAGCGAAGCCGCCGCCCAGGATCGCGCCGGGACGCGTGAGTCCCTCCTGGAGCGGTTGCGCGAGCGCGGCCGCGGCTTCGGCGAGCGGCGCGCTCGCCGCAAGCGCCTTGCCGGTGCGCTCGCGGCAGACGACGAGCGCCAGCGCCATCGACACCGCGCGCTCCGCTCCCGCCATGTCGGCGAAGAGCGTGCGCGGCAGCGCGGGCGGCGACACCAGGCCGTGCGCGGCAAGGTAGGTGAGGTCATGGCCCGGCACCTCGTCCTCGGGCGGAGCGTGACCGGTGATCGCGACGTGGCAGAGCCGGGGATGGCGCTCGACAAGCGCCTCGCGGCCCAGGCCCATGCGCGCGAGCGCGGAGGCGCGCTGCGCGGTGACGAGGAGATCGGCGCGCTCGAGCATCCCGGCCATCGCGCGCTGTCCGGTCTCGCTCTTCAAATCCAGGCGCCCGACCTCGAGCCCGTCGTGCAGGCGCCGATACCACGCGGGACAGAACCTCTCGAACGGGTCTCCGGACGGCGGCTCGATCTTCGCCACCGCGGCCCCCAGGTCGCGCAGCCGCGCGCACGCCGCGGGGCCCGGCAGGTTCAATGCGGTCGTGACCACGCGAAGGCCTTCGAGGAGTTTCAAGCGCTCGGCCGGGATAAGATGCGGACTGGAATTATATGGCTCCGGACCTTCCGCCTTCGATCCGCGTCATCGTTCGCGGGTGGCTCAATTGCAACCTCGTCGTGATGCGCGCGCCCGGCGAGAACGTGCTCGTCGATTCCGGCTACTGCACGCATCGCGAGCGCACGCTCGAGCTCCTCGCCAGCCGCGAGGGCCTCGATCGCGAGCCGCTCGAGCGTCTCGTCAACACGCATTGCCATTCCGACCACATGGGCGGCAACGCGGCGATCGAGCGCTTGCGGCCTGCGATCGTCATCCCCGGGCACGGTGCGCCTTTCTCCAATGCGCCGGACGCGATCGCGCGCGTGCGCTCGAAGCTCGCGGCGTTCGAGCGCGATCCGGCGAAGAACGCGCGCCACGTCGCCAAAGTCATGTTCGCCTTCGCGCTCCTCGACCGGCAGGCGATGAACGTCGCGGACGTTCCCGCCTACCTCGGGCGCGTGCCGTGTTACCGGCAACTCTCCGAGCGCTTCCTCGGGCTCGAGGCGCCCGCGTTCGCCGAATGGCTCCTCGCCGATCTCGCGGGGGCCGGCGCGATCATCGTCCACGAGGGCGTCGTTCGTCCCACGATGACCGCCTGACGGGTAAGATGCCCTTCGGAGGAGGAACGATCCCCATGTCGGTGGAAAACGGAACGCCGGACACGTTCCCGAAGCTGCTGTTGCTGCATGCGCGCGAGCGGGGCGATCGCCCGGCCATCCGCGAGAAGACGCTCGGCATCTGGCAGAGCTGGACGTGGAGCGAAGTCCGCGACGAGATCGAGTGGCTCGCCTGCGGCCTCGCGCAGGCCGGCTTGAAGCGCGGCGACCACATCGCGGTGATCGGCGCCAACCGGCCGCGCCTGTACTGGACGCTCACCGCCGCGCAGGCGCTCGGCGCCATCCCGGTCCCGTTCTACGAGGACGCGGTGGCGCAGGAAATGGTCTACGTCTTCCAGAACGCCGAGATCGCGTACGCGATCGTCGAGGACCAGGAGCAGGCCGACAAGCTCCTCGAGATCCTGCCGCAGTGTCCGATGCTCACGCACATCTGGTACGACGACCCGCGCGGCCTGCGGCACTATTCGCAGCCCGGGCTCGCAGCCTACGAGAGGCTGCGCGAGGCGGGGCGCGAATTCGCGCGCGCAAACCCGGGATTCTTCACCGGCGAGCTCTCCAGGGGCAAGGGCTCGGACACGGCGATCATGCTGTACACCTCGGGCACCACGGGACATCCGAAGGGCGTGGTGCTTTCCAACGAAAACCTCATCACCTCGAGCCGCGCCTACGCGGAGCTCGAGGGCTTGCGCGACGACGACGAGGTGCTCGCCTACCTGCCCATGGCATGGGTGGGGCAGAACGTCTTCTCGTACGCGCAGCCCATGGTCGTCGGCTTCCGCGTGAACTGCATCGAGTCCGCCGAGACCGTCATCAACGACATGCGCGAGATCGGCCCGACGTACTACTTCGCGCCGCCCCGGGTGCTCGAGGCGCTGCTCACCCAGGTGACCATCCGCATGGAGGACGCGAGCTGGGTGAAGCGGCGCATGTTCCATTACTTCATGGACCTCGCGCGCCGCGTGGGCTCGAATCTGCTCGATGCGCGTCCGGTGAGCCTCGCCGATCGCGTGAAGTACCGGATCGGGGACCTTCTGGTCTATGGACCGCTGAAGAATTCGCTGGGGATGTCGCGCGTTCGGGTGGCATACACCGCGGGGGAAGCGATCGGCCCGGATCTCTTCGTCTTCTACCGCTCGCTCGGGATCAATCTGAAGCAGCTCTACGGCTCGACCGAAACCTCCGTCATGGTGTGCGTGCAGCCCAACGGCGAGGTGAAACCCGACACGGTCGGGCCGCCGATGAAGGGCGTGGAGGTGCGGGTGCTCGAAAGCGGCGAGATCGTGCTGCGCTGCCCGGGCCTGTTTCGCGCCTACTACAAGAACGACGCCGCCACGCGCGAGGCCAAGGATGCGCAGGGCTGGTTCCACACCGGGGACGCGGGTTACTTCGACCCGGGCGGACACCTGAAGATCATCGACCGCGCCAAGGACGTGGGGAAGCTATCCGACGGCACGCTGTTCGCTCCGAAGTACCTCGAGAACAAGCTCAAGTTCTTCCCCTACATCAAGGAAGCGGTGGCCTTCGGCCACGCGCGCGCCGAAGCCACCGCGATGGTCAACATCGACATGCAAGCCGTAGGCGACTGGGCCGAGCGCCGCGGCATCCCGTACTCGGGCTACACCGATCTCGCCGCCAAGCCGCAGGTGGTCGATCTCATCGGCGAGTGCGTCGAAAAGGTGAACGCCGACCTGGCCCGCGATCCCAAGCTCTCCGGCAGCCAGATCCACCGCTTCGTGATCCTGCACAAGGAGCTCGACGCCGACGACGGCGAGCTCACGCGCACGCGCAAGGTGCGCCGCGGCTACATCGGTGAAAAGTACGCGACAATTGTCGACGCGCTGTACTCGGGCGGCGATCGCTGCGTGGTCGAAGCCCAGGTGCGCTTCGAGGACGGACGCACCGGCAGCGTGCGCGCGGAGCTGCGCCTGAATGCGGCGAAGACCTTCGCCCCCGCGGCGGCGAGGGCCGCGGCTTGAACCTGCGGGAGCTCGAGCCCACCGTCGCGCGCAAGCTCGGCGAGGTCGTCCTCAGGGTCGAGGGAGTCTCGCTCGCCTTCGGCGGGGTGAGGGCGCTCACCGACGTGAGCTTCGACGTGCGCGAGCACGAAGTGCGCGCCATCATCGGCCCCAACGGCGCGGGCAAGAGCTCGATGCTGAACGTGATCAACGGCGTCTACCGGCCGCAGCAGGGGCGCATCACCTTCCGCGGCGAAGAGCGCAGCCACATGGATCCGCGCCACAGCGCCGAGCTCGGCATCGCGCGCACCTTCCAGAGCCTGGCCCTCTTCAAGGGCATGTCGGTGCTCGACAACATCCTCGCCGGGCGCAACCTCATGATGAAGTCGAACGTCTTCCTCCAGGCGCTGCGCATCGGGCCCGCGCTGAGGGAGGAGATCGCGCATCGCAGGCGCGTCGAGGAGATCATCGACTTCCTCGAGATCCAGCACGTGCGCAAGACGCCGGTCGGCCGATTGCCGTACGGGCTGCAGAAGCGCGTGGACCTGGCGCGCGCGCTCGCCGCCGAGCCCCGGGTGCTGCTGCTCGACGAGCCGATGGCGGGCATGAACGTCGAGGAAAAGCAGGACATGTGCCGCTTCGTCCTCGACGTGAACGACGAGTTCGGCACCACGATCGTGCTGATCGAGCACGACATGGGCGTGGTGATGGACCTCTCGGACCGTGTCGTGGTGCTCGATTACGGCAGGAAAATCGCCGACGGCACTCCGGACGAGGTGCGCGCCAGTCAAGCAGTCATCGACGCCTACCTCGGCGTGCAGCACTGATGAGAGACGAGACGCGAGACGCGACAATATGAGCGCGACGGCGCGGAACCTCACCATTGCCTTCTTCGTCCTGCTTGTTGCAGGCGCGGTCTCGCCGCTCCTCTTCTGGGGCGCGAAGTTCCCGCAGTGGCTCGAGGTGGTCCTGGGCGGCCTCATGTCGGGCGTGCTCTATTCGCTGGTGGCGATCGG
>WNFI01475710.1_pt1 | contig 26571 bp, 21 predicted proteins | sample 5400471 | NCBI WGS metagenome assembly WNFI01 (sample SAMN13153348, study PRJNA577476) | soil metagenome | isolation source: 100 cm saprolite on Douglas fir-dominated hillslope | place: USA:California | collected 2013-09-17 | reverse complement strand
AATGCGGGGCACTCTCTGCCCCAAAGCATGGGTATCCCTCGTGCCAGAGCGCGTCTGCCCAAAAGTCCGAGCATCCCGAAACAAGAGCCAATCGCCCTCGTCTCAGGAGGGCGATTGGAAGCGTGGAGAATGTGCTCAGAACCCCCGCTGCTTTAGCACGGGGAGCTTTCAGTTATTCCTGACTTGCATTATCTGTTAGCAACACGCAGCGTAAACGAAAAAAGTTGCAGATTCCTTCAATCACAGGATGCTAGCTATCCCTGTTTAACGAGTAGCAGCGCGCACCCTACGGCAGTAGTGAGCACATCTACTCCGACAAATTTGCGTGCGCAAGTGGGGGACGAAGTGAAGCTCGTCAGCTCGTACATTACCATTGGTAGAGCAGAGTGGCATATAAGATTGACGAATATGCATGAAATTGTTATATTCTTCTTGAGGTCTTGGCGGCCAATATAGACTAGAAGCGTGTTCAGCTCATAACCAGAGTGTATCTTCCTGCCTGGTGAGAGCGGAACAAAAACCTGAGACCCAACCCTATCGTGGTGACTATGAAAGGATATCCCTGGTATGGCACATACTACGTTTGATCAGGACATTTTTATCGCAGCTTCGCCCGTAGTTGTACGAGAGCGACTGGCAAGGCTGATGACCAACATTGAAGAGGTACATCCGTTTGTTCTCTGGACGCGCCATGTGCAAACCACCACCGCGCCAGACGGGTCAAGGGTCGATCATTACCTCGTCCATGATCGCATGAAGTTGGGACCGTTCCCCCTGGAATTTACCTATAAGGTCGATATGACCGTCACTGCGTCAGGACAGCTTGCGTCTAACGCCTACCAATCGCCAGGTATTCATCTCTACAATATTACCTGGTGTGAACCTGCGGGAGCCGGGACGCGCGTGCGGGAGCACATCGAGATTACCGCGCCGCGCCTGCTGCTGAAGACGACGTATAAAGGCGCGGCCGACGCACACAAAGAGCTGTTTGAGAAACTCAAAACGGGTTTGGAAAGAGCGCAATCGTCAGTCTAATAGCTCGCTGCCGGTTACATAATCCTTAAGGTGATTAAATCGGTGAGGTAGAGATGTGGTTTGGCCAGAGAGTGTCTCTTTGTGAAAGGAAGCGGAAAACGGTATGCAAGAGCCTGAAACAAGACTGAATGGAAGTTCTCAATTTGAGAACCTGGACGCAACTTCTCGCCGGGTCAACTGGTGGTTGCGTATGACAAGTTCGGGCTGGGACACGCCCCAGGAAACAGTTGAGCAGCGTGAGAAAACGCGACGAAGTACGCTGCTGTCCTGGATTTTGTTGGGTGAAGTCATCGCGCTCGTCTTATTTATTCCCGCAGCGCTCACGAATACACCAACCATATTTTCTCTCGCAGGCGCAGCAGTTGGACTGTTCGTGACGATATTCCTTAATCGCAGAGGATTTGTCACAGCCGCAGGAGCGCTGATGGTTTTCTTTATCATCGCGGCGACAATGGGAGTTGTCATTGGTTCTCCTGATGGCCAGGTTCAGCTGGTCTATCTCCCCGCGTATGATTTCCTGGTTGTCTCAGTCATTGTGGGTGCGGCCATCTTACCACGTAGCTCAGCATTTATTATCGCAGGAATCGATATTTGCATTATTTACGCTGACCTGATGCTCCAGGGCAAGTCCAAAGATCTGGTAGACGCGCTTCACGTGTATGGCGTCCCAACTCTTGCAGGCCGTCCTGTCGTCATTCTGGTTATGACCGCTGTGATCGCGTTTCTCTGGGCACGAGGTATGGATCAGGCGGTACGACGCGCTGACCGAGCTGAGGAATTGCGCGCAGTTGAGCGACAGTTCACCCATGCAGAGGCCGAACGCTCAATACGCGTCGAAGAATTCGTGCAGGAGACAATTAACGCAATTAGCGTGCTGGCTAACGGGCAGGAGGGCCTGATGCTCTTGCCCCCTAACCATCCCTGGCAGCAGCAGGCTGCGTTTATCAATAACCAATTCAAGCAATTCCACAAATTGAAGCAAGCAAACAGAGGCAATAACGAGCAAATATCCTTTGCCGCAGAAGCGTTGTTGCGTTTGTTGCAGCGTATTGCCAGTGGGCAAGCACCAGTAAACGCTCTCAATCCCCAGCAGTTTGTTACCAGGGTAGCAATCGTTGACGAGATTGCCAAATACCTCTACTTTTTCCTACAAAGCAGACAGCCCTCGCCAGCTACGGGCAGTCGTCCGTTGCGCAACGTCCCCGGCCACATGGGTACTGATTAGCCGGGCGCTGCATGGTTTTATTGCCTCTCACCGTCCAGAGAGGGCTTTACGTTTGCCTGGATGGTGTGCGATAGTGTGCGAAATAGTCTTTCCAGGGAGGAAACTCATGCGTGCTCTGCTTTATCGCGATCATGCTTTGACACTGCAACAGGGTTATCCACGCCCAGCGTTGCCGGCGGGCGAGGCGTTGATTAAAGTGTCGCAGGTGGGAATCTGCAATACGGATATCGAGATTACGCGCGGGTATATGGATTTTGCAGGCGTACTGGGTCATGAGTTTGTCGGCGTGGTGGAAGAGATCTCTCACCAGCAGGGAGCTTCGACGCCGCACGCGCTAGTGGGCAAACGGGTTGTGGGCGAGATCAACGCTGCCTGTGGGAAGAGTACCTGTCCATACTGCCAGCGTGGCATGCCCACCCATTGCCCGGAGCGCACCACGCTGGGCATTGTTAAACGCGACGGAGCCTTCGCGGATTACCTGGCGCTACCGGTTGAGAACTTGCATCTTGTGCCCGATGAGGTCAGCGACGACGAGGCCGTATTTGTCGAGCCGCTGGCCGCGAATTTTGAGATCCTGGAGCAGGTGCATCTCAAGCCCACTGACCGTGTAATTGTGCTGGGGGATGGCAAGATGGGGCAGTTGGCCGCGCGTGTGCTGGCGCTGAGCGGCTGCGAGGTCACGCTTGTTGGTAAGCACCCCGACAAGCTCTTGTTGGTCGAGCATTTGGGGATTGCCGCCTGTCTTGTGGAAAACGCGGACGATGTAATCCAGCACGGGCGCAGACGCGTGGACCTGGTTGTAGAGTGCACTGGTTCTGAACAGGGATTGGAGTTGGCGCTGCGCCTGGTGAGGCCGCGAGGCACGCTGATTTTAAAAAGCACGGTGGCCACGAAAAGTAATCTCCATCTGGCACCCATCGTTATCGATGAGATTCGCGTGCAGGGGTCGCGCTGTGGTCCTTTCGCGCCAGCATTGCGCGCATTACGTCAGAAGTTGATAGATGTGCGCCCGCTGATTAGCGGGCGCTATAGCCTGGACGAAGGGTTGTCTGCTTTCCAGTATGCCCAGCAAAAGGGCGTGCTGAAGGTGCTGTTGCATATCTGAGAGCCTCTATTTTCTTTAATTGTTGTTGGGTTTGTTGTGCGCGACTGAGCGTTCCACGCTCAGTCGCGCGCAACAAACCCAACAACAATTAGGCTTTTCATGATTCTGTGAGATAATCCCTTGTAATCCTGGGGGCAGGCGGTTATACTGATGGCGCGTCAGCGGAGGAATGTGTTGGGCGTGGGTATGAGCAGAGGAAATGATTCAGCTATCAGGGAGGGTCAGCCATCATGTTCAATGATCCGAATGCACAGCCGCCTTACGGGCAGCAACCGAACACACAACCGCCTTATGGGCAGTCGCCGTACTCGTCGCCATACGAACAGCAATATACGCCGCAGCCCACACAGCCGCCACAGTATCCGCCAACGCAGTATGGGGCGCCACAAATGCCGCCGGTATATATGGCACCGCCGCCGCAAAAAAACTCGAATAAAACAGTTTGGATCGTGCTGGGAGTCATCGGCGCGGTTCTTCTGCTGGTTGGCGGTGGATGTTGCGCTGCCTTATACTTCGTCGGGAGATCGGCGCAGTCTTTGGGCGGCACGATTATGGCCACGGTGACAGCCGACCAACAAACGACTATCGCGAACGAGTCGTCGCCAACGGACCAGGCGCAGAGTTATTACCTGGCCATCTCGGTACAGGACTATGCCAATGCCTATAACTACCTGGCACCGAAGATGGCCACATCGGATGGCAAGACTTTGACGCAAGCACTTTTTACCCAACAGGCCCAGGCTCAGGATACTGCTGAAGGCACTGTTACGAATTATGTTTCGACCGCCGACCCCAACGATGCGTCCAAAGTGACGGTTCAAGTCACGAGGAGCAATGGGAAAACATATGCAGTGCATCTAACCTTTACCCAGGGTACCTACCAATGGGTAATTAACTCGTTTGATACCATTTGAGACATCTAGAATAAGAGCGCAAACGCCGATGAGCGACTACGATTCAATCGCACCATTTTATGATATTGAGCACGCGCCGTTTGACGAAGACCTGGATATGTATCGGAACTTCGCCGAACTGTGTGGCGGGAAGATTCTGGAACTGGCCTGTGGCAGCGGGCGCCTGCTGCTGCCGCTGGCGAGCGAGGGCTACACGCTGACGGGGGTAGATACCTCGGCGGCTATGCTGGAACTGGCACAGCGGGGTCTGGCCCAGGCTGGAATCGCCGGACGCTGCCAACTTGTTCAGCAGGACATGTGCACGCTTCAGCTCCCGGAAAAATTTCGTTTAGCGATGGTCGCGCTTGGCTCCTTCGGGCATATTATCACGCGTACGCAGCAGCAGCAGGCGCTGGCCGCCATTCGCCGCCACCTCAGCGTGGGAGCGACCTTCATCCTGGATATCAGCAACGAAGACGCGCGCTATATGGAGCATCTAAGCGGCCAGATGCTGCACCAGGGCACGTGGCAGCAGGCGGATGGCGCGTATGTCACCCATTTTCTCAGTCCCGCTTCTTCTAATACGCGGCACCTGCTGGAACTGACCCATTTTTACGAGGTTCACCGTCAGGGCGAGGCTGTGCGGCGAACGGTTTCGCAGACCAACCTCTATCTCTTTGAACGCAACGAGGCAGAACTTCTGCTGGAACAGGCAGGTCTACGGGTCAAGGAGGTATATGGTAACTACGAATTCGGACCATACGAGCACGACAGCCCAAGAATGATTTTTATCACGGAAGCAAGGTAGAAGAATGATGTTGCATGAGTGGAATGTAGAGATCGAGAAGGCGAAGGAGCTGCAGCGCGAACTGGCAACGAAACTTGTGCTGGAAGATCAGTTTGACGAGGTGAACTACGTCGCTGGGGTCGATATGGCGATCAACGAGATCAGTGGGATGGCGCGCGCTGCGGTGGTGTTGCTCTCCTATCCTGATCTGGCGATTCTGGAGAAACATATTTACGAGGAGCCGCTGAGAATGCCCTATATCCCAGGGCTGCTCTCATTCCGCGAGATTCCCTGCGTGCTGGGAGCCTTTCAGCAATTGAAGCAGCGGCCAGACCTCGTGATGGCCGACGGGCAAGGGATCGCGCATCCCCGGCGACTGGGCATTGCCTCGCATCTGGGTCTCTGGATCGATATTCCCACCATTGGGTGTGCCAAATCAATCCTGGTGGGTAGGCACGAACCGGTTGGGGAAGCAGTGGGAGACTGGTCGCCGCTGCTCTACCATCGCGAAACCATCGGCGCGGCTCTACGCACGCGGGTGAAGGTCAAGCCCATGTTTATCTCGCCGGGACATAAGATCAGCCTGGAAAGTAGCCTCAAATATGTGCTGGCCTGCGGAAAAGGCTATCGCTTGCCCGAAACGACGCGCCAGGCGGACAAACTTTCCAAAGACAATCTCTGGCACGAGTAAGTGTATAAGCGGTTCACTCTTCGTCTTGTCCGCTATAGAGAGGCGCGGTGAAATAAAAAGTCGTGCCTTGCTGCGGAGCGCTCTCAAAGGAGATCATCCCGCCATGTTGTTCCACGATCAGGCGAGCGATCGAGAGACCCAGACCATAGCCGCCCATTTTGGATTGCATCGCGTGGTTTGACTGGTAAAAGCGCTCAAAGACATGCGGCTGGTCTTTGGGGGGAATCCCATCGCCGGTATCGATCACCGAGAAGAGCACCATGTGTTTTTGCTGTGGATGCGGGCGCACGCGGATCGTCACTGTGCCATGGGGCGGCGTAAACTTAATTGCGTTGGCCACCAGATTATTGAGCACCTGCTGCATGCGCTGCGGATCGGCATAGAGCAGCGGTGCGGACGTGGGAATATCCTTGTCCAGGATTACCGCTGCTTTCAGTGCCTGGAATTTCAGGCTGTTCACCACCTGCTTGGCCAGGACACGTGAATTGACTTTTTGCGGCTTCACCTCAAACTGGCCGGAATCCGAACGGGTCATGAAGAGAATATCCTCGACGATCGTCATCAATTGCTGTACGCCTTCCTGGGCGTAGCCCAAATATTTCTTCTGCTCCTCACTCAACGTCCCCATATGGCCCTGCATGAGCAAATCGATAAAGCCGTGAACCGAGTTGAGCGGTGTGCGCAATTCGTGGGAGACCATCGAGACAAAATTCGCGCGCACCTGATTGGCTACCTTGACGGTAGAGAGGTCGCGGCCTACAAAAACCGCGCCGGGGCGTGAGGCAATACGCGCGGGGCCGATATTCACCGCATACTCTGCCGAGAAGTCAGGACGCGCGCCCAGAAACATTTCATCGGATGAGAGGGTTTCACCGCTCTCTAGCACACGCGTCAGAGGACAATGAGATGTGCCGCAGAGTTGTGTGCCATTCAAATTGCGGCACATCAGAACATCTTTGCAATGGCAGGCGCGCGCTTCTTCAAGCGAGAAACCAAGCCGGTCTATCGCTGATGGGTTGAGATCGTAGATATGGAACTGCTCATCAACCGCTACCAACATTGTGGGACCATGAAAAAAGTAGTCCTCCATGTAGCTCAGATCGCGGCCAGGTGAAAAAAGCGAGGCAGCAGGTACCTCTTCATTGGAGAGAATCAGCGTTTCAGTCTCTGACTGTGGGCGCGAGCCACGCTGGCCCCTGGTCGGCTCAGATGCCTGAACCTGGATATCGTTCTGCACCTGCCTGGCCGCGCCATCTGCCTGGAGCTCCAGCACTGGTGGTCGTCGTTTGCTATCCTTACGCATGGTGTCCCCCTACTTTCCCACGAATTTATACCCAATGCCACGGACAGAGAGGATATACTGTGGTTTCAGAAGATCCTCCTCCAGTTTTTTGCGCAGGCGTCGGATGTAGACATCCACAATGTTGCTGCTATTCCCATCCTCGTTCCAAACCGAGGCCAACAATTGGTTGCGATCGACTGCCAGGCCCGCAGAGGCCATCAAGACGCGTAAAACCTGCATCTCGGTATGGGTCAGGTCAATTGTTGGGCGACCAGGGAGGGCCACTTTTAATTCCGCCGGAAAGAGCTCAACCTGGCCAGCGCGCAGACTATGGTTGCCCGGCACGCTCTGTTTTTTAATTCGGCGCAGGACAGCTTGCACGCGGGCAACCAGCTCCTGATGGTTGTAGGGTTTACAGATGTAATCGTCGGCTCCGATATGAAAACCTTGCAACTTTGATTCCAGGGTGTCCTGGGCAGTCGTAAAAATAAGCGGAATTTCGTAGCCTTCGGCACGCAACTTCTCCGAGAACTGAAACCCATTAAGGTACGGCATGGTCACATCGAGGAGAAGCAAATCTGGTTCGCGCCTCTGGATCATTTGCATGGCCCCGCGCGGATTATCGGTGGTTTCCACATCATACCCCTCTTTCGTCAGGGTAAACTGGACCAGAGCGTTTTCGAAAGGATTATCATCAATGACAAGGATGTACACAGTCTTTCCCCTCATGCGTAAACTGCTTTTGTCTCTTTGCCTACAAACATTCGCCAGCGGCACCGGGCAAGGCGCGGGGGGGAAGTGAAGCTGCCCGGTGATTTCTGGTAATCGCGTCTCTCAAGCTGGATCTTTGCGGCTTGCACGCATCTTCTCCAGATAAACCATCAAGATTGCCAGATCAGCGGGCGAGACTCCTTCCACGCGAGATGCCTGGCCGATGGTCCGTGGGCGTTGATGGGCAAGCTTCTGGCGGGCCTGGGTACGCAGGTGAGGAATCACAGCATAGTCGAGCGCCTCAGGGATGCGATGCTCCTCCAAGCGCCTGGTGCGATGCACCTGCTGCTCTTGCTTGCGCACATAGCTCTCATATTTCACTTGTAGTTCTACCTCCTCGGCCACAGTATCCGGCAGCGAGAGCAACGTCACAGAAGCTGACTCAACCTCTGGCGTTGCGACCTGTTCAGCCACAGCCTGGTTCACAGAACCAATCCGCGCGTTGCCGCGTTGGGCAAGTTGCGCAACCTGCTGATAGCCCACCCCTGGTCGGCGCAGGAGTTCACGCGCGGAGAGCATTTGCCCAAGCGGGGCAATGCCCAGTTCTTGAGCGCGTGTCTCGGTCGAGCGCGCGGAAGTAAAGAACACGCTATCCAGACGGGAGAGCGTCTGTTGAATATGCTCGCGCTTTTGCACCACAGCGGCGTAGCGCTCCTCGTCGATCAGGCCAAACGTATAAGCATAGTCACTCAAGCGAAGGTCCGCGCTCTCGGGACGCAGAAGCAGGCGGTATTCGGCCTGCGACGTGTGCAGGCGATACGGCTCACTGAGCGAACGCGTCACCAGGTCATCGACCAGTACCCCGATATACGCTTCATGACGACCGAGAATAAAGGGTTCTTCGCCGCGCACAGCGAGGGCGGCGTTGATACCCGCCATGATGCCCTGGGCCGCGGCCTCCTCGTAGCCAGATGTACCGTTGATCTGCCCCGCGAGAAACAGGCCAGCTACGGCCTTAGTCTGCATGCTGGCAAAAAGCTGGTCCGAGGGCACGTAATCATACTCCACAGCATAGCCGACGCGCATCATTTCTACATGGGCCAGCGCGGGAATACTGCGCAACATCGCAAGCTGCACATCCTCCGGCAGGCTGGTATTCATGCCCTGCACATAGATCTCGCCGGTGCGCCAGCCCTCTGGCTCCAGGAAAATCTGGTGGCGCTCTTTACTGGCGAAGCGCACAACCTTATCCTCGATCGATGGGCAGTAGCGCGGGCCAATGCCCTCGATCACGCCAGTGTAAAGTGGCGAACGGTGCAGGTTATCGCGAATGGCCTGGTGGGTCTGCGCGTTGGTATGCACCAGATAGCAGGGCAGTTGTGCGCGCCAGCCGTGTAGATCCTCCTCGGTCACTGGATAGAGCGGATTGGGCCGCGAGCCGGGTAGCTGCACATCCTCGCGCGCCGAGTGATCGCTGGAGAAGAAAAGCGGTACACGGCTACCAGGCTGCGCATCGGTCAGGCTAAAATCGACCGTACGAGCATCAATGCGTGGTGGCGTGCCGGTTTTAAAGCGGCGCGTCTTCAGGCCAAGCTCGCCAAGCGACGTGGTCACGCCGAGCGAAGGTCCCTCACCAGCGCGCCCGCCCGGTTGTGTCGTGTCGCCAACCACCAGGCGACCATTGAGAAACGTCCCGGTCGTCATCACAATCGCCCCGGCCTCGTAGCGCCAACCAGTATTGGTCAGCACTCCAACCACCCTGGGGCGTCCATCAGGTCCAGATGTACTGAGTAGACCAGTAATCGTCGCTTGCTTGAGTTCCAGGTTAGGCTGGCCTTCCAGCACAAATTTCATTGCCAGACGATAAGCTTGTTTATCGCACTGAGCGCGCAGAGCCTGGACGGCAGGGCCTTTACTGGTATTCAGCAAACGAATCTGGATGAACGTGCGGTCAGTATTGCGCCCGATCTCGCCGCCGAGGGCATCAATCTCTTTGATTAGATGACCCTTGGCGGGGCCACCCATCGATGGGTTGCAGGGCATCAGCGCGATACTGTCCAGGTTCATCGTGAGCAGCAGGGTTTTGCGGCCCATGCGCGCGGAGGCCAGGGCGGCCTCGCAGCCAGCATGGCCCGCGCCCACTACGATGACTTCGTAGGTATCCCGCAACGGGCTTCCCGCGTGCGAAGTATGTGTGTTGTTGTTCTCGGTTTCGTTACTCATGCAAATGATCTTTGTTTCTCGATGTTTCGCCAGTGAACAGCTTTTCATATTCTCTCTGCGAACGTATTATGCCCCAGTCCTATGCAAACGTCAAGAGAATGAGAAAAAGGTATATAATAGCCGACGAAGTATATGGAAAGCGCATATTCTTTGCTTTCATCACACAAGAAGCCTGCTGTTGCACAAGTGTAGAAACATGAAAAACAGGCTGCTTGTTCCTGTGTATTTCTCAGTAAGTGAGAGGTCAACGGGTGGGTGATATACTGAGAGAGAATTTGCTTGCTCGTGAGAATGGCTGAGCGTTGGGCAAGCAAAAAATTACGCAGAGTGGAGAGCAGTATGGCAGCAACATTTCGTGCGTTTATCGTGAACAAGACAGCAGAGGATTTTCACGCGGGTCTGGGTGAACTGAGCCGCGCGGATCTGCCAGCGGGTGAGGTGCTGGTCAAGGTCGCCTATTCGGGCGTGAATTACAAAGATGGGCTGGCCTCGATTGCCGAGGGCAAGGTAGTGCGCAACTATCCCATGGTGCCGGGCATCGATCTGGCGGGTGTGGTCGAGGAGTCGAGCGACGTGCGCTTCAAGGCGGGCGACGAGGTGATTGTCACAAGCTACGATCTGGGAGTCAGCCATTTCGGTGGCTTCAGCGAATATGCGCGAGTCAAAGCAGACTGGGTGGTGGCCAAACCCCAGGGTCTGACGTTGCAAGAGTCCATGGCGCTGGGCACTGCGGGCTTTACGGCAGCTCTGGCTGTGCATCAGTTGGAGAAGAACGGGCTGAAGCCAGACAATGGATCGGTCCTGGTCACAGGCGCGACTGGGGGCGCGGGCAGCATCGCGGTGAGCATTCTGCATAAGCTTGGCTATCAGATCGTGGCCAGCACAGGTAAAGAGTTCGAGCACGCGTATTTGCGCGAATTGGGGGCAGGTGGGATTATTGGGCGCGCCGAAACCTCGATGGAGAGCAGCCGCCCGCTGGAAAAAGAACTCTGGGCGGGCTGCGTCGACGCTGTAGGTGGCTCGACCCTGGCGTATTTGATCCGCACAACGAAGTATGGCGGCTCGATCGCCGCTTTTGGCAATACTGGCGGATTCAATTTCAGCACGACCGTTCTGCCCTTTATCTTACGAGGCGTCAACCTGCTGGGCATCGATTCGGTCAATTGCCCCATGGAGTTACGGCGCGACGTCTGGCAGCTTTTGGCCAGCGAGTGCAAGCCGGAGAAGCTCCTGAGCCATATTGGGCACGAAGTCAGCTTCGAGGAGCTGCCCGCAGCTCTGGCTCGTGTCCTCAAAGGCGACGCGCGCGGACATACCGTGATCAAGATCGGGTAATGAGATCATCTTATTTCTCTTTCCACAGATAGTGATTTTGCTGCTCCACATAATTTTCGAGCAGCAAAATCACTATCTGTATTTCTTTCTCTTGGGGTGGCGTTGGGGATATTGGGCGGTTGACAATTCGCCGCAAGCGATGGTATCCTGTTAGCAACAAACAAATATATCCAGCCCGCGTTGAGCGAAGATAGTACGAGGCATGGCAACCTGTAGCGATCCGATGATTGGTGCAAGTTCGGAAGGTTCTCGCCCCCTCAGAACCGCGTCGTGAGCGGCTGCCCGAAGAAAGTCTCCCGGAGAACATCTCCTGGCGCGAGACAAGTAGGGCGGGTGGATGGTTCCCACGCAGCATTTGAACCGTAAATAAGTGGTCAGCCTTTCAGTTTTTTGTCACAATGTTGTGAGAAATAGCCCGCTGGTGATTGAAAGACGGCAATCTGGGTGGTACCACGGGAGCCTTTTCACAAGAGAAATGAAGCTCTCGTCCCAATGAGTATTCGACTTGGGACGAGAGCTTTTTGCTTGGTTGTGAGCGCTATCTATCAGCGATTTTATCCCGGATTGACCGCCGCTGCCAACCATTCCCGCCCTCGTCCACCGATCAGATCGGGAAGGTGAAACAACATGATTCCTGTCTCAATTGTGAACGTTACCAGCTATACGGGCCTGGAACTCCTGCGTCTGCTGGCGGGCCATCCTGAGTTCGTGGTCACCTCAGTCAGCGCGCGCAGTTCCGCGGGCCAGCGGCTAGACGCGGTCTTCCCACAACTTGCCGCCGGGCATAACCACACCGTCGCCAGCACAACCCTCGGAAGCCTGGTCATTGCCGAGAAAGTTGAGCGCACCGAACTGGCTTTTGTCTGTCTGCCACACGCCGCCGCCGCCGAAACAGTGCTTGAGCTGCTGGCCCAGGGCAGCAAGGTCGTCGATCTCTCGGCTGATTTCCGCCTGCACGACTCGCAAGTCTACGAGGAGTGGTACCAGCATACTCACCCGGCACCTGCCCTGCTGGAAACCAGCGTCTATGGTCTGTGTGAACGGTATCGCGAACGCATCGCGACCAGTTCGCTCGTCGCTAACCCTGGCTGCCACTCCACGACCGCGATCCTGGCGCTGCTCCCGGCGCTGGCCGCTGGGCTGGTTGGGCCGGATGTGATCGTCAATACCATTACTGGCATTAGCGGAGCGCGTCGCAGCCCAAAGCTGAGTTCGCTCTATTGTGAACAGACCGAGGATGCCAGCGCCTACAACCTGGACGGCCATCGCCATCTTCCTGAGATTACCCAGGAGTTAGAGGCTGCGGCACGCGAGGGCGGGCATCCAGCACAATTGCGCCTGACGTTTGTGCCGCATCTTGTTCCAATGAGTCGTGGGCTTCTGGCTACCTGCTATGCTGATTTTAAAGAGCCTTCGTTGACTAGCGAGGAGGTTCGCGCAGTGTATGCTGATTATTACGCCAATGAGCCCTATATCCGTATCGTCGATACCGCCCCGCACACCAAATGGACCAGCGGGACCAATCTCTGTTTGCTCTATCCCACGCTCGACCGGCTCACTGGACGCCTGGTGGTTGTGAGCTGTCTCGATAATCTGGTCAATGGTGCGGCTGGCCAGGCCCTACAAAACGCAAATCTTATGCTGGGTTTGCCAGAACCCTCTGGCCTGCCCACCGTCCCTCTCATGCCATAAAATGCTGTCCTGTGATTGTGGACGCGCCAGAGCTGGCGCTTCACTCACGGAAATAATCGTAAACATTTTCGTCCGTATAAAAAGAAAAAAGCAAGCACAGTGTAAAAACAAGAGGAGCTGAATTATCCATGGCTATAACCTTCTCACTCTCATCCAACGGCGACATTATCGCCGACCACCACGTCATTGCTCAGGTCTTGCGTGAAGCGCTACCGTATATTGATTTCCTCAAGGGCAAAATTCTGGTAGTGAAACTGGGAGGCAGTACGCTTGAGAACCAGCGTATGATTCTGCAAGATATTATCTGGCTGCGCGCTCTGGGTGCCAATCCTGTGCTGGTGCATGGCGGTGGACCCTATATCAACGAGTGGCTGAGCAAAATGCATATCCCAGCAACCTTTAAAAACGGCCTGCGCGTTACTGATGCCCCGACGCTTGAGATCGTGCGTATGGTCCTCTGTGGCCAGGTCAATCAAGGACTGGTTTCGCTGGCAGCGCAGATGGGAGGCAAGGTCGCCGGGCTGTGTGGAACAGACGGGAATATGATCCAGGCTCATATCGCTGACCCGGCACTAGGCTTTGTCGGCGAAATTGACGCGGTCAATCCTGAGGTGGTCCAGACGCTTGTCGCGCAGGGCTATATCCCGATTATCGCACCGCTGGGCCAGGGTTCAGCCGGTACCAGCCTGAATATCAATGCCGATCTTGTTGCCGCCCATCTCGCGGGCGCGCTCGACGCCGAAAAGTTGATCTTCTTGAGCAACGTCACGGGCATCTGCCGCGCTGATGGCTCGCTGATTCCTGAAATCAGCGAGAATGAGGCTCGCCAGTTGATTGCCGAAGGCGTAATCAGCGGCGGCATGATTCCCAAGGTCTCAGCCTGCCTCGACGCGCTGGTTGCTGTGCCACGCGTGCATATCGTCGATGGGGGCGAGCCGCATGTGCTGCTGCGCGAGCTGTTTACCGATCAGGGAGCTGGCACGATGATCGTGCGCCAGCCAACTGCGCCGATAGTTCCGGTTAAAGCTCCAGCGAACATTTCCCGTCAAGGGGATTAATGTCAGTCGTTGACATAACGTAGTTCGCCCTTGACCTCGTGTCGGCAGAGCAGACCTGTTCCGGCCAGGTGCTCTAATGCCAGAACCGCTGCTGCTCGCTCTTTGTGCCCTGGCCCTTGCTTCAAATTGGGTGGGGCGAAGAGCTGAGCTACCTCAGCGGGTGTAAAAACTGTCAGGCCGCCAGGATTCTCGCGCAGGTAGTGGGTGATTGCCTCTTCGTACCAGGCAACGAGATCCGAGGGCCGTTTGGGAGAGGACAGAGGAACGATCATCACCGGGCACGTCACACCCAGCAGCACACGGCGTGACTTACTTCCCATGAAGAAGCGTCGCACCCGCTCGCGCGCCGAATTTCCGCGACTGCCTATAATCACCAGATCGGCGTGAACCTCCCTGGCTACTCTGATAATCTCATCAGTGGGAGACCCCTGGCGAATACAGATCTCGATATGCGGCGAACTGCCTAGCTGCTCCAGGATCTCGCTGCGTACTGTGGCCAGAACTTTCTCTGCCTCCAGGCGTTGTTCCGCGTTGACTGTGTTTGGTTGGAGTTGTCCGGTGTACATACCCATGGCTGGCGAGGTCACGTACGGAATGGCAATTACATGCAGAAGGATCAGGCGGAACCGTGAGGCCAGCGGCCCGACAAGTTCGTTGATCGTGCGTATGGCCTGCCGGGTCGCGGGGGAAAGAGGAGCATCGACACTTAACACTATGCACTTGTTCATGGCCGTTCCCCGTTAGGATGAGTATTTTTCTGTTTTCTGCTGGTCGGCCTGACCTATGGACAAAATGGTTCTACACGATCAATAGGTATCTATACTATACAAGGTTTTTTTCTCGCACGCAAGCCTGCAATTTTGTGGGGTCTCCGCCTTGCGGGAGAAGACCTTACCGAAGACCAGGCCATCCAGCCAGCGAGCATTGGAGCGCAGCTTCCCTTGCGGGAGAGCGACTGGCAACTCTCGGCTCCATCTGCATTTACGCATTTTGCTGGGACACTTGCATGGCCTGTTTATTACAAATCTCCTCAAGGACGGAGAGCCTCAAATGCATCCAAAGCCGCGAGTATCACTGCTGGCGGAACCTGATTTTTCGGGGGATATTTTTCGGGCTCATAGAGCACACGTGCGCCATAACGGCGCAAAAGACGCAGGTTGCGCTGCAGAGCAGGGTGTGCATCGAGGCCGCTGCCAGCGCGGAAGCAGGGCACAGCGACGATTGGTTTGTGCTGGCCGGTGTACTGATTGAGCCAGCTGAGGGCGAAGGTATCGCTGATGCCCAATGCCCATTTGCTGAGCGTATTGAACGAGGCGGGAAAAACGATCACAGCGTCGGCAGGAGGCCAGATATCGGGTTCGCCAGGACGCTGGAACTCGCTCCAGACCTTGTGCCCACTCATAAGTGTCAGGCGTTCTTCATCGACGAAAGGCCGCGCGCTGGGTGTGAGAAGTACATGAACATCCCAGCCAGCGGCCTGCGCGGCTGTGAGAAAATCGTAGATGAGTGGTGTGGAAGAAGTTGCACAACTGATGAGGTAGAGCACACCTCGCCTCGACTGTTCTGGCACTGTCATGGATACTGCACCTTTCTTGTGCTGTGTTTCGTTGGCAACGGCTAAATAGATTATTCCTTTAAGCATACTCTTTCTCTGCAAGAGATAAGGCGTTCGATTCCCGCCTGTAACTTTTCTTGTATGCTTCCGTAGATACAATAGCAATAGTAAGCCACTAATTTTTTATTACGAGAGACAACGAGGTAGAGATATGGAGGAGCCGCGCTGGAGCAGCGGTGTGCAGCCGATAAGTGATAGAAAGACAACGAGTAAACTCCCGCCACAGCCAGGTGATCCCCAAAATGGTCTGTTGCCAGCAAAGAGCACGAGCGAGGAGCCAGGCACCCTGCAACTTATGGTAGTCGAAGGCTTGCAGGTCGGGCGTGGCGTAGCGCGCATCGATGCGGACGACATGGCGAGCCTGGGCTGTGCGGCTGGCGATACAGTTCTGATTACAGGAGCACGCACCACTGCCGCGAAGGTTGTGCCGCTGGGTATGCTGGAGCGCGGGCAACAGATCGTGCAAATGGATAGCCAGGTGAGGCAGAATAGCTCGTCAGGGCTAAATGAACGCGTCACGGTACGGAAGGCGCGGGTGAAAGATGCGCAAAAGGTCACGCTGCTGCCGCTGACCAGTGGAGTGCCAATCCAGGAAGATGAGCTGCGACACGTTGCGCGCTATATGGTCGGGCTGCCGGTGACGATCGGCGATTTGCTGCGCGTTGGTATGCCGGGCTCAGCGCCGCGCGAGTATTTGATCATCAGCACTGCGCCCGCCACGCCCGCCTATACCGTTGAGTCAAAGGGTGCAGAAATTGCTGTCAGCGTGGGCACGCCGGGGAGCACGGGACCACTGCCAGAGCTGCCGGTGCAGCCAGAGCCGCAGATCAACGAGGTTGAGGCTGTGCTGGTACAGCCGAACACGGTGGTCAAAGCGCAGGCGCGTGGAGCTAACCGCCAGGGCGAATGGGGCCATGTGCGCTACGAGGATATCGGTGGCCTGGGCAAAGAGATGCAGCGTATTCGTGAAATGATCGAGCTGCCGCTGAAATACCCGGCGGTCTTTGATCGCCTGGGCATTGAGCCGCCCAAGGGTATCCTGCTCTATGGTCCTCCCGGCACCGGCAAAACGTTGATCGCACGCGCGGTAGCCTCAGAGGCCAAAGCGGCTTTCTTTGTGATCAACGGTCCGGAGATCATGAACAAGCTGTATGGCGAGAGTGAATCGCGGCTGCGCGGCATTTTCCAGGAGGCGCAGAAACACGCGCCGAGCATCATTTTTATTGATGAACTTGATGCCCTGGCTCCCAAACGCGCTGAGTCGGGCAGCGAGGCCGAACGGCGCATTGTTGGTCAGTTGCTCACCCTGATGGATGGCAAAGAGGCGCGCGGGCAGGTCGTCATCATTGGCGCGACCAACCAGCCGAACGCGCTCGATCCCGCCTTGCGCCGACCTGGCCGCTTCGATCGCGAAATTTCGCTGCGCGTACCCGATATGTATGGGCGCAAAGAGATCTTGCAGATTCACAGTCGGGATGCCGCGCTGGCCGGTGATATCGATTTTGGCCGCCTGGCACACCTGACGCCCGGCTTCGTCGGCGCGGATCTGGAGGCACTCTGCCGTGAGGCGGCGATGATCGCCCTGCGCCGTGTCCTACCACATATCGACTATGAGCATGGCTACATTCCCTATGAGACGCTGGTCAACCTGAATATCACCATGGCCGACTTCCAGGACGCGCTGCGCGAGGTTGAACCGTCCACGACACGCGAGGTTTACGTCGAAATTAGCGATACTACGTGGGACGATATTGGGGGCATGGAAGAAGTCAAAGGGGTGCTCACAGAGAGCGTCGAATGGCCCCTGCGCTTCCCTGAAATTTACGCTAACGCGAAGGTCGAGATGCCGCGAGGTGTGCTGCTCTCTGGCCCTCCGGGATCGGGCAAAACCCTGCTGGCACGCGCCCTGGCGCACCAGTGCGAGGCCAGCTTCATTTCGATTAAAGGACCAGAATTGCTCTCTAAATGGGTTGGCGAAACCGAGAAGGGCATTCGCGAGGTCTTTCGCAGAGCCAAACAGGCCGCGCCCTGTATTGTCTTCTTCGACGAAATCGACGGCCTGGCTCCCCGGCGCGGGGGTATGGGCGGGGATGCGCACGTGGGCGACCGGCTCCTGACGCAATTGTTGACCGAAATGGATGGCATCGAGGGCCGGGCAGGCGTGATCGTGCTGGCCGCGACCAACCGCTCAGAACTGATCGATCCCGCGCTGATGCGTCCGGGGCGCTTCGACCTGATTGTCGAGTTACACTATCCCAACGAAGAGGAACGGCAAACGATCTTCACTGTGCATACGCGCAATCGGCCCATGGCCGCTGATGTTTCGTTGGAAGAGCTGGCCAGATTGACCGAAGGCCGCAGTGGCGCGGATATCGAGGCTATCTGTCACCGCGCTTCTATGCTGGCCCTGCGCGAATGGATCGCCCCGCGCTTGCAGATCGGGCGCATTCAGATCAGCGAAACCGGCGAAGACCACGAGAAGCAGCCAGTTTTACCACCACTGGCTAGCTTCAGCGATTCGGGCGCGCTGACTGCCCAGTTCCAGATGCGCATGGAGCATTTCATGTACGCACTCAACGAACAAAGCGAGCGTTATACCTCCTTAAATGCCAACAGTGAGGCGCAGAAGAAACAGGAAGAGGGTCGGCAGAGGCTCCTTGAAATGGCCGCAGATTACGGGCCGAATGGAAAAAAACCACTGAAAGGTTTCCGACTCTGGCTGGCGCGCATGTTCGGGTTGGCCTGAGAATTGCGTGAGAATAGGGAGAGATAAAAATGCGGGAATCAATTCTGTCGATTCCCGCATTTTTATCTCTCCCTATTCTCACTTCTACAATTAAGTATTCACTTTTTCTACAAGCGAAAACATTTGTCGTGCACAAATTCTGACAAGTACATCATTATTTGTTCCAATTGGGCTACCACTTACTATTTTGATTTGAACTATGGTATAATAAGCACAGAGAGAGTTTTAAGCAGTAGTTCAAAAGGAAGGGGCCACTATGCAAATGTCGCACGAGCCAGATGGCTCCTCTTCCGTCTCCCGCGAACAGGTGACCACCGCGTACCTGAATGCTCTCCGCTTCATTGACAAGCGGGTCACTCCCTTTTTGGGCAAAGCGACAACGCGCGTCCTGGTACAGGCAGCGGCGAAAAAAATAGCCCCGATCTACCCATTTCTGGCAATTCTTGAGAAGATGCCCTACACGGAAGTGGTACCGGCAATTATTGTGGAACAATGCCATGTGTCGGTAGAAGATCTTAACGCCGGGCTGAACGCGTTGCTCCAGCAATGCTTTGCTGGCCTGAAGGAATTAACCGGCGATCTGATAGAGCCACCACTCCACGAAGAAGTCACACGTCAATTGGGGGAAATGCCCTGATACAGCAGAGATGGAGAAGCATGTGCAACCAGAATCGCGGGTCACTGAAGGCGCACCAAGTTCTGTAGGCAGACCCGGAAGCGATCGTCTGATACGTTTGCGCCGGGAGATAGAGTTTCTCAACACTATGGGCAAGCGGTTTGTAGCAGCGCTCGATCGCTTTCAGGTTCATCGAGCGCTGCTGGCCACTCTTCAGGAATTGTATAGCTTCTCTGCCTGCTCAATCCTCATGAAAGGGACACACTACGAACTCTCCATTATCCCCTGCTATCCCTTGAGCACGCCTTTTCTAGAGGAGATGTTTGAAAAGATCGCCCGCGCCGCCAGCGCGATTGGTTTTCCCAATGTCGTTTCCGAAGATCTGGCGAGCACAGCTTATCTGGACGCTCCCGACGAACTTACACCTCCTGAAGCTGGTTCCCAGAACGCTCCTACAGCCATTGGGGATTTCCTGAACATTCCCTTGACCGTTGAAAATCGCATTATTGGTATCCTCAGCCTCTTCTATGAACGCGAGAGAAGCTTCGATACCGAACTTTTGCAGTTGACCACGATGATCGCGGACTACGCGGCGGTGGCCCTGGAGAATGTGCGCCTGCGCGAACGCGAGATGGCGCTATGGCGAGCCGCTGAAATGGAGCGCCATCGCCTGGAACTCATTATCAGCAGCATGACCGAAGGGCTGTTGATCACCGATCGGCAGGGCGCGGTCACTTCGCTCAATCAGTCGGCCCAGCAGCTTTTCAGCCAGGTGCAGGTCGATGTTAGTCCCGAACAGCCTTTCTCGCTCCGCCAACTGGCCAACAAAAGCGAATTAAGCTGGCTGGCTGAGCTGGCTGACTTGATTGACTACACTCTGGAAGGTAATACGATTCTCAACCGAGAGTTGGACGCTGGCGTCAGCGGAGATACCATTCCACTCACGCTTACGGTGAGTGCCGCTCCTCTAAACGAAGCCGGGCTGCTTCCCACGGAGACGGTGGGGGTGGTTGCGGTTCTCAATGACATTACTTCCAGCAAACAGATCGAGAAGCTGAAGGATGAGTTCGTCTCTGTGGTTTCGCACGAGTTGCGCACACCGCTCACGGCGATTAAAGGCTACACTCAACACCTGATGCGCAGATTAGAGCGACGTATGCGCGAGAAACGCCAGGCAACGGGGCCAGAAATCCAGGCCAAAGATCCGCCTGAAAGCTACGATCTGCGCAGTTTGCAGATCGTCCAGAGCCAGAGTGAACAGCTTGAGCGGCTGGTCAATGACCTGCTTGATCTCTCGCGCGCCCAATGGGGCGAGATCAACCTGCACTATACTAGCTTCTACCTCGCCGACACGCTGACCGAGCGGGTCCAGTTAGCTCAGGTGAGTGCCGAGGAACATACGATTACGCTGGATATCGGCGTGCAGGACAGCAGAATTGTCGCCGATAAGTTGCGGGTCAGCCAGGTTATCGGTAACATCCTGGATAATGCGATCCGCTTCTCTCCTCAGGGTCGCCAGGTCACGGTGGAACTTAAAGAGCAGAACAACGAATATCTGGTGAGCATCACAGATCAGGGCATCGGAGTCAGCCCCGAATACATCGATCATATCTTTGAGCGTTTCTATCGCGTACGCAATATGGCCAGCCGCCAGTATTCGGGAATTGGTTTAGGACTGTTTGTGGCCAGGGCCATCATTGAGGCCCATGGCGGGCGCATCTGGGTTGCCAGCAATCAAGGGCTGGGCAGTACGTTCTCTTTCACACTACCGCGTGCCCCTCACACGACACTGCTCCAGCTCGCCTGATGGCTTGATGACATGCCAGGTGGAGTGAGTGAGTTTTTGTGCTCGAAATTGGGGTTCCACCCAATTTCGAGCACAAAAACTCACTCACTCTTATCTACTCCCTGGAAATAGCCGGGTAGAGAAATTTTCATCGCGCTCCCACCGACTTTTAGGTTATAATTGGTAGTGTCAAAAATTCTATACAGATAGAGAGATCAGTTAGAAAGCGTCTATGCAAGAGCAGAAGAGAAATAGCCTACCTGACGCAATCTCATCAGTCGCGCACAGCGAGGGCTGGGCTGGCTATGCCGCGCCTTCCCTGTCGGATCCGGACTCCGCCATCAACGCAGGCGCGCGAGCCGCCGAACGTGCGCGCTTGCGTCAGGGAGTTATGCACGTGCGCATCCGCCATTTTTATTGCACGCTAGAGGAACTCTTTGACCCCACGTTGCGTGGACTGCCCTTTGTCGTGGGAACCGGGACCGGGCGACCAAACGAACCAGGGCGGGTGATCGATGCCTCGCCCACAGCCCAGCGGCTGGGCGTTATCCCCGGCATGCCTCTGCGGCGCGCGTATCGTCTGGCACCGCGCGCGCGTTTTCTGCCAGCATCGCACGAGCGCTACCAGCCACTTTTGCAGCAGGTGAAAGAGCTCTATCGCGCTTATTCGCGCATCATCGAATCGATCCCGTTCGCCGATGCTTATATCGATCTGCGCGGCTGCGAACTTGCCTTTGATTCGCCCGTCACGCTGGGCGAACGCCTGTGTGAGGAGCTCAGCAGGCTTGGTCTGGTCCCGCTCATCGGGATTGCCAATGGCAAAGCGCTCGCCGAACTCGCGGCCCTGATGAGCCGCAAGGATGGACGTCAGGGGGTGCTCTATGTGCCAGCGGGGCGCGAAGCCTCGTTTGTCCAGACCTTGCCGCTCTCCATGTTGCTCCAGGTGCGCGCTGCTGGAGCTGGTCTCTCCGCAATCCTACCCGAACTTGACGAGCACGATGCCTCTAACTCGCGCCCACCTGAGGTCGAGGGACATAGCGAGCACGTGGACGCGGTGGCCGTGGCCGAAACCGTCTCCCACTTGCGCGACTTCGGCATCACCACCTTTGCCGAGATTTCTCTGCTGAACGAAGCGGGCCTTACTCGCCGTCTGGGCCGGTTAGGGACCTGGATCTCTCACCTGAGCAACGGCGACGATACCAGCCTGGTGGTGCCCGACGCGCCTCCACTCAGCCAGAATGCCCGCGTGCGTTTCCATCACGCTGCCGATGCCGACGAAACGTGCGAAGCGATTCGCCGCCTTGCTAACTATCTTAGCGAACGCCTGCGCGAACAACGCCTCAAGGGGCGCGTGCTCGCCCTGATGCTCTGGCCCAACCGTCCAGTGCGCGAAACACGGAAACTGGTGCTCGACGAAGATGGTGAGGAGGTTGCTGTGACTGCTGCCGAGGAGACCATTGGCGGCCAGATGGTGCTGGCGCACCACGCCGACGAAGCTGACGTGATCGCGCACCACATCCTGATGCTCTTCGCGCACTATCATCGTCCGGCCTATCGCTATCTCCAGGTGCAAATACGCGTCGGTGATATTATCAGCCCCTCACCCGCCAGCTACGCGCCCTCTCCGCGTCCTCGCGGCAGGCTGACGCGCAAACTCTAAACTTATCACGGGTGGGGAGCTTTCTTCAGAAGTTTCAACTCTTGCTTGCCGCGTTCCTGTAAATCCTTTTCCCAGGTCTTTTTATACGATCCCAATACATCGTCCAGTGTGCGCGCTATCGCCAGATTGCGGAACCATTTGTGGTTGGCTGGTACGATATACCATGGTGCCCAGGATGTGCTGCATTTTGTCAGCATATCCGCGTAGGCTACCTGATAATCACCCCAGAAGCGCCGGCCTGCCCAGTCGCTCGCGGAGAGCTTCCACGCCTTATCCTTATCGTTTTCCCGCGCCAGCAAGCGTTTCTCCTGCTCCTGCGAACTGATATGTAGAAAGAACTTGAGGATGACTGTCCCGTTGTTGGCCAGGAGTTTCTCAAACTGGTTGATCTCCTCGTAGCGGCGCTTCCAGACCTCTTCCGGCACCAATTTTTGCACGCGTGCCACCAGGACATCCTCGTAATGCGAGCGATTGAAGACGCCGAGTGTGCCTTTACGTGGTGCAACTTTATGCACCCGCCACAAAAAATCATGATCCAGTTCTTCCGGGGTGGGCTCCTTAAAACTCCATACCTGACAGCCTTGGGGATTTAACCGCCCAAACACATGCCTGATCGTTCCATCCTTCCCGCTCGTATCCGTTCCCTGCAAAATGATCAAGACGCTCTGCTGGTGTGCTGCCGCGAGCATTTCTTGGAGCGCTCCAAGTTCAGCGCACAGCTTTTTTAACTCTTTCTCTGCCGTCTTCTTGTCCAGATCTTTGCCCGCGTAACCCGGGTCGAAATCGTCCAGGCGGATCTTGTCTCCGTGGTCAATTTTCCAGCCATAATCCATGTCCTTCTCCTTTTGCCAGCCGCGAGGATGAAAAATCTCCTGTATTCTCTACACGAAAAAGAGGGCAAGCGAGAACATCACCTTCTGTTTCTCTCTTTGCCTGAAACGAAAAGCTGCTCTCTAGCGATATATAATAAGGAAGACCTCATACTCAAGCGCCGCAACATGCTTGCGTGTGCCCACCTCCTCATGGATGTATAATACTCTATAGATTTATGCAATTATAGTAAAGCGTGGGGAGAGGCTGTGCCGCGCTGGTCATTTTCATCAACCTGCTATCCTTAAATAGAGACCTTGCGTTTCGTCAGAGCGCTCTATGGACCCTGGGGGAAAATATATTTTATGTCTCATACATCATCTTCTTCTCAAGAAGAACAGCCAGATTTTGCTGACTTACTCGTACGCTACTCCGGCCTCGCGGCATGGCTCTCTTATGCCTTGCAAAGTCAGGATGAGCCAGAGGCAGAAGAGCTTTTGCCCTCTTTTCTTGCCGAATGCGCCAGCCAGGGTGTTCCAGACAGCGCGTATCCTTTTACCGCCGCGGACCGCGGTCTGGCAGATCTACAGAGCTATCTGCAAGCCGCGCAGGCAGAGATCGACGCGTTTGCAACGGCTCCGACTCCTCACGAAGAGGCGTTAACAAACGAGCAAGTCGATATCGCTGATCTCCCAACGCAGCACGTGGCTGCTCTATCGCCAACGCCGGAGGATGAGGATGTAGCTGATCTTCCAACACAGCACGTAGCTGCCTCATCGCCATCATTGGAAAGCGTGCAAGAGGATACTGAGCAGGCAATAGGTGCGCGAGACGCCGCAGATGAGCCTGCGCTATCAGAGAGTTCCGCTGCCGAACCTGTAGCATTGGAGGATGGCAAGAGCAAAAGTACAGAGGGGAAAGCAAGGCAACTTGTTGCCCCGCTTGGAGTATTTACGAGCTCCTGGCGCAGGAAAAGGCAGGGCCGCCGTCCGCTGACGCGTCGGCAGCGCATCCTCTCGTGGGCGCTGCTCCTACTGATTCTGGCGGCGGTTCTCGTGCCGGGTGCCCTTCTGGTCAGCTTTGGCGTCAGCGCCTATACAACGTATCGCTCATTGAGCGACGAGGCCCATGGCGCTGTCAACCAGTTGCTTGACGTAAAAAAGATTTTCAGCGCGGATAAATCTCATCCGAATGCAATCTTTGATCCTGTGAAATTGCGGCAGGCGCAGCAGGACTTTGTGGCTTCCGGTCACGATTTCCAGCAGCTCCAGAATCAGTTGAAACAATCCGCTACGATTAATACCATCACCAGCTACTTTCCGCAGTACAGGACAACGCTCTCTTCAGCGCTGGCAGCCAGTGTGATGGGGGTGGATGTCGCCAAAATCGGCCAGATTGCAACCACTAATGTGCTACCGATCGCGCCCTCACTCAACGGGCCGCTGCTCGCCTCGTCTGGCAAGCCCCTGGTCACTCAGCCGATGCTTGAGGCCATTGGCACGATCCTCGATCAGGTTTCGCCACTACTCAATGACATCCAGGCACAGTCACCGCACATTTCGTTGGGCGCTTTACCAATTTCCGCTTCGGAAAGGTCCCAGGTGGGACAGCTGCTTCAGATGCTACCCCAGGTGATCAGCGGTCTTGGCCAGGCTGGCCAGTACGGTGAACTGAAGGTCAACGGCGGGCGGATCGCGCCTTTCAGCCTGACCGACATAGGCCAGTTAGAGTATACTTATGGGAGTGCCACGCAGGGTCAGCTGGCACCTGAGCCTTACCGTTCGTGGTGGCCTTTCCCTAACTGGGGTCTGCGCGATTCAAATGTCTCCGCCGATTTCCCAACCACTGCGCAAGTGGCCCTCAACCTTTACCAGAAGGAGACTGGCCACCAGGTCGATGGGCTGATCAGTTTTACCCCTACAGTGATTGAGCATGTTCTCTCAGTTATCGGCCCAATCCAGGTGCCCAGCTATGATACGACCGTGACTGCTCAGAATCTGGAGAATCTGCTTCACTATTACCAGCTGGATAACGGCGGCATCCGCAAGCAAATTCTCGTGAGCCAGGCGAACGGTGCGAATGCTGCCACTTCGGCGCGCAAACAGTTTACCAGTTACGTGACCACACTGCTGATGGCCAAAGTGCGCAGCGCCTCGCCGAATGAGTTGCTTGCCATTGCCAACCAGGTATTCGCAGATCTCAAAACCAAAGATTTACAGATCTACTTCACCGATCCAGCCGCGGAGAATATCTTGATCCAACATGGTGACGCTGGCCAGCTTGATCGCTCAACCACCCACGATGGCCTCGCTGTAGTGCAGGAGAATCTCAGCGCCAACAAGGCCTCGCAGTATGTACAGACGATTATGCACGATACGGTGACACTCAATAATCAAGGTGGAGCGACGCACCAGTTACAAATTCGCCTGGTCTATAACCAGGCAGGATCGGTCTATGGCTATGATACCTACTATGACTACCTGCGTGTCTACGTGCCACCCAATAGCCATCTGCTCTCAGGTGACGGCTTCTCCTCCGGTATACCGCTTTGCGGAGGGAGCTACGGCGATTGCCCGGTGAATGGCGTCTATCCTGGGGGCGAGCTTACCTGCCCGGCGGGACAGTATCAGCCGGGCGCAATGCCACCCTCGTTTGCCGATCTGGGCGGTGCCGATTGGCGTCCCTTACAGACCATCGGCGCCCCAACTAATACACTTAGCGACGAGCCTGGACGGGCGATGTATGGTGGCTGGGTGATTGTCCCCAAAAACTGCACCATGAACGTCACCCTCTCGTGGTATGTGCCGCCGATGGCGCAACACGGGTACTCCCTGCTCGTCCAGCGCCAGGCAGGCACGTTTCCAGAGCTGGACCTGAGCATCCTTCCCAATGCTGCCGATTGTGCCCAACTGGCGACAGCGGGCATGCATTTCGATGGCATCCTCACTGAAGATACCAGCTTCACACCGCCGACTTATAAGCCAGCAAAACAGGGGACGCAGAGTTGCTATCCCCAATCGGGCGTGTGAAAAAACATTTCCAGCAAAATGGACGCGAAAAATTTGTGCTACCCAAATTTTTCGCGTCCATTTTGCTGGAAATTTAACTCTCCCATAACAATGTTTTAATTGTTCTATAAACAGAACTTTCTATACTTATCCTATGAGAATGAATTTGAAAAGCAATAAAGGAAATCTCGCTCCAACTTCCTCATCTAGCGAGTGAAAGACAGAAGAATAAAAGGAGAGTAGCCGCTAGCAGCGGCTGCTGAAAAAGGACATGGGACAATCCAGCTCCCAAC